>Ga0213918_1000055_pt1 | contig 63579 bp, 97 predicted proteins | sample McNCre217MG_FD_163422 | JGI IMG/M metagenome (GOLD analysis project Ga0213918, IMG submission 163422) | Freshwater microbial communities from McNutts Creek, Athens, Georgia, United States - 2-17 MG | ecosystem: Environmental > Aquatic > Freshwater > Creek | place: USA: Georgia | collected... | reverse complement strand
GATCGCGCTTGCGGCTAAGCGCTGGACAAGCAAGGGCGGCTCTAAGCCCTATGGCTACACGCATGCTTGGCGTTTGGTGACACGTAAAAGCTTCGGTCGGCATGTGAGCATGCTCGCTAGCATCGACTCCCCTGACGAGCTTCAGGAGGCTCGCAAGCGTGGTTACGCTGTCGCTGCATACACCGACCGGTTCGAGTCCGATCGGGTGTACTTCGACAAGTCACTCGGAAGCAAGGTGCTTCCCTGTCCAGCGCAAACACGCGAGAACGTTTCGTGCGTCTCATGCAGAATGTGCATGAATGACGATCGGTTGAAGGCTCTCGGTCTTGTCGTGATGTTCGAGGCACACGGCGCGCGAAAGCGCGCTGTTGGCACCGCTGCGAAAAACAGAAGGTTAGAGGTGATCAAATGAGTGACGACGCTAGAGAGGCTATCAGGAAGAGCCTCAAAGACGGTGAACCACACCGCATTGACTGGTCAGAAGACGCGGAGGAATATCTAGGGCCTATTAGCATCTACTCCAAGCCCTTGGGTAACAGCATTCTCTACGTAGGAGAAACAGGGGCCGGCGCGGAATGGCGCGTTGAGGTTGTGATCTTCAAATGAGAAGGTCGCGAGCTAGGTTCATTCGCGAGCTAGGCATTCTTCGCCTATCTCGCGAGGAAATCGCGGCAAAGTGCGCGCTTGCTGGATACCGTCGACCGTCTTCGCAGGCTATGCACCGAGCATTGACCTACTCACCCACCGGAATGCCGCGCGGTCGGCCGCGCAAGACACCAAGCTTCAAACAGCTTGCGGCTGAGCTTGTTGACGCGTACCAGGCTGCCGTAGACGCCGGAGTACCGCTTGCGGTAACCAGAAGACTGAAAAACGTAGTTGTGTTGGCCGAAGAGATGCTCGACCAGGAGGAGAAAACAAAATGTCACAGCAAGCTTTGACGATCATTCTGTTTGTATTCATGCTCGCGTGCTGCCCAAGCGGCTGCTCAAGTCGAGGCGTTCCCAAGGAAGCGCTCGTGATGAACTCCACACCGGAGTCTGATTACGGCACATGCTACAGCCCAAAGCCACGTTGCCAGTTTGGCGAGATGCCGTTCTGCTCGTGCAACATGGCCATGCGTTGCCGCTGGGTCTGCCCATGACAGACGAGCCAAAGACTGCACGCTCTAGGCCGGGAAAGCGCCCCGCTGCTCCCGAGCGACCCGCTCAACCACCCAAGCGTGAGAAGGTGCCTCACGCATTCAGCAACCCGCTCGCGACCACTGGTTGCGATCCTGGGTACTCCGGTACTGATGTCGACACATCCGTGTTTGACTCCCCATGTGACAACGGTTCCGGCGTGTGGAGCCAGGAGGATTGACCGTGATGGATCTCGTTCTGATCGTCTTGACGATCGCAATCTCCGCGTTCAACGCGGTATCCGTCGGTGCTATGTGGACCGAATCCAAGGGAGCTGGTTGGTTCGCTCGCGCTGTAGCGTGGTCCGGTGCTGTTATGGCGGCAGTCGGATTCACGTACATATCAGCGCTGTTCATAATCGTGTGCTTTTCGTTGTTTGGCTTGTTGGACCGACACACGGCGGCACTCGCGATTGAGCTGTCGTATGCGGTAGTTTTGTTCCCAACACTCGGATCGGGGCTCGTTCTCACCGTTCACTCGTTGATCGTGGCATGGCGCAAGCGCACTTTCGGCGACACCGCTGTCGCGGCGTGGAACTTCTACGCCATGTGCGACAACACGATCACCGCCTGCGACTACGACGGATCGCTTCTGTGGGAGTCCGATCCCGACGTTGACGCGGATGAGGATTGGCAGGTTGCTCTCTTGGTAGTCCTATCCGCAACGTTCGCGGGAGTTGCCATCACATACTGGATCGTGCGAGCGGTGAATCGAGCAGTCATCGAGGATGCCAGAAGGGCTATTGAGTCATGACAGCGGGCGAGGTGATGTCGGCATACGATCGGGCAGTTTTCCTGGGGGCAGTCGACTCTTACGATGACTGCATTGGCGGAAGCTTACGCGCTCCAGATGGCGCTACATCGGAGTGCGTGGAAGCTGTCGCTGAGTACCGAAGAAGAGAGATCGCACTACACAGTGAAACTGCGGGGCGAGCGCGTCGCGAGTACTACAAAGGAAAATGAGCAATGACACCTGAAATACTTCAAACGGAAACTGTCAGATTTATACAGCTGCTGAACGGTATGAAAGTGCTCTCGGTCGCGAAGATCATAGAGCAGCAGCTGTCAGCTAGCCCGTCATTCGCAGCAACGGCCGTTACCATAGGTACGTCATTGTTCGTTGACGCGCGCCGCCACTCAGAGTTAGCGGCGTTTGCTGCTACGGCGTCCAGGATTCTCGATGATAGCGGTGAAAAGTTTGTCAGAAGCGAGGGCAACGGCGAAGACGGGGAAGACGCGATCCTATCGCACTTGGAGCAGCTTCCGAGCATTCTCGCTGGCTATATGGCATCAAGCCTGGCGGTGAATCACCCCGAGTTTCTTGGAATCCTAATCGCTCTACACAGAACGCGCACCCAGCTCTTGCCGGGCGCCAGCGACATCGAAGTGGACTTCTACAACAGAAGTCTACGTGTACTGAGAAAAGCGCAGGCTGATCAGGCGGTGTTTGCGTCCATCTCCCCATCCGCAGCTTCCGGTGATGTCAACCGAGAACGAAGCGCTGCTACAGGCGATCTGGACCATTCAGTTCGCCTGGCCCGATCGTGGGGGTCTCAGGAGGGCGGAAGCAAAGGCACTCCTTGATGCCTACTTCGATGCAAAGATGGCCCTGTCGCAAGCCCTCATCGATGCAAAGCGGTTCGCCGACGATGCATCCGCACAGCGCTCCCTGATCGATGAGCTGACCAAACAGCTTGAAAATCGAGAGCAGAGAGACTAGAAGCGAAATCTGTGGTCGTGATGTCATGGCTGGCGACACTTCCACAAACGCCCCGCCCCGGATTCCCCGAGGTGGGGCGTTCGATTTACGGGACTTGAGAAATGGCGAACACGGGAGAAGCCTCGAACACCGGATCGCGGTGGCCGCCGTAGACGTAGGTCGGTGACTGCGACGCCGGGAGCATGCGTCGGACGCGCGCGATCACTTTGCCGGGGCTTTCGCTCGGATATGACGCGAGTACTTTCCGAAGGGCACCCGTGAAAGCCCCGTTGTTCGTGCCGTCCTCCGCCGTTTGATTGTCCTGGCACGCTCCGAACGCCAGCAATGAAGCCTTGATCTTGGATCGGCTCCTGGCGCTGGCCTTGGCGAGCGCATAGACCCCCTGATTTCGGAACCATACCGAGCTGACCAGGTCATTCGGCATGGCTCGGGATGAGCTCGCCAGTGGCCGGTCGGTCCCGGCCGAATGCATGACCCTGGCCATCGTTCCGGAGTGGCAGGAGTCAGACACGAAAAACAAGCGCACCCCGGCCGCGAACCTGGACCAGGCAAGCTCAAGTTCATCGTCGATGATTTGCCGATCGTACATGCAAATCGTCTCATCATAGCCGTTGTCGTTGCCATCCTGATCGGGCACTTGTCCGCCATGCGAGCTGGACGTGACAACAACGATGTCGCCCGGCTTTGCGGTCTTGGACATGTCCAGTAGCCAGCGCAACACGACCGAGCTCACAGCCTGCTTAGTCAGCAAGATGTCGGTGGCGAATCCCTTGGATTTCAGCAGATCGCGCATGTCTTCGGCATCCGCTTCGCATGCATTCAGCCGGCCCGACCAACCGTCGTAATGCGCCGGATCTACGGCGTTCAGACCGATGCAGAGCGCGTACCCTTTGCCGGGTTGAACGGTTGCCTTTTTCCAAAACTTGAGGTTCATCGCCATTCTCCAATCTCGAAATGCATGGGGTCGATCATTTTTCCTCCCCAATCCGCTCCGCACACTATCCCGGCCTCCCAGGTTGTGCCGTGGAAAGGATCGATGATCGGGACATGAACGGTGCGCGCCTTTTCGATGATCGGCCCCAGCCATCCGATCTCCCCTTGCTTCGCCCCAGGCGTCGAGCGCCGGTTCTGCTCGGGGTTGAAATCCATGGCAATGCCGCGGCTGTGCCGGCTCAAGAACGGCGCCCAATCCCGCGTGTAGTCTGACGTGTCCGGAAGGTTCGCGCCCCGCATGATGCGTGGAACGAAGCTGCCCCCGAACGTCAGAATGCACTCGCATTCTTGGCGGCGGAACGATCGGAACCACTCCTCGAACACTGGCGCGGCGCGCTTGTGCACGCGGATGTGCGTGGTGATCTTTGTTGGAATGGGGAGCTTCAGATTGACAAGGTTGTCGGCCTCCCACTTCAGCGGGACCTTGACCTTGCCTGACTCGTCTATCGTGAACGACAGATCGAAGTTTGTGATCAGTCGAGACTTGGTCAGCTGTTGAACCACGGGCATGTCTCACCTTCGGTTTCGGGCGACTTCACCGCCCGACACAAGACGCACTGCGGGTGAGGCAACTTCAGGTATGGCTGCTGACCAGGAGTCCAGTCAGCGTACACGTTCCACACATGTTGCATGCTCGGGTGGGCCGGGCGCGCGGCTGCTGGCGGCTTCCCGCGAACTAACAGCTTTCGCAGGAAGCCAGCCAGCCTGACTAGCCTGGACCGAACTGCATCCATCACCGCACGCCAAGTGTATCACATTGTCAGGTAACAACGGGCGTCTTTGCTAACATTTGTAGCTCAGCCAGAGCCCTTGCTCTACGGGCGTTCTGAAGCTCGTACACCGCCTCCGACGGTGTGAGCTTTCCGTCTGCCTCAATCTGGGTAAGCGCTTCCAGCCGCTCGAACGCGGCCAGCAGCTCAGCCTCTACCTCGCCCATCTCCCGCAGGCTTTCTGCGTCGGCCGGACGGGAAGACGCGCGGGCGTAGGCGTGCACAAGCTCCATGTGTTTGTCTGTGAAGTGACTCATCCTATGAACCTAAAGTTAGGGTTGAAACGAAACACGATCCTGACACCCCAAGCGTCGCCTTCGGCGAGCTGGTTGTACTGCATCGGCACATGAAGCTTTCGCTTCTTGTTGTCGTTTGCCGAACCCAACCAGTACACCATCTTGGCCTTGTTCACGCGAAAGCCCGACCACAGATCGTACGACCCATCGCGCACATGATGCATGGTGTGCATGTAGGAGTCGTCATCCGAGTCTCCAGGATGGATCCAAACGTAGCCGATTGCACCCAGCTTATCGTGCAATCGATCGTACTTCCCGCACTTCGGGTTCCATTTGAAATCGTACCCGCAGTGCTTCTCCGAAAGGGCCGCGGCACACGCTGAGTAAGTGGTCCTGCGCCACATTCTCACGCATCGACTGTGACCAGGTGTACCCTTGGGTGGCCAGTTTCTCCAGTGCGGCACGTGCATTGGGATCGTCACGATGTAGTCGTTCTCGACCCACGTCGACGCGACAACCAGGAGCTTCCCCGTGGCGTCTACCGACGGGATTTGATCGCCGCACTTGGACGGGTCGATCAGCTCAACCGAGTTGCTCTTTGAGCCATTCCGCGATTTCTTTCTGGCGGAGCTCATCGCTCGTTTTGCTGCAGCGCGCAGCTTCTGTTGCGGCGTCAGATCGTACCGCATCAACTCCTGGAGCCTCCCCATTGGCCAGTTTCTCATTTTTGTCTCCGAATAGTCTTAGTTGGTTGTGCTGCTCTTCCAGCTGCTTCTGGTACTTCGAGTATGCCTGCCCAGAAGGAAGGGGCTCGTCCGGAGGGGTCCACCCGCGTTCCCTCCTCTTTGCCTCCCTTGCAAGCCTCTCAAGCTTGCTTCCGAAGCGCATGCCGGCTTCTGTTGCTGTTGGTGGCTTCGCCATCATACCCTCCGTTACGCCGCGACGGGCGCGTCTTCGAACCTGCAGTAGGCTTTCTTGAACTTCACCTCAACCTGGCCCAGCGGACCGCCTCGCTGCTTTTTAAGGTAGATCACGCTATCGTTGGTCTCGTCAGATGACGAGATGAACAACACCACGTCTGCGTCCTGCTCGATCGCTCCCGACTCGCGTAGATCGCTGAGCTGCGGGACCCTTCCCTCTCTCGATTCAACTCCGCGATTCATCTGAGCGAGCAAAATCACTGGGCAGGCAAGCTCTTTCGCGAGCAGCTTGCACTCGCGGCTGATCTCGGCAACGTCTTGCTCCCTGCTGCCCGACTGGCGCTCCGTCTTGACCAGCTGCAAGTAGTCGATGACGATCATACCAAGCTTTGATCGCATATTCTCGCGCCGAGCATGCCGCGCGATTTTCTCAATCGTCCAGCGGGCAGAGTCGACCACCAACATCTGCTTTCCGATCAGCTCGTGCATGGACGCGCTCATGCGGCGGAACTGATCCACGTTGAAACCTCGTCGGTTGATCACTTTCGAGTCTACGTTGGAGCGCCCCGCAAGTACGCGCTCCGCGAGCTCCTCTTTGCTCATCTCAAAGCTGTAGATGATGACCTTCTCCCCGAAGTCCATCGCCGCCTCAGCACACTGCAACCCGAGCACGGTCTTGCCAGAACCGGGGCGTCCGGCAATCACCACGCTCTGCCCGGCCTTGAACCCGTCGAGCAACCCGTCAAGCTTCTTGAGGGGTGCAGGGATGAACCTTGGAGCGCGCTTATTGCCGCGCTCAATGTCCATCGCATCACGCACAATCGGCTCCATGAGGTTCTCGATCGTGTCGGCCCGCACGGCATCCTCGCGGCTCGCCAGCGCCGCGCCGATCTCTGTTCCCGCAAGATCGATAATCGTCTCGGGGCTCGCCACGGCAGCCGGCGCGTGGGCCCATTCAAGCACCTTGCTGCACGCGTTGATCAGCTTTCGAAGGACCGCGAGGTTCTTGATCAGCGCTACCGCGCTGTCGAGCGCCTGGCCGGAAAGATAGGCATAGCCCGAGTGCAACATCTCGTCACAGAACTGGATTTGATCGGACCTGCCGGCGCAAGCCGCGCGTAACGAGACCATGTCGAGCTCGCCGTTCCGTTCGATCACGTCTCGCGCCGTTTCGAACATCCGGGAATGGAGGCTCAACGAGAAGTCCGACGGCCCGAGCGCTGCCATGCACACAGCAGCCGTCTCAGAGGAGAACACCAGCGCTGAGATCAACCGCTCCTCAAGCTCAACGTTCGTCGGAGGCTTAGGCATGCTGCGCCGCCTCCGCTGCCCACCTCGCACGAACCTCGTCCGCCTTTTGACGCATGGCAATGCGCGGGAACAGCGCCAGGAGATCGGCTTTCGTCTTCTCGTGCTCCTCCTGCGTGATCTCCATCTCCGGCTCCGGCTCGGGCGCTGGCAACGTGGGAAGTGATGGCTTCAGTACAGGCTTGGTGTATCTGGCGAGATATAACACCAAGTTGGATAGCCTGCATTTTATCGACTTCGGGTCTTTTTGGTGATCTCTCACCATCCGCTCCACGACAGACTCAAAGAGCTTGTCGTCGGAGCCGCTTTCTTCGCGCGCAGCGGCCGCCACAAGGCGCGCGGATTCTAGATCTGGGGGAACCTGCGCCGGTGTGCGTCCCTGCCCTCTGGCGAACAGCTCGTGCACGCGTTGGGCATCGGTCGAGCGGGGCGGCGAATCCAACTCTGGCCAGTGCGGCATCGCGGAAATCGGAGCTGGGGAAGAGGGAACAGGGGTAGCCGATGAGCGTTCCCCTCCCCCCTTCCCTGTTAGCCTCGTGCGTGCGTGCGCGGGCTCGCGTGCGTGCACGTCCGGGCGTGTGCGATCGCGCGCGGGTGCGCGTCTCTCTTCTGATCTTTCTCTCTGATCTAGAGAAACGACAGGGCCTGATTCCGCACACTTAGGTTGAGTAGACTTTGCGATGCGTTTACTTAACTCGGGGGGTTGGTCAACGCATCGCAAAGTCTCCGCAAAGACTTGGGGCTCAAAATGGAGTTGGACTCCGTCCTCATCCTGGGTAATAAAACCCGCCTTTACGAGCTTGTTCACTGCCGACTGAACGGCGGCCCGGTCCGACTTCGAAGGCAAGTCCAAGTCCCGAACCAGGAGATCGATGGAGGAGTTAAGAGTGCCGTTTTCCGATATTGACCAAAGTCGGATCATGACGCTCGAGTGATGAAACGAGAGCTTGCGCCAGGCCGGAGGGAGCTCGGCCGGTAGTGGCCGAAACTTGTACGGGACCTTGGAGGACTTCATGGGATCCTCCGGGTTGCGGACGCGCTCACCGTGACGTACACTGGTAACTGAAGCATTCTTGGTTCTCCTGTTCGGTCGCTGTTGAGGTGTTGGGTCTCGACAGCGGTTACCCCGGACGGGGTGGTACAGAGAAGGTCTGGTTGGTGTGTTGCTCGTGGCGCCCGGTCGATGAAAGTCGGCCGGGCGTTTCGTTTGTGGTGGCCATCCAATCCTCCTTAGGGGCTCGCGCCCGGCAACGCGTGCGTCTGGGGTGGTACCGCTACACGTCGCCGGGCGCTTCGCCGAGGCGTCCAGCGCGGGATCAGGGGTTGTCCCGCTAGGCCAGAGCGCCCCCCGCTCACCGCTCGCCAGGCGATGACCGGGGGACGTTCAGGCGAGTCGCCAAGCATACTCCGGGATCTCGCACATCGTACTGAGCCGCTCCCGCAGTTCTTCGCTCGGCTCGCGTTTCCCGCTCATCAACAGGCTGAGCGTCGACTGAGAGACCCTGAGCTCTTTCGCCATCTGTTCTTGGGACAGCCCGTGAACGCGCATGAACACGCGCAGTGAGGTAATGGGATTCGAGGTACGTGCCAAGGCGGCCCATGTCTTACCCACTTTCAGCTGTCTCACGAACCTACCTACCTCGTAATCATTCGGAACCTTCATACTCGGCTTACGTAATGGGTCCATGACCGAATTGCAACCGTCGTCACATGAAAACGTAGCTCGAAAATAAATACGCAAATAGCGTTGACTTTGCGTTGCCTCGTGAGTAGGTTCCAGTCGCGTTCGAGACAACAGGGGTTCTGAACGGGAGGATTTCATGACGCGAGATCAACATATGGCTGATCCGGGGGATGTGCCGGACGGCCCCGAGTCGGAGAACGATCGGGAGGATCGTCAGCTGCGCGAGAGGCTGGCTGAGGAAGAGGCGGCCGCAGAAGCGGATCGTCGCAATGCGGAGTGGGACAAGCACATGACCATGCTGTCCGAGCGCGACGGGAGATCGGAGGAGTGGAAGGCGGCGGAGCTGGACCCTGCGTGGGATGTTCCCGCGGAAACGACAGAGGTGTCTACCCCGCGCGAGTACGACATCGAGACTGCCGGAATGATGGTGACCGTTCGGTCTTGGCTGGAAATCGCGAAGAAGGAAGCGTCTGGCAAGGACACAGCCGAAGAGCAGATCGACGATTTGGCGGCGTTGCGCGCTCTTGTCGACGAGACGGTGGCATTTCTGATCCAGGCAGAGATTGCCAGACTCAAAGGCAAGGCTGCCGAGCTTGGTTTATCGGTGTCAGAGCGCAAGACGCGATCGGACAAGGGCACGAGCAGAAAGGGGCGCTCGTCATGACGGATCAGGTTGTCACTTCAGAAAAGCCTAGGGGTATCTTTTCTTGCATGCTGGAGGCGCAAGCTGCGTTCGGTCGCGTCGGGATCCCCAAAAACAGCATGGCCGACTTTGGCGGAGGCTCAAAGCGAGCGTACCGGAGCATTGATGATGTGCTACCGGAAGCGAACGCGATTCTGACGGCTGCAGGGATAGTGATACTTCCGTCCGTGGTCGACGTTGAGTACAAGAGGTACGATGTCGAGAAAGGATCGGGAAATAACAAGTACACCACGACTACTACGGTTGCGTTGCTAACGATCGAATATCGCATCGTGTGCGTTGAAGACGGATCGTTCGTAACGATCCGTTGGATCGGGGAAGGTGTAGACGGTAGCGATAAGTCATCCGGAAAATCAGGTTCTTATGCGTACAAGAACTTCTTGGTGAACACCTTCTGCATCCCTGTAAAGGGTCAGCCGGAGCCGGAGCGGGACAATATCCCGCAACCTTCAAGCGGGAACAGCGAAAGCAAGGCGGCATCGCAGTCGTCCCCGGCGATCGCTGTCCCGCGTGTGAAAAACAGCAAGCTCAAGAATCACGGAGCTTTGCTGTCTGAACTGACCGACGATGAGGCTTCGGCGTACTGCCGGGGCATGGTGCACCAGCTTGAGTCAACGAAGCAAAAGCTTGAGGTTCCTCCTCAAGACCAGGAAGCCAAGGACAAGCTCGTGAAGCTCTCGTCTTGGCTTGAGAGAGAGATTCGGACGGTGTCCGGATATCTGGTGAAAGAGAGAAACCTTCCGAACTGGAACATCTCCAATGGCGAGGTCGGGAAGTCCGTTCACCCTGACACGCGGGGAAAGCGGGTTGTCGACCTGACTGACGAGCAGTTGGTTGCGCTCATCGCTCACCTAGAGCGACTGGGGGAGAGCGAAGAAGTAAACAGGCGACTGGCACTGTGCGAAATGGTTTTCGAAGCAAGAAAGAACGGTGACCAGCCATAACGAAAGAAGCCGCTGACATGAATGCCGATGAGGAGAAGGCCGCTCTCATCGGTGCGCTAAACGCTGACTTTCACAGGATGTCTCGCGTCGGATCGGACGTAGAGCTGTCCACGGGAGATGTGATCACAACGGTCGAAGAGTCTAGCCTTGGCGTCCGCAGATGGAACATGCACGTTGCTTACGTAGGACGATCCACCTCGGGAAGGTTCTGGATGTGGTCTTACGACAGGGGATTGACGGAGAATCAGGAGGACAGTTTCGACTCCGATCACAACGTCAAGGAGGTGTGGCCGAAGAAGGTCGTCCGAGAATCCACGGAGTGGCACAGCCAGCCGACGGTGGAGAAGCCATCTCTCGCGTCTATTGTCGCGAGGTTCCTAGATGCAATGGAGGAGAGCGGAGGTGAGACGGTTGACGCGGTGGAAGAGGCCGCGGCGCTGTACGCTGACAAGATCGAAGCGTACCGATCCATCGTCCCGGTGATAGAAGCACAGGCAAAGAGTCTCAAAGACCAGGCAGCGCTGCTCAGGGAGAGATCAGATCGTTTGTACAGCAAGATCGACTCGCTAAGGGAGCGTGTTGTCGACAGCATGTACGCCGTTGGCACGCGAAAGGTCAGCACGAGCTTCGGGAACGTGACGCTCGTGCAATCGAAGTCAGTGCAGGTGGGTGACGCATGGGCGATCACCATGCATGATTCTCATCCAGAGTTTGTTCGCGTTTCATACGCTCCCGATAAGACGGCGCTGAAAGAGCGGTGGCTCGCCGAAACCAAGAGACTGGTCGAGTCCGGTCTTTCCAAAGCACAAGCGGAAGCGCATGCCATCACCGCGCTTCCGCCTGGGGTGGACATTGTCACCAAAGAATCAATCCGCGGGTTGTGATGGCGTAACGTGTAGCCGGTGCCACGATCTTGTCTGGAGGATGGATACGATCGTGGAAAAGCCTTGGTTGTGTTCGGAATGCAGGAGGATGCGTGCCAAAGAAAGAAACGAAGAAGGATCCGCCGGTGCTGGTGAGGCACCGGATTCGCTGGAAGGATCCTGACGCTCCAAGGGAGCTCAGGAAGTTTGGGGCGTGCGGAGAGTACTTCATCGCCGAGATCGAGATTGGGCCGAAGTCGGGGGTCGGAGTTATTCGGCTCAAGAAAGAGAGTATGTGATGGAAGGGATCAATGAGGCGTTGCTGGTCGGTAACCTTGGACAGGATCCAGAGCTTCGCGCCACAGGTTCTGGGACAAGCGTGCTCACCATTCGACTCGCGACAACCACGCGTTACCTGCAAGGTGACACGTGGAAGGACAGAACCGAATGGCATACGGTAGTCGTATGGGGAAAGCGCGCTGACGGCCTGGCGAAGGTGCTATCGAAGGGTTCGCGGGTTCTCGTCAAGGGAGAGATCCAGACGCGAACGTGGGAGGACAAGGCCGGAGCAAAGCGCTACAGCACCGAGATCAATGCCAGATCTGTTCTGCTGATGGACAGCAAACCCGGATCTGGCGATCACAAGGAAGACTTGCACAAGAGCAAGCAGCCTGATTACGGTCCGGACCCAAACGGAACCGATTCGCTGAACGATGATGACATTCCGTTCTGAGGCGTTAGTTTTGTCGCGAGCGTCCGGCGCCGACCAAGAGCCGGACGCTTCTTCGTCCACGCGAGGAAATCACACAATGGATCACTGCGATTGCATTCGAACGTACGCCGACGCGAACGAGCTCGCTTCTAGCCTCGACGCGAGCAGGACGATTACCGTGTGCTCGGCGGCCTACGCCGATTTGCTTTACGACGTGATTCCCAGGCTGCACTACTCAGCCGGCGCGGCCAGCGGAAAGCACTTGGTCTTCCGCGGCAGCCTGGTGGTTGTGCGCGACAACACGAAGCACGATAAACACCCAGACTTCATGCTTCGCTGACGGGTTGCGTCGCAAGCTTCCAGCACCAACGCGTCACCTTCTGATGGGGCGAAGTCTCCGGGTGGGTTTCTTGGAATGATCAGTCCCGCCCTCTCGTACGTCATGAGAAGGTGGCCGCAGTATTTTTACGGCGCCGTTGCCTTGGTGGCCTGCGCCGGGCTGCACACGGCGTGGATCGGTTCGTTCACTCGGGTCTGATCGCCGACGCGACGTGCGCCACATGAGGCGCGTGATCTCTTCCGGGTCGTCAAAGGTGTACTGCTGGGGGTCCATGTGGGCCCCATAGCACTACTCCACAACTATCGCAGGCAGATTCAGCAGAGTGATCTGCTGGGTGACGCGAAGTCCGGAGTTGCTGCGCGCGGCGAGCTCGCCAGATACGAGCTCGGACGAGGTGTTCGGGGCAGCCCTCGCCCCTTCGAGCGCTGCGGCGCGCACGTAGAGCTCAAGCGCTTGCCGGAGAACGTCCATGTCTTCGGGCTTCAACCTGGACCCGGCGCACTGAGCGAGCATCGTCGAGACGCAGACGGTCATCGCGTCCACGATCCCAAGCAACCTCTCGCTCAGCGTCTCGTCCATTACTTGGTGACCTTCTCAACCTCAACCGTCGCCGGCTTGGGCGGAGCAAGCGTGTCACGCAGAGCGTCGCTCACGTCCTGCAGTCGGAAATCTCCGAGCCGCTTGGCCGTTTTGGCGTACCCAACGATAGCAGCGCCAGCCACTGCCATCAGCTTCGCGATGGACGGAGACAGCAAGCCAAGAACGGGAAGGCCCGCGCTCTTGAGGATGTCGTCAAACCCACCGACGAAGATCAGAACCGAGCCAAGCGCGTAAAGACCCGTGCGCAAAACCTCGGGATTCATACTGCTCACCTACTACTTCTAAGTGCCTACTGCCGTATCCTGCGCCGGGTTGCACCCGCCGCGACTTCCACCCTACTCCGCGCCGATTCACCTCCGGTGAACCCGGAGCTTGGTGGTAGCACTCCGAAGAATACAGCAGATCCGGTTGTTGTGCCGCTACCAGCTGCAGAAATCTGAGCCGCTGCAACCATGACAGAGTTGCCAGTGGTCTGACTGCTTGCAACGGCTGCTGTGGTCTGGAAGATGGATACAGATCCGGATGTAGTTCCAGATCCAGAAACCGGGGTGACCAGCGCGCGGGCAGGACCCGTTACCGTTCCTGACGTGCTCGACCCGCCGGTAGACGGGATCGGGGTGAACCCTGTCGGGTTTGCCGAACCGTTGGTGTTCGCGGCGCCGGCAGCGGCTATGTTGGTCGACCAGCCGACGGTCGCCGCGCCGGACGTGCTTGTTCCGCCGCCGGCCGACTCGGCCACTGAGACAGTGTTCTGTGCCGCGCCGCTCGTGCTCGTGCTTGCGATGAGCACGAGTGTCCCGAGCATCTGGACGGTGCCGCCGGTCGAGGTTCCGCCGGCTGCGTTGACAGCCACCGCTGCCGAAACTGCCGCCGTGGAGCTCGTGCTTGCCCCGCCGGCCGCGCTTAGCGCTGCGGACGCGGACACGGCTGCAGAGCCGGACGTGGACGCGGAGCCTGCTCCCGGCTCCGTGACGACCACCTGCTGGGTCGCGGTGCCGGAGGTGGAGGACGACCCCGAGCTCGCCAGAGACGCCGTCGAGGACAGTGCAGCGCTCGCCGTCGTGCTGGTCTGACCGACTGATGCACCGAGGGACGCCGATGCTGCCGCGTTCGCCGCGCCGGATGTGCTCGCGCCGCCGGCTGCGTTGCTTCCGACCACGACATTGGCCGCGCCTGCTGTCGAGGACGACGCTGTGCCGGCGATGCCAAACGCAAACGAGATGCCTACTGTCGCTGTACCGGATGTGCTGGCAGAGCCCGTGCCCTTGCTGCCGACGACAACGTTGGCAGTCGCCGATGTGGTGGCAGATCCGGAGCTGTTGGCAGAGAAGTTGAAGGTCGCCGCGATGGATGCCGCGCCGGACGTCGACGTGGATGCGGTGCCAACGATGGCAAGCGGGGCGACGCCAGAAACGGATGCGGTGCCAGCAGTTGATGCCGATCCGGTTGCCGTGATCGGGAGCGTCATCCCGAGCGTGGACGACACCCTCGTGATCGTTGCTGTGCTGGTAGCGGTGATCGCGCCGGCCGGCGATACGAGCCTGCGTACAATGCGGTGGTGCTTTGCGCGCGCTTGGACGATTTGGATCGGGAACCCAAACGTAACGTTGCTTAGAAGACTAACACCGTGCGCGTCGGCTCCGCCGGATTGAAGATCGGGATCCCAGTTCCTGCGCTGCGGAAACGTTGAGAGCGTCCTGGCCTGCCGCGTGTCGGAGTCAGGGGCGGAGCGGAGCGTGTTGAGTGACTGTATGCTTAGGTTTGAGTCGAAGACGCTGTCCCACTCAACCTCTACATCGAACCCTGACGTGTTCCACGTTTGGCTTGAAACGTAGTCAAGGTTTGCGGCTCTTGCCGATACATTTGAAAACGTGGTCGTGCCAGCCGAGACGACACGTTCGCCCGCGCCGTAAGATCCCCAATAGAGCGTGTATACGCCAGAACCGTCGCGAGAAAGCGCGGCAAAGTAAGACTTTCCGGTGCCCACTGTCAGCGTGGGGCCAATGATCGTCTGGGATGTTCCGCCGGCTGAGATGCGCGCTATCAGCCGGCCGGATGTGTCCAGCGATATGCTCTCGCCGTTTCCAGATCCGAGAACCGTGTCGAAGTTAAAGCAGAGGAGAGAGCAGAGCTCAACCTCACCAGTCGTTCCTACGGCCCAAACGCGAAACAGCGTACTGATCGTGTGCGGAGTGCCTCCCTTTCCGATGGATGTTCCAGCGGATGAAAGCCCCACCCAGTAGCTGCTTACGTCTAAACCGTAGGACATATATCTACCTACTCAGCAGGCAGCGTGCTCAGCAAGCCTTCGTACTGGACCATCGTGTTGTACGCCGCTGCGCGCTGGGTCAGGACGGTAAGATGAGCGTCCCACTCCATCGTGTCCACGCCATCCAGACGCGTGTTGTGATGGTCGATGATCGCTTGGAGAACCTCTTTGTACTTTGCTAGTGATGTTGCTGGCATTGCCATATCAGACTTCGCTCACTTCCATGCTTGCACCAGCAAGCAATGTCGTGGTGCCGCTTGCCGTTGGCCGCAACATGCGGAACGAAAGCGTACCGGACGCTGTAGACACGATTATTCCGCCGCCGAAGTTCATCATTTGCGTTGCGTTTGCTGCAGCTGTTCCCGCAGTGGTCGCACTCGCTACTGCATTGTTCGCGGTCTGAACAATCCAGGCGAAGTAGCCGCTCGCGGGAGTCGTCCAAACACCAGAAGCTCCAACGCCAGTGACGGTGCCAGTGTAGTTCACAGCAAACTGCAGCGCTTGCGCTGTTGTGACTGTGGATATTGCGCCATTTACCACAAACCTGTAGCTGCCTGCGCGAGGCAGTGTGAACGTCATACCTGTTACGTCTGCTAGGGTTGTAGACGTGACAGTGAACGCGGAGATGACTACCGTCTTTTTGTATTTTGGAACCCATGACGAACCGTTCCACTGCGGAATATCGCCCGACAAAGGAGACGTTACGTTCACGACGGCTGTAGCGGCATATCCTGCGTCTCGTATGTCCAGTCCGCTGGTTCCGAAGAACTTGGTGACGTTACCATCTGTGACGGACGGGCCACTGTTACGAACCACGCTGGCCAGCGTTGTGCCGCTGCCCACAACGTTTCTTCCGCCGGTGTCGGCGAACACGACAATCTCACCGTTGACGGATGAGCCAGGCGTTTCTGTGGATATGGCAACTGCCGACGCGAGGATGCCGGAGTCGGATAACGCGCTTCCGGCAGTGCCAGACCACGTGGCAATGTTGCCGGTCACCGAGTTTACCGGGCCGTTGACGCTGTTCAACGAGTCCGAGTAGCTCACCGAGACTCGGTGGTTGATCGTTGCGTCCGCGGTAGCGTCGTTCCTGACGACTCGCAAATACGCGAGCCAATCTGCGGAAAGGCCGTCCGCCGATGCCTGCGGAATGGTGATCGTTGTGCGAACCGAAGCCTTGGCGGTGGATGAAATCGTCCCCGAGCCGCTGACCACGGTGGCATTTGCGGGCGCCTCCGCACTCTCTGCCGATCCGGTTGGGTTCTGCGCTGACAGCGATACTTCCCACGTCACCGTGCCAGCAGTGAGCGTCTCGGCATACCAGTCGATGGCGACGGTGATGTTGCCGCTGACGTAGCCGACAGCACGAAACGGATAGGTGATAGCTCTGGTCGTGTCGCTGCCGAGGTAACGCCAACCAGTCGGGCCGTTCTGCCCAAGCGCAGGCGTGTAGAGCTCGTTGACGCCCGTCCCGGAGTTGTATCCAGCTGGCGCGTCGAAGTCGTGGACGATTGTTCCCATGGATCAGCTCGGTGCGAGTTGGAGCTGCAGCGCTCCAGGTTGTGCGGTGATCGAGATTCCAGCCGCAGACACCTGCGAAGGCAGGCTGATGGCTCCGTATGCCACTGACGTTGCCTCGGTGACTCCGGTGCTGGCGGTCCAGTAGACGATGTGGGTGAGTGGGGTTGCCCCGGTCGACCACGCCGCCGAGCTCGGGCCCCATGTCACTGTCGCGGAGTTTGCGACAAACGTGGTGGCGCCGGCTGCTGGCGCGGAGTAGGCAGAGAACGACATCAGCTGTCGCGCATAGCCTCCCGTTCCGATCGTTGGCTCCGCAATCGCGCTGACATCGTCACCGGGGTTCGCTGTCGAGAACCCGGCGTAGATGGTAGTTGGAGGCGAACCAGGAGTCTGATTCGCCACGAACTTGATCAGCGTACCTCTAAACGATCGAGTGAACCCCGCCATGCTGCTCGGCCTCTCGCTGCTTTGCCGTCGGCCTGTCTCCGTGGCCAAAGGCCATGAGAACTACCTCTTGCGGAGAAACGATTGTGAAGTGAAGGTTCAATACGGAATCGTCGACAAGGAACGCCCTGCCAGAGGCGTACCTCGCAACGTGCATCCGCTTGTTCTCGTCTCCCCAAACGAAGATCGAGGTGACAGAAACGCGCTCGCCCGTCTCGTTCTCTGTAAAGAGGATGGGCGGTTGCTCTGGAGTAGCAGGATTCATGCGGAGATGAATCCCATGGACAAGCCGCTGATGGCGACGGTCAACGTGATTCCGGAGGCGTTCACTGCCTGCGGAACGGCGATCGCCGCGCGCCCGACGAACGTTGCTTCAGTCGTCGGAGACAGCGTCGCTGTGTTCCAGATGGTCAGAACCTTCAGCGTGGTTGCCGCTGTCGACCATGCCGCCGAGGACGTCCAGCTGATGGCCACGCTGTTCAGCGCCGGAACGGTCGCGTCGAGCGCACCGCTCGCGGGCGTCGCCCAGCTGATTGCCTGGCGCGCGTAGCCGCCGGTGGAGCTTGGTTCTGTCGTGCCAGCTGTGACGTTTGAACCGTCGTCATTCACCGACGTGTTCGTGTCCAGCCCGGCGAACATTGACTCAAAGGTGCCGGTCCCGAGAACCGCCCACTGCTGCATCTTCTGCCGGTATCGCCGGCCCCAACCTGTTGCCATTTCTCACGTCTATTTCTCATCCCGGAGAAATACACACTAAGAGCCCTACAGATTTGTTCGTGCGCGGCGGAGTATCCCGTCGGCCGTCTTTCTGATCACTCTGAAATACTGGTCCTTTTCGTTGCACCAGTAGTCCTTTTCCACGCCAGCGGCCAAGGGCCACGACACGGTCGACGAAGCTGCGGGAAGAGACGAGCTCGGCCCAAAGTGGATGAAGCAATCGGTGTCGGCAACAAACGTCACCCAGCACCCACCGATCGGGATTCCTCCCGACAAGACCAGTGCCGCGGCGGTGCTCACCGCTGTCACCGCAACGGTTGGCTCGATGGCAATCGGATCTGCCGATCCATCAGTCTCTGTCGATCCCGACGCGTGCGGGGGTCGTTTCGCAATGGCTGCGCCTTGGCCAAGCATACTACACGCTCCATGCGCTCACTGTCGCGCTGACGGACACAGTCCCGCCGCCCGAAGTGAAGTCATACACCGGCCTGATCCACTTCGGAAAATCCGAGTAGGACAATATCACTTCGTACGTCCCGATTGCCGGCGAAGAGACGGCGAGAAGGCCAGTGGTTGGAGTGAATGTGAACCCTGTCGGAAGAACCGACAGCTCTTTCCCTGTCGCCAAAGTCGGAAGCGACAAAGGCGTGATGTCGAGCGCTCTCGCGTCGTCGTTTGTTCCCGTGAGCGCCACGGTTCCGACGAGCGTAGCCGCCGTCACCGTCACGAACACCGACATCGTTAGCTTGTTGCACTGAGAAACCTGCACGGTGTAACCGCTAGCGTCCGCGCTTCCTGCTCCAAGCAGTTGCTGATTTTTTACTATGTCTGCCACTAACGGCCTCCGTTGCTGATGATCAGCGGGAAAACATCCTCCGCGAAGCGCTTGTCGGTGCGATAAAGTCGCTCCGTTGTCGCTGCGCGATCGTCGTCTGTCTTGTCTTTCGAGTAGTCGTCTGCCCAAGGCATGAACGAGCTCGGGTCAGCCTGCATAGCCGCTTTGACATCGCGGCCGAGTGTGATCCCCGTGGGCATGCCGGGGATGCTGCCGGTGGATGGTCTGATCGAGTCGTGCACCGACGTTACCGTGCTTGCAACGGGCAGCCTTCCGTATGAAGCGACGCGATCCATCATCGCGGCCGTGTCTTTGCTCAGCCACTGGGCCCGGTAGGCGTTCGCTCGGGGTTGGATATGCTGGCCAAGCCAGTAGCCGCCAGCCATGCCTGCGGCGCCGCCAAGGGCCGGTGTTCCGACTAAGGAACCGGCCACTCCTCCGATGCCGCCAAGGATGTAACCGAGCTTGTTGTCCTGCATGTTGAACAGCTTGGGCGGTGCCTGATTCGCCGTGCGCTGACCTGCGTCCGCGAGCAACCCTGCCGCGTGCTCGCGGGCTTTGTTCACGGACCAGTCCGCGGCCAGGCTAGGACTGGCGTTTTCGGCGCCGATATCCATCGCATGGTCGACGGCGGCGTACTCATCGCGCAGGTATTCGTTGCGCACGCTCGGGACGGAGTTGACCCCGATCGGTCGGCCGATGGCGCGAGCGTCGTGGTACATGTGATCGAACGGCACCCCTGCCGTCCCTCCCACGCTGTAGGTTGGATCGCCCACCGTGCCCTGAACGATTTGCTCGGGGGGTTGGCGAGGCGGGAGCGGAGGCGGTGCCGCGGGACGCGGGGCAGCGGCTGGTGGGAGCATATCCGGAGGTGGCGGAGCTTCCATTCCGGGGGGAACTGGCGCCGCTGCGCGCGGCGGAGGTGGCGGAGGCGGCTGCGCTGGAGCCCGGGGAGTCGGCGCGGGCGGAGTGTATCGGGCTGACGCGGGCTTCTGCAAAGGGCCAAGCTCCTCCCCGATGGGAGGCTCCTGGTACCTTGCTGACACGGGCTTCTGCAGCGGTCCTTGTTCGAGCGTTGGCGGCCCCGGAGGCTGGTACCGGGCGCTTGGGCGCGGAAGCGGTGGCCCTCCGATATCTCCTCGCTCCATCCCGTGCTGGTACTCGAACTCTGCCAGCACGGCGGGGTCGAGCTCACCAGACGCTACCTTCTGCGAGATGATGTCGTGCTCCATGAGCGCGCCGATGTCGTCGGGTGGTGGAACGTTCGCCCTTCCCTGCGATGCCAGCGCATCGATCGCGTCTGGCTGGTCGGGAACGGGCACGTTGATCCGCGGCGCGGCGCGCGCGCTGACTTTCGGGGCAGGCGGCGGAACTTCTGCCGGCGGCGGCGGCTGGTAGCGAGCGCTCGGAACATCACCGCGGGGCGGCGGCGGCGGCTGGTAGTGAGCGCTCGGACGAGCTTCTGTCAGGTCCGCATCCGACAGCTGCGTGACTCCGGGCTCCGGCGGCAGCGGGTTGCGGGCCTCGTCCAGCGCCGCCAGCTTCTCGACGGCGGAGTACGGATCGGCCCGGTCGATGTCCGCCGCTTCGAGCTCCGACAGCGCTCCCACAGGGTCAGGAGGCATGGCCCCCGCGCCCGAGGGTGGAGCCGCGGACGCGGGGCTCTTGCTGGGCAGCGGAGGCGGCACAGCAGAAGGCTTTCGAGGAGGAGGAGGTGGCGGAACGGCCTTGGCTTCGACCGGCAGGTACTCGTCCTGGACAAGCTCCTTCGGCATGCCGGAATACTCGTCGGCCACCGACTTCATCTCGTTGTATTTCCGCGTGGACGTTGGAACGCCCTCGACGTGTCCTGGGTAGCGGCTTTCCGCCACGGACATCAGCTGATCGGCCACGTCCTGCGGATTGGCCGTAGCGCCAGCTTCGGTGAGAGCTGCGGCGGCGGCTTCCTTCTTTGCCCGAACCTGGTCGACTACCTCTCCGGCCAGCCGACCCATTTTGTTCACCGGCTGCGGTCCATGCTGAGCAAGCAACCGCTCGGCCTCTTCGACGGTCTGCCGAAGCACTTCGGGCTTTGCCTTGATCGCATCGATCTCTGCGTCGCTGAGACCAGACGACTTGAGCAGCGCATTCACCCGCAAAGCTTCGCGGTCGGCCATGGCTCCGGGTTCCCTGAGCGCGGCAGCTCGCTTTGTCCCATAGCCCACAGCCCCCGCGCCGAGTAGGGAGCCAGCGCCGGATAGCATTGCGTCCGTCTTCGAGGCGTCGAACGCCTTGTCTACGTCTCCGGTGTCTCCATAAGCGCGAGAGAAACCTTGCGCTCCTCCGGTTACTGTGTTGGCGAGAATGTTGCCAGCAATCGCTCGCCCGCCGGTCATGCCGAACTTCGCGCCCGCAAGCACCTTGTTTGCAGGTTGCAGCACGCTTGCCACGGTATCCGCGCCGTGGAATGCGTTTGGAGCCTTCCGTTCCGATTCTTCGCTCCAACCTCGAAGTGCCGCCGCTGCGCGCTTCACAACGTCTGGAGGGAGATCGCTGTTCTCGATGGCCCTCGGGATCGATCTGTCTGCGCCCATGGACAGGCCATGCACCCCGCCGGCCGCTCCACTCTCAAGCTGTTGGGCAACGGATGCGGTGTCAGCAACAGAAGGGCCTGCGCCTGGAAGTCGAACCTTGAAATCGTTAGGAACTTCAAAGTCGCCAGTAAGACGCTTGGTATCCGACAACTCCGCTTCTCTGTCAGTGCTGAGACCAAGCCCGCCTCTTACGCTACTTCTTAGGCTATCAAGCCCTTGGAGCCATGCGGGCCTTTCATCAGGTGCGGGTGCGGCGGCTGGAGGTGGAGAATCAGCGGAGTTTGACACTGACGCGGGGTCAACCGTCTCGTTAGGCGAGGAGGAGTCTTCTCCAAGCTCCTTCAGAAGATCTTCGTAGTCGGACATCTACTGCATCCTCACTTCCACGCCGCGTGCCTCGATGTCAGCTATTTGTGCCTGCGTAAGATTCTTGGGGCGCCAGTTTCCGCCTACCTTCACCATCACCGAAAACGTCTTGCCTCTGTCCTCGATGAGCGCCTTTGTTTTCTCCGGACTCGATGTCGGCATTGGAGCTGGCGCGACACCGAGATCTCCGGCTGACAGGTTTGCAGGCTTCATTGGGTGCCTGCTCGACTTGGGAGGATGAAACGCGTCTTGGTTTGGATCCTCCGAGCCGTCGACATACGGCGAAGCTGCCGCCGCTGCCGCCGCATCGGCATTGCGCTCCGGGTAGTCGATGACGGCTTCTCCACTGTCACCGCGTACCACGCTCTGACCGGGTGCCAGGCCCTCTGACCCGGCCCCGGCTGGCGCGGATAGTTGCTGGACTTGAGCCTTGGGGTTCCATTGCGCGGATCCCCAGTTGTCGGGCCGAAGTCCCATGCCCTGCATTACATCATGAGCCTCATTCGGAGATACGGAAGCAAAACCGCCGATCTTGCTCTGCACAATGTCGTGCATGGTCTTGAGAGCGATCTTGACGGCTTCGATCGGTGCGCCCGGACGCGTGCCTGCGTTGATCGCGTTGCGCTGCTCCTCGGTCGCTGAGAACGCTGCGCCAGAACGGTTGTGAATCAAGTCGTCCTGGAAGTTCGATAGGACTCCGCGCACCTGAGTTGCAGCCAGAGCGCCGAGCTTGATGTCGTCATCTCCTGATGCGCCGCCAATGTAGACAGCAGCATCTCGAACGAGCTGCGGGGTGTATCCAGACTCGACGATCGGGTTGTCGTGGCCTGTTATGCCGATTCCTGGAACCGTCTTGCCTTCCTTCTCGTAGGCAGCGATTAGATCTTCTGCCCTTTGAATCTCGAACGCAACCGGCGCGGCTTTCTCCACGCTCTTCATGAACGTCTGACGGTGCGCGGCGGATCTGGTTGCCTTAGCCTCAGCTTCGAGTCGAAGCTGGTGCTCGCGGTTGAGTCGATTGTTCTCGTCGGTGGCGGCATCGCGCGCCTTTTGACGTTCCAGCTCCTGAGCTTGCTGAGGAGTCATCGGCTTGTCGGGAAGAAGTGCCATCTCCTCCTGAACCTGGCCGCGTCGAACTTTTCGAGCCGTCTCGGCCTTTACGTCCGACACTTCGCCCTCGCCAAGAACTCCGCCGCGTGCTCGCCCAGCCGCCTTCACCTCTGCGGCGTGACCCTCTGCTTTGACCATCGGCTCAGACAGATTGAGCTTATGTCGAATGGTCGGCAGCGCGGCATTCCAACCCTTGTCAGTGAGATTTCTGTAAATATCGAGCTCTTCAGGCGGAACACCGTTGTTCTCAAGCATCTTGATCATGCTCTCGCGACTGGCAGCGCTGGCCGCGTCTTGAGCTTCCAGCCGGGCTTTCTTTTCGGCGGCCGTCTCGTTCAAGCGCTCCTCACGCTCTCTCGTTGCCTTGATCCGATCCATGGCAAGGTACTGACTTACCGGATCGCCGCTGGCGCCCTTGCCGAGCGCCGCTTGCGCCACGTGCTGCCTGTATGCGCGCTTGTCGGCATCAACCTGGCTGAGCAAGTTAGGGATGCCGTGCCCCTTGTTGAACGCCACGTCAGCGAGCAAGGCCCAGCCATTCACGCTCGGCTCTTCGCCAAGCATCTCGATGGCCTTACGCTTCTCCTCGTCTCCTCTGGCCCTGAGAGCGTCGAGCGGATCAACCTGATCGGGAACACCCTGCGGCTTTTCTTTCGCGGGTGATGCAGCCTGCGGCGGAGGTGTTGCAGCAAGTGCGGCCGCAGCCTGACCGACCATGTCAGGCTTCTTTGGAGCTTCGGTGCCGGGCTCGTTCATCGTGGTTTCAGCCAAGGCTTTCGCTGCCTGGGCGACGCGCTCTTCGTCTGGCTTCGGAATGGCCTTTGGGTCCTGCACGCCAGGCTGTTCGTCCAGCTGGTAGAGCCGGTCCGCGATGCCGGACATGTCGACGCTTCCCGGATCGTAGGGCTTGTCCGGGGTGCTGAGCTCGACGGGATCGTTTCGATCCGTGAGCGTGAAGTCCATGTCGTACGGGTCGGGAGTTCCGGACGGCTCCGGAGGCTTTGGAGTAGCAGCAAGCGCGGAAACCGCTGCCTGGCGCTCGCGCTCCTGCTCCTCCGGATCCAGCGGGTCGGTGTTGTAATCGAACGGTGAGGCCATTACACGCCCTGCCCTTGGTACTTGGCTCTGATCGCCGCCTTCTTGTCGTCGAGAGACTCTTGACCGATGCCAAAGCCTCCGAGCAAGCCCTTCCTCGAACCGATGATTGGCAGGCCAAAGATACCTTCGCTATCTGCCCGATCCTGCTGGTCCGCGGCAGCTAGCTCAGCGTCCATCGCAGCTTTGTTGGCATCGGATCTGCCCATGGCTACCTGATCGTTCTTGATCAGGTTGGTTCCGTTCCACGTGTTGTTGCCGATCGTCATGCCAACGATGCTGGCATCGTTCTGCAGTCCGCTGTTGTTCACTCCGATCGTCTCTCCGCTCAGTCCGAGGCGTCGATCGGTTTGCTTATCTGCGCCTTGCACCTTGCGTGTGTTCGCAAGGTCGACAGCAGAGATCACATCCTTGTCACGAGAGTAGTTGCCATTGATGACACCCTGCTCTCCAGAGAAGATGTTGCTCATGTTGTTTGAGTTTTGCGAGTTGGCATTGAGTGTCAGGGCGGTTTTGTCGGTGGTGCGACCCCACAAGGCATCCCGCTCTTTCTGGTCGAACGAGTCTTTCCATGAGTTACGCTGAAACGCGTCATCCTGCATGGTGTTCGCCTGGTTTGCGTAGCCAACCTGACCCTGAAGTCTGGTTTGCTGGTTGTTCGCGCTGGCCGTGTCGGCAGCGACTCCGCGCTTGTAGGTCTGGTCGAAGCTCGACTCTTGAGCTCGCTCAGCGCCCGTCTCGAACAGGCCAAGGGCCGCGAGCTGCCTGTCGGCGTTGGACGTTGCGAGTTGGTTGCCCTGGGCGTTGAGGCCAGAGGCGAGCTGTCCTTGCAGCTGCAGCATCTGGTTCGATCGCTGGACGGCTCCAGCCGCTGCGCCCAAGTCGGTGAGGGTGCGGTCCTGCGAGATCCTGGCGCTGTCGAGCGCGTTCTGCGTGAGCTCCGCGCCTCCTCCGGCCATCCCGCGCCGGCGCAGGTCGCTCATCCTGGCAGACGAAAGCCCCCGCTCTTGCATCTCCTGGTCCTGGCGCGCCTTCTCGTAGATGAGCTGCTCGGCAGCCGTGACGCCAGGATTAGTGAGGCTCCCAGCCTTCATCAGCGCCTGCATGGCAGACGCGTAGGCGGCAGGGTCCTCCTGCCCAACGTGGACATCTTTTGAGCCACGTGACACGCCGCGAAGGTCGGAAAGACCCTCGTCTCGCATGGCTGTGTACTTGGGATCGGCGTAGGCGGAGGCGGCGACCGAGGTGTAGTCGAGACCGCCGGCCGCCGTGCTTCCAAGCATGCCCAGTGCGTTTTGCTGGGCGGCTAGAGCTTGCGGGTCTGCGATGTTCGCGGTGGATTGAAGCGGGGTGCTTAGGTTGTCGTAGACGCCGCCAAGGCTTGAAATCGCCGCATCGTTGCGTGAGTTGAGATCGCGCAGACCGGATGTGTAGGCGGCCAGAGACTGGGTCGACGCCCCGTTGGCCGCGCCGGCAGACCTGCCGAGCTGAGTGGCAAGGTCCTGGGTTTGGCTGACGTAGTCGCCGTACACGGGATCCATCGAGTCGATGATCCCGCCCTGCCTTGCAAGCTCGGCTCGATTCGCTGCAAGCGTAGCGTCGGCTGTCCCCTGCAAGCCAGAGATGGCGTTTGCGTTGCGCTTTGTCGTTGCCCCGATGATGTTGTTTTGGTTCTGCACGCCAGGCGTGGTCGTGGTCCTCATTGGACCAGCGCCAGATCCGCCGTACGCGCCAACGTTGTCTGCGCCGGTAACCTTGTCATTCAGCACGCGCGCCGCTTCAATCACCGCGGGGTCGTGTGACGGGTCCCTTCCCTCGCTGAGGGATTTGTTCCATGCGGCGTCGTACTCCGACTTCGCCTCAGCTTTGTATTGAGCGACCTTCTCCGGAGTCCAGGGTTGCGCCTGCTGGATTTCCGGAGCTTGCAGGTTGTGACCGCCGTTGGCGTCCTGCTCGGCCTGGATCTTGGCGATGGTATCCGCCTGCTGCTGCGGAGTCATCGACTCTAGAAGGTAGGATGAGAAGTCGGTAGCCATTAGCCGATCACCAACAATCTAATGGTCGAGTACTTTTGACCATTGTTCAGGCCGGAGAACTTCGCTCGGACAGTCGACCCGCCAAATGACCAGTCTGCAGACGTTCCGGTCGACTGCCATGTTCCATCCACCGATGCGGTGTAAACGTTCAGGACGGCAAACGGTGCCGCGTCGCTTGAAAACGAGATTCCATCAGCGGTTGAGTACACGTAGTCGTTGATCTCGACGAGCTTCATCGGCACGACGGACGACATGATCGATCCCATATCTCGGAAGTTTTCTCCGACAGATCGAGAGTCCGCCTTCTCGTCGGATGACCACGTTCGGTTGCGAATGGAGGACTTCATCGGTACGGCCTCTGATCAACAAAGTCGATGTAGTTCAGGCTGATCGCCTCAATGGCAATGGGCTTGGTGGTGGAGTTGTAGCCGCTTGCTGCGTACACGGTGAACTTCAACACGATCCCATTGCTAACCGCTGGGAAGTTCCTTGGAACAGTGAACCCAATCGAACACTTGTTTTGGCTTTGAGCGAGTGTAAGTGGGGTTGTAGTGTCGGCTGGGATCGTTCTAGACAAAGACGTGGAAAGGGCATCGCTCTCAAGAAGGCAGAGAGACTGAAACTTGTTGGGAGATCTGAATGTCACCGTAACGTCTTGCCAGTGCTTCATCGTATGTGGCGCATTGGTTCCAGCCCCAAAGATTGGCTGAAAACCTATGACCATGTTCTCGTAGCTACCGTCTGTCGCTGTGATGGCTACTGTGGTCCTTCCGGCCCAGCAGAAGAGCGGGGAGCGAAGTATCTTGTTGTAGACAATGAACGTAGGCGACTCGTTGACAAACAAGCTTGGCCTGCGCCTGCAAAACGTGTCCGTCTTTGTGTTGTACGCCCAGATGTTTCCGTTGAACATGATCAAAACGTCATCGTTCAACTCATCCACGGATACGACAGGTGGAAGGTTCGATTGGCCGTTGTACGACATTGCAAGAAAGTCGTTGTTCGGGATCGAATCTTGGCGAGCTGCGGACGAGTTGATCCGTCCATCGGAAAGCTCCCTGATCACACCCTCGCTTGTGATCGAGACAAACCCTCGCGTCGTAAGCGCAAAGACCATATCCCGGTGCGCGACCGCCGCGTCTGGTCCGGCAATGTCGATGTTCTTATCTACGGGATCAAGGTTCCAGTCGTAACCGTCGCCGACCGATCCGCCCGTGCCGCTCAGGCGGTACAGGCCATCACTGCAGAAGAACCAAACGCAATCACGCGTGCTGATGATCTTGTGGATGACTCCTGAGCCGGCAAAGGCGAAGTTGCTGGGCGGGCAAAACTCAGGCTGATTGTTCTCGCTCCATGCGTAGCCGTTTGGCTGGCGCACTCCGACGATCGCCTTCGGAGTCTGATTGTACTCTGGGAGAACCGGAGCGTAGTTGGCTCCGTGCGTTGCCCTGATCGAGGCGTCTTGAGAGCCGCGCATGCGGAACACGACGCCGCTGGTAGGAACGAAACTTGGATACACGCCAACGATTGAAGCGTTGGACTTCTGCGGTTCGAGCCCGATCACAGTTATGTCCATCGTGCCGTAGCCAATGCTTGCGTTTGACTGAACGAAGTAGTCAACGAAGTTGGTGGCAGAAACGTTTACGCTGTACTCCGTTCCGTTGATCTCGATAGTGTCGTGACACTCCGTGAAAACACTACCACTGTACGAGACAGCGGCGTCAATGGTTATCGACGTTGCGGTCTTCGAGATGATCTTGTTTCCAAGAGGATTGAGAAGCACCGAGTCAGACGTTCTGTAAACGTACACCTTCAGGCCGTTTACGTAGCCGGTCGTGTCTGGGAAACCGGATAAAACAGCCGTGCTATTCGCGGTGATCGAGCTGTCATACCTTATGCCGATCCCTTTCGAGCGAATGGCTAAGCTGTACGTTGGGTAAATCGGTCCCCAGTAGTACGGGTTCAAGATCGTGATGACGGCGGGTTCAACCCTGTTCGCGTAGAAGGCATGGCCTTTGAACGAGCAGGCCGTCTTTGACTCGACGGGAGGAAATGGGATCGCGCTCGCCCCTCCTCTTCCGGTGTTCGTGACCAGAGCTTCGCCGAGGGCGTTCTCCATGGTCCCGTCCTCGAACGAGTGGTAAAGGCTTCCGGCTGTTCGCGGAGCACGAGCGGACATGTAGAACGTTGTCCCGGTGGAGACCGGGAGGTATTTGTTCGTCCCAGAGTTGTATCCAACCGACTGGGATCTCGTGCGGAAGATCATTATCTCGTGCACATATCCGGCGTCTGGATACGCGCTTGATGCGGAAAACGTTCCCCACACAGAAGGAACCTGCGCGTTCACCGTGCTCAGGTTCGCGAAGTCGTAAGGCGCGCTCGGAGGAGAGAGAAGTTCGTATCCGTCGGGCTGGGTGATCTTGATCTGCGCGCACGCGGACATGTGCGAGTTGGCGGATAGAACTCCGCCCTCGGCATCGGGCACAACTCCGCTGTATGAACGGTAGTAGATCGAAGGCTGAGGAACTCCGCAAAACCTAGGGCCATGTGCCGTGTAGCGAGTGTCTCCAGGGGCCTTGTAGTAGTCGATCGCGAAGCTGGCGAACATGCCAGTGACAATCAACCTTCCCCTCATGAGGAGCACGCCGGTCTCTTGAGAATGGCTTATGTTCGTGCCGGCAAAGCTTAGCGGTATTGGAGTGGTGAGCTGGTAGTTGTCGATCGTGCCGGAAGACTTGTCCGAAACAACGCATACCGCTTGCCAGTAACTGTCGGATGGAAATCCAAACGAGTCGTAAAACTGCCCGAGGTAAACGGTAAGCGGCCCTTCGGTGACGACGTAAAGAGCCCCCGCGAGCTTTGCGGGAAATGAGAAGTCGGAAGAAGCGGCGAGCTTGGGAACCTGTTCCACCGTTCCGAAGCTGCGAATGGCCGCGTTCTCACTAAACGCAAAGGCTCCGGCCGCGAACTGGCCCGCCTTGTTCGGCTCCGTGATCATTCCCTGGGGCTTGGTAACAATAAGCTTGCTCATCGCAACCTTGCCCTTCTGAGCACGTTCAACGGCGCCCTGATCTTGCGCGTCTCCTCTCGCACGAGGTTCCCATAGAGATTCTCGAAGCGGGTGAGATCAGCCGTTACATCTCCGGCGAAGTTCGCAGCTTTCTGCTGGTATCCGCGCTGGATCAAAATCTTCGATGATGCAACGTCGACAACGCATCGGTGGAAGTCGACAGGGAGAACCGGCCACTCGCTCTGGCCGTACACTCGAACCCTGTCACCGGCGACCACGCTATCCAGCACGCACGGGGTGATGATGGTGAATGTCGTGCCAGATACGGTAGCTTGTACGTCGCCAACGATTGGCTCAAACCACCCATCGGTTCTTACAATGTCGATCCTGACCGTTCCGCCAACCGCGACAGGATTCAAGGGATCGCTGTAGTCGAACGGAAGAACAGCAACGCCAATCTGCGCCGTTGAAGCGTTGACGCTGTTCACGTTTCCGTATGCCAGCGGCTGCGCCGGGGTGAGAGTGCTTGGCTTTCGATAGTGGGATACCCTGAGCACGAATCCGGTGCTGTCTGGAGTGGGGAAGAGGACGATGTCACCGCCGCGGATCGCGTAGTAAACCGGTGTCCCCGTGGTGCTCTTCGCGCCTTCGAACAAATCCGTGTGGCCCTCCTCGAGCTTGACGAGTCGAGAGAAGTCGATGGTGGACAAGCTGCTGGTCGAGCCGATGCCAATCTCCACCTTGCTAAGCACCGTGGAGCTCTGTCGGATTCTGTATGACTTCTTGCCGGCGACGCACGCATCGTAATACGACGTGAGCCAGATGCCGTTTCGGAACCCAACGATCGTGTCCTGAAACTTCGTCGTGAGAGCGTCGGACATCTCGCGCAGAAGCACCGAGTCGGGATAGTCGACGGCGCCGTCCTCGATCTGACAGTTCAGCCGAAGCTGAGCAAGCATGTCCGTGGTGTTCATTTAGTAGCCCGCATCTCCCCAGGGATCGTCTTTCCATCCACTGGCCAGCGGAGCGTCAGGGTTACCTCCACTTTTGTCGGGCGTCTTGCTGTCGCTCTTGAGATAGGCTTGGAGCAACGAACCGATGTTGTTGTTCCGGGAGTTCTTTGCATTCTCCCCGATCTCGTTCAGGCCGAAGCGCATGTTTGCAGCTTCTATCCCGTACGGGTTTCCGCCTTCTGACTCTGCTTGCCGCTGCATGATGCCAAGACGAGTCTTGGTCATCAGGTTCTGCTTTTGACGAGCTTCTTCGGCTCGCGCCTGTTTGTCGCTAGCGGCTGCAGCGAGCAAGGCAATGATGGGGAATGCCACTACCAACCTCCTTGGAACCACCCACTGGCCATGCCAGCGAGTTTATTGAACCACTCTGGATCGAAGCTTTGCCCACGACCTTGCTTCTGTGGCGTCGAGGCTGGAGCTGCTGCAGCTCCCGGAGATGCTGGGGATGCTGGGGATACGGCGGGCGCTGGCGCGGCGGCTGGGCCAGCGTAGTAGCTGCCGTCTGCTGCCGTTGGCTGCGCTCCCTCCGGAACTCCGTACGTGTCTGCGTCAAGCTTGGCGCGCTTGACGTTCTCCTCCGCGACGAGCTTGGACACAACGTCCGGGGCGTAGTAGTTGCCCTCTGAGTCGTACTGACCGCCGTTGCTTGCAGCACGTGCTTGAGCGGCTTTTACGCGTGCTTCTTTTTGGTCGTCATACGACTCGTTGCCAGAAGCTTTCCACTTGGCAATGTTCTCCTGGTCGATCTGCGACTTGCGAACCGCGTTCTTGGAGTTGCTTCCGTACGAGTTGAGCTCTTCGAGCTGCTGGTCTGTGTAGCCGCCAGCGTACTGCCGCTGTGGGTTTGGCTTGGGCTTCTCCGCAGGGGCTGGATCTTGGGTCGGAGCTGCCGTATCCGACGGAGTCTGTTGGCGGGGTTGCGCCGAGCCGCCGCCGCCGAATCCGCCAAGCATCGAGCCCATGGCAGAGCCAATGCCGCTCATCCCGCTCATCAGGCTTCCGATGTCGAAGCCTCCGGCTCCGGATGCTCCGCGCGGGGTAGAACCAGGGCCGAGCGAGCTCCCGAACGTCTTGGCCGCTGGGACGCCGGCCGAGGGAAGCTGCAGCCAGTTCCCAACGTCGCCGAGCGCGCTGCCGCCCGGACGCGGGGCCGTCATGACCGTTCCGGTTTGTCCTGGAGAAAATATCTGGGTGAGATCCGGAAGGGTACCCCAGTTTCCCACCGCGCCGAGCGCGCTGCCGCCCGGACGCGGAGCGGCCATTGCACCGGGTGATCCTGGGAGGATGTCCCCGATGCCGGCCGCGGCGTTGTTCGCCCGAGCTTGCTTGTTGATGACGGCCGCAGCTGCGGGATCGTTCATGCCCCAAGCGGGCGCGCTGTTGAAGCTGTAGGGCATTACACCAGCCAAGCTCCTTGGTTACGTGCCACTTCCTCGTCGGTCGGCGCGCGGGGGGCGGGGGGCGGGGGAGGACGCACCACGATGGGCGGAGCTGCCGGCGGCGCTGGTCGGCGCGCTGGCTGCTGAGCTTGCTGAGGAGATGGCTGGCTGATGGGGCGCTGCCCGGAGTCGTACGTGACCACTCGGCCATCACCCGTGGTGACAGTCCGCAGGATGGTTCCGTTGGGAGACAGGCCAGCGATCTGCTGGTCGCCGTTCCCGGCGTTGTCGTACTGGGTGTACTGGAACGACGGTTGACCGCCGCTCGCGGGAGCAGACTGCACCTTGTACGGCCCGGTGTTTCGAGCTGGTTCGCTGGCGGTCTGCGGCGTCGATCCGCCTGCCCCACCGCCACTGCCAGCCGCCTGCGGAGCGGCCTGCTGTGGCTGCCGAGGAGCAGCCCAGGGGATGCTTGCCGCGAAGCCACCTGGCATCTGGAGCTGCCCGCCCTGACCTGCGCCGCCCATGATCCCGCCCGGCTGCTGCGCTCCCCATGCTGCGAGGTTGGGCATCTTTGGCGCGGCCGGCGCCGCTGCCGCTGGGTGATCGTTCTGCGCCATCCAAGGCGCCTGAAAACCTGTGTGCTGCGCTGCGCCGCCGGTGCCCCATGGCAGCTTCGGCATCTGCGGCATCTGGAAACCCTGCCCAGCGCCGCCCATGATCCCACCCGGCTGTGCTCCCCACGATGGCGCGGAGAAGCCGCCCGGCTTCGGGAAAGCGGCAGCTGCGTTGCTGGCCATCTGACCAAAGGCGCTCATCGCCCCGCCGAACGGAGAAGCTCCGCCGCTGGGCGCGCCGCCGGCAGAAGGAAGTCCAAACTTTGTCCAATCGACCGGCATTTAGAAGCTCCAGCGTCTCGGGCCCTGCTGCCCTCGTTCGAGCTCGTCATTGCGCTCTGCGCGAACGGGAGCCGCTCCTGGAGTTACTGCGGGCGTTGCGCCTGGCGCCGCTGCCGGCGCGCCCGCCACAGGTGCCGCTGGCGTCTTTGGCGCAGGTCGACCCCACGGGAGGTGGGCCGCAAAGCCCCGCGGCATCTGCATGTTGCTCACGCGCTCGCCATGCATTCCACCATGCTCGCCATGCATTCCGCCGTGGCGGCGGTGGCCCATGCCCGGCATTCCCGGCGCTCCGCCGTGGCCGAGCAGATTCATCTTGCTTGGATCCCATGACCAGGACCCCGGCTTGCCGTCGGCGCCCGCTTCACCGCGAGACCACCCGAGTCGGCCGGCCATTTCATTCATGCGACCCTCAAGGTCGCCTTGCCCCGCACGTCCTTCGCGAGCTCCGCCGCGCGCTCCCCACACATCGCGCAGTGACGGCAACGGGGCTGAGCCTGGAAGCTGGACAGGTGCAGTGGTCGGCGCCGCGAGTGGGCCCTGACCTGGAGCCGCCGTCGGCGGCATGGCCGCGGGGGCCGCTGTTGGATACGCGTCAGGCAACGCCTGGCCCGGTAGCTGATCGTCTTCTGGGTACACGTTGCCTCCGAAAAAATACCGGGACCGCGCGAGGCAGACGACTCACGCGATCCCGGATAGCTGTTGTTAGGAAGCCAGCGCGACGCCGCCGTTGGCGGTGTTGTTCTGGATGCCCGTGATCAGGAAGTTGCGGTACGGCATCTCAAACACAGGAGCCTGGTTCGAGAAGATGCGCATCGAAGCGCCCGCGTTGCTCGGCATGTGCGTGAAGAAAGCCTCCGCGCCGCCGCCGATTGGACGCATCGTCAGGTCGGTTGAGCCGACGCGACGGAAGTTGTCCGTGGAGATAAAGAACGCCTGGCCCTGCTTGGCGTACTGGTAGACGGTCACCTCGATGATTCCCGCTGCCGTCTCGTACATCAGCTGGCTTGCGCCCTGACGCTTCACCTTGTCGGTGTTGCCGGTGAAGCGCTGCAGAGCACTTGCCTCTTCGGCAAGGTCAGCGAAGGTCGGCGCGCAGACGAACAGCTTGCCGCCGTTCTTCACGCCGTTGATGGACACGGCAGCCGCCATGGCCATGATCTTCGCGCGCGACAGGGCGCCGCCCGCGGAGAATGTCATGCAGCGCCACGGAGCAACCGACGCGGCGTTGATGCCGAAGATGGTACCCGTGTTGTTGTAGATGGCTTCGAGTCCGAAGCACGACTTGGTGCGCCATCCCAGCGGGACGATGCGGTCGTTCGCCGCGACGGTCGCCGCCGAAGCTGCCTTGGTCAGCGTAAGACGGGTCTGCGTGGTGCTCGGGCGAGCGTCCACGTTGACGTTGGTCTCGCGGAGCGTGGTGCCGTCAGCCTGGTAGATGTCGACCTTCATGCCGCTGCCGGCAGAGCCGGAGCCGCCGCCGGAGGCGATGATCCACAAGCCGGGGATCCAGCTCGCTTCCGTGAGGTAGACGACCTGCGTGGCGCCGAGGTTGACGCCGGAGACAGATCCGCCGACCACGCCGATGTTCGAGGCAATGGCAGTCGATGTGCCCGGACCGTACGCCAGGGCGAGCTCGCGGTAGAGCGCAGCACCCTGCAGCATCGCCTGAACGGTCTGGTCGAGTGCGGTCTTGTAGGACCCACCCGTGCTGCCGTTGCCGTTGCCGTTGAGGCTCTTGTAGATCGTGTCGTACGACACAACCGACTGGAGCATGATCGTTGCGCCGTCGAGGTTCGCATTGAGTACGGTCGAATCGACCGCGGGATTCAGTGCGAATGCGCTGTTGTCGACGTTCGCGGTCTGGCCGAGCTCGAGGCCGGTCAGGACGGGAAAGTTGTAACCGAGACCGGGGCGGTTCTCGGAGGGAACGAAGTCACCGGCATCAGCCAGGGTGTGCTCGTCTGGCAGCGGGTCGATCCATCGACCGTAGCGCTGCTTGAACATACCCTGGACGTTAGTAAAACTCGCCATAACACAGACTCCAAAACGATTAGGGGTTGATTCCCTTTCGCTCGGCGTGCCGTGCTACGTGCGTCTCTCTGAGTGCCGATACTGGGTGCGGAGTCCTCGGGATCGGGCCGGTGGTTTTCCGTCGCCCTAGCCGTTTCCGGTTGCTGCGCTAAATGGTCCGGTATGGGGTCAGAACTACAGGTGCAGGGTTCCTACGAAGGATGATTTTTTTCCGGAGAATCTATTGCTTGGGCGCGGTCATCGGACGGTTAGATTTGTCCGATGACCGCTCCTTCGCCGCCGCGCTCCGGGATGTGTTCCGCGGCATGTCTTGTCATCGACAGGCGGATCTTACGTGATGCTACTCATACGTCAACTGCAATATAGTATGTGTACAAACGTATGGCGTTTAGAAGGTGTTAGACTCTTCCGCGAACCGCGTTGTTGAAGTCGCTGATCCGCATGCGTTGCTGCCGCTGTTGCAGGGGCGCTCCGGCAGGCCCTGGACCGGCCGACACTGGAGGAAGCTGCGGCTGTCGGCGAGCAAACTGACCACCTTGCGGAGCTCCGGAAGGGACGCGTGGTTGCTGGGCCGGCGGAGCCGCTGGCGCATCTCGTTGCAGGTACTGGTTGTGACCAGCAACATGCAACTCCACATCGTCCATCGCGGCGCGCATCACACGCTCGACGAACTCACTGGTCAGATCTTGTCCGGCAATGCCGGGGAGCTGCGCGTTGAAGTGTTTCTCGAACAGCGTCTGTGAGAGCGGAGTGTTCACGAAGCCGAGCTGAGCAGCGACCTTTGGCGCGATGTGGCTCAGCTGCTGAAGGTAGATCTGTCTGATCTGCTCGACAGACGGGCCACCGTCGGCCTGTTGTTCCCGCGGCGCTTGCTGAGCTTTCAGCGTCCGATTCTCGATCTCCAGCCGCTGCAGCTCTGCACGCTGGGCACGCAAAGCCCGATGAACCTCGCGCTGCTCGGGAGTCATCCGCCGCTCGGCATCCAGCTGCGTGCCGTAGATGATTGCGGCCTTCGCGAAGCCTGGAAACTTGCCCAGGAACACCATGGCGTCCAGGAACTTATGCCCGTCGTCCATGTCGACAAGGAGCTTCTGAAGTCCAGCCTCGCGCTGCTCCAACGAAGCTTTGTACGCGTAGAGCTCGCGCAGCTTGTTCGAGTAGTCGGTGTGGAGTTGGTACCCCTTCACGGCCTCGGAAACTGGGATACGGAAGCGCTGGCCGTTCACCTGGGCGACCACGAACTTGTCGTGAAGCACGTCGGGGAGATCATCGGCCTTCTTCCACGCCTGGTATTCATCGATCCAAGCGCGAATCTCGTCGGCGCTCACCACCTGCGCCTGATGAACCTCGCCCTCGCCCTCGCCCTGTGGGATCGGGGCGAGCGGATCGTCCTCCACCGCAAGCGCCATTGATTGGGCGTCCTGCGGGGTGCCGAACGGATCGAATGGGTCAGCTCCTTGCTGCCGGTCGACCAGTCCAGGGTTCTGCAAGCCGATCGATTGGCCCGGTTGGCCGTCGGCGCCGAACACCGTCTGCTGCGAGAGCGCGGGCTGAATGCCGGCGCTCGAAAACGCATTGAACTCGCCAACGCGAGCTCGCTGCTGCCCTGGAGCTGGACCGGACGGTTGGTTTACCGCTTGTCCACCCTGTGATGGAGCTGCGGTCTGCCCGCCGCCCCCTCCGCCGTTTGCGTCTGCCATATATCAGTTTCTCATCCCGGAGAATCCTGTTACTGGGCGCCCTGTGGGGGCGTGGAAGGTTCGGGAAGCTGTGTTCCTGATGGATGCACCTGGCCGCTTGCCTGACCGCCGTCCTGAGCTCCTGCCTGCCGGCTGGACATCTCCTGATTGCCTGGCTGCGGCTGCGGTCCTGGCACAGGAGGACCGGCCGGCTCGGCTGGACTTCCTCCGCCGCCCTGGGCCATGCCCATCCCGCTAGGCCCTGGTCCGGGACCACCCGGTGGGCCCATCTGCCCGGATGCCAGCATGAGCTCGAAGACCATGTTGCCGCGCGGGTTCATGGGGTTCGGGTAGATCGGAGGGGGCGCTGTGATCCCCTGGAAGCCCGCGACGATTGGGTTCAGGTTCTGTAGGTAGAACTCGGTGTGATCGGCAAGGTGCTTCCTGATCCGCATGATCGCCTCCTGGTCAGGAACGTCTGCGGCCAGCAGCTGCTCAAGCATGCTGAAGTGCATAGGGTAGTGCTTGAATGGATCGTCGGCGTTGTTCACCTCGACGATCCCAAGCCCAGTAACCAGCATCTCGTTCTCCTTGCGGATCAGCATCTCGCAAGTGTTCTCCGTCTTGAGCCAACGAGTGGTGTTTCCCGTGGTGACCATCTCGTATGCAGCGGCTCGATCCTCCGGCGGCATGTTCCTCAGCGCCGTGATTATCTGAAGCCGACCCGCCGCGCTCTGCATGAGCGGGCTCACCTGCTCGATGTCCACGCGCTGGACGCCGGAGAGATCCTCTTTGGTGAACTCGCTCACGTAGGAGCGCTGTTCGATCCCGGCGATGTCCACCAGGAACGGAGTCTCTCCGTAGCGCGTGATCATGTCGAGCAAGATGGTGGCGCCTTCGATCCTGAAGCGCCGCGCTGCGTCCTGCCTGAATGACTGGTAGCGAATGGCGATGCTGTCAAGCAGCGCGTTCATCTCGCCAGACCGAACGTTCGGGTCCGGATCACCACGGCTTGCAGCATTCTGCCCGCTCACGGTATCCATCATCTTGTGCAGGTATTGCTTGAGATCCGGTAGGGTCGGAGGCGGGGAAGACAGCTGCACTGCGCGCGGCATTTGTGCGCCGGGTGGAACGTAAAATGCAGTGCCCTGCGCTAGAGCGTCGATTGTAACCTCGGTGCCCTTCTCAATCGCCACGCTCTGGCGACCGAAGGATGCATAGTTTTGCATCTCGTCGGAGTTGACCTGATTGAGCGCTTGAGTGATCGCGATTAGGTCCCACGCATCAGCGTAACCGAACGTGCTTTCGATGAACCGTCCCGATTGCATGATGGCAATCGGGAGACCGCGCTTACGAGGACACGGGCCATCCCAAAGGATGATGTCTCCGACCATCATCACATAGCGACCCTCCGGAACGGCAGCGCAGCGCTTGTGATAGAAGTGCTTTACCGTCAGCTGATCACGGTTGGCGTAGTACAGATCTTCGAGGCGGAACAGCGTGCCAAAGTCGTACCGATCCGAGTCGGTCCGCACCGCCAACAGCTGCTCTTTGAACATCGGGAAGTTGGCGATCAGTGACCAGCGGCTGTCTGGCTCGCGAATCATGCGCCATTGATGCTCTCCGGAGATCCGCGTTTCTTGAACGCATGACCACGGATAGAAGAGCGTCACAACGGGCTCGCCGGATTTCTCGATCGTGTAGTGCTGTCGCGTGGTCCCGTCGGGCAGCGGGATGTCGCGAGGGACCTTCATGTCGTCGCCGCCGAGGAAGTCCCAGCGGTAGTGCGTTCCGGCGCTTCCAAACACGCCGTCTCCCTCCGCAGCTTCCATGTCCAGCGGGGCGCTGTAGCGCTTGTACAGGGAGTTGATGATCTTGTCCGTGAGCGTGCTCTTTGCCATCGATCGATGGTCTGAGTTGCTCACGAGAGCGCGGAAAGCAGCCGGCTCGCCAAGCGCGAGAGATGTCTGGTGTCTGACGTACGGGCGAATCAGATTGAGGTGGAACCTGATCATCTCCAGCTCATCGCCCGTGAAGCCGATGCTCTGCGTGGCGAAGTCGCGAAGATCGTCAGGGGTCAGCCCGTGGTGCGCCGCGTAAGCGACGATCCACATAGCGAGAAGCCCGCGGTTGCGAGCGCTCTCGAAGAATGCCTCCTCCTTGGCAGCGATCTCTGACGTGAAGTCTTTGCCGGTTTTTCTGGCCCAGTAAATCTGTGACGGATCAACCTCCGGCTCGTCCTGGGTCGCGAGCGGATCAGAGCTCGGATCTTCCAGCGCGAGCGGATCGGTTGATTGGTTTTCTTGTGATTCTTCTTGTTGCCCGTACACCTCACAACCGATCTCATCCCGGAGATTGGTTCACTTCACCAAGTAGCCGAGCTCGGCCACGCTGAAAACGTCGTCTGGGTTCTCCAGTAAAAACTGGTGAACGCGCTCAACGTCAAGACGCTTCGCCCACGGGTACATCTCTTTCCCCGCGCACTCCGAGCACTGAGTAAACCAGGCGGCGTTGTTCGGGCATGGTTTCCAGCCCTCTTCCAACACAGCGGCCGTGCCGAGCTCAGCAACGCGCGTTTGTATGTCCTCAACGGAGACGCGCGGGCAATGCTCACACGTGCGCGGAGTGTTGATCATGCGATCAACAAGCTCTCGCGCCTCCTGCAGAGTGCCCTTGTTCACGCGTAACTCATGGTCACGAACTTGGGAAACTCGCCGTTCTTTTTTCCGGCCGCATCGGGCTGGTGAAGCGCCCACGGGGCAGCGATCTTGCCCAGGGCGGAGAAGAACGAGCTGCGATCCAACCCACTGTCCCATCCCTTCTCGGATTCTATCCAGTGATCGCGCACGTGGATAGGCCCGTAAACCTTCACTTCCTCCGCAAGCTTGTCAGCTCCTGCGTGGATAGTGATCCGCGCGCCGTCGACCGCCTCTTTGAACCCCTGTGCCTCGGTGAGTCGGCGCCGGCCGTACGACTTGCGGGCCACCACATAGACGACGGTTCCCTTGTTGAATCCGTCGACGTTGAGGCGCTCCGATAGGCACTCGTTGAGAAGCTCCTCGGGCACCTTCGGAAAGCGCTTGCGGAGGTAGTACGACGCCGCCTCAATCTCCTCGAATGGAGGAGAGAGAAACCGCGTGTTGTAGGTGATCTCGATCTCTGGTTCCGGAGCTTGAACCTGAGCCCTTTGTTCGTTCTTCTGATCTGCCACTTGTCTGCTATTTCTCATCCCGGAGAAATGGTGCTACTTGCTGGCCTTGAGCTCGTCTTCGATGGTGCCAACCGTTCCGGATGAAAGCGCTGGCGCTCCACTCTGAACCGGCTGATAGAACGCGGAAACGTCATCAGCGGGGCGGCAGAAATACACGTTGCCGGGGTAGGTGATGATCGCGTCGCCCTGGTGGACGTAGACCATGACCTTCTCCTGTCCCTGAAGCATGGAGCCGACGATGGTATCGTCTTCGTGGAACGAATCCCTGGCAACAGCTGGATGCCCAACGGAAGAGTTGTAGAAAACAATGTCGACCTGCGCGGGCGGCGGAACCTTCTCTTCGTACATCATCAGAACGCTCTCCTGTTCTGGCTCTGAGCCATTACAACCTTGGTTGTCTCGTCTTTGACCACGGCAATGGCAGCCTTCAAATCCGCTGCGTAGCGGGTCATTCCCGTGTCGATCTTGCCCACCGTTTCCTGAAGCTCAATGAACCGGCTGCCAGCCTTGGCGTGTCCCTCCGACACGTCGGCGCGTACCATGTCCAGCTCGCTCAGAGCGCGCTGCGCCAGGCCATGGGCCTGCTCACACCGGGCATCCAACCTAGCCAAACTGGCCTTGATCGCGTTGATGTCGTCATTCACGGCACCCATCATGCCCATGAAAAGCTTCCGTTTGTCGGTCCAGCGCTCCAAGTCCATCCACTTGTAGAGAAGAACCGTCGTGCACACAGTGCACACAATGCACAGCAAAGTAGTATTCATCTGCGACCTCCCTTGAACATCCGCAGCCTACCCCGTTGGTCACCGCCGCGCGCAAGCTTCTGAGCCTCTTCGAGGGCGATTTCGTGCGGGGCCTTGGGCACCCACGGAAGGCGCTCGACCACGGATACGCCGGCCGGAAAGTCCTTGAGGATGTGCTCGGGAGGGTGCGGCCGAAGGTTCTCGTATTGCTCCACCTTGCGGACGAGGTAGACCAGCGCGGCAAGGGCGTCAAAATGGCCGTAGACCGGGTGCTGCGCGAGCTTTCCGCGCTTGTCGCGCTTGCCGGCGCGCACGTGATCGATGACACAGCCCGCGTCCTTGTGGAACCACATGCGGCCCTCGGACACCCAGTTCCGGAGGTTGCGGAGCATGGTCGTGAGCTCCTCTTTGGTCGTCGGGAGGAACTCCAGGCCGTAGTGCTCGTCGATGTCTCGGATCAGCTGCTTGTCTACGTCCGAGACGCGTGACGCCGGGTTCAACTTGAAACCGGTCCGATCGTAGTAGGGCGTGATCGCGCCGGGGATCTTCTTGGTGATCCAGTCGCCCGGACGGCGCTCCGTGTGCGGGCGCTCCTGCGACGGTACCTGAGCCATTCGGTGCATCTCCGGAGCAAGGTGCTCGTACTTGTCACCGCGGAGCAAGTCTGTCCATCCAGCGTGGTCACCATCGTGGCGCAGCGGAACGCGACGCATGCGGGTGTCCGGCCACTTGCCCCACAAGACGAACTCGCGCACGGCGCACACCGCGGAGACTTCCATGGATCCCGCGTTGCTCTTGGCCCAGCTGTCGAGGATGAGCAGACGGTCCGCATCCCAGTCGTACTCGCCGAACACCAGGGCGAACAGGTGTGTCTGTCCAGGGTCGGCAGCGACAAAGCCGTAGCCGTAGGCGGGGCGCTCGAAGGCGCGAACGTGGAGCTCGCGATCGAACTCGGGGACGGCCTTGAGGCTCGGGTCTCCGGCAATAATGTTGAAGTACTCGCGCTCGCAGTTCGGGTCCCCTCGCCCGCCTGCCATTCGAATCCAATACTCCTTCTCTCGCGCGGAGAGCTTGGAGTTGTCCATGATCGTGACTTCGGAGAACGCCCCGCGCCGTTTGGCGTCGGGCATCACCACGCGTTCCCAGTCCGTGTCGAGGTCCTCCGGCGCGGAGCTCTCGACGAACATGCGCGCCCAAGGCCGCTGCTGGTACTGGTGAATCAGAACGTTGCGGATCGAGTACTCAAGGTGATCGATGAACGCAGCTTCCGAGACGAAGTCGAAGTCGTTCGCCTGCCCGCGAAGGGCATCCTTGTTCATGTCGATGCCGGCCAGCGCGAGTCGTGCGCCGCCCGTCGGGCCGTGCTCGGGCCAGTACAGACCGGCCGGCAAGATGCCGCGCTTTCCGTGATAGACAGGCACCGAGTGATCGGGCGCTGTCGCGAACGCCTGCGGGATCACCGATCCAACAATCTCGTCGATGTTTTTCTGGAACGCGCTCGTCAACCGCATGCTCGCGGGACGCTTGTACGTGCGATAAAACCACACCGCGATCTCGTAGGCGATCCAGATGTACAGCGTGGTCTTGCCGAAGCGCTTGCCGCCCGCGATCACGTAGATCAGCGGGATGCTTCCAACCTCGTGGACCTTGTCCAGCTGCTCAATGCGGCGCCACTCCTGGATGGCGTCTCTGAGCGCGAGCTGGCCTTCATGCATGAGCCCGGAAAGATCACCAGTCTCCCATCCGAGAAGAATCAACTCCTCGTCCGAGAGACTTTCCAGGACATCGTCAGATACAGACGTCTCGTGTATCAAATCATTGTCGTCAGGGTAGTTCACTCTCCTGCTTGGCCTTCTCATCCCGGAGATGGGCCTTCAACGTGATGAAAACAGAGCGGAGTCTCTTGTCGAGCTCGACGACGTTCAACGCCCCGTCGGTGCACAGCCGAAGACAATGGGCGAGACCGGGCTTGCTGATCAACCGAGCTTTCACGATGAACGTGTCGAGCTTTTCAGCCCTCGCCACGGTGAAGCTCATGTCGTTCTCAGCGCGCAGAATCGTCTCGCCAACTAGGTTGGCATGCCTGATCACTGTCGAGTCGGTGAAGCTCATGCGCGGTCCTCAAAGTATCACGGTTTTCGGAGTTTCCCCAGGTTCGGGTCGAGGACCGGGGGCGGTGGCGGGAGGAGTGGCCGGCGAACGTCGATGTAGTGCCCGGTCTCCTCGTCCAGCCGGAGGTGGTCTAGCGGGGCGTTGCCGCGGGCCGCAGCCAGCTCGGACTCGTACTGCGCCATCAGACGGCGGTTCGCCCGCGCCACCTCGTATCTAGAGATGGAGCGGGCGAGGACGCAGGACACCAAAGCGAAGAACGTCAGCAGGCCGACAATGGGCCAGAGGCCGGGATAGGGCATACCCACAAGCCCCTTCACCACGACGGCAGTGAAGGCGTAGAAGACCACGGTAAACGCGACCTTGAACGGCAGGTTTTTGATGCCTGCCACGTCAACGCGACTCACGAGGTTGGGTAGATGGGGCTCGTACACGGGAGCTCAGCCTGAAGTGCTTGCATTTGCAGGCCGCCGCAACGCAGCCCGCGTCCGGATCGTGGAGTACATCGAAGTGCCCGCACTGGCAAATGGGGGCGGTCGGGAGCGCCGATCGACGAACGGTGACCATGGATTTGCGCTTGCTCATTCGTAGTTCCTCACCACGATCTCCCCGACCTTCTCCGGCGCAGCCTTCCCATTACTCATGGCGCGCTGCACCACGATCTCGGTGATCGAGAACGCGCCAAACACCTCGCGAGCGAGGTTGTTGTCGGTGTGCGTGAGCATGAACTTCGCCCTCCTGGCGCTGATCGTTTTGCATGACTCCGCAAGCTCGCGGAGCTGCTTCTCGCCGAACTTGCCCGCCGTGTAGGCCGTGTGGCCGTCCTGGTGGACATAAGGCGGATCTAGAAAGAGGAAGTCGTCGGCCTTGACGCGATCAACGTCAAACTCACCGGCGCGAAAATGCATCCATCCGGCGAGCGCTCTGGCGCACGGGAGCAGCGAATCCAGGAGCTCGGTCGATGATGGTTTCCAGTTGTTGCCGTCGTTGTAGGGGACGTTAAAGTTGCCTGCCCGGTTGACCCGGTAAAGGCCCTTGAACCCCGTCTTGTTGAGCAGCAAAAACAACTGCGCCATCACTACCTTTTGGTGCCAGTGCATGTGCCCAACTCGCTCCAGGTGAATGAGCGAGTTGAACAAACTGCGCCTGGCCTCGTAGAGCTGACGAGACTGATTCGCGGCCATGGTAGCGGTGCCCTCCGCGATCTCCTGCGGGAACGCTGACAGCATCTCGTAGAACGAAATCAGCGCGCGATTCGCGTCCCCGAGCTCCCAGTCCGAAGCGAAGTCAGGGTGATGCTCACGCAGATGAAAGAACATCGCCGCGCCTCCGCAAAACGGCTCGACGCATCGCTTAGCTCCAGATTTTGGGAGCAGCTCGGACAACAGGGGAAGGATACGGCGCTTTCCTCCTGCCCATTTGAGTGGTGGTTGCATTAGATCTCCTGTGCGCTCGTTAGGGGGCCTGAGTCAGTTGCCAATGGGGTAGTCTTGGTCGTCATCGTCCGAGCCTTGAGGCACCGCCCTCGCTCGCCCTCGACCCCCTCCAAGCTTCTTTTGGAGCGCTTCAAGTCCGAGCTGGTAAATCTCCTCATCGGATACGGTGTAACCCCGGTAGGGTGGGGGAGCCGATGCGGAGCGGTGCCGCTGGAGTTCTGACGCTCTGTTGAGCTCTGGAAGCACCGGCGGGGCGGCTCGGTGTCTCTGAAGTTCTGACGGGTCTCCGTCGAGCTCTGGAAGCACGGGGCGCTTCTTCTTGCCCCCGAAGAAAGCCCACCAGATCAAAAGGCCGAACGACAAACAGATTGCGATTGCTACGGTCTCAGCGGTCATTTGCTAAAATACCTACCCTTCCCTACTATGGCGGCGCCAAGCCTGTGCAGGCGCCGCTCAAAGATTTCACTTCGTCTTGAATCCGCTCTTGCCCGCAAAGTTGATCAGCGCAGTCAGCACCTCCTGTTCGAAGTAGATCGTGTGCTCGAACAGGCCCTTCATCACAGGGTTTACGTCGAGTCGGATCATGCCCCCTTCTACCGATGCGTAGATCGAATCGCCAAGGTACTCAGACTTTTCATTCGCGTTGCGCATGTCGTTCCTTTTTATTCCGAGAAGGTCATCCGCGGAGCACCGAAGCCCCGCGCACAGTTGCCTGATCTGATCGAGCGTGGGCTTGTACCCGCGTTCGAGCGCAGAGATTCGCTTGGGAAGAATGCGAGACGCTGCCGCAAGCTGCTCTTGCGTCATGCCGTACCGCGTCCTGATGCGAATGAGCGCAGCGTAGAATGGTTCGCGCGTTGTCATGCAGGATCGTCAATCCAGCAACTAAGATTGTCGCCCGACTCAAGAGCCTGTTCTTTGTGACGATATACATCTCTGCTGTACGTCGACATCGACAACCCTTCTGAGTGTCCATACCCTCCGCGATACCACTGGAACGGGGCGCGAGAAAGGATCCCGTCTATCGCTAACGACTTGGCGAGCGAACCGTACAACCTAGAAGAGAAAACAAAGGCATTCGCGTGATCCTGGAAGATGTAGTAGTGCGCCAGGCCATCCGGAGAGTGCGGCCCGAGCTCGTGTACAAGCCAGGCTTTGTAAACACCATCTGGCGCTTGTCGCGTTTTAACCCCTCGCCCAAAGTCACACCGATCGCACATGTAGCGGAGCAGGAGCGTCATCTCGCTGCCGCATCTTGAACATTTCATGCGTCACCCCGTTCATTGGGTAAGCGAGGGCAAGCGATGTGCAGGAGCCACCTACCACACCGCCCGCCCCCGGCTAAGCACCCAGGACTCGAACCTGGAACCTTCGGATTTGGAATCCGATGCTCTGCCATTGAGCTAGTGCCTATCGTACTTCTCAGTCTTCGAAGAGCAGCTCAGGATGCCCGAACGCATCGCCGAACACAAAGCTGCACCCGAAAGTAACCGCAACGGAAATCGCCAGGATTATAATGCTTTTCTTCATGTCACAGACTCTCCGCAGAGACGAACTCATCAATCGCATCGGCGTCGTGATCAGCGATCAATCTGCCTTTCATCGCCCTCTTGACGGTCGCCTCCGGCATGAGCCGTGCCCATACAAGAAGCTGCCATGCCATGACCGTCGTAGACTCTCCTGTGGCAGCGTCGGTGACGGTCACTGGATTCTCAAGCGCGATGGCGGCGTCGTCGCTGATCTTCCGCCATCGCGCCGTGTGAAGAAGCCTCACCGTTGGACCTTGCGAGACCTGTTGTAGAGCCAGGCGAGCGCTCCGGCACCGGCGACGGCAACGTATTTGATGACTTCGCTCAGTTCCGCCGCGTACGTGTGCATGCAGAACGCGGCTAGCGCAGCGGTTCCGCCAACCACCACGATCGGGGGGACGTTGAATCCAGTCTCAGCCCGGATCTGATCCGCTACCCGCTCCGCTCGCCCGCCGCCATGCCCTGGATTGGGCAGGACGACGTTCCGATCGTTTGTTGAGTGAACGGTCTGAGCGTACCGCGCAGGCCCCACTTGGTCATCCATCTCGACAAAACGGGCCCGCTGAGGCATCACGCGAGCCATAGGAGCCTGCTCGTACACGACGCCGTCGTCATAGTCGTGATCCTGCGTGTAGACTTCATGCTGCCGCGTTCGAATGATCTTTGCCATTTCAACCCCATTTCCTGTAGGCGAACAGAGCCGCCCCTGCAACCGTTGCCCAAAGCGCTACGACGCCGATTGCGTGAAGCGCCACGTACATGCACGTCCCTGCCACAACTACGTAGACACCAAGCGTGGTCGGCGTTCTGACGAGTGCCGAAGCTGTCTGGTACGGCTCGAATCCAGTGCTATGACGGAGTGTCAAGCTTCGTCCGGAGGCAGCGTGTGCCGCCGCCAGCCCCAGCTCATCGATCGAGAAGTCCTTATCGCTCCACCAGTACGATGTCCACTGCTGTTCAAGCTGAGCCACCGTCCACGGGCTTGTGGAGCCTGACGCCTCCAGTCTCTTGAGGTAGAGCTCGAAGAAAGCGCGAAAGTCCTCCGCCTTGCGACCAGTGAACGAGCAATACACCTCGCCAGTTCGAAAGTCCTCTTCGAACTCGGTCTCATTCAGCCGTTCGATCACTGTCCTCAATGGACACCTCCCCCTCGTATCCAGCCAGCTTCTGTGCGTCTGCCAGGGTTGCGTCCATCGCCTTGCGGGCGAGGATCATTACCAGGGCAGCGTCGTTTGGGTGAGCACCCTTCAACTCTGCAACTAGCTTCAAGAGCTTCTTGTTGTGAAACTTAACGATCACTTTCCCCTGCTTCCCGGAAGCCGCACGTCGCGGTCGTTTGTAATGTGGACCGTTGCCACGTACCGATCCTCCTTGTTCAGTTTCAATCCAGCGATCTGCTCACCAACACGACCCCGCACCCGGTCCATCCTTGCGTCTTGAAAACACTCGCGCGGCATAGGGCGCAGGTTTGGGTTGGACGACATTTGAGCCCGCGCTTGCCTCTCAAACTCCAAGCTCTGACTCCACGTAGGCAGACTGGCGTCCGGCGCCGTCATCATTGGTGACGATGGTTTCGGGACAGACTTGCACTTGCCAAGAAGCCACAAGACGAACAGCGCCATCCACACGATCTTGATTCTGCACACGCAGAACAGATCGGGTCTAGTGTGCGGAAGCAGGATCTCGGGCTCTACGGTCAGGCCCAAAATAGCTATGACCAACGTAGTGATCACCAGCCACTGCCCGACGGTCCAGTACCTCACCGCCTGCCTCCGCCGAACGAGTACTTCCCGTATCCATCTCCTGGATCGGTGTCCCAGCGGCTCCAGAAAGCCGCCGATCGAGACTCTCTATCGCGCCGAGCACCCTCTCGCTGCGCTCCGCGGTCCGTCCACCACGACCAGTCATCAGGATCCCTGGACGACGGCCACAGAGAGCCTGGCGCAAAAGATAACGAACTACCACGGCGAGACTGATTGCTTGCAGAAGCGCCGCCCATTGCGACTGCTCCAACGGCAACAAGAACCGCCGCAACGGTGATCAACGTCCGTGTTTCCACTCGTCTCTCCTCTGCTTTTCGGTTCGGATGTCGCGCCGAACCGTCGAGGAGTACATGTCACCCGAGACAGGATCCGTCAAGGTCGAATCAAAAAAAAACATCCGCGCCGTGTTTTAGCGAGCCTGCCCAGGACACGCGACTGTCGGGCTAGCCAGCTGTGGTCACGACGCGGACGCCACACCAATACCACACTACGCTTCGCGGTGCATGCTCTCGCGAGCTCTCTTCTCCCGCTCTTCGCTGTCGAAAGCTCGCATAGACCGCGCGAGCTCGCCAAACCCAATGAAGCCAACAACGAAAAATGCGGCGAACAATAGCGCTGCTACAGCGTCGTTCGGCGCATCCAGCAGGCTCACCAGAACCCCGACTACGCATACGCAGCGCAGCAAGAACACCACCGACTGCACAAAGAACAGCCTGAGCTCAAACTCGTCTTCGTTCACGCTGTTCCTTTCGTTAGCAGCTCACCCCGAATCGACTTGGACAACCGCCCAAGGCCCCAGAAACCGGCCCCGAGGAACAGAATCCAGAAGACGCTCTCGACGGGTTCGTCTCCCCTGGCCATATCAACTGCTTGCCATATGACCCAGTACGCGAGCACCCAGCGGAAAAAAGCAAGGAACCGAGCCACCCACAAAACCATGCGGTCAAATCCGTTCTTGTCCATGTGCCGGCTTGACAATGGTCACTTGCCATTCAATGGTCAAGCCGCTTTCGTACATGGTGTGCGAGGGCAAGGTTCGCGGCGCGTCGTCATGAGTCAGTGCGTTGGTAGGTCCTAGCGCACTGAAAAGCGGCGCGTCGCGAGCTTCAGCATGACCAGGGGTAGACATGGACAACAGACTCTTTGGACAAGCGCCACGTGGAGCAGTGATGCCCCCGGCAGACACCGTGAACGCCGCGGGTGGGATTGCGTATAAGCTCTCTCCGGAGGAAGCCCTGGCGCAGTACTGCGCTACCGGGATGTTCGGAAGCACATTCTACGCGTCAGCGCAGGACCAGCTCTCCGAGGTTGTGGAGCTGGCCAAGAAATGTGATCCGCGGTTTGTGGCGAAGTGCGCGGTGTACAGTCGCAAGCATGGGTACATGAAGGACATGCCCGCGGTGCTACTCGCCACGTTGAGCGTCCGCAGCCAGGAGATGAGGGTTGTTGATGGAGTGTTGCAGAGCGACCACCAAATCGCGTGCCGCGCCCTCCGGGCCGCGTTCCCGCACGTGATCGACAACTATCGCATGCTGAGCAACTACTACCAGGTGCTCAAAAGCGGCGCGCTCGGCAGGAAGAGTCTGGGTAAGCTTCCCAAGCGTCTGATGCAGCAGTGGTTGCTCAACGCGCACCCGGTAACGCTGTTCAACGCGCAGTTCGGCATCCCGAAGCCCGGCATTCGGGAGATCATCCGATACGTGAACCCACGAGCGCTCTCAAAAGAGCAGATCGCTATGTTTGGATACCTAACCGGACCGGCCACGCGTGAGTACCGGCCAAGGAGCCCCGAGAGTCGCTCCAGGATCGAGCGCAGGATCGCCGCGTCTCGAATGACCGTCGAGAGCCAGGACGAGAACAGTTTGACGGTCGACAGGTACCAGCCGGAGTTTCTCCCGGCCGTATTTCGCGCGTACGAAGCGTTCAAGGCGGCAAAGCTGGCGGGAAAGCCCGCTGACGTGAGCTTCCTTACCGATTGGAAGGTCGATTTTCGTGCCGTTGACAGCCTGGGATTGACCAGAGACGAGTGGGAGGCCGTCGGCCGGCGAGCGGGCGTCAAGATGGCGCTCATGAACATCAATACGTTCGCGAGGCAAGGTCTGTACGGTGACGATCCCATCTTCAGGGACACCGAGTTCGCCAAAGAGATCGCCAAGAAGATCTCCGATCCTGCGGAGATCTTAGAGGCCCGCCTCTTCCCGCACGAGGTATTCAAGGCGGACCGATACGCTACCGAGGCGCCGATTCGCATTCGCGGGGCACTGATTCAGGCTCTCGAAAACTCCATCACGAACGTGCCGGAGTTGAGCGGCAACACGGTGGTTTGCGTCGACGTTAGCGGATCTATGGATGAGCGCGTTTCGAAGGGCTCGTCGACCCGCATCGAAGTCGCCGCTGTGTTCGCCGCAGCGCTGTTCAAGCGCAATCCAGGAAAATGCAGGATCCTGGCGTTCAATACGGACTCGGCTTTGATCCACGTGAGCACCGAACAATCCGCGATGCACATTGCCGGCTGCATCATCGCCTGCCTTGGCGGAGGAACATCGCTCTCCTCCCCAATCTGCTACCTGAACGGTGCGAACCCGTACATGAAGCTGATGACTGGCCTGCAGAACGTGATCATGATCTCGGACAACGAGTCATGGGCTGACCCAAACGTGAACTACGGCTACGCCGGTCCAAGCACCACGTTTGCCCGCGAGTGGTCCATCTTGAAGTCTCGCAACCCCGAGGCGAAGCTGGTCATGATTGACTTGGAGCCGAAGGCGAACACGCAGGCCCCATCCGCACCGGACAGACTGAACGTTGGCGGATTCAATGACTCAGTGTTCCGGGTCGTCTCAAGCTTCTTGGAACCGACCAAGCGATCCAGATCCCACTGGGTTGATGAAATCGAATCAATCAACCTGATGGGCTGTTGACTTTCGATCAAGATGTACCTATGTGTCTCTTGGGTGGAAGAACGTTCGGGGATTCATCCTTGCAAAGATTGACCGGCCTCGAATAACCACAGTCCACCTAGCATACGATTCTAGACAGGGAAGATGTAAGGCTATACATCGAAGATAATCCGAAGGTTGCCGCGTAGAAAACGGCTCGCGTCTGTAACAGGGGGCGATAGCTCAAGCTAGAGCAACGGAGAGAAGTCTTGCGAACACAGTCCCTGTTCTGTTTTTTTTTGAAAGGACACGAATATGCCAAAGGGAGTTACCACGATGACCGGGACGCAGCGCACGCTGCTGTCTATCCAGGCCTCACTGAACAGCTTCAGTGAGCGCGTGAACGCCAAGATCAACGCGTTGACCGAGCGTGAAGCGAATATCGCCAAGACGGGTGCGCCTAAGCGAGGCCGCAAACCCGCCGTCAAGAAAGCTTCCAACTAAACACTGCGCGAGCTGCGGCGGGGCAGCTCACCCAGCGACAGGATGCGCATGGTCGGACCGGACATTGATTTGCCGGTCATGTGCCATGCGCTTTTGGCGTTGGTGCGTGCAACACACCAGAACGAGAGAGCCGGGCCCGAGTTTCTATGACTGCGCACTCGTCAATCCGCCGGCCAGGGAGCCAACGTGCAATCGAGACGACGGTTAGTTGTGGAGTGGTTCTCTGGGCTGATGCTCGACAAGCTACACCAGCCTCGCAACCTGGCTAAAGGCGACGAGTGGCACAAAGACTCTCTCGGCCTGCTGCTTTCGAGGCTCAAAGAGGAGCTTGGTGAGCTTGAGGCCGAGCTCTCTCGAGACCACATTGACCGTAGCGCGGTGGTGAGCGAAACGGTCGATGTGGCCAACTTCGCCATGATGCTGGCCGACGCGGTTACCGGGTCACTCCCCGGCTAGTACTCGAAAATCGTGTTCTGACCACGACTTCCCGAACGACGCGCGTTCCTTCAGGAACCGCGTCACTTTCGGAATCGAGAGCTTCGATGCCCAACCTCTCGACTCGTCTGCGCGTAGCCAGTCGATGAGTTCCTCCGCGCCGGCCGGCGTCGGATCCACCTCGGGCATAGTAGCGCTTGCCTCGCGCTTCTCCGCCTGCGCAGCGCGCTCAAGCTGCTTCCAGTACGAGGGAACAATGATCCTTCCCTCTGGCTTGACGATTACAGGCTTACAGCGCTTGCTCGGCTGCGGCGGATCGATGCTCTCGGCCTGGCCGGGATCGTCCCACGAGTCGCTCCATCCAAACTGGAAATCATGCCCCGAGCCAGGGTTGAACGTGATGTCCTTCGATCCAACCTGCATGGCATTGGGAAGAGCCGGTGGGATGTGCACTCGCGTAGTGTACTGACCGTACCGCTCTTTGAAAATCCTTCCGATCCCATCCAACGGGGAAGGTCCGACCAGCGCTCCGCTGTAGATGATCTCTCTACCCAGCTCGGAGCCGTCGGGCTTGTCGAACTTTTCCGGCTTCCATTGACAGCTTAGCTGTCTGAGCAGATCGTCTTTCGTTGGTTGGCTAGGCTTCCACCCAGGCTGGCTTTGCTCGCGGATCGCAGCATTCCAAGCCTCACTTGGCGAAAGCGCGACGTTCTTTGTGCGAGGTAGCCCTCTCTTGGGCCAGCTCAAGAACTCCGCACGGAAGTACGGCTCAGGGTCGTCTATGAACGTGTCTTGAAGAAGCTTTCGGACAACGGGAACCATTACGGGGATTTCCACGTCTCCGTACTTCGTCATCAGATCGTTTCTTGGAAGCTTGAGCGATCTCGGAAATGCCGAAATCGTCACACCCGCAGCGGATACTGGCTGTCGATACCCGAGCTCAAGCTTGAAAAACTCGTCCTCACCAATAAGCAACACCATCCTGGCAACCGTTCCCCAGGCTCGAGAGGCCGTCCATTCGCACACGTTGTCGTTCGTGTAGATCTGATCGTCCGATGACGGGTCCCATCGAAGCTTCACGCGCCGCGGCTTATAGGTCGGATCTTGCGGAGGTTTGCCGTCCTCGCACTCCAAGCCCAGCGTAAAGAAATCCGCCTCGGTGATCTCCATCATCGTCTCCTGGTGAAGTGCGTGGGCCGGGCGGCGGGGAAGTCCACGCGCCCGACCCGAGGGCGGGGTCTACTTGCCCTTGCCCTTGCCCTTGCTCTTCTTTTTCTTGTCGTCTTTGTCGTTGTCTTTGTCGCAGCCCATACATTTTCCCTTTTCAATGCGGCCGGTGGCCGCGGTGACTACTCGTTGCAGGCAATGGCGGCGTTGGCCGTCATTACGCACTCGCGGAGCTTCCGGAATGCGGCGGTCCTGTCAGCGCTCGCTGGGACGCACTTTTCGATCGCGCGCGCCAAGATCTTCGCAGTGCTGCGAATCTCTTCGTAGCGCTGAGCCTGTCCTTCCTTTGGCGGGTGATAGGAAAACCAGTTGTCGATTTCATCGATCATCTTGTCCTTCTTTCTTCGGTTCCGGTATCGGCGGCGGCGGCTCCCCGGTGTCGTCCCAAAGCGACAGGCCGCGCTGCACTTCGCTCATAGCCGCCATGAAACGGTGGACGGCGTCGTCAACGCGGCAGGCTTTGGTCAACGTGTTCCGGGTCGTCTGGGATGTCCCCTGTACCCAGATCACCGGGGGCTCGGTCTGGAACCGCCACACTACCCTCGCGCGCTCTCTTGGCATTCTCGCGAGCTACCACCATTCGCTCCACTTTTCGAGCGGTGATACGTCTCTTGGCATCCTCAGCGCGCCGCTCGTGCCGGTTCATGCGTCGCACGCCCCGGAGCTGCTCCGTCACCGCATTGGGCTCTGGCTGCCAGTGGCAGCGCGGGCAGGCTATCGGCGGGATCAGGCTCCGGTCCTTGAATCCGCACTGACTACACACCCGCATCACCCGGTTAGCGTCCATGTCTACCTCGCGGCGGCCATGATGAGCTCTGCTACCCCAAGCCCAAGAGCGACCCCTACCGCTGTCCAGAGAATGGGAGATCGGTACCACGAATCGCGCTCGTGAGCGAACCTATCCGCCCGGCTCTCCGAGACGACCAGGGCTTGGCTTACCTTGTCGAGCTCCAGCCGCTGCGACTCAACGATAGCGCGCTGGGTGCCAAGCTCCCGGTCGTAGATGGCATCGATCTCGGCGTGCTTGGCCAGTTGGGCCTGAAGCTCGGGCACCAGAAGCCACGCGCGGCGGAGCTCGTTCGCTTTGGCCTCGGAGAACCACAGTCCGCGCCGCTCGCGGAAGTAGAAGACCACGCACGGCGTGTCCAATGTCGCGTCGGTGACCAACTTGCAGGTGTCCTCGGCCCGCGCGGGCAACGCGCTAGAGACCAGCATCAGAAAACAGACGAGCAACTTCAGCATCAGACAACTCCTCGCTACCCTTCCCCGTCACGATCTCCACAGCGGCCCGCTCGTGCTGCGCCAACTCCGCCTTTGCGAAGGCAAGCTGGGCCACGTTCACGTTGGACTCCCCCTTGAGCCGCTCCACTTCCATTCGATGCGTGAAGGCATCCTGTCGAAGCTTCTGGACACGCAGCGCATCGCGGAGATTGGACACCTCGTTCTTGCGCGACAACCAGAGCGCAACTGCGCTCACGATCGCTCCGAGCGTCAGAAGTAGGAACGATGGAAGGGAGAAGATCTTTCTGAGCACGCTCACGCTGGAACCTCCTGCAACGACTCGAGCATCCTACGCTCCATCGCCTGGACGCGAGCGCAAAACGCCCCGGCGTCGTCATTGTTCGCCGAGTCGACATCCAGCCGGCCGACCAGGACCAGGCTCTCCGGGCCCGCGGTGTGCAGGAACATCTGACACGTAATCGACTGGTTCAAGCCGTCCCGCCCTTCCAACTTCCAGCGCGTGGCGAACACTCGAGGGTGGCCCGGTGCCGGCTTCTTGGTCGCGCCGAAGTGCTCAGTAGTCTGCTTGCTCATGGGTACCTGTGCATGGGGTGATGTGGCCGACTGTGCCCGCACTCCGGGCAGTGCTTCTCGGGCTTGCACTTCGGCGCGGCGGCGCGCCACAAAGCAGTCAGGGCCAGCGTTATCGCCGACCCTGATACCATTCCCCACAGGAATGTCCAAACCCACTCTGGGACGTAGACGTACACGACGGGGGATTGTCACCCCACCGGCGGCTCGGCGTCCAGGGTCTTTTCAATCCTGCAGCTCATGCACTCGCACCCATCCTCATGCACCGGAAAGCGGGTCGCCAACATCCCCCTGATCGTGTCCAGGCGGTAGGTGGCGTACCGCAGAGACTCGTGCATGTCCCGCGCGCGCTGCTCCGCGGCCACTGCTGCCCGGAAATGCCTCTCTCGGTCCATGATGACCTTGGTGAGCTCGACCCCCATGTCGTCTCTATCTGATTCTGCCTTTCGACGAAGCACGTCAGCCCGCGCCAGCGCCGCAGAGTTCATCTGCCCGTCAATCAAGTCTTTCAGCCAAGCCACGACCACCTTCTTTCCGCGAACCACCATCTTACCGGATGGGCCGTTGCCCTTTGGCACTTCGGGCACCTATCCGGCGATCTCGCGTGGTTCAATACCACGGTCCTGCCAGAGCGAATGAAGCACCACGCGCACTTCACATACGGAAGATCGATGTGAAGTCTCTTTGTCACGTTGTCTTCCGCAACGTCTCCCACTTGTCAAATACCTTTTTCACTTCTGTTTGAAACTCTTGGGCAAGCTGATTGTGAATCTGAGCTATCTGCGCCTCTACGCTCAAAAGTCGGAACCTAGACACCTTTTCCAGCTCTTCGTCCTTGTCCTTCAGACAACCCTTTAGCCAGTCAACCTCGGAGACGTATGTGGACTCCGCGTTGTCTCGCGCCTCGCGAAGCTGATCGTTCGTCTCTTTTTGAAGCTTGAGCTCTGCCTCCTGCGCGACGAGTGCGACTCTGAGTCTGTCTATCTCAATCTGCCGACTCTTGTCGATTTCGCCGGTGTCGTGTTTGTGGCTAGATTTGGTAGCAACCTCCTCAACGAGTTTATCGGAAAGCTCGTTGAGCACTCTCTTCATGGCGTTTGGCCACGGGATCAGTCCGACACCATCCCGGACCTTCCGGGAAACCTCTTCAAGCCTATTGTAGTGAAGCTCCCGCTCTTCCTCGGCGTTGATGCGCTCTAGGGCCAGCGCGTCCTTCAGCCGAGTGATCTCTTCCTTCAGCTGCACGATGGTCTTGTTCAGGCCATCTACCTCATAACGGAGCTCGCGGTTCTTGACGGTCTCCATGTTCAAAATCTGCAGCGTTTTCTGGATGTCGATCGGGTTCATGTCGTAACGACCTTCTTCGATCGCCTTTGATGTTTTGAACCTGGTGGCGCGCCCAAGATCCAGCGCCTGAAGAGCGTTTTCACGTATCGTACGCAGCTGTCCAAGCAGTTCCTCGCGCGGCGGGAACACGAAGTCCGTCTGATTTATCAGCGTGGCGAGTGCGCCGACCACCTCTTGGATTTTGACGTTGGTCTTGACGGAGTTGTCGTAAATCGAATCTAGATTTTTCATTTTTTCACCGGGGAGAGCCATGCCGTGTTGGGGTCGGCAGGGAACCTGTGATCGGGGTAGATGGTGTACAAGTCTGGGGAAAGAATGATGTCGCGCAGCGTTCCTCTGGACATTATCCAGTTGAACCGGCGGGTCGAAAGCACGCGTTCACAGGTTGCTTCGGGGTATCTAGGTCCGATAGCGACGATGTACCTTGCCACGTCTGCTTCCGTTCTGAACACATACACTCCGTCCTCTGGAAGCGTGGCGCCTGGAATCCGCATGATGAAGCCACGGTAGAGGATGAGCTCGTTGGGGAAGTCTGCGGAGCACCATTCGCAGCTGTAGACGAACAGTCCTAGCGACATGGTTCTGTGGCACGTCTTGCACTGGTCAACACGAAGCCGTTGGGTTCGTACCGGCGCTTCTTCGGGCCCGCCCTTCATGATCCCAGGCCGATGCTGGCCGTTCCAACGCAATGGACGGTTCGAGGCTGCTCTTGCTTTTGCCCAGATCATGACGCGCCTCTCATTTTTGAGAAGACTTCCATGACGTCAAAGCTTCCGGTCTCGGTTTGGGCAACCCAGTAAGTTTTGGACCCGTCTTCTGACTTGAGGCGGATGACGGCCGTTCCGGTTTTGAACAACTGCCTTGCCCTTCGGTATGCCCTAATCGCTTGGCATGACGCCGCGATGGTGGCACCTTCCCAGTTTCGAGCGGATACTTTCAGCGCGAAGGTGTCTCTCTCGTCTCCGCTGCCGTCAACGGAGAATGAGACTTCCGCTTCGAAATCCCGAATGTCTGCGTGGCGGAGCCGGCAGTCAGGGGTGTGGGTTGTTTTCAGCCCGCATGCTTCGCATGAGGCTACCTCTGAGGCTTTTCGCGTGTCCATGGTGCTGATGTAATCTCATTCCGAGCGCGGTCAAGCAAATCGAAGCGCATTGCCAAAAACACGAGCATTCTGTAGCGTTTGGCATGACCAAAAGAGGCCATAGAAGCTTTTGGAATGCGTTTTTCTGCGCGCTGTTACTCGCGCTAGTGCTCGTGTTGCCGTTTTTGCTTCCATTTCCACATGGACAGCTGCCGCCAATCGGACCACCGTAGGCGGCATGGGAAAGCCAATCACCAAAACCGACTGCAGCGGATGCATTGACGACTTCTACAACACGGAAGGGTCGAGGTTCTCCCCGGATGGCAAGTGCTGGAGCTTCGACGGGGCCACGATGGGGCCGGTGAAGTTCGTTCCGCTGGACATGCGGCCGCCATGGGACGGGCTTCCGTTGGAGGTAGCTCCGAACTGCTACCGAAAGAAAGGATCTGTTGCGCTTCGAAAGAAGGACTCGGGAAAATGAGGCTGCTCACACTGCAAAGCACACGGCTCGTGACGGATCAGGGGCCGCACGCTAACTACGCCAGCCCAGGCGTGCGCAACATGTACGGCTGCCTGCCGTGTCACCGGTGTGGAGGCGGGGAGCGTATGGCGTACAGCCACAAGCTGCCCACTGGGCGCAGCAACGTGATACGATGCTACGAATGCGGTCACGTGCAGAAAGCGGTGTTCAGATGGGCAAACCCATGATGAGCATCGGCAAGCTTCGGCGCGAGCTCCCGCTCTGGAGTTGGACGTTCAAGCGGGGCGGGCCCGAAGTCTATATGTACACCGGGACCAAGGGTGATCGGAGCGTCGAGATCTTTTCGCGCTCACACGTCGGAGAGTTCGAGGACCATTGCTATGTGACGTGGTACGCGGACGAGAAGAACTTGCCCGTTGTCACGTTCTGCTGCTGGTTATTCAACGAGCTCGGGGAGGATCAGAAGCGGGAGCAGGAGATCGGGGTGTAGCAGGCGCAGATGAAGGCCCACGCTTCGTACGGGTCCCAGGAGTGCACCTCGAACTTCACCTCGGCGCCCTCGGTCTCTTCGTTGTAGATGCCGTAGAGCTCGTACCGAACGGAGCTGTCCCCGGCGAAGCACGTCATCTCGTCCAGGGTGATTCCGTAGCAGTGCACGTTGTGCTCGCGCTTGGTCCACTCGAAGTAGCGCTCGGCGCTGTCGAGCAGGGTCTGGGTCTGGCAAACGGACAGCTCTTCGGAGTGCCGGCCGGCGACGAACGACGGCGGCGGGAACGTGTACTCGGGGTCATCGACGCGCCCGGCGCAGCCCGAGAGAGCGAGCGCGAACAGGATCGTTGCGTTGGCCGCAAAGAGGAACCAGAACCACGGCTTTGGCCACCGGTAAACCGCCAGGGCGGAGGAGAGTCCGATGAAGACCCCGAAGATGGTTGCGGCTGTGTGGTGTTCCATGGCTTTCGTCATACCTCGCTGATTGGCCCCACCTTGGGGCATGAGAGTCGGTCGAGCTTGTGATGTGTCTCACGAAGCCTTGGATCGTGCTCCGTGAGGTAGTACATGGCCACGATGTGCTCCTTGCCGAAGCCGGCGAACCGCCCCTTTGGAGAGCGGAACCGGCGGAACCGCTTCACGCGCTCGCGCTTGGCCTTGGGCCCAGGCGCCAGCCCTTCCCGCTCCCTCAGCAGCCGCTCCAATCCATCCATTCTGCTCATATCATCCTAACCTGGTGGTATCTTTACAAAGAGTCGAGTCGCGTGTTAGAGTTACTGGGTTGAGAGAGAACGTCGAGGCGGTCTGGAGCCTTCTGAGGCGGAAGACGGCGGAGTAAGGTCCTCGGCACACCTGCAAGCGACCAGCTGTCCATGCTTCCCCCCGAGTCGCGCAGCGCGAGGGGGTGACACTGAAACTCGAGTATGGAAGAGCCTCATACCTGCGTCTCTGAGAAGAGAGGAAGAGGCTAACGAAAGAGTAAGCCCGAAGGGCTTTCTGCTGTCTTGGTCCTCATCCTTTCTTCCGCTGCTCATAGCGAAGCAGAAAGTGACCCATCCAGAGGTAAATGAAAAGGGCCCTGGAAACCAGGACCCCTCTCGCGACGATTGGCAGCGTCGTTGGCGGATCCGTACGTGATTCTGGAGTCCCGTGTCAATGGGGCCCCCTTTTTCGGGAAACCCGAGTTGGAAATCTAGCGTAGAGCCAACCCTTTGAAGTTTGGGTAGAAGAAAGTCGTGTAGACCCCTGGCCAGGGCTTCGAGCTCGATGCCCCCGTCGGAAACCAGTGGGTGGGCGGGGTATCACTCTCTCGGGGGTAGAACGCCCATGGTCTTGTCAATCATTGGATTGTCAGTCGTTGTTGTTTGACTGACGTTGCAGCCATCGGCTTCAGCAGCCATTGGCGGCGGCGTTGTTGGCATGTCGACGACCTTGCCCTTGCTCAATCTCTTCGCAAGCACACGTCGAAAAGCCTCGCTCTGTACCTTCGCAGAGATGGAGCCGCCCTTAGCTGCATCCTTGTTCTTCGGCACAATCGCGTTAGCACGCTCAAGTACTGACAGTGCAGCAGACAGTTGGACCTTCAGAACTAACGCCTCACCTGACTCTGCACCTAACGCACTATGACTAAGGATATTACGTAAGGTATTACCAGCCGCTTCTATCGACTTAATAATCTCCCTCTCAGCCAGCATGCTTGGCGTGACCAAGTCTTCCCCCCTAACCATCCGATTCTCTTCCAGTTTTGTCTGAAGGTCGGCCGTTCCTCCGTCTCCCTCATTAATGATGGCGTTCCCGGGGTCATCGTCATGCGAAATCATTGAGCTTTCCCTCACCTTTCGCAGAGCATAATCGACCACCGTAAACAATTTTCTTTTTAAACCTGTTGACAACGCCGCAAATAGCGCCTAGGTTCTTTCCATCGGCGGCAAACACAGCGCCGGACGGCCGAAGGGAAGCGCGAACATCTCCCCCTAGGCCACACAGCCCTACCCCAACCTAGGAGCCACCATGCCCTCATCAGCAAGAGACGCAATCGAGAAAAGCGCAGTGCGCAACACGATCGTCTCGTTACCCTTCCATCCGGATTTGGCCAAGGCGTTGCTTGCCGAAGCCGAGGACGATGTGATTCTGGAGCACCGCATCAACGGGTCCATCTCTCACAATCGTTGGGAGTTCTGGGGCGACGACATGGACCTTGGCGAGTGGCGAGTTCACCTCGTTCTCGAGAACCAGGACCAAGTCGCAGCGGCGGTGTCTTTGTCACTGGTGGGGGCATGACCATGACCAAACACGCCTACAAGCTTCAAGCCGTCATGGTCGACGGAAAACGCCACTTCATCGCGTCTTACGGCGACATCGAAACTGCCCTACGCAAGTCACTCGCCCACCTCCGCGAAGAGTTCGGCGAGATCTGCGAAATCCACTCAACCGGTCAGGACAACCTTCCCTTCTACTTCACCCAACCCGGCAACAAGGCGAACACCGTCGCTGAGATCAGCCGCTACGCCGCCGTCCCACCCAACCGCGACCTGGCCATTGCCGTGCTCATTGAGCAAGATGTCGCCTACTGGGGCGAGGAGGAGCGCGAAACAAGCGTGCGCCTCAACAGCAAAAAGACCTACGGCTTGGCCCTAAACACGCTCTGCTGTCGGGCACAGCTCCACGAAGGCGAGCCCTGGTTGCTCGGCTTCACCGACGCCAAGGCTCTCAAGCTCGCCACGGAAAAAGCTCTCACCGATTCGGATATCGCGTTCCTACGAAAGGGAGGATGACTGACATGTCAAAACAGAACCGAATCTTGCGCAACCTGTCGAATGGCTCCATCTACCGCATTGCCAAAGCTGGTCACGAAGCAATCGAAGCGGGTAGGACGCCCACCCGCAAGCTCTACAAGATTGGGTACCCTTCTGTGTTGGGTGGCTACGCGCTGCTCCATCCCGACGGAGTCTTCCGCTACTCTGTAGCAGGTCACTGCATGTGGACCGACCCCCACATCGCGGAGGAAATCCGCCAAAGGTACAGCAGCACCAGGGCAAGCGGCGGCTACAGGCTGAAGGTCCTTGACGCTACGTACGAGTACAGCTTGTGGCGCAAGTCGTGGAGATGGTTCTGATGAACCCCAAGAACCTACCCCCACACTCGGCGCCGGTCTTCCGCCACCCACGGGGCAACGCCCACGTAGTTGAGTGCCTAAGATTCGCACTCAAGCTCTACCAAGACGGCAGAGCAATCCAGCTTGACCGATCAGCGCACTATCGCTCTCAACTGCTCTTCTCCCTAGCTGTTGAGGCAGACCGAGCGGCTCAAGCATTCCGCGAGCTAGCCGTGAGCACAGCAGCCGACCTACGCGACGCTATCGAGCACAGCGAGAGCTCACGCGACAAGTCCGAGAATGAAGCCGTCCCACCTATGAGCGGCCTACTCCGCTAACCAAAGAGTGAACACCGACATGAAATACTCGAAAAAACCAGCCCGCAGCGACATCTTTCACGATCTCACATTGAAGCTTGACCTTTACGAGGCGGAGCTTGCCGCCCACAAGAATCGCGTCAAGGAACTGTTTTACCAGCGCGCCACCGAGCTTGCCGATCTTCTAGAGCGATACGAGACGCTAGGTCTCGAGAAAAAGTATGGCCGCAAGGTCTTCGTGAACAGCGTGTCATTCGACTCGGCTGCGCTTCGCTCACTAACAGAAGCTGAATACACACCGGAGTTTGGGGAGGGTCTTGCCCGCACCACGGCACAGCTCGCAGAAATGATCACAACGGCGACAGAAGAGGAAACTCAACATCTTTTGCGAATCGAGAACGCGTTGCGCAAAAGCGGCTTCAACGAGTAACCCAACCCAGGTCACGAACACAGGAGACACATGTCAATGCTCAAAGCGACCTTAGAAGCCCTCAACAACCTGGACGCATCCCGTCGACGTTATGATGAGGTTAGGATCGAAGCGCGTGCCCGCGCACTCACAGCCATCATCGACTGCGAGCAGCTAGCTCGCAGTCTAGGCAAACCAGTCACAGACTCCTCAACGCCATGGAGGGCAAAGGCGTTCGAGGAGGCCGTCGGCAAGATACAAGCCGAAACTCACGAGATGGAAGATCTTGCAGTTGTCGAGCAAGCGCTCATGCGCTTGGTCTCGCTCGCTGAACGGCAAACCAAAACAAACTTTGACATGGCCGAGACCGTGTCTGAGATGTTCGAGCTTTCGCGCTCTTGAGATTCTCCACGTTGTAGCAGCCGCCAACACGGCTGCGGGCAACGTGGAGGCAATCAAGCCTCATTGCTTTTCGGAGATAACTCGCCATGGCAACCACCACCAAGATCACACGCATTGGTTTCAAGGGCTCTTCGTTCCGAGCGCAACCCGGACAAGTGGTCACACACGAGCATATCCAGCGCTACGCTCCGAGCATTCTGGCCGAGGACAAACACTGTTCCCGATCCGAGCGATATCAGTTCATCCCGACGGGAGAACTGATCTACCAACTGTCTCAGTTAGGCTTCTATCCCACCGAGGTGGCCCAGGGCGGGTCACGCATCGAAGGAAAGCGAGAGTTTACTAAGCACATGGTGCGCTTGGGTCACCCAAAACTCAAGTCACTAGACGGCACGCGGCTTGAGGCACTGATCTACAACGCGCATGACGGCACCTCATCGTGGACGCTATGGCTAGGAGGCATACGGTTTGTGTGTCTGAACGGTCATGTGTTTGGTGAGGAGGTTTTTTCAGCTCGCGTCTCGCACACCTCGCGTAACGCGATCGATCTGGTCGGTGAAGCGCTATCCAGAGCCATAGCAGCCGGTGACACTGCGCTCGCCGCGATCGATCGGATGCAGACCACAATGCTAACTGAGGAACAGTCGAGAGTGCTTGCGGAACACGCAATCGACATGCGCTTTGAGGATTCTATCGCGAACACCGGCATTGTTCCGGTTGTCGCCGAGCAGGTCTTGGTTGTCAGGAGACAAGAGGACGCCGCCCCAAGTGTGTGGAATGTCTACAACCGCATTCAAGAGAGCCTTGTGCGCGGCGGGATTCACTACACGACCACTGATCGCAACAACCGCCGCCGACACGGCACGACTCGTGCGGTGTCTTCGGTCGACGGTAACCGCACGCTGAATCAGCGGCTCTTTGCGCTGGCCACTGCGTTTGAAGCGCTGGCAAGCGGACGCAAGAATGCCCTAGACTTCGCGGTCTGATCTGGAAGCGGAGGGCGAGCTTCGTTTCGCCCTCCGACCTTCGAGGTTAGAGCATGAACAACAAGGGAAATCCGATTGTAGGAAAATGGGTAGGCCACGTGACAAAGGGGCGGCGCACAGCCGCCAATGGCCCGCTTGACGATCACTGGACCACCTACGCGACCTTCATTGAAGCCACGGGCGGTCTTGTCATCACACAGCCGTGCGAGGGCTATCACATCACATCTCACCTCCCGTCTGAGGTGATTCAGTGGCTAACGAAAGGATGAACGAACATGGTGATCACGACTAAGCGGACTTCCGACAGAAACGGCAACGCCACGATCCTTGTGTACTGCGGCGCGCATACGCGTCCAGTGATGCGCGTGCAAGCTGACCCAGCGCTGTGCTCGGACGAGCAGCACAAATCCACAGCGCGGTCGTTCTTCGACCGTCAGTTCAAGGGACGTCCGGTGATGCACGGATGCGTTGCGCTTCCGGACGTGTGCAATCACGACTTTGTGCATATGGGAGACCCTCGCTAAATGCTCTCTACTTCCAATCGCAACGAGGCGGAAAGCTACGCTCAAGATCGCGGTGTGCACTTCGGGCGCGCCAATGATGGCCGCTGGTACGCGGGCAAGCCGTATGAGCTCGCAATGACGGGTTGTGTGTGGATGTTTTCTCGCGACGGGGCGCTGGTAATGGGTCCCAACGAAAGTGTCCGTAGGCGGTTTGATCGGGTAGTAGAAAGTGCTCGGGTCGCTCTTTCGGGTCGCGGTATGATCAACACGACAGACACGCACACGCTTGAAGCTGTCACCTCGGGCTTTCCCACAGAAGCCGAAGTGGAAGCCGCTGAGTCCGTGTTCAAAAAATGGAGTCGATAGCCATGCTTGCCACATTCGTACCGTCCTCAAAAAACTCCAAGCTCACCAACGATCCGAAGAGCGCAGCGATTGCGACTACGTACGTCTCTATCAAAGCTTCGTGCCCTCCTACCTGCAAGCTTCGTGACGCAGGTTGCTATGGACAATCTGGCAACGTCTCGCACACAACGCGACGACTCGACAAAGCGGCTTCCGGACACGCTCCGCTAGAGGCCGCGAAGTCAGAGCATGATGCCATCACCTCTGCCATATCTGCGTTTCGAGGAGGCATGGTCCCGCAAGACGGCCACGGGGGGCGCGGAAGGGATCTACGACTTCACACTGTTGGCGATACGGCAAGCCCAGAAGCAGCAAAACTGATCGCGCTTGCGGCTAAGCGCTGGACAAGCAAGTGCGGCTCTAAGCCCTATGGCTACACGCATGCTTGGCGTTTGGTGACACGTAAAAGCTTCGGTCGGCATGTGAGCATGCTCGCTAGCATCGACTCCCCTGACGAGCTTCAGGAGGCTCGC
>Ga0213918_1000052_pt1 | contig 67388 bp, 54 predicted proteins | sample McNCre217MG_FD_163422 | JGI IMG/M metagenome (GOLD analysis project Ga0213918, IMG submission 163422) | Freshwater microbial communities from McNutts Creek, Athens, Georgia, United States - 2-17 MG | ecosystem: Environmental > Aquatic > Freshwater > Creek | place: USA: Georgia | collected... | reverse complement strand
GTGCCAAGACAGCTAGGCCGGCGCCCGTCCAAAAACCACCTTGAATAGGTTTGTCTAAGCCACGCACTGTGCCATATAGCACCAAAGAGATAGCTGTTAATTGAGCTAGTGCAGGGGTCGTTTCATGAGCTCTCATGGCTAAGCCAACGCAAGCTAGAAAAATCATTAAGGCGCTATCAGCTAAGGTGCGGCCATAAGCTTTAGCGTTAGGTTGACCACCTAAGGCAAAAGTCATCGGTTGTACTTCAGGTCTTCTGCCTAATAGGTAGGTGGCATGCCAAATAGCGGCGCAGCTAAAGAAAAAGCACGCAGCTGAATAAAGACCTGCTGCATTAGTTGCGCCCACGAGTGGACCAAATAACTTAATCAGTAATCCGCCAATCCAATATGGCAGGGGTCCCGCTAATAAATCATCCCGACCTTGGATGTGAGGTAGTAACCAGTCTTGCCAAGATCCATGCGCCAAGGTCCACATAGCGCCAAAACCAGCGGCATCATCATTAATCCATGGATCGCGACCAAAAATGCCCATTAACCCATAAATGGCTGTAATTAACACCAACACATAGCGTGGTAGGGTCGATGTCGCAGCAGCGGTTAATTTGACAGATCTCATGGTGATTAAATTTTGATTCTTGTGCTGATTGGATGCAAGAAAAAAGGCAGCCTAAGCCGCCTTTTTTATGTCTAAAACTAGGTAAAAATTAAGCAGCTGTTTTGCCAGTTGCTTTTGAACCGAATTTTTGACGGAATTTCTCAACACGACCAGCTGTGTCCATAATCTTTTGAGTACCTGTGTAGAACGGGTGTGACTCAGAAGAAGTTTCAATCTTAGCTAATGGGTATTCGTTGCCGTCTTCCCACTTGATTGTTTCTTTAGTGTTGATCGTAGAACGTGTTTTGAAGCTGAAGTTGTTAGATACATCTAAGAAAACAACTTCTTTGTAATCTGGGTGAATGCCTGGTTTCATATCAAAAGTCCTTTAGCCTGGTAGCCGCCAATTCTTTGAATTGGTACTTGCCTGAATTAAAACGAAAATTATAGCAAAAAATACTCAATAAGAGCCTGTTTTAGGGGTGAAGTGCTAGAAAATCAAGCATTTACCCCTATTTTTATGGCTTAGCAGCTAATTTTTAGCCGCCGCGACGCATTAATTCGAAGAATTCAGCATTATTTTTAGTTGATTTCAACTTATCGACAATGAAGTTCATCGCTTCGATATCGTCCATATCGGAGATTAACTTACGCAAGACCCAAATCTTCTGTAGAAGTTCTGGCTTGATCAATAGTTCTTCACGACGTGTGCCTGACTTATTCAAGTTAATAGCAGGGTAGACGCGACGTTCAGCTAAACGACGCTCTAAGTGAACTTCCATATTGCCCGTGCCTTTGAACTCTTCATAAATCAAATCGTCCATACGGCTACCTGTTTCAATCAAGGCTGTAGCGATAATGGTTAAAGAGCCGCCTTCTTCGATATTACGTGCAGCACCGAAGAAACGTTTTGGTCTTTGTAGAGCATTCGCATCCACACCACCTGATAACACTTTGCCTGACGAAGGCACCACTGTGTTGTAGGCGCGTGCTAGACGTGTAATAGAGTCAAGAAGAATGATGACATCACGCTTCATTTCTACTAAGCGCTTAGCTTTCTCGATCACCATCTCCGCCACTTGTACGTGACGTACGGCTGGCTCATCAAATGTTGAGGCAACCACTTCACCACGCACAGAGCGTTGCATTTCTGTAACTTCTTCTGGACGCTCATCGACTAACAACACAATTAATACGGCATCTGGATGATTCGCAGAAATCGCATGAGCAATGTGCTGCATCATGACGGTCTTACCAGACTTTGGTGAGGCAACGAGTAGGGCACGTTGACCAAAACCAATTGGCGAAATCATATCGATAATGCGACCAGTTAGATTCTCTTCCGCTTTAATTTCACGCTCTAACAACATAGGGCGATCTGGGTGAAGCGGCGTTAAGTTTTCAAACATGATGCGGTTCTTTAGCGCTTCAGGCGCTAAACCGTTGATCTTGTCGACTTTGACTAAGGCGAAATAGCGTTCGCCTTCTTTAGGTGTTCTAACTTCACCCTCAATAGCATCGCCTGTATGTAGGTTGAAGCGGCGAATTTGGGCAGGGGAGATATAGATGTCATCTGGAGATGCCATATAAGACGCTTCTGGCGATCTTAAAAATCCAAAACCGTCTGGCAATACTTCTAAAACGCCGTCACCAAAAATGGTTTCACCGCCTTTAGCGCGTTTTTTAAGAATGGCAAACATCAACTCTTGCTTACGCATACGTTGCGTGTTTTCAATTTCAAGGCCAGCGGCCATTTCAAGAAGAGCTGATACGTGTAGGGCTTTTAGTTCGGTGAGATGCATGTGTTTGGAATGAGGCTTAAGCCTTTAGAAAGTACGATAGTTTTGGAAATTTTTAGCCGGAACAGGACGTTCCGCGATTTGTTACTGGGATTCTACACCCTAAATTAAAAAATAGGGAAAAGTGTAAAAAAGGAGCTCGTCTAATGAGCTCCTTCTTGCGTAGACTTTAGATATTGCTATCTAAGAATGCTGTTAGTTGAGATTTTGCTAAAGCGCCAACTTTTTGAGCTGCTACGGCACCATTTTTAAACAAAATCAAAGTAGGGATGCCACGAATGCCAAATTGCGCTGGAACTGCTTGGTTCTCATCCACATTCATTTTTGCGATTTGTACACGATCGCCATATTCTTTTGCGACTTCTTCCAAAATAGGAGCAATCATCTTGCAAGGACCACACCACTCAGCCCAGAAGTCGAGAAGTACCGGTTTGCTAGATTTCAAAACATCTTGGTCAAAAGATGCATCGCTGACATATTTAATTGCGTCGCTCATAGGGATCCTTAAGTAATAATGCTTGTTGCTTGCTTATTGGGTTGTTGTTTATTTTTGAATTTTTAATTCCACAAGCTATATATTATCAATAAGCGCTTATTTGTGCATATTTCCTAATAAATCATCGATAAATGACTGACCATACAGCTTTAGAAGCTTCCCCTAATTATTTGCGCCATCATCTAACCCCTGATGCTGGTGCGGTGGATGCTTTAGCTAGACTCATCTGGGATATCTGCATCAAAGATCAGGTTAGCCCCTTAGTTATTTTGAGCACATCTGGACCGGCTTATGATCTTCGGCAAGCTTTGGAGAGAACTCGTCCGCTTGGTTTAGCTCCACAACTTACTTTCTTGCCACGCATCTTAGGTTTGGCGCAATGGTTAAAAGAGACCCCAGGATTAAGATATCAAGCACCTCTTAAAACAGACCTTGAACGTTGGTTCGAGCTTTACCAAGCTTTATCAGAACGACCTTATTTACGTTCCTTATTGCTAGATGCAAGTGATGCATCTAAATGGGGTTTGGCGAAAAACATTGTGGATGTTTGCGATATTTTGGCCGATGCGCATTTGGGGGTATTTCAAGAGGTGTCGGATGAGGCTTTGAATCAAGCGATTGATCGTGTTTATGAAGGGGTGGCTAGATCGGTTGTAGATATTGAAGCTAGGATTATTTTCACTTTTTGGAAAAACTTAAGTACCTTTCAAGACCCAATAGCGCGTCTTCGCTTAGCAATGGGACTGCGCATTGATGCTCTTCAGTCTTTAGGGCAGGTTTCCCCCTTAATTTTTGTAGATACTGCCAAGCCAAGCCCTGGATTTGAAAAAGCGCTACATCAATTGTTAGAGGCTTATGCGCAATCATCACGTGTCCATCATATTGAGATGGATTATGAAACGCTGGCACTTTGGCCAGAGTGTTTACCGGTAGCAACGGCAACTCATAAGTCTACGATTGAACAGATTCATCGCAATCGGCAGCAATATATTTCTCAAAATTCTCATAGCGATAGAAAAATTATCAAATCTGGTGGATTTGAGGATATTGCTTGGGCAGGAGCTAATGCTATACAAGATTTTTTATTGGCAGGTCATCGCCATATTGCTGTGGTGGCTCAAGACCGATTAGTGGCCAGACGCATGCGTGCTTTATTAACGCGTTTAGGAGATGGTTTATCTGTCCACGATGAAACGGGGTGGAAACTTTCTACAACACGTGCAGCTGCATCTGTGATGTCTTGGGTTGACATCATTAGACAAAGTTCCTTGGGCCCATCCGCATCACAGTTTTTAGATTTCCTAAAAAATCCATACATCGATTGGTCCAAGTTGGGCATTGTGGACCAAGATATATCCGAGTTCTTGGATCATTTGGAGAGACGTTTTATACAAGCGGATGTGAAGGCTTCATGGGCTGGGATGTTTTTGGCATTGGAGCGAAGTCATGACGGTCATAGTGAAGATATGGCTGCTCAATTACTTCAACATATCCGATTGATTGCTCAAAAATGGCATATCCAAACCATATCTTGTGCAACAGGTCTTCAGCATTTTAGGGAAGATCTTCGAGCTTTAGGCATGGAAGAAGCGTTTTCTCATGATTTGGCTGGTCAGCAATTATTAGAGGCTTTAGAGCCGATGTCTTATGTGGACGCTTCTTTGCGTATGAATGAATGGCTTTCTCTATTTAGTTTGATGATGGAAGAGTCTAATTATTTAGAGGCAAGCCCCAGGGCACAAGCCAGTGTGACGATTTTGCCATTAAGTGCTACGCGTATGAGGCGCTTTGATGCTTGGGTGATGGTTGGTTGTGATGATGGGCAATTGCCATCGGTATCTGATAGCCCCATGTTTTTGTCAGCAAGTTTAAGAGATGGTATGGGTTGTAAAACAGTTGAGATGGAGTTTGCTCAGCAGGCGATGGATTTATCGCAATTGATGCAATCACATCTTCATTGGCGCATGTTGTGGCAATCAGTAGGTTCTACTGGTGAGCCAAGACAAGCCTCTGCTTGGTTGCAACGTTTATATATTGAAGAGCCTGCTTTCTTAAATGGAACTCAGGCAGCAGCATCCGTGGCTTACCAAGCAGTCAGTGTCTCTCAACCTAAACCAGCGTTGCCAGATTTGATGGCTAAACCTATTTATGTGAGTCCTAGTGCTTATCGGACCTTAAGAGAGTGTCCTTATCGTTATTACGCCACAAGAATTTTAGGTTTACGAGAGCGATCTGAATTAGAGGCTGAAGTAGATGTGAGTTTGGTGGGGCAAACCTTGCACGCTGCACTTAGAGAGTTTTGCCAGCAGTTGAAAACTAAACCTCCTGCCACCTTGGGTGTTGAACAAAGAAAGAGTTTGTTGATTGAGCAGTTGAAAGTGGTTTCTAAAAAGCATTTCAAGCCTTTGTTAGAGGCGGATGGTCGCTGGCTAGGTGCATGGGTAGAGTGGGAGTCCCATATTCCTGATTGGGTTGATTGGCAATTAAAGAGAGAGCAAGAAGGTTGGCAGTTCCATGATGCTGAGAAGCAGGTTGGCTTTGACTTGCAAACCCAATTTGGAGTCATTCGTGTAGCAGGTCAGGTAGACCGTGTCGATATTCATCCGCAAACGCAAGAGGCTGCCGTGATCGACTACAAGTATTCCAGTGAATCTTCCATTAAGAAAAAACAAAAGAATATTGAGGATGACCCGCAACTCGTTATTTATGCCAAAGCCATCAATGGAGATCCAATCGTAGACCAGGCTCATAGTTCAAAAGCCTCTTGGATCTCGATTAAGGATAAAGATGTAGGCTTTGAATTAGAAGTTGAAGATTTGTCAGCTGAAATGGATCGTTTGCCATCACAAATGATTGCTGATATTGAACAAGTTTGGGGTGGCGCTCCAATGCCTGCTAGTGGTCCAGATAGCGTGTGTCAGTATTGTCAAGTTCGCGGTATTTGTCGCAAGGGGATGTGGTCATGAGTTGGCAAATTACCTACGATTCTTGTGATCCTAAGCAGTCAGTCGTTGTAGAAGCTTGCGCAGGTAGTGGCAAAACTTGGTTATTGGTTTCAAGAATGGTGCGCTTACTGTTAGCTGGTGCCAATCCACATGAAATTTTGGCGATTACGTTTACTCGTAAAGCAGCCCAAGAAATGCGTGGTCGATTAGATGAGGCCTTGTTAAAGCTGGCAACTTGCTCAGAAAAAGACTTGCTAGACGAATTGACGATGCGAGGCTTGGGTGAAGAGGAGGCAAGAGCATTGATGCCTACTGCGTGTTCATTATTTGAACGCGTGCTATCTAACCCAAGAGGATTGTCGGTCGATACGTTTCATGGATGGTTTGCGCGTTTGTTGGGTGGTGCACCACTAGGTAGCGGTGTGCCGCAAGGCTTACAGCTACGAGATGATTTCAAACGCTTGCAAGATGAGTGTTTAGAGGATTGGTGGACGGCCTTACCTAGTTTTGAGAAGACACCTATTAGGCAGGCTTATGAATTATTAATTGCTGAGTTAGGAGTAAGTAATACGCATCAGTTACTGATCGGCTCTAAAGGGTTTTTGGGCTCTAAGGCTGAATGGTTCCGTTATGTCTTGCATGCAAAAGGTCGTGAGGCAATCGCTGCTGAAGCTATTAGCGATCTTTCTGACTGGTTATCAGAGGCTGATCCTGTAGTAGAGTTATTAGGGCGTGAGGATGATGTAGCTAGCTTGCAGTTCTTATGTGATCACTTAAAACATGGTGGCAAGACTGACCAGAAGCATGCTGGTTTGATTGAACAAGCACTTAAACTTCATCAGGAACAAGCTCCCTTAGAGGAAGTGATTGATGCGATGTATTCCGCATTTTTGACTGGTGAGTGTGAGCTATTAAAAGGCCTAACGGCATCAGGTGGCTTGAAAGATTACTTAAAGACTTTACCCAATGCAGAAGATCGCTTAACCAAGATGGATGGTTACCGCCAAGCTTGGGCGCAGGCCATGTTGAATCATTACAACCGGTTGGCTGATCTTCGTGCCCATCGTATTCATCAGGCTTGGATTGTTGTGGGTGTGGATATGTTGAACCACTATCAAACTAAAAAAGAAATGCTGAGAGTTCAAGATTTCTCAGATCTAGAGGCCTATACCGCGCAGTTAATGTTGTCCTCTGATATGGCATCTTATTTACAGGCGAGATTGGATGCCAAATATAAGCATCTATTAGTGGATGAGTTTCAAGATACGAATCCTTTGCAGTGGCAAATCTTATTGTCTTGGTTAAACGCATATGGTAAAGATGATGCGAATAAACCTTCGGTCTTTTTAGTGGGTGATCCTAAACAATCTATTTATCGATTTAGGCGAGCAGATGTGCGCTTATTTGAGCAGGCGAAGACTTATCTGGCGCAGCAGTTTGGAGCAAAGATTCACCCATTTAATGAAACTCGCAGAAATAGCCCTGCAGTTTTGAATGTGGTTAATCAGGTATTTCAGTTACCTGAATTACCCATGGCTTATCGATTCTCTGAGCAAAAGCGCAATCCTGATGCCAGTAACACCTATGGTGAAGGTGAGGCAAAGTTATTGCCTTTAATACCAACTGTAGAGATTGAATCATCAAAACAGCGTCATGCTTTGGCATCACCGTATCTTGATCCAAGTAAAGAATCAAAGCAGCAACAAAGTTATCAAGAGGCTCGTCAAGTAGCGCAATTGATTTTGCAAACCAAAGTTAATAAAAACGCTCATTGGAGTGATTTTTTGATATTGCTTCGATCAAGAACACCCTTGGCGCAAATTGAAAGAGCTTTCAGAGATTGTGGCATTCCTTGTGATAGCCCAAGGCAAGGTGGTTTATTAAAGACACTTGAAGCTGAAGATTTAATCGCATTGCTATCGGTGTTGGTGACGCCCACAGACTCACTATCTTTAGCGCAGGTGTTGCGTTCTCCCATTTATGCCGTGAGTGATGAATCATTGATGCAGTTGATGGTTGAAAAACAAACATCTCAAATAAGTAGTTTGTGGCATTTGCTGGCTAAAAAAGATCACCACTTGCATCTTATCTATCAAGAAATTAGCGCTTGGGCAGATTTGGCTAAACGTTTACCTGTCCATGATTTGTTAGATCATATTTATGCGCATGCCAATGTTCGTCTTCGCTATGCACAATTGGCGCCACCGTTGCAGCGAGATCAGGTGTTATCTAATTTAGATGCATTTTTGAGTCTTGCTTTGAATCTTGATGGAGGGCGTTACCCAAGCCTGACTCGTTTTGTTCAAGAATTAAAGCAGATCAAGCGTGGGGTCGATGAAGAAAGTCCGGATGAGGGGGAAGCGTCTAATGACGAGGAGGGTGCTAATGATGAGTCATTGTCATCCCAAAAAGTACGTATTCTGACCATTCATGCAGCGAAGGGATTGGAGGCGCGTTTCGTTATTTTGATGAACGCTAATACCTCTAAGCAGAACAAAGATCATGTGGGTGTATTGATGAATTGGCAGCCTGATGAGGTAGGGCCTAATCATATTTCCCCATTTTTCTCTGGTAAGCCTAGAAAGGATCCGGCACGGCAAGCGTTGAGAGATCAGGAAGATCAAATCGCTGAAATTGAGAATTGGAATTTGTTGTACGTGGCTTTAACCCGTGCCAAAGAAGCGATTTATATCAGCGGCTCTGCAGGCAAAGGTAAGAACCCGATTAGTGAAAATAGTTGGTATGGTCGTTTAACCCGAGCAGGTATTCCTGAGCTTATTGATGAAGAGAGTTCTCCAGCCGCCATCGCATCAACGGTATCGACTGTGGCCATAGCACCTGAAGCTAGAGATTCACAAATCACTGACTTTGTTGTGACTTGGGAGGGGCATCCTAGTCAAAAATCTTATTTTGATGAAGAGGTGATCTCACCTGATAAGCAGTTTGTGATTGATTTGGGTGTGGCCTTCCATGCGGTGATGGAGCATGTGGCACGATTGCATATACAACAAGTAGCAGATTTGCCATCAGAGGCCGAGCTAGGAGCTTGGCTTCAAATGGATAGAAAGTTGGTGGGGCAGGCGAGATCTTGTGCCATGAGGGTGCTGCAGTCTCAAGAAGCTAGCGTTTTCTTCTTTAATAAAAGTATTGAGCGTAGTTGGGAAGAGTTAGATATTGGAACGAATGATGGCCGTTTGCTCAGAATGGACCGTTTGGTTGAGTTTTCTGACCGTTTAGTTATTTTGGATTACAAGCTATCGATTCCATCAATAGATGATCCTTTATATGAGAAATATGCTCAGCAAATGGCTGTTTACCGTGAAGCTCTGCGCCGTTTAAGAGATGACAAGCCCGTTGAGAGTTATTTATTGGGTGCTAATGGGGGTGTTTTGGCTTTAAAGGACTAAAAAGACCAAAATTTTGAGAAAAACGGAAGAATTTAGCTTATTTAGGATAGAAAGAGGCTAGGAAAAAGCCAGAAGAATAGAGATGGGAGATAGACGAGCCCGACCCTCGGCACTAGTAGTTATTGGGTTTGGCTGCTTCGTTCCCGACCTGACCAGGTTACCAAGCCACCATGCGAGGAGGCCCGTCTATCTATATTCTACTGCTTTCTACTTGTAGAATGACAATATGACTGCATTAGCACTTGCCAGAAAATGGCGCCCTAGAGATTTTTCAACCTTGGTTGGCCAGGAACACGTGGTCAAAGCCTTAACACACGCCTTAGATCAGCAGCGTTTACACCATGCTTGGTTGTTTACGGGTACTCGCGGTGTGGGTAAAACCACGATTTCTCGTATTTTGGCGAAAGCACTCAATTGCACGGGTGTTGATGGCCAAGGTCAGATGACTTCCGAGCCATGTGGCAAATGTCCGGCTTGTACAGAAATCGATGCGGGGCGCTTTGTTGACTATATTGAGATGGATGCGGCGAGTAATCGTGGTGTTGATGATATGGCTCAGCTGTTAGAAAAAGCCATGTATGCCCCGAGTAGTGCGCGTTTTAAAGTCTACATGATTGACGAGGTCCATATGTTGACCGGTCATGCATTCAATGCGATGTTGAAAACGTTGGAAGAACCGCCACCGCATGTGAAATTTATTTTGGCGACCACGGATCCTCAAAAGATTCCTGTAACCGTTTTATCTCGCTGTTTGCAATTTAATTTAAAGCAAATGCCTATCCCTTCGATTGTGGAGCATTTGCAAAAAGTTTTAGCATCTGAAGAGATTCAGTTTGAGTTAGGTGCTTTGCGCATTTTGGCAAAAGCAGCTCAAGGTTCTATGCGTGATGCTTTATCGTTGACGGATCAGGCAATTGCTTATTCAGCAGGCCCTGTTACCGAAGCAACGGTTAGAGCGATGCTGGGTACTTTGGATGAGACTTATCTGATACGTGTTTTGGATGCACTTCAAGCTAAGAATGGCGCTGAATTAGTTGCTGTGGCTGATGAAATGGCTACGCGTAGCTTATCCTTCTCACTAGCTTTGCAAGATTTAGCATCTTTATTGCAAAAAATTGCTTTGGCGCAAACGGTTCCTGAGGCAGTTTTAGATGATTGGCCAGAGGCGAACGATGTTAGGCGTTTAGCAGGCTTGTTCGCTAAAGAAGAAGTGCAGTTGTATTACCAAATTGCCATCATGAGTCGTCCAGATTTATCTTTGGCGCCTGATGAGCAAACTGGTTTTACGATGGCCTTATTACGTATGTTGGCATTTAAGCCTGGTGATGGTTCTGGTGCTCCTAGATCAGCTGGGTCTGCTCCTGCTAAGGGTGCTTCAGGTATCGCCGCAGCTAAGGCGGCTGCTGGCTTGAGTAGTGCATCTATGCCATCTGCAGCAACTAAAGCAACTGCACCAGCATCATCAGTAGCGCCAACAGCACCCATAGCCCCGGTGGCCCCAGTGGTCGCGCCAAGTAGAGCGGCGGTAGCTTCAATCAATACAGATCAACCTGATTGGCAAGCTTGGATGAAAGCTTTACCAGTCAGAGGAATGGTGCAGCAGTTGGCATTTCAAACAGAGTTACAAGCCTGGGATGACGCTGGAGCGAGTGCTAGAGCAACCGTCATTGTTGGTATGCCTCAATTGGCTACGACAGATGGCATTAATCGTTTGCAAGATGCTTTATCCGCTTATATCGGTAAGTCAGTCAAAATTGTGATGGAAGCTGGCAAGGCTACTCAATCGATTGCTGCTGTAGAGGCTAAGGTTAAGCAAGAGAAGCAAGAAGATGCAGAGACATCTATTGCGAATGATGATTTTGTGAAAAGTATTCAAGCGGAGTTAGGTGCCACAGTGGTGCCAGGTAGTATTCGTCCGATTCAATAAATAGTTAAAAATTACGAAGGAAATTAGAAATGATGAAGGGAAACATCGCTGGCTTGATGAAACAAGCTCAGCAAATGCAAGAAAACATGAAAAAAGCCCAAGCTGAGTTAGCAGCTTTGGAAGTGGTTGGGCAAGCAGCTTCAGGTTCTGTCAAAGTGACTATGACGGGTAAGCATGAAGTTAAACGCGTGGAAATTGCGGATGCAGCAATGGATGACCGTGAGATGTTGGAAGATTTATTGGTAACGGCTTATGCTGATGCTTTCCGTCAAGCTGAAGATGCTGCCAATAAGAAAATGTCTGGAGCAACCGCTGGTATGCCAATGCCTCCTGGCTTTAAATTACCGTTCTAATTCTTGTTCATTAACTAATAAAGACTGTAGAGAAATAACTTAGCATGGCAGAACAAGTTCAGGATGCTTTACAACGTTTAGTGCAAGGCTTGAGAGTCCTCCCAGGTGTTGGACCTAAATCTGCGCAAAGAATGGCATTTCATTTATTGCAGCATGATCGCAATGGTGCTGCCTTATTAGGGCAAAGTTTGTTGGATGCGGTGAATCATATTCATCACTGTTCTTTATGTAATACATTTTCCGAGATGGATATTTGCACAACTTGTGCTGATGATCGTCGTGACCCAAGTATTTTGTGTGTAGTGGAAACGCCTGCTGATCAATTGATGGTGGAGCAAACTTTAACGTATAAAGGTTTGTACTTTGTATTGATGGGGCGCTTATCACCTTTGGATGGTTTAGGTCCTAATGAGATTCATTTAGATCGTTTGATTGAGCGTGTGGAGAAAAGTAAAGAGCCTGTGAGTGAAGTAGTCTTAGCCACCAATTTCACGAGCGAGGGTGAGGCGACTGCGCATTACATTGGCGAGATGATGAAGTCTCGCGGTATTAAAGTTTCCAGAATTGCAAGAGGTGTACCAGTTGGTGGTGAGTTGGAGTATGTTGACGCTAGCACTTTGGCAAGAGCCATGATGGATCGTAAATCAGTTAGTTAATAAATAGAATTATTTAGAAGCGATTAAGAAGATTAGAGGAGTTGATATGCAAAGCCCTTGGTGGAAACAATTATTAATTGGTTTGGCATTATTTTTGGCTGGTTATTTTATGTTTGGTGGTGGTCAAACTACTCAAACTGAGAGTCAGCCTAAAGCATCTGTTACTACTTTCAGCGCACTTTTCGTTTAATGCATATTCTTATTTCTAACGATGATGGTTATTTGGCGCCAGGTCTTTTGGCGCTAGTGAATGCTTTGCGCCCTTTGGGGCAGGTAACAGTGATTGCGCCTGAGCAGAATTGTAGTGGGGCATCTAACTCCTTAACTCTCTCAAGACCTCTGACAGTTAATCGTGTAGTGGGTGGTGAGCGTGATAACTTTTTGTATGTCAATGGAACTCCAACGGATTGTGTGCATATTGCCCTGACTGGCTTGCTAGATACAAAACCAGATATTGTGGTCTCTGGAATTAATCAAGGCGAGAATATGGGTGAGGATGTGCTGTATTCTGGTACCGTCGCAGCCGCCATCGAGGGTGTTATGTTTGGTATCCCAGCGATTGCTTTTTCTCAAGTCGATAAAGGTTGGACTCGCCTTGAAGATGCTGCGCAGGTAGCTAGAGATATTGTGGTTCAGCAAATCGAAAATCCAGTAGATGGCCATTTATTGCCTACTGAAAAACCGACTTTGTTAAATGTGAATATTCCCAACCGCTCTTATGCAGAGCTTCAATCTTGGCGCGTGACTCGTTTGGGTAATCGACATCACTCTCAAGATGTGATCATGCAACACAGCCCTCGTGGCGAGCCGATTTATTGGATTGGTCCTCCGGGTATTGCACGTGATGCGACAGAAGGAACTGATTTCCATGCAATTGAGCATGGGCAGGTTTCTGTAACGCCGATGCAGTTAGATCTTTCTCATGTGGTGACACGTCAACACATGTTGGAATCTAACTGGAACAAAAATTAATTTATATTTAGTCAATTAAAGAATTTCAAGGTTATTTTGGTAAAGAAAGATCCTCTTCACGATAAGGCACGTATTCAATTAACTGAGAAGGTGGCGGCTAGTGGTGTGCGTCATCGTAAAGTATTGGAGGCTATTGCCACGGTGCCTAGACATGCTTTTGTAGATGACGGTTTAGATGCTCGAGCCTATGAAGATTCAGCTTTGCCGATTGGGCATCGTCAAACTATTTCTAAACCATCGGTTGTTGCTAGGATGGTTGAATTGTTGTTTAAACCTAAAAAAGATTTAGGTAAGGTTCTTGAGATTGGTACGGGCTGTGGTTATCAAGCGGCTATTTTGAGTTTGGTGGCCAGCGAGGTGTATTCAATTGAGCGTATCCGACCGTTGCATGATCAGGCTAGAGCCAAATTAAGACCTTTTAGGATTCCTAATCTACGTTTAATTTACGGCGATGGTATTCGTGGACTACCCCAGGCAGCACCTTTTGACGGAATTATTTTGGCTGCTGCTGGCTTGGGTATTCCTGACCCTTTATTGGATCAGTTAGCGATTGGCGGTCGTTTGGTAGCTCCCGTAGCTAAAAATGAGGAAGAGCAGCAATTGGTGGTGGTTGAGCGGGTAAGTTCTCAGCGTTATCAAAGGACTGTTTTAGAAGAGGTCTTTTTTGTGCCCTTACAATCGGGTACTGTGTAGTTATATTCTTAGTTTGAGCTTATGAAATTAAACCGGTTACCTAGTTTTAGCTTTGGCCTTGGCCGTTTATTAATACTTGCTTTGTCAGTAGCTGCTTTGCTATTGCAGGCTGGTTGCGCAACTCGAGCTACGCCGGCGCCAGTGGTTGATCGTTCAACAGGGCGATCTTTAGAGCCGGTGGCCCCAGGCTACTACCGCGTTAAACGTGGTGATACTTTGTTAAGAATTGCTTTGGACCATGGCCAATCTCATCGTGATATCGCTGAGTGGAATGGTATTGCTGATGTTAATGTCATTGAAGTCGATCAAGTCATTCGTGTGGTGCCACCTAAATCAGCGACCGCTTCTCGTGTAGAGGTAAAGCAGGAGAAGGGGATTAATGAAAGTAAGTCTAAGGATTTAAAAGCAAAACAAGATGGTCAAAATAAAGCACCTAAATTAGCTGATAACAAAGCTAATTCTGACAATTTAGATAAAGCAAAAGATGTCAGTGATTCGGGTATTCGTTTGTCTTGGCCATCTAAGGGTGATGTGATTGATCGTTTTGATGACAATAAAAATAAAGGCATCGATATCGCAGGTAAGGCAGGGGACCCTGTTCAATCTGCAGCTGATGGCAAAGTGGTTTATGCAGGTAATAGTCTAAGAGGCTACGGTAATTTAGTGATTGTTAAACATGACAATACTTATTTAACCGCTTATGCGCATAACAAGACCCTCTTGGTTAAAGAAGGTGATACTGTGAAGAAGGCTCAGAAAATTGCTGAGATGGGTAGCAGTGATGCTGATCGAGTTAAGCTTCATTTTGAGTTGCGTAAAAATGGTAAGCCTGTTGATCCGACCTCTTATCTCCCTTAATCATGAAAGAAATAGCTGATTCAGATAAGGGAGTCGATGATTTCTCCGATCTGAATCTATGGGAGGATGCTGATCAAGCTCTAGCTCCTGAGGATTTGAAGGCCTTATTAGCAGCTGAGTTATCCGCAGATCTAGTCCAACGCTATCTTCAACAAATTGCCGCGAAGCCGCTTTTCTCGCCAGATGAAGAGCGGGTAATGGCTCATCAAGCTAAAGATGGCAATTTCGAAGCACGTCAGGCGATGATTGAGCATAACTTACGCTTAGTGGTGAGTATTGCAAAAACTTATATGAATCGTGGTTTGCCGTTTCCTGATTTGATTGAGGAAGGTAACCTGGGGTTGATGCATGCCCTAGATAAGTTCGAGCCACAACGTGGGTTTAGATTTTCAACCTATGCCACTTGGTGGATACGCCAAAGTATTGAAAAGGGACTAATGAGCCAAGTCAGAACGGTTCGTTTGCCTGTGCATGTGATTCGAGAGATTAACCAAGTTTTAAGAGCTAGAAGATTTCTTGAGCAGACTTTGGCTGCCCAAGGTCGCTTACCCGATATGGAAGATATTGCCAGTTTGACGGGTAAATCGATGGAAGATGTTGTGGATGCATTAGCTATGGCTGAGCACAGCACATCATTAGATGCGCCAAGGGATATAGCACCAGGTTCTAGCTTGTTAGATATTATTTCTGACAAACGAACAGCTGGACCTCATGAAGAAGTTGAGAAATCCCAACTGGACCACATGCTTTATAGTTGGTTAAAAGGATTGAAGGATGATCAGCGGGTGGTGATCATGCGTCGTTATGGTCTTGATAATCAAGAACCGGCTACTTTAGAAGAGGTGGCGAAGGAACTGACGTTGTCTAAAGAGCGTGTGCGTCAAATACAGCAAGACGCTTTGGTTAAGCTAAAAAAATACTTATATAGTCATGGCCTAGATAAAGGCGCCATTTTGGATGACTAATTAACTAAAAAAATATTAAAGGTCAGAGCATGGCAGGTGTATTAGTTTTTGATATTGAAACCATCCCAGATGCGGCTGGAATCCGTCGTTTGGAAGGTTCTCCTGAATCAATGTCTGATCAAGAGGTAATTGCGCAAGCAGTTGCGGCTCGCAAAGAAAAAACCGGTTCTGAGTTCATGCCTCTTCACTTGCAGAAGATTGTGGCTATTTCGTGTGTCATTAGACGCACGACTCGAGAAGGTTTGCCTCAATTTAAAGTGGGTAGCTTGGGTGATGCAACGAGTAGTGAAAAAGAGTTAGTTCAAGCTTTTTTTGACTTGATTGAAAAATATACCCCTCAATTAGTTTCATGGAATGGAAGCGGTTTTGATTTACCTGTGTTGCATTACCGTGCTTTACTAAATGGTGTGACTTGCTCTCGTTATTGGGAGATGGGCGAGAGTGGTGATAGTGATAGTCGTGACTTCAAGTGGAATAACTACATTAGTCGCTATCACATGAGGCATATTGACCTCATGGATCTATTAGCCAAGTTCTCAGCTAGAGCTAATGCGCCTTTGGACGCGTTAGCAAAGATGTGTGGATTTCCTGGCAAGATGGGAATGGATGGAAGCCAAGTAGCGCAAGGTTTTTTTGATGGAAAAATTAAAGAAATTAGGGATTACTGTGAAACGGATGTGGTGAATACCTATCTCGTCTATTGTCGTTTTCAACTGATGCGCGGTGGTATCACGCCGCAAGAATATGAAGAAGAAGTTGCGTTTGTGAAAAGTGAATTGCATAAAGAGTCTAAGACTCCAGCCGGTGCTTTTTGGCAAGAGTATCTTGAAAACTTTAGCGCTGACCCTAAGGATTTGGCGTGAAAAGAGTGATTGTTGAGTCGCTTAATTTAGAGGCGCAAGGTGTTGCGCGACCTCTTGATGAGCATGGTGTGCCTGGTAAGGTGGTGTTCATTGATGAAGCGCTTCCAGGTGAAGATGTTACTTTCCAAAGTTACAAAATTAAAAGCAAGTTTGAGCTAGCTAAGTTAATTCATATTTACAAAAAATCACCAAGCAGGGTAAGTCCGCGCTGCCCATCTTTTGGGGTATGTGGTGGTTGTTCGATGCAGCACTTAGATCCACGTGCTCAACTAGCAATGAAGCAACGCGTTTTAGAGGATAACTTGAAGTATTTGGCAAGAACCAAGCCAGAGGTAATGTTGCGTCCCGTGGCGGGACCAACTTGGGGTTATCGTTATAGAGGTCGTTTATCGATTTTTAAAATACCAAAAGGTCGTGTTTTAGTTGGGTTTCATCAAAAGAAAGGCGCGCGCATTACAGACATGTTGTCTTGTGATATTTTACCGACCCATGTTTCCAATTTATTGCCTAAGTGGCGAGAGTTGATTGCGCAATTATCAATTCCAGATCATTTGCCTCAGTTGGAGTTTGCTATTGGTGAGGGGCAATCACCAGGTGCGTTAAGTACAGTATTTGTATTAAGGCATATGGCAGCTTTAAGCAAAAAAGATTTAGAGTTATTGCAAGCATTTGCCCATGAGAACCATATTGGATTTTGGTTGCAGTCAGGTGATTTAGATAGCGCTAAACCCTTTTATCCTGAAAATAGTCATCTATGTTATCGATTGCCAGAGTTTGATATTGAGATGCCGTTTAAGCCTACGGATTTCACCCAGGTTAATCATCAGATTAATCAAGTGTTAGTTGGGCGAGCTATTCGTTTATTGGATCCTAAGGCAGATGAACGGGTATTGGATTTATTTTGCGGTATTGGTAATTTCACTTTGCCGCTAGCCCGTTTGGCTTCACAAGTATTTGGAATTGAGGGTAGTGTCAGTTTGACTGAGCGTGCCAAGGCTAATGCGGTTCACAATCAGTTAGGTGATAAGGTTGATTTTGCCTGCGCTAATTTATTTGAAGTTGATGAACAGGTTATCAAGTCTTGGGGCAAGGCTTCTAAGTGGCTGATTGATCCACCGAGAGATGGGGCAATGGCTTTAGTCACTAGTTTGGCGGAGTTGGCAAAATCGTCAAGCTTAGATGATCAAGCGTATTTGCCAAAGCGTATCGTCTATGTTTCTTGTAACCCAGCCACCTTGGCGAGAGATGTCGGTATTTTGGTTAAGGACACAGGGTATCGATTGAAGTCGGCGGGGGTGGTCAATATGTTCCCGCATACCTCTCATATTGAGTCTATTGCTGTATTTGAACGCTAAGAAATTGAGCAATTAAGCTTTTAAGCAATCGCTATCCCAAACGATTTAACAGCAAGATACACAACTTGAAAGAAAACTAAATAAAAAAGCCGGCCTAATGTTGAAACATTGAGGCCGGCTTGTTCCATCTGCACTGTTGGGCAGATTTCGGTACTTGGTTTATTTAGTCTCTGTCGCCACCAAAAATGCCAAGTAAAGCTAATAAGTTGCTAAATACGTTGTAGACATCTAGATAGATACTTAACGTAGCAATAACGTAGTTCGTTTCACCACCATTAATGACGCGCTGTACATCTACTAAGATGAAAGCTGAGAAGATGGCAATTGCTACAACGCTAATCGTTAACATTAGAGCCGGTAGCTGTAACCAAATGTTAGCAATGGAAGCGATTAATAACAAAATCACGCCAGCAAACAACCATTTACCCAGACCAATTGATAAGTCTTTTTTCACGCTGCTAGCTAAAGTAGCCATGCCAGCAAAAATGATGGCTGTACCGCCAAAAGCTGTCATGATCAGACTAGCGCCATTGCTAAATCCTAAGATTGAGCCAATAAGACGTGAGAGCATCAACCCCATAAAGAAGGTGAAGCCCAAGAGAAGTAAAACGCCAGCACCAGTATCTTTATTCTTTTCAATGGCCCAGAAAAAACCAAAGGCAATGGCCATAAATAGAACCATACCCATTAATGGGCTACCGGCAAATAGTGAAAAACCAGTCGCAACACCAATCCAAGCCCCTAAAACTGTTGGGATCATAGAAAGCGCCAAGAGGGCGTACGTGTTACGTAACACCCGGTTACGGACTTGAACGCTTGTTGTGGCGCTGCTGTTCCCAAAACCATAAGTGTTGAAATCACTCATTTAATCTCCTTTATGTATTAAACATGACTCGCCCACCACTGGGCTCGTACCCTTAAGTATAGACATTTCATATGAATTTCAAGGGTATTTTCGATAGTTGATAGGGCAATAGGGCTGTTTTGGGTCTAAATTTGACCTGAACCTTCAGCTAAAACCGATATTTTTTTCTCAGAAAAAGCATCTTTTCCTTAAAAATCAATGCTTTTATCAAGGTTTTCCCTTAGGAATAGATGCTGAAAGTTGTATAATTTGAGGTTTTAATTTATCTAACGGAGTTTAGTCATGGCGATCGAGCGCACACTTTCTATTATCAAACCAGACGCAGTAGCAAAGAATGTTATTGGTCAAATTTACGCACGTTTTGAAGCAGCTGGCTTGAAAGTGGTTGCTGCAAAAATGGCCCACCTTTCACGTGGCGAAGCTGAGCAGTTCTACGCTGTTCACAAAGAGCGTCCTTTCTTTAAAGATTTAGTTGATTTCATGATTTCAGGTCCTGTGATGATTCAAGCATTGCAAGGCGAAAACGCGATTGCTAAAAATCGTGAATTAATGGGCGCAACAGATCCTAAGAAGGCTGACAAAGGTACGATTCGTGCTGATTTCGCTGATAGCATTGATGCAAATGCTGTACACGGTTCTGATGCTCCTGAGACAGCTGCGGTAGAAGTTGCTTTCTTCTTCCCAGGCATGCAAGTTTTTTCACGTTAATTAACGTTTCACATTGATTGAGCCACGCATTAACCTGTTGAATTTTGATCCAGAAGGCTTAGGTGAATATATCGCCAGCCTTTCGGAGAAGCCGTTTCGTGCGAAACAGTTAATGCGTTGGATTCATCAGCGTGGTGAGGCCGATATCACTCAGATGAGTGATTTGGCCAAAACTTTCCGCGCCACCTTAGCCCAGAATGCTTGTGTTTCAACCTTACCGATTGTTAGTGATCAACACGCAAGCGATGGCACGCGTAAATGGTTGTTGGATGTTGGTCAAGGTAACGCTGTTGAAATGGTGTATATCCCTGAGGATGATCGGGGAACTTTATGTATTTCTTCTCAAGCGGGCTGTGCCGTTAATTGCCGTTTTTGTTCAACGGGTAAACAAGGTTTTTCACGTAATTTAACTTTGGGTGAAATTATTGGTCAGCTTTGGATGGCTGAGCATACGCTACGCAATGAGCCTGGTGCTGTGCGTCGTATTGATAGTTATGACGGTACGCCAATTCACGAACATGAGGGACGTGTCATTTCCAATGTGGTCATGATGGGTATGGGGGAACCTTTACTTAATTACGAACCGGTCGTGGGTGCTATGCGCTTGATGTTGGATGATCACGCTTATGGATTGTCACGTCGCCGAGTTACTTTATCGACCTCTGGTGTGGTGCCAATGATGGATCGTTTAGCCCAAGATTTACCAGTAGCCTTAGCTGTTTCTCTACATGCGCCTAATGATGCCTTGCGTGATGAGTTGGTGCCAATTAATAAAAAATATCCGTTAAAAGAATTAATGGATGCGTGTATGCGTTATTTGCCATATGCGCCTAGAGATTTTTTGACGTTTGAATATTGCATGTTGGATGGTGTGAATGACACGGATCAGCATGCTAAAGAATTAGTGGATTTACTAAAACGTATTCCATGTAAATTAAATTTAATTCCATTTAATCCATTCCCAGAATCAGGTTTGAAGCGTTCATCTCAAGCAAGAGTTCAGGATTTTGCAAAACGTTTGATGGATGCTGGGATTATTACAACCGTTCGTAAAACTCGTGGTGATGATATCGCGGCGGCCTGTGGCCAGTTGGCAGGTGATGTGAAAGATCGTACGAACGTTAAAGAAAGAATGCAGGTCGTGAAGTTTGATAAGGGAACTTTAAGCTCATGAGTCAAACAGTCAAACTTAATGAGGGAAAGATAGCCAGGCGTCTAGCGAAGCAAGCGGTTATTCAGTGGGCGGATACAGTAGTAACCGTGGGTGGTGATGCGCCTGTGCGCGTCCAGTCGATGACTAATACCGATACAGCTGATGTCATTAGTACAGCCGTTCAGGTAAAAGAGTTGGCTAGAGCTGGTTCTGAAATTGTTCGTCTAACGGTTGATACGCCTGCTGCTGCAGCGGCGGTACCGGCGATTCGTGAGCAGTTAGATAAGATGGGGGTGTCAGTACCTTTGGTTGGTGACTTCCATTACAACGGACATACCTTATTAAAGGACTACCCAGAATGTGCCCAAGCACTTTCTAAATACAGAATTAATCCTGGGAATGTTGGCCAAGGCGCTAAGCGTGATGTTCAATTTGCACAAATGATTGAGATGGCCTGCCAGTACAACAAGCCTGTACGAATTGGTGTCAACTGGGGTAGCTTAGATCAAGATTTATTGGCAACTTTGTTGGATCAAAATGCTTCATCATCTCAACCTAAGGAACTACGTGATGTGATGGCTGAGGCATTGATTCAGTCTGCATTGCAATCGGCTGCTAAAGCGGAAGAGTTAGGTTTACCAGGTCACCAAATTATTTTGTCTTGTAAGGTAAGTGCTGTTCAGGATTTGATTGCGGTGTACCGTGATTTAGCTAAACGTTGTGATTACCCATTGCATTTAGGTTTAACTGAAGCGGGTATGGGTAGTAAAGGTATTGTTGCCTCAACCGCAGCTTTATCCGTATTGTTGCAAGAGGGTATTGGTGACACCATTCGTGTATCGCTAACGCCTGAACCTGGTGCGCCGCGTGAAAATGAAGTGATTGTTGCTCAAGAAATCTTGCAAACCATGGGTTTGCGTCATTTCACGCCGATGGTAATTGCCTGTCCAGGTTGTGGCCGCACAACTAGTACTTATTTCCAAGAGTTGGCTTCAACGATTCAGAGTTATTTGCGCCATCAAATGCCGATTTGGAAGAAGAATCACCCCGGTGTTGAGGAAATGAATGTGGCGGTGATGGGGTGTATTGTGAATGGACCGGGCGAAAGTAAGCATGCCAATATTGGTATTTCTTTGCCTGGCACGGGGGAATCTCCAGCGGCGCCTGTATTTGTTGATGGCGTTAAGGTGAAGACCTTAAGAGGCGATAGCATCGCTCAAGAGTTTCAAACCATTGTGGATGAGTATGTGAAACATACTTATCAAAAGAAATAATAGATAGACATAAGTAAATATGAGTCAAGATAAACAAGCAAAACTCACTGGCGTTCGCGGCATGAATGATTTGCTTCCACAGGAAGCGCCGCTATGGGCTCATTTAGAGCAGTCTATTCAAGGATTGGTACGTTCTTACGGTTATCAGCAAATTCGTACGCCGATTGTTGAGCAAACTGCTTTGTTTAAACGCGGTATTGGAGAGGTGACTGATATCGTTGAGAAAGAGATGTACTCTTTTGAAGATAGTTTAAATGGTGAGCAGTTAACGCTTCGCCCTGAAGGAACGGCAGCCGTGGTGCGTGCTGTTATTGAACACAATCTTCTTTATGAGGGACCTAAGCGCCTTTGGTATACCGGCCCGATGTTTAGACATGAGCGTCCACAAAGAGGGCGTTACCGTCAATTCCATCAATTAGGGATTGAAGCTTTAGGTTTTGCTGGCCCAGACGTTGATGCTGAAATCATTTTGATGTGTCAACGTTTATGGGATGACTTGGGTTTAACAGGCATTCGTCTTGAATTAAATTCTTTGGGACAATCCAATGAGCGTGCTGCTCATCGTGAAGCTTTAATTGAGCATTTCAAAAAGCATGAGTCTGAGCTAGATGAGGATGCTAAACGTCGTTTATTGACGAATCCTTTGAGAATCTTGGATAGTAAAAACCCAGCGATGAAGCCGATTGTTGAGTCTGCACCTCAGTTATTGAGTTATTTAGGTGAAGAGTCTTTGAAGCATTTCGAAGGTGTTCAGCGCTTATTAAAAGCCAATAATTTGCCGTTTAAGATTAATCCTCGTTTGGTGAGAGGTTTGGACTATTACAACTTAACTGTCTTTGAATGGGTGACTGATCAGTTGGGTTCTCAAGGCACCGTTGCTGGTGGTGGTCGTTATGATCCATTGATTGCTCAGATGGGTGGTAAACCTGCTCCTGCATGTGGCTGGGCCATGGGAATGGAGCGTGTGATTGAGTTAATGAAGGAGCAGGGGTTGTCTGCCGATGTTGATAATGGCTGCGATGTCTATGTTTTGCATCAGGCTGGTGATACATTAGAAGCTGCTCTAGTTGTGGCTGAGCGACTCCGTAGCGCTGGCATCGAGGTTATTTTGCATTGCTCACCTGATGGTGCGGCAGCCAGCTTTAAGTCACAAATGAAGAAGGCTGATGGCAGTGGTGCGGCATATGCGATTATCATCGGGCCTGATGAGTTGGCAGCTGGGCAAGCGCAGTTAAAAGATTTACGTCGTGATGGTCAACAAATGACCGTGGCGATAGACGGTTTGGTTGATGCGGTTATCAATCAGTTGGTTTCTATTTCAGAATAAACGGTTAAAACAATGCACTTTAATTTAGAAGAACAAGAACAGTTAGCAGAATTTAAAGCTTGGTGGAAGCAGTATGGCAAGTGGTTGATGGCTGCTGCTGCCGTTATTTTGTTAGGGTATGCAACTTATACGGGTTGGGGCTGGTGGACTAATAGACAGTCTGAACAGGCTAGCAAGCTATATGACACTTTATTGGTTTCGGCTCAAAAACAAGATGTAGCTGGTGTATTGAAAGCTGCGACTGATATCCAAGACCAATTTTCTTCAACAAGTTATGCGGGTATGGCCGGTTTAGTGGCCGCACAGATAGCTAATTCAGCTGGCGATATGGCTAATACTGAGAAGCAATTGCGTTGGACTGCTGATAAAGCCAAGTCTGATGCCCATGCTGATTTGGCAAAAGTACGTTTAATTTCTTTATTAATTGATAAAGGTGATTTTGCTGCCGCTGACAAAGTGGCATCAGGATCTGTTTCTAAACCAATGATGCCGTTGTTGATTGAGCGTCGTGGTGACATTCAATTGGCTCAGCAGAAAAATGCTGAAGCAAGAAAGTTTTACCAAGAAGCTTGGGAATTATTGGCTAAGAGCAAGGAAGCCCCTGATGAAGCCAAGCGTTTGTTAAAAGTTAAATTAGATGCGGTGGGAGGTCTTTAATGCGCCATACATTTACTAAAGTTATTTACGTAGCTTCCATTGCTTCAGCTCTCATTTTAGGAGCTTGTTCTAGTACAAATAAGCGTGAGGCTGCTTCACTCGTTAAGATTGACGAGCAAAAGATTAATGTTGAATCTGTTTGGTCAACAAGTGTTGGTAAATCAGAGACATTTGTTATGCGCCCAGTTGTAGCTGGCGACTATATTTACACCTCTGCAGGTAACGGCCGTGTCAGCAAGATTGATATCTTGACTGGTAAGACAGTTTGGGAAGTAAAAGCTCCAAGCGATTTATCTTCTGGCCCTGGTAGTGATGGCACAGTGGTAGTGGTTGGTACAGCTAAAGGTGTTGTTTATGCCTATGATGCCGATGGTCAAAAAATTTGGGAAGAGAAGCTAGGTAGCGAAGTTTTGACTGAACCTTTGGTGATGGATGGTTTTGCCATTATTCGTACGATTGACAACCGTTTTGTTGCTTTAGATACAAAAACAGGCAAGCGCCGTTGGTCTTATGCAAGACCACAAACAGCGCTGGCACTGAGAACTAGTTTTGCGATGGTGCCAGTGGCGGCAGATGCTTTTGTAACAGGATTTTCTGGCGGCAAAATTGGTGTCATTGGCGCGACCACTGGAAATGTGCTTTGGGAAACTTCCTTGGCTTTCCCTAAAGGTTTTTCTGAAATTGAACGTATGACCGATGTGTCAGCTCGTCCAACTTTGTTGGGTCGCCGTTTATGTGCCGTCGCATTCCAAGGCCGCATTGGCTGTGGTGATTTAAATTCAGGCACATTTACCTGGGGCAAGGATTTTTCTAGTTTCACTGGTACAGCTCAGTCGCAAGATTTTGTTTTCGCTGCAGATGAAAAATCTCAAGTGGTGGCTTATAGAGCAGACGATGGTGTTGAAGTGTGGCGTAATGACACGATGACATGGCGCGATCTTGGTGAGCCTTTAGCTGTCGGCCGTGTGGTTGTGATGGGTGATAAACAAGGATACTTGCACTTTTTGGAGCAAACGAGTGGCAAAGTGATTGCCCGTGTGCGCGTAGATAGTAGCGCTGTTGATGCGGCACCAATTGTGGCAAATGGCTTATTAATTGTCCAAACACGTGGTGGATCTTTGTCTGCTTATCGTCCTAATTAATTGTTGGATATATTGTTACAGCAATAAAAAAATAAAGACTGAATGAAGAGTCCCTTCATTCAGCATTAAAGTCAAAGAAGTTTATGAAACCAGTTATTGCCATTGTTGGCCGTCCTAACGTTGGAAAATCAACGCTCTTTAATCGCCTGACTCGTTCACGTGATGCGTTGGTGGCCGACTTCGCTGGTTTGACCCGCGATCGTCATTACGGTAATGGTCGTATGGGTGATCGCGAATTCATTTGTATCGATACAGGTGGTTTTGAGCCTGTAGCTAAAACTGGCATCTTGGCTGAGATGGCTAAGCAAACGAAACAAGCTGTGGTTGAGGCAGATATTGTCATTTTCTTGGTGGATGCTCGTTTAGGTATGGCGCCACAAGACCGCGTCATTGCTGATTTCCTTCGCAAAACCGGTCGACCAGTTATTTTGGCGGTGAATAAAGCTGAAGGTATGTCTCACGCTGCCGTTTCTGCTGAGTTTTATGAGTTAGGTTTAGGTGAGCCACAAGCTATTTCATCTGCGCATGGTGATGGTGTTCGCGCGATGATTGATGAGGCTTTGGATGCTTTAGGTATTCCTGACGAGCCGGAAGAGGTTGATAAAACAAATCAACCAATGCGTATTGCTGTAGTTGGTCGTCCTAACGTTGGCAAGTCCACCTTCGTTAATAGCTTAATTGGTGAAGAGCGTGTGATTGCCTTTGATATGCCGGGTACGACACGAGATGCGATTGAAGTACCGTTTGTTAGAGGCGGTAAGCCCTACATCATGATCGATACCGCAGGTTTGCGTAAACGCGGTAAGGTATTTGAAGCTATTGAAAAATTCTCGGTTGTAAAAACATTGCAAGCTATTGCAGATGCGAATGTGGTGATTTTGATGTTAGATGCTCAGCAGGATATTTCTGAGCAGGATGCACATATTGCCGGCTTTATTGTTGACGCTGGTCGCGCTTTGGTCTTGGCTGTCAATAAGTGGGATGGCATGGATGATTACCAAAAAGAGCGTGCTAGAAATGATATTGCCAGAAAACTTCGTTTCTTAGATTTTGCTAATGTGCATCCTATTTCTGCCATTAAAGGTTTTGGTATCAAAGAGTTATTTAAGGATGTCGATGCAGCTTATGCTGCTGCGATGGTTAAGTTACCAACGCCTAAGTTAACGCGCATTTTGGAAGAGGCTGTTGAGTTCCAGCAACCTAAGCGTGTAGGTATGTCTAGACCTAAAATGCGTTATGCCCACCAAGGTGGATCAAACCCTCCGATTGTGGTGATTCACGGTAATGCTCTAAGCGGTGTTACTGATAGTTATAGACGCTATCTAGAAGGTCGTTTTAGAGAGGCGTTTAAGCTCAGAGGAACACCTCTGCGTCTAGAGTTCAGAACAGGTCAAAACCCTTTTGTGACCGAGGATAAAATTAAGAAAAAGAAGGGTAAGTAGCATTTTTTTACAGCTTAGTTACACTTAGGCTGTAGGATTTAGTTTTAATGTTTTAAATTGAGTAAAAAAAGCAAGACTCCAAACCATAAAAAAGAAAGAAGGAGCGAATATGAACAACAATAAAAATCAACTATTACAAGACCCATTTTTAAACGCTTTGCGTAAAGAGCACATTCCTGTCTCTATTTACTTGGTTAATGGCATTAAGTTGCAGGGTAATGTTGAGTCTTTTGACCAATACGTTATTTTGTTACGCAATACCGTAACGCAAATGGTTTACAAACATGCGATTTCAACAGTGGTGCCAGCTCGTGCAGTTGGTTTCCGTGTTGATGAGGAAGCCCCCGCGTCTTAAATCGTATGCAGCCTGCTAAAGCCGCCCTGGTTGGAATAGATCCTGGGGGTAAGCCTGACTTTGCCGATAGTATGGCTGAGCTCAGTTTGCTTGCCTCAAGTGCCGGCTCTCAACCTGTCATGACGATGATCGCCAAGCGAGCTAAACCTGATCCTGCTTTGTATATGGGGTCTGGTAAGGCCACTGAATTACGTGAGCAAATGGAAGCGAATGATGTGGATGTGGTTATTTTTAACCATGCTTTGTCACCTGTTCAGCAACGTAATTTAGAGCGGCATCTTAAGTGCCATGTTGTCGATCGAACTGGTCTTATCTTAGATATCTTTGCTCAGCGTGCTAAAAGCCATGTTGGTAAAACTCAGGTCGAGTTAGCTAATGTGAGATATCAGGTTTCAAGGCTGGTTAAAGCTTGGAGCCATTTAGAGCGTCAAAAAGGTGGTATTGGTATGCGTGGCGGCCCCGGTGAAACTCAGATGGAGTTGGATCGCCGTATGCTTGAGAATAAAGCCAAGCGTTTGCAAACGGAGCTTGAAAAGTTACAGCGCCAACAAGCAACTCAAAGACGCTCAAGAGAGCGGCGAGATGTGTTCTCTATTTCATTGGTGGGCTACACCAATACAGGTAAGTCGACCCTATTTAATGCTTTAACAAAAGCGGGAACTTACGCAGCCAATCAATTATTTGCTACTTTGGATACAACCTCTCGTCGAGTTTATTTGCCAGAGATTGGTAATGCCGTTATTTCTGACACGGTTGGGTTTATTAGAGATTTGCCTCACCAATTAGTTGAAGCTTTTAGAGCCACTTTAGATGAGACGGTTCGTGCTGATTTACTGCTTCATGTGGTCGATGCTTCAAGCTTTGATCGTGAACAACAAATGATCGAGGTGGACAAGGTTTTGGCTGAAATTGGGGCTGATCAAAGCCCTCAGCTAATTGTGGTTAATAAGATTGATCAGGTGCCTGCCTTAATGGAAAGAGGTCCTGTATTGCGTTATGACCGTGAGGGTAGGCCAGCAGCTATTTATATATCAGCAAAAGAGGGGATTGGCTTAGATTTACTCCGTCAAACATTGGCTGATTTGGCTAAGAACACTGATAGAATGAAGCCTCCTGTAGAGGAAGTTCCTTCAGTAGCAGAAATGGAATCTCAGGCCCCAGCTAAACGCTGGGAATCATTAGATGTTTTTCATACTCGTACAGGACTATATTCTCCCAACGATGCGTAAATTGTTAGAAATATTTTCGGTGAATGACCCAGGTTGGGGAAATAATCACCAATCAGACCCAACTCGTGGTCGTGATGATAAAAATGCTGGCGCACCTCGTCCTGAGGAGAACTCTCAACAACCACAAAAGCCTCAAAAACAGGATGGTCCACCAGACTTAGATGAGCTGTGGAGAGATTTCAATGGCCGCTTGAATGGTTTATTCAAAGGCAAAACAGGTGGTCATGGTGGTAAACAACCGCCTAGTTCGAAAAAACCAAATGGCGAGGGTGTAAAACCAGGTTTTGGTTTAGGGCTTGTTTTGGCTGTTGTATTAGTTGTTTGGGTGTTTAGTGGCTTTTTTATGATTCAAGAGGGGCAAACCGGTGTGGTGCTCCAGTTTGGTAAATATAGCTATACCACCAGGCCCGGTATTAATTGGCGTATGCCTTGGCCAATTCAGACTCATGAAGTGGTCAATCTGTCAGCGATTCGTTCGGTCGAAGTGGGCAGATCAACCATGATCAAAGCCTCTAACTTAAAAGATTCATCGATGTTGACTGAGGATGAAAACATCATTGATGTGCGTTTCGCTGTGCAATATCGTTTAAAAGATGCCACAGAGTATCTGTTCAACAATAAAGCTCCTGATGCTGCTGTTATTCAAGCTGCAGAAACTGCTGTTCGTGAAATTGTCGGCCGTAGCAAGATGGATAACGTGCTTTATGAAAATCGCGAAAAATTAGCGGTTGATTTGAATGTCTCTATTCAGAAAATTTTGGACAGTTATAAGGCTGGTATTTTTGTTACTAGTGTGACTGTGCAAAATGTTCAGCCACCTGAGCCTGTTCAAGCAGCGTTTGATGATGCTGTGAAGGCGGGGCAAGATCGCGAACGTTTGAAAAATGAAGGTCAAGCCTACGCGAATGATATCGTTCCGAAAGCTAAGGGTGCTGCCGATCGTTTGATGCAAGAAGCGGAAGGATATAAGGCAAAAGTTGTAGCCGTGGCGGAAGGTGATGCTGCACGTTTTAAATTAATTCAACCTGAGTACGCAAAAGCACAGAAGGTTACTCGTGATCGGATGTATATCGATACGATGCAAGAGGTTTATACCAATGTCACTAAGGTGCTAGTTGATCAAAAAGCTAATAACAGCAGCTTGTTATATTTGCCTTTAGATAAGTTGATTCAGCAAGTGACACCATCAACGCCTGCTGCTGTACCTAGTTCTAATACAGTGGCGAACACACCATCTTCCGCACCAGCTCCAGTAAGTACTGCAACTCCTGCGACAACTAATTCTGAGCCACGTCGTGACAGTAATGCGTTACGTAGCCGTGATCGTGAGCGCTAGGAGAAATTATTATGTCTAATCGTATTTTGCCTATCGTTGTTGCCTTCTTTGTCCTTTTGGGCTTGGTTTCATCTACGGTATTTGTGGTGGATCAGCGTCAATATGCTGTTGTGTTTTCGTTCGGTGAATTAAAGCGTGTGATTCAAGAGCCTGGTCTGCAGTTTAAGTTGCCAGCACCATTTGAGAGCGCTCAATTCTTTGAGCGCCGCATTTTGACAATTGACACGCCAGATGCTGAGCGTTTTATTACTGCTGAGAAGAAAAACTTGTTGGTTGATTCTTATGTGAAGTGGCGCATTGTAGAGCCGCGACGTTTCTTCATTAGTTTCCGAGGTGATGAGCGCATGGCTCAAGACCGCCTCAATCAATTAGTGAAGTCAGCTTTGAATGAAGAGTTCACAAAGCGCACAGTGAGAGAGTTAATTTCTGAGCAGCGTGAGCAAGTGATGCAAAACATTCGCAAGAAAGTGACAGAAGAGGCTGCGGATATTGGTATTGAGATTGTGGATGTACGTCTTAAGCGCATCGATTTATTGGCTGAGATTAGTGAATCCGTATTCCGTCGCATGGAAGCTGAACGTAAGCGCGTGGCTAATGAATTACGCTCGACTGGTGCTGCTGAGTCTGAAAAGATTCGTGCTGATGCAGAGCGTCAGCGTGACGTGATTTTGTCTCGTGCGTATAGAGATGCGCAACGAATCAAAGGGCAAGGTGATGCTAAAGCCACAGCGATATATGGTGAGGCATTTAATCGTGATCCACAGTTCGCTCAGTTTTACAGAAGCCTTGAGGCCTATCGTTCTAGCTTTAAAACAAAGCAAGATTTGATGGTTCTTGAGCCTAATACTGATTTCTTAAAATTTATGAAAGGCAGCAACCCAAAAAATGGTTTTGGGCCAATGTCTCCACTTCCGGCAGCTAAATAATGAATCGTTGGTTATTACCTGAAAATATTGCAGACGTACTACCGTCTGAGGCACGCAAGATTGAGGAGTTGCGTCGCCTCTTTTTAGACCGTTTTCAATCTTATGGCTATGAGCTAGTGATGCCACCGATGGTTGAGTTCTTGGATTCCTTGTTAACAGGAACGGGCCAAGATCTTAATTTAAAGACATTTAAATTGGTTGATCAGTTATCAGGTCGCACATTAGGTCTTAGAGCTGACATGACCCCTCAGGTGGCAAGAATTGATGCTCATTTGTTAAATCGAGCTGGTGTGACACGTCTTTGTTATGCAGGCTCTGTGTTGCACACTAAAGCTGCTCCAGGTGCTTACTCTCGTGAGCAACTGCAGTTAGGGGCTGAAATTTATGGTCATGCTGGTTGGGAAGCGGATTTAGAAGCTCAAATTTTATTGATTGAAGTGCTTAATTTGAGCCAAATTGGCCAAGTTACTTTGGATATGAGTCATGCTGGCTTATTGGCTGGTGTTTTGGGTGATTTCAAGCCAGCAGCAGAAGCGCTAGACGCTTTATATGCTGCGCTACAAGCCAAAGATGTTTCTTCCTTAAATCAAGTTATTAGTGCTTGGCCTGAGCAAGTTCGTACAGCTATTTTGGCCTTAGTGACACTAAATGGTTCGCCGGAAGCTGTTATTGCTGCTGCGCGTCAAAAATTACCCAAAGTAAAGACTGTTGAAGTTGCTTTGGCGGATCTTGAGCGTTTATGCGCTGCTCTAGGTGGAATTAACAGTACACCTAATTTAAATCTTGATTTGTCAGATTTGCGTGGTTACCAGTATCACAGTGGCGTTATGTTTGCCGCCTATGTCGAAGGTTTGCCAACAGCTATTGCAAGAGGGGGACGCTACGATATGGTTGGTGAGGCCTTTGGTCGATCTAGGCCTGCTACCGGTTTTTCTTTGGATATCATGACATTATCAAGATTATCTAAAGTAAATTCTAGAAAATTAGCCATCTTGGCACCTTGGTCAATTGATCAGAAATTAGGTAAGAAAATTACTGAATTAAGGTCCCAAGGTGAAGTTGTTATTCAGTTATTGCCCGGGGACTCTCAAGATGGCGAGGAGTTTTCTTGTGATCGGGAGCTAGTTGATCAAAAAGGCGAGTGGATCGTCAAGCCAAGAGCGTAAAATGCTCTTTTTTGTAATTTCTTAATTAAATCCTTTTTATGTCCGTTCAGAATACTGCCAGTAAGACTGGCCGCAATGTTGTAGTAATTGGTACCCAATGGGGTGACGAAGGTAAGGGCAAAATTGTTGACTGGTTGACTGATCATGCTGAAGGCGTGGTTCGTTTCCAGGGTGGTCACAATGCTGGTCATACCCTCATTATTAACGGACAAAAGACCATTTTGCGTTTGATTCCATCAGGCATCATGCGCGCAGGCACTGTTTGTTACATTGGTAACGGTGTGGTGCTGTCTCCTGAGGCCTTATTTAAAGAAATTGGTGAGCTAGAGGCTGCTGGTATTGATGTTCGTTCACGCTTGAAGATTTCTGAAGCGACGACATTAATTCTTCCTTACCATGTGGCAATTGACCATGCTCGTGAGGCTAAGCGTGGCCAAGCAAAGATTGGTACAACTGGTCGTGGTATTGGACCTGCTTATGAAGATAAAGTGGCCCGTCGTGCTTTACGTGTTCAAGATTTATTCTTCCCAGAGTCTTTTGCCAAGAAATTGGAAGAAAACTTGGAATATCACAACTTTGTTTTAACAAACTACTTCAAAGCGCCAGCTTTAGATTTTGCACAGGTGCGTGACAGTATGTTGGCTTACGCTGAGCAGCTTCGTCCTTTGGTAGCTGATGTGTCTAGCGAGTTAGATGCTATTCAGAAAGCAGGCAAGAATATTCTTTTTGAAGGTGCTCAAGGCGCTTTGTTAGATATTGATCATGGTACTTATCCATTTGTCACGTCTTCAAACTGTGTAGCTGGTAATGCAGCAGCAGGTTCTGGTGTAGGTCCTGGTAGCTTGCATTATGTGTTGGGTATTACAAAGGCCTATTGCACACGCGTAGGCTCAGGTCCTTTCCCAAGCGAGTTGTATGACCATGACAATCCAAAAGCTCAAGACCCAATCGGCTTGCGTTTGGCAGAAGTAGGAAAAGAGTTTGGTTCTGTAACTGGCCGACCACGCCGTACAGGCTGGTTAGATGCAGCCGCACTAAAACGCTCCATTCAGATCAGCGGTGTGACTGGTTTGTGTATGACTAAATTAGACGTGTTGGATGGCTTGGAGCAGATTCGTTTATGCGTGGGTTATCAGTTAGATGGTAAGCAATTAGATGTATTACCGCGTGGTTCAGATGCAGTTGCTCGTTGTGAGCCCATTTATGAGACTTTCTCTGGTTGGAGTGAGAGTACTTTAGGTATTCAGAAGTGGGATCAGTTACCTAACGCAGCTCAGGCTTATCTACGCCGAGTAGAGGAAGTTGCGGGTATTCCTATTGCGATGGTGTCAACTGGTCCAGATCGTAATGAGACTATCTTGTTGCAACATCCTTTTGAAGCATAAGTCTAAGGAATAAAAAAGGGCAGTATCTAAAAACGGCGCCAAAAGCGCCGTTTTTATTGGGGTGGGGTGGTTGGAGCGATCCCTGTTACGATAGCCTTTGGAATATGTTGATACTTGTCACAAACTTATAAGACAATGAGCCATGACTAGAAAAAATACAAAAGAGACGATAGCTCTGTCTGAGGCCAAGGCTCGTAAATTGCCGGAAAAGCAAGGAACGGTTCAAGGGCATCGAGATGGCTTTGGTTTTGTCATTCCTGATGATGGTGGTGAGGATGTTTTCTTAACTGAAAAGGAAATGTCTCGCGTGATGCATAACGATAAAGTGATCGTTAAGGTGTCCGGTTTAGATCGTCGTGGCAGACCAGAAGGACAAATCTCTGAAGTATTAACGCATGCTAATAAGTTTGTGATTGGCCGATTGCTTAATGAAAACGGCGTTTTAATTTGCGCCCCTGAAGATAAGCGTATTGGCCACGATATTTTGATACCGCCTAGAGGTCAAGCAAATGCCAAATTGGGTCAGGTGGTTTCTGTTGAAATCATTGATTATCCCGATAGCTATCGTCAAGCGGTGGGGCGTGTGGTTGAGGTATTGGGTGAGATTGATGATCCAGGGATGGAAATTGAAATTGCGGTACGCAAATATGGTGTGCCGAATGAGTTTTCCCCTGCTGCTATGAAAGAAGCAGAAGCTTTACCTGATGAGATTCGTGATGAAGATTTAGATGGGCGCGTTGATTTAAGAGATGTGCCATTGGTGACCATTGATGGTGAGGATGCCAGGGACTTCGATGATGCCGTGTATTGCGAACCAGTTACTTGGGGTAAATCTAAAGCTTGGCGTTTAATTGTTGCGATTGCCGATGTGTCACATTATGTGAAGCCTGACCACCCACTAGATGCTGATGCCATTTCAAGAGCGACTTCGGTGTATTTCCCTCGCCGGGTCATTCCAATGTTGCCTGAAAAAATTTCTAATGGTTTATGTTCTTTAAAGCCTGAAGTTGATCGTTTATGCATGGTGTGCGATGCAGTGATTGATGTGAACGGCGAAGTGCAAGCCTATCAGTTTTACCCAGCCGTGATGCATTCTGCGCAGCGTTTTACTTACAACACTGTTTGGGAAATTCTTAGTAATTCAAATGGTCCTGAGGCTGCTCGATTCAAACATCTAAAGAAAAATTTAGACCGTTTATATAGTCTATACAAAGTATTACGTTTAGCTAGAGATAAGCGCGGGGCGATTGATTTTGAAACAACCGAAACGCAAATTATCAGTAATGATTTGGGTAAGATTGAGCGCATTGAACCACGCATTCGTAATGAAGCGCATCGTGTGATTGAAGAGTGTATGTTGGCGGCGAACGTTTGCGCTGCTGATTTCTTGGATAAACATGGGCATGCCGCTTTATTCCGTGTCCACGCTGAGCCTTCTGTAGAGAAATTATTAACTCTTAGACAAGTATTAAGAACTGCTGGCTTGAGTTTGGGGGGAGGTGAAAAACCAAAGCCCAAAGATTTCTCTAAATTAATTGAAGATATCAAGCCAAGACCAGATGCTGCCATGTTGCAATCGGTCGTTTTAAGATCAATGCAACAAGCGGTTTATCAACCTGATAATTATGGACATTTTGGTTTGGCGTATAACGCTTATGCGCATTTCACCAGTCCGATCCGACGTTACCCTGATTTATTAGTTCATCGTGCGATTAAGGCAATCTTGGCTAAGAAAACTTATTCACCATCCATTCCGTCAGAAGTGGTGTTGAATTTAGCGATGCCAAAGAGTGGTCCAGGGCGTGTGAATGCAGCCAATGCTAAGAAATCCCATGAGGATGCAAAAGCATCGAAGGTGGCGCCAGCTAAAACAACGCGTGGTGGTAAAGCAAAAGCTAATTCTGAAGCAATGGCTGCGTGGGCTCAATTAGGGGTGCATTGTTCATCTAATGAGCGTCGAGCAGATGAGGCATCTAGGGATGTTGAAGCTTGGTTGAAGTGCTACTACATGCGTGACCATTTAGGTCAGGAATATGCTGGAACAATTACCGGGGTTGCTACTTTTGGATTATTCGTTCAACTAGAGAGTCTCTTTGTTGAAGGCATGATTCATATTAGTGAATTGGGCGGTGATTACTATCATTACGATGAGGCAAGGCAGGAGCTTCGTGGTGAGCGCACGGGCATTCGTTACCGTTTAACAGATCGTGTCCATGTGTTGGTGAGTCGAGTTGATTTGGATGCGCGCCGTATTGAGTTTAGTTTAGTTAAGCCTGGTCAAGATAGAAATAACTTGTCAGGTGGTGCTAGCCGTTTCTCCGCAGTTGATGCTGGGAAACCTTATAAACGGGCTGCCGCTAAGAAAACTCGTCCAGATGACAAGAAACCCGTGCGAGGCACGAGTTCGAGATCGGGGTCAGGCTCTTATGGTTCGTCTCAAGGACGTTCTACTGAGTCTGGTCGCTCTAGTAAAAAGACTGCAGCAGCAAAAGCTGGCAAGAAACCTAAAAAGGCTAGCAATGCTAAATCTAAAGGTCATGAATTAAGTATTCGTAAAGGTCGTCGTTGATGTCAGGTAGAGAGTTTAAAAAAGAGTTCAAGCAGGACTCAAAACGTGATAGTAAACACATGGGTGATGGTAAGCAGATGTTGCTAGGTTTTCATGCGGTGATTGCACGCTTAAGGCAAGATCCTGAATCATTGAAAACTGTCTATGTTGATCCTGCTAGACGAGATCGTCGGATGCAAGATTTTATTAAGTCAGCAGAACCTATTTTAGGAAGGCGTTTACATCAGGCTGATACAGAACGTCTAAGAACTCTGGCTGGCAATGATCGCCACCAAGGCGTAGTTGCTTTTGCAGATTCAGTTTCTAAAGTTCAAACTTTGGAAGAGTTATTGGATGCTCTTCAAGGGCCCGCTTTATTGTTGGTTTTAGATGGCGTGACTGATCCTCATAATTTGGGGGCCTGCTTGCGCGTGGCCGATGGGGCAGGCGTCGATGCGGTGATTGTGCCAAAAGATCGTTCAGCCCATTTAAATGCTACTGTAAGTAAAGTGGCCAGTGGTGCTGCAGAAACGATGCCTTTAATTGCCGTAACTAATTTGGCTAGAACTTTGCGTGAATTACAAGAAGCTGGGGTTTGGGTGATTGGCACCGATGATCAAACTGATAAAACTTTGTATGACGTTGATTTCACGGGCCCTGTAGCGATTGTGATGGGTGCTGAGGGAGAAGGTATGCGTCGTTTGACCAAAGAGACTTGTGATGAATTAGTCAAAATCCCGATGCTAGGTGGTGTAGAAAGCCTCAATGTGTCTGTAGCTAGTGGTGTGACTTTGTATGAGGCAAGACGTCAGCGTCTGACTAAAGCTACAAAGTAATACTTTGCAATAGGCTGTTTATTGATTTTAAAAAAGCGCTTCTAGGAGCGCTTTTTTATTATTGAATTTAACTGGCAAGAATTTTTTCAAGCTTCTCAATGTCAGCACAGAAAAGACGAATCCCTTCGGATAATTTTTCTGTGGCCATAGCATCTTGATTTAACTGGTAGCGGAAAGCCTTTTCGCTGGCATCTATCTTTTGAATAGGTAATGCTTTAGCTTTTTCACCACTTAGAGCTAACGTTAGATTATTTGAGTTCGATTGAAGTTCTGCTAATAACTCAGGACTGATGGTCAGTAAATCGCAACCGGCTAGGTTGGTGATTTGACCAATATTCCTAAAACTAGCGCCCATGACCTCAGTCTTGATATCAAAATGCTTGTAGTAGTTATAGATATTTTTCACAGAAACAACGCCTGGATCATTGGCGCCACCATGAATTTCATCTTTCCATTCTGTGCCCAATGATTTTTTATGCCAATCAGTGATGCGGCCAACAAAAGGAGAAATTAATTGTGCACCGACATCCGCGCATGCAACTGCTTGTGGCAGGCTGAACAATAGAGTCATATTGCAAGCAATGCCTTCGGCTTGCAAGATCTTGGCCGCTTGAATACCTTCCCAGGTGCTAGCAATCTTAATCAAAACACGTTGTTTAGATATGCCTGCATTCTCATAGGCGACAATGATCTCGCGAGCTTTTTGAATCGTACCTTGTGTATCAAAGGATAGGCGTGCATCCACCTCTGTAGAAACACGACCGGGCACAATTTTAAGAATTTCAAGGCCAAATGCGACCAATAAAGCATCGATGACATGATCAACTGCTTTACCTGCTTGTTTTGCTTTGACTTGAGTGATTAGGTCTTGATAGGCAGGTAATTGAGCTGCTTTTAAGATCAAAGAAGGGTTTGTTGTGGCATCTTGGGGCAAGAAAGCCTGCATGCGTTCAAAGTCACCGGTATCGGCTACCACGGTGGTGTATTTTTTTAATTGTTCTAGTAAGGTACTCATGAGACTCATTTAAAATGCAGATCTGAAAAGAAGAATGTATCAGAAGAATCTGTTCTTCTATGATTTTTAGTCGTTTTAGTTATTGAGCCATTGTTTAGGAAGCTATGTATACCCAAGATCAATTAAAAGCCATGGTAGCGGAAGCTGCGAGAGATGAAGTGCTAAAAACAATGGCGCCTGGCGGTATTTTGGGTGTGGGAACAGGCTCAACAGCCAATCTTTTTATTGATGCCATTGCGCCTTATAAAGATCATTTTAAAGGTGCGGTATCTAGTTCTGAGGCTAGTACACAACGTTTAAAGCAACATGGTTTTCAGGTGTTGGATAGCAATAATGTGACGATGGTCCCGATGTATGTCGATGGTGCTGATGAAATCGATCCACAAGGGCATATGCTCAAAGGTGGTGGTGGTGCTTTGACTAGGGAGAAAATTGTTGCCCAATTAGCGCAAACTTTTGTGTGTATTTGTGATGCGAGTAAGCAAGTAGAGATGATGGGTAAATTCCCTTTGCCAGTTGAAGTAATTCCTATGGCTCAAGCACAGGTTACACGTAGCCTCGAGCAATTGGGTGCAAGGGTAACCCTTCGAAAAATTAAAGGTAGCGATCAGGTATTTGTTACTGATAATCATGGCTGGATTTTGGATGCGGCTGAATTGAAAATAGTGGATCCAATTGCCTTAGAGTCAGCTATTAATCAGATCCCAGGGGTAATTTGTAATGGGTTATTTGCTAGAAGAAAAGCCAATGTGCTTTTAATTGGTGAGTCCCAAGGCGTGCGCCGTGAAATTTATAGCTGAAAATAATTTTTAAAATGGCGATTAAACAATTTAATGGTAATTACATCTTGGCTGAGGATCGCCTGATGTTTCGTTTTAACACGGATGAAGGCACTGAGTTTCGTCTATGGTTGACGCGGTTCATTACCTTGAATCTATTGCAGGGGATCGAGCAACTAACTCATCTGGCACTTGAAAGATCTCACAATAAGGAAGTTGCACAGGCTGTTCATGAGTTTCAAGAGGAGGGCGTTAAGCAGACTGCTAATCTAAATGATCCCTATCAAGAGGCGGGCCAATTACCTTTAGGAGCTCATCCAGTTTTAGTGACAGGTCTGAATTTGAGTGAGACTGAAAATATTTTTTCAATAGATTTTCAGTTAATTGGTGGGCAAAACCTTAATATCAAATTACCCACATCAACCGTTCAGTCAATGGCTTTGTTGTTAAGCAGATTAGTTGATGATGGCGCTAAATGGGGGCGTTTAGCGCCTGTGGTTCATCCTGAGATTGCTTCATCAGAAGCTGTAGTTGCTGAAGGTAAGGTTAAGCCATCCTTGCATTGATTGATGTAAAGAAGGTGTCTTAAATTATTTAGATTCAGGCGTAAATCCTTGAGCTGCATCAGCACCTTCACCATAGAAATACTTTTCTACCTGTTTAAGTAGGTATTGGCGTGCACGTGCATCAGCCATATTTAGGCGATTCTCATTAATTAACATGGTCTGTTGTTTAATCCAACCAGCCCAAGCTTCTTTAGATACTTCTTGCCATAGTTTTTTCCCAAGCTCACCTGGCATCGGCGCGAAATCCAAGCCTTCAGCTTCTTTATTTAATTTAATGCAATGAACCATGCGTGCCATGTATTTAACCTCTTGTGGATAGTTTTTTTAATTAATTAAATATTCTTAATGAGAACCATGGATTTACGCTCCCAGTTATAGAGTTCTTTCCTCTCTGCTGGTAAGTCATCCACGGTGGCTCGTACGAAACCACGTTTTAAGAACCAATGTTCCGTTCTAGTGGTCAGTACAAATAGTTTTTTTAAGCCCTGAGCTCTAGCTCTAGCTTCAATACGTTTTAGAAGACGCTCCCCGTCACCCGATTCCTGAGCTTCAGGATCAACCGCTAGGCAAGATAGCTCGCCTAAGCCATTAGAGTAGGTAAATAGGGCAGCACAACCGAAAAGTACGCGATCGTGCTCAATCACAGAGAAGTGTGTGATGTCCCGTTCAATCACATCGCGACCTCGAGCCACTAAGATACCTTCATCTTCTAATGGTTCGATTAATTGCAAGATGCCGCCGACATCATCTAAGTTGGCTTCGCGTAAATGTTCAATATCAGAGGCCGCAATCATGGTGCTGATACCATCGTGGGTAAATAGTTCTTCTAATAAAGCGCCATCCCGATCATGTGGCAATAAATGCACACGGCTCACACCAGATTTAATGGCACGAATGGCATTTTGTAGAAGTACTTTCAAATCAGCGCTATCGAGTGTCAACCCGCTGATGTGATCTTCCAGTTGACGGAGCGAAAACTCTTTAATCAAATCGCCATCTTTGTCTGTTAATCCGTTGTACTCTGTTAAGAAGATTAACTTGTCTGCTTTAATAGCCATGGCTGTAGCGGTAGCCACATCTTCATAAGCGATATTAAAGGCTTGACCAGTCGGTGAGAATCCTAATGGGGACATCAATACAATCTTATTATTGGCTAGTGAGTGCTGAATTGATTCAGAGTCAACTTTGCGCACTAAACCAGTGTGCATAAAGTCCACGCCATCAACAATACCCACCGGCCTTGCAGTAATAAAGTTGCCGGAAATAACTGAAATACGGGATCCTGCCATTGGCGTATTAGGCAGACCTTGGCTAAAAGCAGCTTCCATATCTAGACGCAGCTCACCAGAAGCCTCTTTGGCGCACTCTAGGGCTGCAGGGTCTGTGATGCGGTAACCACTCATGGCACCTGTGCCATAACGACTAGATACTTTTCTTAAATCAAGCTGTTCTTGTACTTGCGGGCGTGAGCCATGGACTAAAACAATACGCATACCCATGGCATGTAACATCGCCACATCTTGGATTAGCGCCTCTAAACCGCCTTTTTGTACTAGCTCTCCAGCAAAGCCAATCACGAAGGTTTTTCCTCGGAAACTATGGATGTAGGGGGCTACATCGCGCAGCCAAGCAACGAAGGGAAAATTATTTTCGGATGAATTTGTAGGCATAGTGGAAAATTATAGGGTGCAATTACCAAAAAATACCAAACTTTTAAAAATTGAGTTCCCTGAGGCTCTGCCCGTATCAGGGCAGCGGGACAAAATCACCCAGGCTTTAGAGAAGCATCAGGTCGTGATTGTCTGCGGGGAAACGGGCTCTGGTAAGACCACTCAATTGCCTAAGATTTGCCTAGCCATGGGGCGAGGTCGTGCCAATGGCACGGGAATGCTGATCGGTCATACCCAGCCAAGGCGTATTGCAGCGACATCGACGGCGAAAAGGATTGCTCAAGAGCTAGGTAGTCCTTTGGGGGAGGATGTGGGCTATCAGGTACGTTTTGCGGATAAAACAAGTGCCACTGCATCGGTGAAATTGATGACGGATGGCATTTTGCTGGCAGAGACGCAGCGTGACCCACTATTAGCTGCCTATGACACCATCATCATTGATGAGGCCCATGAGCGTAGTCTGAATATTGATTTCTTATTAGGCTACTTAAGGCAGTTACTCCCCAAGCGCCCAGACTTAAAAGTGATTGTGACTTCAGCCACCATTGATGCTGATCGTTTTGCCAAACATTTTGGGGTGGGGGATCAACCAGCTCCCGTTATTGAGGTGAGTGGCCGACTCTACCCGGTCGAAGTGCGCTATCAGCCTTTATTAGAGCCTGGCAAAAAAGAGCCAACAGAAATAGCTGATGCGGTCACTGAAGCTGTTGCCAGCTTGTGGCGTGAAGGCGCTCATGGGGCTGGTGATGTGTTGGTCTTTTTGCCAGGAGAGCGCGAGATCAGAGATTGTGCCGAAGCGTTACGCAAAGACCATGTACTTAATCAACGCTACCGCCCTGAGATTTTGAGTTTATTCGCTAGACAGTCCGTGGCTGAGCAAGAGCGGGTATTTCAGCAAGGTGGCGGTCGACGAGTCGTTTTAGCTACCAATGTGGCAGAAACATCATTAACTGTTCCTGGTATTCGTTATGTGATTGATGCGGGTTTGGCAAGAGTGAAACGCTATTCCTACAGAAACAAAGTGGAGCAATTACAGATTGAGCCCATTTCTCAAGCAGCTGCTAATCAGCGCGCTGGACGTTGCGGTCGTGTTTCTGATGGTATATGCATTCGTTTGTATGATGAGGCGGACTTTCAAGCCAGACCGAGATTTACGGATCCAGAAATCTTAAGAAGTTCTTTAGCAGCCGTTATTTTGCGTATGCGCGCTCTCAAGTTGCCACGAATACAAGAATTCCCCTTCATTGATCCGCCTCTAGGGCGTGCCATTAGCGATGGTGTTCAGCTTCTAGAAGAGTTGGGCGCCATGGAATCTGATGGGCCCCGCCAAGGCGCTTTAACACCTATTGGTAAGCAATTAGCGAGTCTACCGCTAGACCCTCGAGTTGGACGTATGCTGCTAGCTGCTCGTGAAAACCAAGCCTTAAGAGAAGTGCTGATCATTGCTACTGCTTTAGCAAGCCAAGATCCTAAAGACCGTCCAATAGATCAAGCTCAGGCTGCTGATGCTGCACATAAAATTTTTGCAGATGAACGTTCGGAATTTTTATCCTATGTGAAATTATGGGATTGGTACCAGCAGGCCTTAGTACATAAACAAAGCAACCGCCAATTAGAAAATTTATGTAGAACTCACTTTATCTCACCGCGTCGTATGAGAGAGTGGCGCGATGTGCACGGTCAATTGCATCATTTATTGATGGAGCAGGGGTGGAAAGAAAATGCGACACCCGCCACTTTTGAACAAGTTCACATTTCTTTATTGACGGGTCTATTAGGCAATATCGCTAAGAAATCTGAAAACGATAAACTCGGGCCTAATATCTACGAAGGTGCTCGTGGCATTAAATTAAATATTTGGCCGGGGTCGACAATTGGCAAAAAAGCGGGTGCTTGGATATTGGCTGCTGAGTTAGTAGAGACCAGTCGTTTATTTGCAAGAACCATTGCTAAGGTGGAGCCACAGTGGGTAGAAAAAATAGCAAGCCATCGATTAGTGAAATCCTGGAGCGATCCATTTTGGGATAGCAGGCAGGGTGAGGTCATGGCGCATGAGCGTGGCACTTTGTATGGATTGCCTATTTACCATGGGCGAAAGATTCGATTTTCTCCTAAAGACCCAATAGAGGCTCGCCGGATTTTTATTCAGAGAGCTTTGGTTGAGAGTGAATTATTGGGGCAGGTTGAAGCAGCTCAATCACAAAAACAAAGTGGCTCACTATTTAGTTTCTTTTGGCACAACCAGCATCTCATCAAACAGATTGAAGCTTTGGAGCATCGCTCTAGACGCCAAGACATTCTCGTGAATGATGAATTACTCTTTGCGTTTTACGACCAGAAATTGCCTGCAGAGGTATTGAGTCGACCGAGCTTGGAGGCATGGCTAAAAGAAGAGTCAAAGCACAGCGCCTCTTTAAAGTTAGATAAATCAGATCTGATGCGTTATGAGGCAGCAGGTATCACGATTGATCGTTATCCAAAAACCATCAAAATGGCAGGCACTGATTTGCAGTTGACCTATCACTTTGAACCAGGTAACCCTAAGGATGGGGTGACGATGGTGGTTCCCTTGGCTTCTCTTAATCAAATTGACCAAAGGCGTTGTGAGTGGCTAGTACCTGGTTTATGTATTGAAAAGGCACAGCTATACCTTAAGTCTTTGCCACAAAAATTAAGACGGCACTGTGTTCCTTTGCCCGATTTCGCCAAAGGTTTTGTTGAGCGAGCTAATGAAGCAGGTCGTTTTGGTGACGGCGATTTTTTAGAAGCCATCATTGCTGATATTCGCTCTCAAACACAAATTCAGACACAACGAACTGATTTTCGACCTGAGAATTTACCTCTACATTGTTTTATGAATTTCCGTTTGGTTGATGAATACGGTCGTCAAATTGATCTGGACAGAAACTTAGGGAAATTACGTGCGGAACATGCTCAAACAGCGAGGGAGGCATTTAAAGAAGTGGCAGCCGTTGCTGTAACTGCAGTCGCGCATGCAACTCAAGCTAAATCTTCTGAGATATCTCTATCCAGTGGCACTCATCAGGCTCAAGAGTCAGTTAACTCATCAGTCAAAGAAAGTACTTCAAGGAAAACTGAAGATATTAAATTTTGGACATTTGGAGTTTTACCTGAAATGCTAGAAATTAAGCAGGGCAAGCAAACGCTCTATGGCTATCCTGCTTTAGTTGATAAGACGACGCATTGCAATATTGAAGTATTCGATGACCCAGAGTTGGCTAGAAGAACTCATTTACAAGGTTTGAGACGTTTATTTGCTTTGCAAATGAAAGACACGATCAAGGCCCTTCATAAACAATTGCCAGGAGCTCGCGATATGGGTTTATTGTTCATGAGCCTAGGTCAGTCAGAGGATTTGATTGCACAAGTGCTAGATCTAGCATTGGAGCGAGCTTGTTTAATGGAACCATTACCCATTGATGAAGCCTCGTTTAAAGAACGTCTAGACGCAGGTAAACCTAAGTTAGCTTTAATTGCTCAAGAGATAGCTAGACATACTTTAGCTAGCTTGCAAGCATATGCAGATGTTCAAAAGCGGTTAGCGCAACTCAAAGCATTATCTACAGCAGCGCATACTGATGTGACGAGTCAGCTGGAGAAGCTTATTCATGCTAAATTTGTAGCTAAGACGCCTTATGAATATCTGGTTCATTTACCTCGGTATCTCAAAGCGATTGTGATGCGAATCGAGAAACTAAGAAGTAATCCAGCTCGTGACCAACAATGCCTGACAGAGTGGCAGTCTTTACTCAATCCTTGGCAAAAATTAATTCAGTCGCAAAAAGCATATGGCGGTTCTTTAGATCCACGTTTAGAAGATTTTAGGTGGCAACTAGAAGAGCTTCGAGTTGCGCTCTATGCGCAAGAGCTACGGACCCCTACGCCCATGTCTACGAAGAGGCTACAAAAGATTTTGGACAGTATTAAGAAATAATCTTTCTATTGAATTTCCCCTAAGTTTTCTATGTTATTCAATTCGACTGTAAACGCACATATACTTATAAAAACAATAAATAATTTACAGGGAGAGACATGATTCATTTCGATACACATGAATTCATACAAGATTTAACTAAGTCTGGTATGGAGGCTAAACAGGCTAGCACATTGTCTAATCAGCTAAAGGCTGTATTTGACGGTCAACGTACACAATTAGCAACGAAACATGATGTTGAAAAAGTCACCTTGGAGTGCCGCTCAGAAATTGCGCTTGTTAAGACTGAGTTAAAGGGTGATATTCAAACCTTAAAATGGATGATTGGATTTTTAATGGCTGCAGTTGTAGCTTCATTGATTCAGCATAACTTTATTCACTAAAAATGCTCGCTAATTGCTATATATCAATAAAATTTAGAGATATTGACTGAGTAGCGGGGTTTGGGTTTTAAAATCCACCTATGAATCAATTAATTAAATTACTTTTAGCGTTGGGTCTTTTAGCCCACATCTCTTCTCATGCAGCTGATGTTGAGAGAAAAACGGCGATTGTTCTAAATTCTGGCGATGCAAGTGTCAGTCTGATCGATATGGATCAGCGTCAAGTCTACAAGAATTTCCATATTGGCAAAGAGCCTCATCACTTAATGATCACGCCAGATCAAAAGGCTGTATTGGTAGCTAATGCGACGGGTAACGAGGTCGTTTTTTTAGATCCTAAAACTGGTGAAAAAACAGGTCAACTTAGCAACATCATTGACCCTTATCACATTGGATATTCACCAGATAAGAAATTTTTTTTGGCGGCAGGCAATCGTTTAAATCGAGTAGATATCTATGCAGCTAAAGCTCAAGAACTCACTTTATTGAAGGTTATTAAAGCTCCTAAGACGCCTAGCCATATTACGTTTACTAGCAATAGCAAAACTGCTTTCGTCACTTTGCAAGATTCTGATGAATTAATTGCCATTGATTTAGAAACTCAAGAAGTGCTTTGGAAAATGTCTGTAGGACATTTGCCTGCAGGTGTTTGGATGACACCAGGTGATAAGTATTTATTAATTGGGTTAACAGGCTCTGATGGTGTTCAAGTAGTTGATTGGAAAAAACGTCAAGTTATCAAGGAAATTAAAACAGGGAAGGGTGCTCATAATTTCAGGCCATTGGGTGATAAGAAACATATTTTCTTGAGTAATCGTGTGGAACCGAGCATTAGTCTATTGAATATGGATACCTTAGAGAAGGTAGCTGATATTACAGGCTTGCCTTCTGGCCCTGATGATATGGATATCACTCCTGATGGCAAAGAACTTTGGGTGACATTTAGATTTGCTAAAAAAGTAGGGGTGATTGATATTGCCAGCAGAAAACTCATTACGACTATTCCTGTAGGAAAAAGTCCTCATGGTATTTTCTTTTACCCAAGTGCTCCATGGCAGTGATGCCTAAATATTCATTTGTGTTACCTCTATATCGCTTAGTGACGATTTGTTTTGCCTATGTCGTTGGCATTGCTGTATTAGTAAATGATGTCCATGCAGAGAGTTGCGATAAAAAAGTTTATTTGACATTCGATACGGGCAATATGTCCGTAGCTCAGCATGTGGCAGATGTTTTACAGAAGCATCAAGTGAAAGCTACGTTTTTTTTGGCTAATGAAATGACAACGCGGGGTGATTTTGCTTTAGATGCTTCGTGGGCTGATTTTTGGAAGCGCCTAGTAAAAGATGGTCATGCATTTGGTAGCCATACTTTGCATCACACTTATTTTGTGCGTGATGGTGAGAATGGCATTTATGTCAAATCTCAATTTGGCCCTAAATCAGGAAAGTTGCGCTTAGTTAGTGAAGAATCTTTTTGTCACGATATTAGGGGTGTAGATGAACGTTTTGTTCAATTGACTGGCCGTCATCTAGATTCAATTTGGCGAGCTCCTGGTGGCAAAGTATCTAGACAATCCATTCAGTTTGGGCAGGCCTGTGGTTATGCACATGTGGGATGGTCTGAATCAGGTTTTTTGGGTGATGAACTACCTTCAGAAAAATTCTCCAATGACTATCTCCTTCATAAGTCCTTGCAATCAATTAAGTCAGGAGATATCACCATGGCTCATTTAGGTATTTGGTCACGAAAAGACCCTTGGGCTACTGCTGACTTAGAACCATTGATTCTTGGTTTGAAAGCACAGGGCTTTTGTTTTGGTCGTATTACCGAACTTGGGCAACATCCTAAGATTTCTAGAATAATGGCTAAAGCAAAATTGCAATAATTGATGTGAATATCTTGACTACCATGTTCGATTTTTTTGCCAACCTATATTCCCAAGTTCAAGACTGGCTGATGCAGGCAGTCGTCATTCCTATGCTGTTTGCCATCGATGGGATGAGCTATGCTGAGGAGTCTGTGAATGCCGTGGATTGGTTTTTATTTGGGCTTATTCAAATTGCGATCATTCTTTTGGTTCTGTCCCCACTGGAGCGCTTTATCCCAGTGGAAACTTATGACTCGGAAAAAGTATCAAAATCAACCATTGCTAAAGCCAAATGGGTTGATATTTTTTATACTTTAATGCATCGATTAGGTATCGTTAAGTTAATTCTATTTTTGCTATTTTCCGATTTATTTTTCGCCTTAGATGGGCAGTTACATGACATAGGTTTCCATCGTTTCAATGTTGAATCCTGGTGGCCTGGTGTGACCTCCATTCCTTGGGTAAGTTTCTTGGTGTATTTGGTAATCTTAGATCTTGGTGAGTACTTGTATCACCGAGCCTCTCATCAATGGAATTGGTGGTGGCAATTACATGCGCTACATCATAGCCAACATTACATGAGTGTCTGGACAGATAACCGCAACCATTTAGTTGATGATGTCGGACATTCATTGATGTTTGCTCTATTAGCTCTGATTATTGGTGTAGAACCTTCACAATTTATTTGGCTAGTGGCTCTAAGTCAGTTAATTCAAAGCTGGCAGCATGGTAATTTGAATATTACTCATGGCATTTTTAAGTATGTCTTAATTTCACCAAGATATCATCGTTTGCACCATGCTATTGGTATGGGCTATGAAGTACCAGGTAAGCCTGGTGTTTTAGGTGGTTGTAATTTTGGCATCTTATTTCCTTGGTGGGATATGTTATTTAGAACAGCCATTTTCGATGAAGGGATTCACCCAACGGGTGTGCGCGGCATGGAGGTTAGTCATAACCCACTGATCCACCAGTGGCAGGGTATTGTTCACTCAGTTAAAACTTTCTTTAAGTAGAAGAAAAAAGGTAGAGATATTTTGTTAAGAGCTTTTGGTTTATCTCTGATTGGTTTGATGCATCCTAAGATGCTGTGGTTAACTATTCGCCCTTTTCTCATCATTAGCGTGGTTTGGGGAGTTCTCTTCTATTTGATGTGGGAGCCAGCCTTAGATGGCGTCCGTCTATTCATCACCACATCTTTTCTGACTACTTGGTTGTCAGATGTCATGTCCGCTACAGGTTGGGATGAGGTTCGTGCGGTGATGGCGCCGCTGTTATTAGTTATCTTCCTTATCCCATTTATTGCGATCTCTTTATTGGTTTTTGTGGCTTTTACTTCTGTACCGGCTGTGATTAGGCATCTCACAAAGCAAGCTAACTATGCCCAGTTATATGAAGCTCATGGGGGCAGCTTATTCGGCAGCCTTGGATACACCTTATTTTCAATTTTGATTTGTATTGGCGTAATGTTTTTAACTTTTCCGATTTGGTGGATTCCTCCAATGGTGTCAGTTATTCCACCTTTGGTTTGGGGGTGGTTAACGATGCGCTTGATGTGTTATGACGTCTTGGCTAGACATGCAACGGAAGAGGAGCGTATTGCTTTAATGGAGGCGCATCGTTGGCCTCTATTAGCGATGGGAGTGATATCTGGTTTACTAGGAGCTGTCCCGACATTTTTCTGGGCTACATCTGCCATTGCTTTTGTATTTTTCCCAATTGTGTCTTTTATGGCACTGTGGATTTATTCATTGGTATTTATTTTTGCTGCATTGTGGTTTGGCCATTATTTATTGAATGCCTTAAAAATATTTCGAGCAACAAATGGGGTAGAGATACATGTCAACTAATCAGCTCAGCAAGAAATTTAGACTCATCGTTATTGGTGATGAAATTTTGTCTGGTAAGAGGCAGGATAAACACTTATCTAAACTAATAGAATTGCTTTCAGAGCGTGGTCTGATGATTAGTGGTGCGGAGTATGTAGGTGATGAACCTGACTTAATTACTAGCACCTTAAAAAGAAGTTTTGCATCAGGGGATGCAGTATTTAGTACGGGCGGTATTGGCTCAACGCCTGATGATCATACGCGCCAGTGTGCTGCCAAAGCTCTAGATCTTCCATTAAACCTCCACCCTGAGGCTCAACGATTAATCACTGGTCGCATCCTGACTATGGCAGAAGGTGACCCTGTAAAGAGTGATTTAAGTACAGCTGATAATCAACAGCGGATGAAGATGGGGGAGTTTCCAGTAGGTAGTGAAATTATCCCTAATCCATACAATCAAATTCCAGGGTTTTCAATAAAGGAACATTATTTCTTGCCAGGATTTCCTGTCATGGCAGCGCCCATGATGGCTTGGGTGTTAGATAGTTATTACAGAGATCTTTTCCATCAAGTTGATTTTATTGAAAAGGGGTTTATTGTTCCTTTGGCCATGGAATCTAGTTTGACACCATTGATGGAAACCATCGAAAATAGCTACCCTGGTATTAAGGTGTTTAGCTTGCCTTCTGTCGGTGACCCTAGTAGGAGTGGTGTGTTTTCAAAACGTCACATTGAGTTAGGGGTGAAAGGTTCATCTTCTTTAGTGGATGCGGCGTTTCAAGAGCTTCGGCAGGGAGTAGCTAATTTAGGCCACGAAATTCATGATTTGCCCTAATTTGGTGATTTTTTTGGCTTAGGCGCCTTGCTTGTGCAAAATTGCACCGTATTGGTGCTTTAAAATAGGGTGAAACCTGATTATTGGCTTAAAATGCTGATAAGAATTTGGAGTAGGCCGTTGGCATACTTTATGCATAGTTTTATATTAGCGAATTGCTAATATTTTGTTTAGTAATTATTTGAGATCGTTCCAACAGGAGAATTGCATGACCACGAAGACCGTCGCAGATGTAATGAAGCTTGCGAAAGAAAAGGAAATTACCTTTGTTGATTTCCGTTTTACTGATACTAAAGGTAAAGAACAGCACGTGAGCGTGCCTGTGTCACACTTTGATGAAGATAAATTTGAGAGCGGTCATGCATTTGACGGCTCATCTATCGCTGGTTGGAAGGGTATTGAAGCATCTGATATGTTGTTGATGCCTGATCCTACAACTGCTTACATCGATCCATTCTATGAAGAGCCAACATTGGTGCTTTCATGTGACGTGATCGAGCCATCTGATGGCAAAGGTTACGATCGTGACCCACGTTCTATCGCTAAACGCGCTGAAGCTTATTTAAAGAGCACAGGTATTGGTGATACAGCTTACTTTGGTCCAGAGCCAGAGTTTTTCGTATTTGATGGCGTTACTTGGGGTAACGACATGCAAGGTTGTTTCTACAAAGTTGAATCTGAAGAAGCACCATGGTCATCAGCAACAGCTTTCGAACACGGTAACTCAGGCCACCGTCCAGGTAAAAAGGGTGGTTACTTCCCTGTGGCTCCAGTTGATACATTCCAAGATATGCGCTCAGAAATGTGCTTGATTTTGGAATCTTTAGGTATTCCAGTTGAAGTACATCACCATGAAGTAGCTGGCCAAGGTCAGAACGAATTGGGTACTAAGTTCAGCACATTGGTTCAACGCGCTGACTGGACTATTTTGCAAAAGTACGTGATTCAAAACGTTGCTCATGCTTATGGCAAGACAGCGACATTCATGCCAAAACCAATCGTTGGCGATAACGGTTCTGGTATGCACGTTCACCAATCTATTTGGAAAGATGGTCAAAACTTGTTCGCAGGTAATGGCTATGCTGGTTTGTCTGATACAGCCTTGTTTTACATCGGCGGTATCATCAAGCACGCTCGTGCATTGAACGCGATTACTAACCCAGGTACTAACTCATACAAGCGTTTAGTTCCAGGCTTTGAAGCTCCAGTGAAATTGGCTTACTCAGCACGTAACCGTTCTGCTTCAATCCGTATTCCTCACGTGGCAAATCCTAAGGGTCGTCGTATTGAAACTCGTTTCCCAGACCCATTGGCTAACCCATACTTGTGTTTCGCTGCATTGATGATGGCTGGTTTGGATGGTATCCAAAACAAGATTCACCCAGGTGAAGCTGCTGACAAGAATTTGTATGACTTGCCACCAGAAGAAGATGCAAAGATCCCAACTGTATGTAACAGCTTGGATCAAGCCCTTGAGGCATTGAATGCTGACCGTGAGTTCTTAACTCGTGGCGGTGTATTCACAAACTCTATGTTAGATGCGTACATTGAATTGAAGATGGAAGAAGTTACTCGCTTCCGTATGGCTGCTCACCCAGTCGAATTCGATATGTACTACTCACTCTAATTCATAGAGATAAGGAAAGCGCAGCGATGGTGCGCAAACCAGTAGAAAGGGCAGCCGAAGCTGCCCTTTTTTCTCCCTACGAAGCCTGGAATCAGCTGCCCAATGCAGTATTGGTCGTGGAATACCCACGTCAGGTCGTCGTGTATGCAAATTCTGCAGCAGAAGTTAGTCTAGATATATCAAGCAAATTATTAGAGGGGCTGAGTATTCATGAGGTATTTGGCGATAACCCTGAGTTGATTGGCATGTTAGATGCCATTGTTGGCGATCATGCAAGTGTGCAGCGTCAAGATTTGTTATTAGGCCCTGGTCCCTCACGATCTGATCATGAACCTATTAATGCTCATGTGGTAGTTGGGTCTTTAGATCAACCTAATGTTGTTTTAATCGAATGGTTACCTCTCGATCAGCAAATTCGCAGTGAAAGAGATGCAAGATTAGTCCAACAAGTTGCAGCAAATAAAACGTTGATGCGCAATTTAGCGCATGAGATTAAAAATCCTTTAGGCGGTATTCGCGGAGCAGCTCAGCTATTGGAGTATGAGCTAGAAGATAAGGGCCTGCATGAGTACACGCAGGTGATCATTAAAGAGTCGGATAGGCTTCAGACTTTAGTTGACCGATTATTAGCGCCTCATCGTAAACAGCATATTGATGAATATTTGAATATTCATGAGGTACTAGAACGTGTCAGAAGTGTAGTTTTAGCTGAGTTCCCTAATGGCTTAAAAATTCAGCGTAATTACGATATTAGCTTGCCCGATTTATTGGGTGATAAAGAAGCCTTGATTCAGGCTGTATTGAATGTGGTTCATAACGCAGCTCAAGCCCTGCGCGATCGGATTGAGCAGGGTGATGCTGTTATTCAATTAACTACGCGAGTATCTAGAAATGTCACTATTTCTAAACAACGTTACAAACTGGCATTAGATTTGCATGTCATAGACAACGGACCTGGTATTCCAGAGGAAATTAGAGACAAAATCTTCTTTCCTTTGGTCTCGGGGAAGGAAGGCGGTAGCGGTCTAGGTTTAACCTTAGCGCAAACCTATGTGCAACAGCACTTTGGTTTCATAGGGTGTACAAGTAAACCTGGCCATACTGATTTTCAAATGCAGTTACCTTTCCGCATTAAAAGCGGAGATGCTTAAAAGTTATTAGGGATTGAATATGAAACCGGTTTGGATTGTTGATGATGATCAATCGATACGTTGGGTATTGGAAAAGGCATTGCAACGAGAAAATATGCCTTACCGTAGCTTTACTAACCCTCAGGATGTTTTAGATGCTTTTGATAAAGAAGAGCCGCAAATTCTGATTTCTGATATTCGTATGCCACGTGGTAATGGTATTGATTTATTGCAGCAAGTAAAAGCTGAACATCCCCATGTGCCCGTCATTATTATGACGGCGTACTCTGATTTAGATTCAGCCGTATCTTCATTTCAAGGCGGTGCTTTTGAATACCTCACTAAGCCTTTTGATATTGCTAAATCGATTGAATTAATTCGTCGAGCTGTTGAAGAAAGCTTGAGATTGCAAGAAAGTACGCGTGATGTCACAGAGCGTATGCAAGAGAATACTGAAATGTTGGGGCAAGCCCCAGCGATGCAGGATGTTTTTAGAGCTATTGGACGTCTTTCGCAATCAAATGTAACCGTATTAATTACTGGTGAATCTGGTACAGGTAAAGAGTTGGTTGCCAGAGCATTGCATAAGCATAGCCCTCGTGCAGGCGGCCCTTTTATTGCTTTAAATACAGCAGCTATTCCCAAGGATTTGCTTGAGTCTGAGTTATTTGGTCATGAACGTGGGGCATTTACCGGTGCTCAAACTATGCGTCGAGGACGCTTTGAACAAGCTGAGGGCGGTACTTTATTCTTAGATGAAATTGGCGATATGCCATTTGATTTACAAACGCGTTTATTACGCGTTCTTTCAGATGGACATTTTTATAGAGTAGGTGGTCATGATCCACTAAAGGCCAATGTTCGAATAATTGCCGCTACACATCAAAATCTTGAGAAGCGTGTAGCAGAAGGGTTATTCAGAGAAGATTTATTTCATCGCCTCAATGTGATTCGCCTAAGGTTGCCATCACTGAGAGAGCGTCGGGAAGATATTCCATTATTAGCTAGACACTTTATGCAAATTTCAGCAAAGAGCCTAGGAATGGAAGTTAAGCGTTTATCTGATGATGCTTTAGCTGCTATTGCAGCATTACCGTTTCCAGGAAATGTGCGTCAGTTAGAAAATCTTTGTCATTGGCTAACTGTCATGGCTCCTGCGCAAGTTATTGGAGCTCAAGATTTACCTCCAGATGCCGTCGTTATGGGCGCAGATTTGCCAGAAGGGGTCGATGCAGCTGTTACTTTAAAAGTTGCTTCATCGTCTGATTGGGAGGCCAGCTTGGCTTTGGCGGCGAAGCAATTACTACAAGATGGCCATAGAGATGTATTTGATGCTTTAGAAGATAAGTTTGAAAAAGCAGTCTTATCTGCAGCATTAGAAGTAACTAGAGGTCGTCGGGTTGAAGCTGCAGAGCGCTTAGGTATCGGTAGAAATACCATTACGAGGAAATTGCAAGAACTAGGAATTGATGGTTAAGAAGGGTTCTAAAATATTATTCTCAATTTTTGATTGAGGTTCATAATATTGAATCTTTGTCTTTAACTTCATTCAGATATGTCTGCCATTCGTTTAGCTACTTGGAATGTCAATTCCATCAAGGTTCGTTTACCTCATCTTTTGCAATGGTTAACCATGCAAGAGAAGGAGCAGATGCCTATCGATGCAATTTGTTTGCAAGAATTAAAGTTAACTGAAGATAAGTTCCCTTTTGCAGAATTAGATGCGGCTGGTTATTACGCTTTAGTTGCCGGTCAAAAGACCTATAACGGTGTTGCATTATTGTTAAGAAAATCATCTTTGGCAGCTACTGCCCAAGATCCTGAAACAGCCTTTCTCTCTCCTGTTAAAAATAATCCAAAATTTCAGGATGATCAGCAACGCTTAGTTTCAGCGACTGTTGCTTTTAAAGGTCGTCAGCCTATACGTTTAATTTCTGCCTATTTTCCAAATGGGCAGGCACCAGGAACTGAAAAGTTTGCCTACAAGATGGATTGGCTAGCTGCTTTATATGATTGGTTAGCTGAAGAGATTGAAGTACACCCAAGGCTAGCTTTATTAGGTGACTACAACATTGCTCCATCAGATGAGGATGTTCATGATCCTAAAGCTTGGGAAGGACAGAATTTAGTAAGCCCTGAAGAACGTGATGCATTTCAAGGTTTAATTGATTTGGGTTTTTTTGATAGTTATCGTTTATTTGATCAGTTACCCAAGAGCTTTAGTTGGTGGGACTATCGCATGATGGGGTTTAGGCGAAACGCTGGCGTGCGCATTGATCATGTACTCTTATCGAGCAACTTGAAAGATGAATGCACAGCTAGCCGTATTGATAAGGTCCCTAGAGGATGGGAGCAACCATCTGACCATGCTCCCGTCATCACAACCTTAGGCTAAGCCACCATGACGCAATAAAGCATCTATTTGCGGTTCACGCCCTCTAAATGCTTTAAATGATTCTGCTGCAGGTCGGCTGCCGCCTACCTCAAGAATTTCCTTACGATAGCGCTCACCAGTCGTTGTATCTAAAACACTGCCAGTTATCTTTGCAGCTTCTTCAAATGCAGCGTAAGCATCAGCTGATAAAACTTCAGCCCATTTATAACTGTAATAACCAGCTGAATAGCCTCCGGCAAAAATATGACTGAATGTATTAGGCCATCTTGATAGATCTGATTGTGGCATCACATGAATCTCATTATTAATCTGTTTAGCTAAAGCCAACACATCAGTACTCTTAGCAGTATCAGAGTTGAAGCTTGAATGAAGGCGCCAATCCGTTAAAGAGAAGACAATTTGCCTTAAGGTAGCTAATCCGTTTTGGAAATTCTTGGCAGCTATCATTTTTTCAAATAACTCTTTAGGTAAAGGACTTCCAGTTTCCACATGAATCGTCATATTTTGTAGAACTTCCCATTCCCAGCAGAAATTCTCCATAAATTGACTAGGTAATTCCACTGCATCCCATTCAACACCATTGATGCCAGACACGCCTAATACGCCAACTTGAGTCAGCATATGATGTAAACCATGGCCACACTCATGGAATAAAGTAATCACATCATCATGGGTAATAGTCGGCGCCTTAGTGACTCCATCAACTGTGACAGGGGAAGGGAAGTTGCAGACTAAATAGGCAACAGGTGTTTGTATCGAACCATCCGGTAATAATCTACGCCCTCTGGCATCATCCATCCATGCGCCGCCTCGTTTACCTGATCGGGCATAAGGGTCTAAATAGAAGTTAGCGACGAGTATGCCTTGTTTATTATGTACTTTGAATGATTGAACATCTTTATGCCAAGTGGGCAAATGATCTTTTTCAATGGTGATGCCAAACAAAAGCTCTGTTAAATGAAATAAACCTTCCAATACTTTAGGCAGTGGGAAATATTGTTTAACTTCATTTTCTGAAAAAGCATAACGCTCTTGTTTTAATTGCTCAGAAACGTAAGCTGTATCCCATGGTTCTATGTGGGAAATGTTAAGGGAAGTTCTTGCGAATGCTTGTAAATCTTCCCAATCTTGTTGGCCATGCGATCTAGCTCGTTTTGCAAAAGTTTCTAAAAATTCATCCACCTCTGCAACTGTCTTCGCCATTTTGGGTGCAATGCTCAGCGCTGCATAGTTAGCAAAACCTAACATATGGGCTTCTTCATTTTTTAAGCGTAGCTGAGCTAGCATGTTCTCAGTGTTATCCCATTCATTTTTACCTGAGCCATATTGTTCGGCCAATTCTGAGGCACGAGTGACATAAGCTTGGTAGAGTATTTTTCTGAGGTTTCTATTTTCAGAAAATTGCATGACTGGAAAGTAAGATGGAAAGTGAAGGGTAAAAGCCCATCCAGTCATATTTTTAGATAGAGCTGTTTCTTTGGCAGCATCTATCACATCTACTGGCAACCCTACTAATTCTTGCGGATCAGTGATGACATGAACAAATGAATCTGTTGCATCCAAAACATGATCAGAAAAAGCTTTAGATAGTTGAGCCTGCATTTCTTGAATTTCTGAAAAACGAGGTTTTTGCTCATCGTTTAATTCGGCGCCACCTAATTTGAAGTCTCTCAAAGCGTTTTCGATTACCTTTTTCTGCGCAGCATGAAGTTCATTGAATTCATCAGACAGAGCTAACGCCTTATATTTTTTATATAAGTCTAAATTTTGACCTAAGCTGCTCCAGAAAGCAGTCACTTCTGGGAGCATCGCGCCATAAGCCTCTCTTAAGGCCGGAGTATCTGCAACGCTATTTAAATGACTAATCACTCCCCAAGAACGACCTAATGCTTCTGTTGCATTTTCAAGAGGTTCGACAAGGCCACTCCAAGTGTTGGGGGCTTGGTCTGATACCGCCCAATCTACTGCTTGTTGAGCATTGGCAAGTAATTGTTGTACCGCTGGCTGAATATGTTCAGGTTTGACCGCGTTGTATTCTGGCAGGCCATGACCGAAAGAGAGAAGTGGGTTATTCATATTAATAATTATCTATCGAGATCGGAAAAAATTCAGGCGCTTAAATTTCCTTTAAGCGCCTGAAATAAAGTGTAATAAGTGAAGTGTATCTTGAGTTATTAGTAAATCAAATACGTTCGGCAGCTTCTAAAGTGTTTAATAGAAGCATGGTGATTGTCATAGGGCCTACACCACCAGGAACAGGGGTAATGGCGCCGGCAATCTCTTTAACACCCTCAAAGTCAACATCACCACAAAGCTTGCCATCTGGTAGGCGATTAATACCCACATCAATAACAACGGCTCCTGGCTTCACCATATCTGCTGTCACCATTTTAGGTTTGCCAGTGGCAACGACTAAGATGTCAGCTTCTTTGGTATGCGCACTTAAATCTTTTGTCTTACTATTGCAGATAGTGACCGTTGCACCAGCTTGAAGTAATAACATAGCCATTGGTTTTCCAACGATGTTCGATGCACCGATAACCACAGCTCTTGCGCCACGGATTGGATAGTTGATGCTTTCAAGCATCTTCATGCAACCATAAGGAGTGCAGGGTCTAAAAAGCGGTGCGCCAATCATTAACGCACCAGCATTAGCCACATGGAAACCATCTACATCTTTTTCTGGAGCAATCGCCTCAATCACGCGATGGCTATCAATATGTTTAGGTAAGGGCAATTGAACCAAGACACCATGAATCTTCGGGTCATGATTTAGCTCATGGATGCGCTCGAGTAACTTAGCTTCTGTTAAGTCTGCAGGATGTCTTTCTAAAATCGAAAACATGCCAACATCTTCACAGGCTTTAACCTTATTGCGAACATAAACTTGGCTGGCTGGATCTTCGCCAACAAGGATTACAGCTAAACCTGGTTTGATACCTTTAATGTGAAGGGCACTAGTTCTAGCCGCAATTTCTGATCTAACTTGTTTTGCTAGGGCATTGCCATCAATAATTGTTGCAGACATAAATTAAGTATTGTTTTCAGATAAAGCTAAACGAAGTAAATCAGCAACAGTATTGACGCTGAGTTTTTCCATGATGTTGGCACGGTGTGCTTCAACAGTTTTAATAGAGATATTTAAATCATCTGCAATTTGTTTATTTAGGCGACCAGCGACAATGCGCTCCAATACTTGCTTTTCTCGACCAGTTAATTTGCTAAGTAGGTTTTGAGTATTCTTTTGCGTATCTGCTTTGGCGTAATCAACACGAGCACGTGTAAGCATTTTTTCAACCAGTGCTTTTAGTTCTGACTCTTTGAATGGCTTCTCAATGAAATCCACAGCGCCTTTTTTCATGGTTGATACAGCCATGGATACATCTCCATGGCCCGTGATAAATGAAATGGGCATTGGAATGCCTTCAGACAACAATCGCTCTTGAAGCTCTAGTCCTGACATTCCAGGCATCCGCACATCAAGTATGAGGCAGGAAACAGTTTCCTTATCCTCACTATTAAGAGCCTGTAAAAATCTCTCTGCGCTAGGTTGGCACTTAACGGTATAGCCGTTACTTTCTAAAAGCCAAGTTAGAGAGTCTCTAACTGCTTCATCATCATCAACGACATAAACGATTTCTGTTTTATTGCTCATAATGTTCACTTATCTAATGGAAGTAGTATTGTAAAGGTGCAGCCGGTATGACTCTGATCTTTTTCGTTAGCGTGATTGGTAGCCCATAGCCTGCCATGATGGGATTCAATGATGGATCGACAAATATTAAGCCCCATTCCCATACCGTCTTCTTTCGTGCTGAAGAAAGGCTCATAGAGACGATCGATTGCATCTTCGGAAATGCCAGGGCCTCGATCAATAACACGAATTCTTAACATTTGAGGGTTAAGTGATTGATCAATATCGATTTTTAAATCAATTGACTTACCGTTTTTAATGGAGCTAGGAGTCTTTTTTACAGCATCAATGGCATTTTTTAAAAGGTTAACAACCACCTGCTGTATTAAAACTGGATCGATAAATACCGTTGGCAAATGGTCTTGGCAAGTAGTTTTAATTTCAACGTCGTATCTTTGAGCCTCAATTTCAGCCAAACCCACGGAATCTTCAATAATCGGATAAATTGGCACAATTTTTCTTTGGGGCTGGCTGCGCTTTACAAATCCACGAATACGTTGAATGATAGTTCCTGCCCTATGAGCCTGAAGTGTGGCTTTTTCAATTGCAGGCAGGATATCTTTTTCAATATCAACGGCCTTATCAGATTGGAGCCTATTGGCTACGCCTGTGCAGTAATTGCTAATAGCTGCAAGTGGTTGATTAAGTTCATGAGCCAAGGATGAAGCCATTTCACCCATAGTAGTGAGTCGGCTTGAGAATTGCATTTTTTCCTCTTGCTGGCGAGCTAGCTCTTCAGCATATTTTCTCTCAGTAATATCTGTCGCAACAATGAGTTGAGCTAAGTGACCATCCACCCATGAAATATAACGTCGACGGACCTCGAACCACTTCTTAAATTCTGGTAATAAGATTTCTCTTGAGTCTGAATGGCCTGGTGTTAACTCAGATGCAGGTAACCCTGCGAAACCATCCACGTTATCAATATCAAAAGCATCAATATCGCCAGGGTCTATTTCATGACCAGCCAAATCTAAATGGGCTTGAGTTGTGTTGCCAAAACTATCTCGATAGTATCGATTAGCGAACAATAGTTGACCACTCTGAAGTGAGATCACGGACACTGCTGCATCCAAACTCTGCAAAACAGTTGTGAAACGTTCTTGAGCTAAAGCTAACTCTTGTCTAGCTTTAATAGGTTCTGAAATATCTACAATGGAACTAATCCATCCAGATTGTTTATTTTTCTCATTAATTAGGGCGGAGACAAACGTTCGGGTAGTAATTCTGGTGCCATCTTTTCGTTGTAGGACAGCTTCTATGCCTGAGCTTGGTGCGTCGCCCTGAAGTGCGGTTGTCATTTTCCTCATCAACTGGGGAATCATTTCTACCGGCCAAAATGGGAAGGGGGCTTGCTTGCCAATGAGTTCATTCTTTGACCAACCGGTCATCTTACAGAAGGCCGGGTTGACATATGTAATGGTGCCATTAAGGTCATGAGCGCGCATACCAATCGTCATGGATTCTTCCATAGCGCGTCTGAAATTGGTTTCATTTTGTAAATCTACTTGAACAGCATAGCGTTCACGAGTTTGACGCCATACTGACCATAAACTCCAGAGTACGAAACCACTTAAACCAATGACTAACCATAACAATGTTTTATAAGTTAAATTAGTTGGGGGAGGGTAGCTGCTGATATGAATATTGAGCTGGTTATTCGGCTTGTCTAATGTGACGTAGTCGCTAACGTATTTACCCTTTGGCTTTTTGGCATTCGAAGATGCTAATTCATTGCCATCATCATCTAATAATGTATAGCGATATAAACCTAATAAATCGCTAGGCACCATGTGTTTGATAATGCCAACAGCAGAGTATAAAACGGCAATACCGCCCACTATATGACCTGATTGAATGACGGGAGTAACATGCCAAAATACATATTCTCGATCGGGGGTGAATTTATCCTTGGTACCGAACTCAAGTTGAATGAGATGCCCATAGGCTGATTTACTCGTTTCGATGCTTTCTGCATAGACACGATTTAATTCACGATCTAATACATTCTTAATACCAGCTCGTTCATGCCATTCCACACTATTGACGAGAGTTGGAATACTCCAAATTTTGTTCTTATCTTTATCAATCCATCTCAAGTGAAGAATTTCTGGGTTATCTTGGATGAGAGTTGTTGCCCCTTTTACAAATGCTTCAGAATATTTAGCTTGATTATTAGCCTCATTTATCTCTCTACTTAGGTCTAGTAAAGCTTCTTCATTATTAATAAACCGGTTGTGAATTCTTTGTTTTGTGTAGGCAGTATCTCTATGAAGTGCGTACTCCTGTTGGTTTTTATCTTGGTAATTAAGCGTCCAAAGGATCAATCCCATAGATCCAGCAAATAGGACAATGGCCAAAATAGGGATGAATAAGAATGTATAGGTGCGCGACCCTTGCCTAAGTGGTTTAGGTAGTATTTTTTCTAATCCAGCATGAAATTTTCGGGCGAGAAGTGTTAACAAGCTTTTTTATTTACTTAAAACTTAGGGAAAACCACAGAAGACAATAGTGTAATTCCACTAGAGAGTAGAACTTAAGGTTTTTTGTATTTTTAGGCATGTTGCTCAGCAATATAATTCCGTATTATGAAAAATAAGTTTGTAATGTGGAATATAACTTGCTGAGGATTAGTGACGTTTCTAAAATTTAGCCCTAAATAAGAGGGCATTTCGCCTTATGGATAACTAATTGAACGAGGAAACAAGAATGGCTGTCACACCAGAGCAAGTTACCGGATCAAATAAGAAACAGGATGTCGATCCAATTGAGACAAAAGAGTGGATTGATGCACTAAATGGCGTTATTCAAAAGGAAGGCGTAGAACGCGCAGCTTTCTTGATCGACGAACAAATCTCTCACGCCCGAGTTAGCGGTGTTGTGCAACCATTCCATGCTGAAACTCCTTATATCAATACGATTCCTGTTGAACAACAAGCGAAATTGCCTGGTGATCAACAAGTAGAAGAGCGTATTCGAGCCTATACGCGTTGGAATGCTATGGCCATGGTATTAAGAGCAAATAAAGATACTAATGTGGGCGGTCATATTTCATCCTTCCAGTCAGCAGCAACGCTATATGACGTAGGTTTCAATCATTTTTGGCATGCGCCTTCCGATAAGCACGGTGGTGACCTTGTGTTTGTCCAGGGCCACGTTGCAACAGGTGTATACGCCCGTGCTTATATGTTAGGTCGATTGACTGATGAGCATTTAAATAATTTCCGTCAAGAAGTTAACGGTAAGGGTATATCTAGTTACCCACATCCGTGGTTAATGCCAGATTTTTGGCAGTTCCCAACAGTGTCCATGGGTTTAGGCCCTATCATGGCTATTTACCAAGCTCGCTTCATGAAGTACCTACAAGATCGTGGATTTGCTCAAACTGAAGGTCGCAAAGTATGGGCATTCCTAGGTGATGGTGAGACAGATGAGCCTGAGTCATTGGGTGCGATTGGCATGGCCGGTCGTGAGAAGTTAGATAACTTATGTTTTGTTATTAACTGCAACTTGCAACGTTTAGATGGTCCTGTACGCGGTAACGGAAAAATTATTCAAGAGTTGGAGAGTGAATTCCGTGGTGCTGGTTGGAATGTTATTAAATTGGTTTGGGGTACTCACTGGGATGCTTTATTCGCAAGAGATAAAAAAGGTATCTTGATGAAGCGTCTTGGCGAGATCGTGGATGGCGAATATCAAACCATGAAAGCCAAGAACGGTGCTTATGTACGCCAGGTAGTGTTCAACACACCAGAGCTTCAAGCTTTGGTTGCTGACTGGAGTGATGAGGATATTTGGAATTTAAATCGTGGAGGCCACGATCCTCATAAGGTCTATGCAGCATTCCATGCAGCCAATACACACAAGACTCAACCAACTGTTATCTTGGCTAAAACCATTAAAGGTGATGGTATGGGTGGCTCAGGTCAAGCCATGAACATTGCTCACCAAGCTAAGAAAATGAATATTGAAGACGTGAAAGCTTTCCGTGACCGTTTCAAGATTCCTGTAGCTGATGACAAGATTGAAGAGTTGCCATTAGTGAAGTTTGAAGAAGGTAGCCCTGAACTTACCTATATGCGCGATCGTCGCATGGAGTTGGGTGGTTATTTACCTCAAAGAAGAACTAAGGCTGAAAGCTTAGATGTTCCTAAGTTAGATACATTTGCGCCATTGTTAGAAGCAACAGCTGAGGGGCGTGAGATTTCAACAACGATGGCATTTGTTCGTATGTTGAACATCATCATTAAAGATAAATTAATTGGTAAGCGTGTGGTGCCTATTGTTCCTGATGAATCTAGAACATTTGGTATGGAAGGCATGTTCCGTCAATTAGGTATCTGGAATCAATTGGGTCAGTTATACACCCCGCAAGATCATGATCAGCTGATGTTCTACAAAGAAGATAAGCACGGCCAAATTTTGCAAGAGGGTATTAATGAGGCTGGTGCGATGTGCGACTGGATTGCTGCGGCAACATCCTACTCAACGCATGGCGTGCCCATGTTGCCGTTCTATATTTTCTACTCCATGTTTGGTTTCCAACGTATTGGTGACTTAGCCTGGGCAGCCGGTGATATGAGAAGCCGCGGTTTCTTGTTGGGTGGCACAGCAGGTAGAACAACTCTGAACGGTGAAGGTTTGCAGCATGAGGATGGCCATAGCCACCTATGGAGTGGTGCAATTCCTAACTGTATCAGCTATGACCCGACATTTGCCTTTGAATTGGCTGTCATTATTCAAGACGGTATGCGTCGCATGATGACAGAGCAGGAAGATGTGTACTACTACTTAACATTGATGAACGAGAATTATGCTCACCCAGCAATGCCTAAGGGATCTGAGAAAGATATTCTTAAAGGTATGTATAAGCTAACTAGCGTTGGTGACGCTAAAGCGAAGCTGAAGGTTCAACTTTTAGGTAGCGGTACGATTTTCCGTGAAGTGATGGAAGCTGCCAATATGCTTCGTGATGACTGGGGTGTTGCTTCTGATTTGTGGAGCTGCCCAAGCTTCACTGAGTTAGGTCGTGACTGGAATGCAGCCTCACGTCAAAATATGTTGCATCCAACAGACAAACCTGTGGTGTCTCATGTAGAAGCTATGTTGGCTGGTACAACAGGTCCGGTTATCGCAGCGACAGATTACGTTCGTTTATTTGCTGAGCAAATTAGACCGGCTATTCAAAATACAGGTAAGCGTTATACAGTGCTTGGTACGGATGGCTTTGGTCGTTCAGATACCCGTGAACAACTAAGACACTTCTTTGAAGTAGATCGTCGTTGGGTGACTGTTGCAGCGCTTAAGACCTTAGCTGATGAAGGTCAGATTGATCATAAGAAAGTAGCTGAGGCCTTGAAGAAGTATGGTCTTGATCCAAAAAAACCAAACCCAATGACAGTGTGAGGATTGAACAATGAGTCAAGTTTTAGAAATTAAAGTACCTGACATTGGTGATTACAAAGATGTGCCTGTGATTGAGGTGCATGTAAAGCCAGGTGATCAAGTTGAAAAAGAACAGACTTTGGTAACCCTAGAGTCTGATAAGGCAACAATGGATGTACCTTCATCTCATGCAGGTACTGTTAAAGAAGTTAAAGTGAATGTTGGTGACAATATTTCCGAAGGCACTGTTGTGATTCTTTTGGAAGAAGGTGGTGCGTCAACTGCTTCTGCTTCGGCTGTTTCAGCTCCTACAACCGCACCTGCAGCAGCTCCAGTGGCTGCATCTGCTAGTGCCACTGTTGAAGTGACTGTTCCAGACATTGGTGACTATAAAGATGTGCCTGTTATTGAGGTTCATGTCAAAGTAGGCGATCAAGTTGAAAAAGAGCAATCTTTAGTCACACTTGAATCAGATAAGGCGACGATGGATGTGCCTTCATCGCATGCAGGCACGGTTAAGGAAGTTAAAGTAAATATTGGCGACAATATTTCTGAAGGCCGCGTTGTCGTTATTCTTGAAACATCGGGCGGTACACCTGCTGCAGCATCAGCTCCAGCTCCTGCCAAAGCGGCTAGCGCTCCATCTGCGCCAGTGGCTCAGGCTACTCCAGCTCCAAGCCCAGCGCCGGCAGCTCAGTCAGTTCCAAGAGGTGAGGCTGTTCCAACAGGTGGCATTAGCCATGCGAGTCCATCAGTTCGTAAATATGCTCGCGAATTGGGAGTTGATGTTTCTAAGGTGACGGGTACCGGACCTAAAGCTCGCGTTACTCAGGAAGATGTCCAAGCTTATGTGAAGAACATCATGACAGGTCATGCGCCTTCTCCTGCGGGAGCTCCCGTGGCTGCAAGTGGTGGTCTTAATTTATTGCCATGGCCAAAGGTTGATTTCACGAAATTTGGTGAGATTGAAACAAAACCTTTATCAAGAATTCAGAAATTATCTGCAGCGAACTTGTCTCGTAACTGGGTCATGATTCCAGCCGTTACATATCACGAAGATGCTGATATTACTGGCTTGGAAGCATTTAGAGTTATGACCAACAAGGATAACGAGAAGCAGGGTATTAAGGTCACTATGTTGGCTTTCTTAATCAAAGCTGTTGTTAATGCATTGAAAAAGTACCCAGAATTCAATAGTTCTTTAGATGGCGATAATTTAGTGCTTAAGAAATATTTCCATATTGCTTTTGCTGCTGATACCCCAAATGGTTTAGTGGTGCCAGTTGTTAAAAATGCTGATAAAAAAGGTATTTTTGAAATTGCAAAAGAAACAGGTGAGCTGGCTAAATTGGCAAGAGAAGGTAAGTTGAAGCCTGATCAAATGCAAGGTGCTTCGTTCACTATTTCATCATTGGGTGGCATTGGTGGTACATACTTTGCGCCGATTGTTAATGCGCCAGAAGTTGCTATTTTAGGCGTTAACAAAGCTACGATGAAGCCTGTTTGGAACGGTAAAGAATTTGTGCCTAAATTAATTTGCCCATTGTCATTAACAGCTGATCATCGTGTGATTGATGGTGCATTAGCTACTAAATTCAATGTGTATTTGTCAGAACTATTAGCTGACTTCCGTCGCGTTGTTCTGTAAAGGAAATAGACATGGCAAATATTGAAATTAAAGTTCCAGATATCGGTGACTTTCATGATGTTCCTGTGATCGAAGTATTGGTCAAAGTTGGTGATCAGGTAGAAAAAGAGCAGCCTTTATTGGTTCTTGAATCTGATAAAGCAACCATGGAAGTTCCAAGTGATACAGCTGGAAAAATTGTTAGCTTAGCGGTATCTGTAGGCGACAAAATCAATCAGGGAATGGTTATTGCGACGATTGAAGCAGCAGCTGGAGAAGCTTCTGCTCCTAAGATTGCAGCGGCACCAGCAGCTGCTGTTGTTGAAGCACCAAAATCTGCTCCTATCGTTGCTCCAATTGCTGGCTCTTACGCCGGCCAAGTTGATCATGAGTGTGAGATGTTAGTTTTGGGTGCAGGCCCTGGTGGTTATAGTGCTGCATTCCGAAGTGCTGACTTGGGTATGAGCACGATCATTGTTGAAAGATATTCAACCTTGGGTGGTGTTTGCTTAAACGTAGGTTGTATTCCATCTAAAGCTTTATTACATACTGCTGCAATAGTTGATGAAGTTAAAGCAATGGCTGCTCATGGCATTAGTTATGGTGAGCCTAAAGTTGAAATTGATAAGCTTAGAACGTACAAAGAAAGCGTGATTGGCAAATTAACAGGTGGTTTAGCAGGTATGGCTAAAGCACGCAAAGTAGTGACTGTTCGTGGTATTGGTCGCTTCTTGGATGCTAATCATGTTGAAGTCGATTTAACAGAAGGTAGCTCTAAACAATCGACAGGTAAAAAAGCGGTGATCCGTTTTCAAAAAGCCATTATTGCAGCTGGTAGCCAAGCTGTAATGTTGCCTTTCTTACCAAAAGATCCTCGTATTGTTGATAGTACAGGGGCTCTTAAATTAACCTCAGTTCCTAAGAGAATGTTGGTTATCGGTGGTGGCATTATCGGTTTGGAAATGGCCACTGTATACAGTACATTAGGCAGCAAAATCGATATTGCTGAAATGATGGATGGTCTGATGGCCGGTGCCGACCGTGATCTAGAAAAAGTATGGGAGAAGATGAACGCTCCTCGCTTCGATAAGATCATGTTGAAGACACGTGCCACAAAAGCAGAAGCAAAACCTGATGGTATTTATGTCACATTTGAAGGTGACAAAGCTCCGGCAGAGCCTCAGGTTTATGACTTAGTTTTAGTAGCTGTTGGTCGAACACCTAATGGTAAGAAGATTGATGCTGATAAAGCAGGTGTTGTGGTTGATGAGCGTGGATTTATTCCTGTTGACGCTCAACTAAGAACTAATGTGGCTAACATTTATGCGATTGGCGATATTGTTGGTCAGCCGATGTTGGCTCATAAAGCAGTTCATGAAGCTCATGTTGCGGCGGAAGCTGCTGCTGGCCAAAAGGCTTATTTTGATGCGAAACAAATACCTTCAGTTGCCTATACAGATCCTGAAGTAGCTTGGGCGGGTTTAACTGAAGAGCAATGCAAAGCTAAGGGTATCGCTTATGAGAAGGGTTTATTCCCATGGGCGGCCAGTGGTAGAGCTATTGCCAACGGTCGTGATGAAGGCTTTACGAAGCTTCTATTCGATAAAGCAACGCATCGTATTATTGGCGGTGGTATCGTAGGTACTCATGCTGGTGACTTAATTGGTGAAGTTTGTTTAGCCATTGAGATGGGGGCGGATGCCGTTGATATTGGTAAAACTATCCATCCACATCCTACACTTGGTGAATCTGTTGGTATGGCTGCCGAAGTAGCTCATGGCACTTGTACTGATTTACCACCTCAAAAGAAAAAGTAATTCTGATTCTCCTTTATACCCTTTAATCTTAATAGATTGAGGGTATAAAAAAACCCCCGCAAAATGCGGGGGTTGAAAAGGTACTTACAGAGAAATCTCTGACTGGGTACCGAGGAGACAACTTTTACTACAACAATTCTTTACAGCCACCATCATGAATCAGGTGGCTTTCTTATTGCTTACTTCTTGCCGCGAGCAGCTTTAACAGCTGTGTTAGCAGCAGCATTGAAGTTGTTTTGTGCAAGATCAATCGCTTGTTTGATTGATTTTTGTGTTGTTTCATAAGCGTTGTTAGCTGCAGTCATCGCTTGTTTGATGGCTTGAACAGCTGCTTCTGAACCAGCAGGCGCATTCTTTGACAACTCTTCAACTAAACCATTTAAATTACCGCCACTTTTTTTCATTTGTGATTCAGCAACAGTTGTAAATGTTGATTGAGTTTCATTAGCAATGTCATAAAGATGACGGCTGTATGACATGATCTTTTCTGCTAAAGGCTGAACCATACCAGCTTGCATAGCCATCAATTGTTGAGCATCGCGAACTGTTAATGCTTGTTTAGCGCTTTGAACGTTTTC
>Ga0213918_1000048_pt1 | contig 70711 bp, 10 predicted proteins | sample McNCre217MG_FD_163422 | JGI IMG/M metagenome (GOLD analysis project Ga0213918, IMG submission 163422) | Freshwater microbial communities from McNutts Creek, Athens, Georgia, United States - 2-17 MG | ecosystem: Environmental > Aquatic > Freshwater > Creek | place: USA: Georgia | collected... | reverse complement strand
CCGTGTGCTGGAACAGCTGCACGGCTTGGCCTCACAGGCCAACACGTCCGCACAATGAACCCATCTATGACACTCAGCGCGCTCATTGCACAGAGCGCGCAGCAGCTTGACGCTGCCCACACCGCAGGCAACCTGAGCTTTGGCCACGGCACCACCAACGCTGCCGACGAAGCCGCATGGCTGGTGTTGTGGAAGCTAGGTTTGCCGCTCGACACCGATGTGTCGGACGAAGCGCACAACCTCGAACTGCCCGCCGAACAAGTGGCCAGCGTGCAAGCCTTCATTGAGCACCGCATTGCCAGCCGCAAGCCCGCGGCTTACCTCACGCAAGAAGCGTGGTTGCAAGGTGTGTCGTTCTACATTGACGAGCGCGCCATCGTGCCGCGTTCACTCATTGCCGAGGTCTTGGCCGAAGGCAACATCGACCCTTGGCTAGACCCCAACACCACGCGCGTGCTCGACCTGTGCACGGGCAACGGCAGCCTAGGCATCTTGGCTGCGCTGGCTTTTCCAGACATCACAGTACAGGGCTTGGACTTGTCCAAAGACGCTTTGGCCGTGGCCCAAATCAACATAGCCCGCCACGGCCTGGAAGGCCGCATGACGTTGGCCGAATCGGATGGTTTGGCCAAGGCCGATGGCATATTTGATTTGATTTTGTGCAACCCACCCTATGTCAACGCACAAAGCATGTCCGAACTTCCCGCCGAATTCAAAGCCGAGCCCGCGCTCGCTTTGGCCGGTGGTGACGACGGCATGGACTTTATTCGCCAAATGCTGCGCGACGCCCCAGCACACATGAGCGAGCACGCGGTTTTGGTTTTAGAAATTGGCCACGAACGCGATTACTTTGAAGCAGCCTTTCCTAATTTAGATGTCGTGTGGCTATCGACCAGTGCTGGTGACGACCAGGTCTTACTCCTCACACGCCAGGCGATTGTCGAAGGCGCAAATAACCAATGATCACGATTAAAAATGTCACCTTGCGCCGCAGTGCCAAGGTGTTGCTCGAAGGCGCCACCGTCACCCTCAACCCCGGTGAAAAAGTAGGCTTGGTGGGCCGCAACGGCGCGGGTAAATCGTCGCTGTTTGCTTTGCTCAACGGCAACTTGCAAGAAGACTCGGGTGAGTTCTACATCCCCACGCAATGGCGCATGGGCCAAGTGGCCCAAGACATGCCAGAGACCGAACAAAGCGCGACCGAGTTCGTGATCGAAGGCGACACGGTGCTGAATGACGCACGCGCCGAAGTCAAAGCCGCAGAAGCCACCGACGACGGCGAGCGTTTGGGCAACGCCTACATGGCGCTGTACGACGCGGGCGAACACGATGCGCAGTCACGCGCACAAGCCCTCATCTTGGGTTTGGGCTTTAAAACCACCGAGCTCGACAACCCAGTGAACAGCTTCTCAGGCGGTTGGCGCATGCGCTTGCAATTGGCGCGTGCGCTGATGTGCCCGTCAGACTTGTTGCTGCTCGACGAGCCCACCAACCACTTGGACTTGGACGCCTTGGTGTGGCTAGAAGCTTGGCTCAAGCGCTACGAAGGCACGATGGTCGTCATCAGCCATGACCGTGAATTTTTGGATGCGGTGACCAACGTCACCCTGCACATCGACGCAGGCAAGCTGGTGCGCTACGGCGGCAACTACAGCAAGTTTGAAGACATGCGTGCCGAGCAAATGGAGCTGCAACAAAACGCTTTTGCCAAGCAGCAAGACAAGATTGCGCATTTGCAAAAGTTCATCGCACGCTTCAAGGCCAAGGCCAGCAAAGCCAAGCAAGCGCAAAGCCGCGTCAAGGCTTTGGACCGCATGGAAAAGATTGCGCCCTTGTTGGCCGATGCCGACTTCAGCTTCGAATTCAAAGAACCTGCCAACTTGCCCAACCCCATGCTGAGCATGCAAGGCGTGAGCGTGGGCTACCCCGCCCCTGCCGATGCGCCCGCAGGCACACCGCCCACCGTCATCGTGCAAAACGTCAGCCGCTCGGTGCTGGCGGGTCAACGCATTGGCATCTTGGGTGCTAACGGCCAAGGTAAATCCACGCTGGTGAAAACCATTGCGCGTGATTTGCAAGCCATTGGCGGTGACATGACCGAAGGCAAAGGTCTGAACATCGGCTACTTTGCGCAGCAAGAACTCGACGTGTTGCACCCTGCCGACAACCCGCTGCAGCACATGATTGACCTGTGCAAAAAGCTCACGGCCGACGGCAAGCTGGCTGGCCAAGCCACACGCGAGCAAGACTTGCGCAGCTTTTTGGGCCAATTCAACTTTGGCGGCGACATGGTCAAGCAGGCCGTCGGCAGCATGAGCGGTGGCGAAAAAGCCCGCCTCGTGCTGTGCATGTTGGTGTGGCAACGCCCCAACCTCTTGCTGATGGACGAGCCCACCAACCACTTGGACCTCGCTACCCGCGAAGCGCTGAGCATGGCGCTGAACGAATTTGAAGGCACCGTGATGCTGGTCAGCCATGACCGCGCTTTGCTACGTGCCGTGTGTGATGAGTTCTGGATGGTGTCACGCGGTGGCGTCGAGCCCTTTGACGGTGACTTGGACGATTACCAGCGCTACCTGCTGGACGAAGGCAAACGCTTGCGTGCAGAAGCTGTGGCAGCAGCCAATGCGGCTGCGCTCAAACCTGCTGCTGCGCCAGTGGCTGAAGTGGCTGCGCCTGTGGTGGTTGAAGCTGTCAAGGCTCCCATTGCCTCTCGCGACCAACGCAAAGAAGACGCTCAACTGCGCAAAGACATCAACGAGAAAAAACGCCCGTTGAAAAAAGAGTTTGATGGCGTGGAAAAAAACATGGCCACGCTTGAGTCTGAAAAAACTGCGCTGCACGACAAACTCGCCACGCCCCTGCCCCCAGCCGACATTGCAGAAGCAGGCAAACGCCTCAAAGCGGTGGAAGACGAGCTGGCTGCGCTAGAAGTTCGTTGGCTAGAGCTGACCGAAGCGATGGATGCGATTGAAGCCGCGATGGCTTAATTACTGAACTGCGCGCTGCACCAAATGATGGCGGGAAACGCACACAGCCACGCCCAGAAGAATCGGTTCAATCCAAAGAACCAAAACACCAAGAAGTGAAACAGCGCAGCTACCGCGCAAAACACGGCTGCGAGTCGTGGGTCTAGCAAGCTCAAGGGAAACAAAATTTCCCACACGATGAAGCCCCACGACCCCAGCATGGCCAACCACTTGTTGCGCAGCAAGTGGGTGGCCGACAGGGGGCCATAAATTGCGCCATTCAAAAAGATGGTCATGGCCGAGCCATTGCGCCATTCAGGGCGCAGCAGCTTGACAGCACCCGACATGAAGTAAGAGGTGATGGTTTGAATCGCGATGTACCAAAAGCCCGCTTGCCAGCCCAGCGCCACGTTGCCAAACGCGCCCACCACTTGCGAGATGAGCAAGCCCGTGAGCACCACCAAGGTCATGAAGTCGCTGCCACCATTGAACGCTCCGCGCCAACGGATGAGGATGAGCAAGTTGCCTGCAAACAAGAATGCAACCAAGGGCAGCGATGCACCCTGCACTGCCAACGCCACAGCCGCACACAGACGCAACACCAAATGCAACTGATGCATCTGCGGCTTGAACAACACATCCAACAAAGCACGCACAGGCGCATTGGGAATATCCGCACGCTGCAAGGGCCAAGACCAAAACGCATCGTCAGCGGTGTACTTGCCCATGCGCAAATACTCCAGCGTTTGAAGCGTCAAGCTCCAAGCAAACACCAGCTCTGTGGCGCGAATCGCTACAAGCGTGGGTGCTTCTACCCAAGCTTGAACGAAGGTTTGAATGAACGCGGCGCTCAACATGCAGCAGCCTCCACTGGCGACGTCATCATCACTTGCGTATCGACGTTTGCAGATCGGCCATCCAGCACCATGCGCAGCTCAAATTGGCTGTGCGTGAAGTTCACATCACGCGCGCGCAGCACTTGGTTTGTGAGGCGCTGCATCATCTTGTAGCTCACCAAACCGCGTGGATCCACGCCCTCAGGCAAGTCATGCAAATCGGCCCAAAAGTGGTCCACCATGTTTTGTTGACCTAGGCCAATGTTGGTATCGGGGTTGTGCACGAGGTGGCTCAAACGGCGCACACGGCGTGGATAAATCAGCACCCAGTCTGACCACTGCAATTCACCCGAAGCCAGTTGCACGGCCGAGCGTGCATACAGATGCGGCACATAGCCCACTGCATGAAAAAACTTCCAATTCGGAAAAAACGCACGCAGCAAAAACAGCCACGGCCCTTTGATGATGGGGGTCTTGATGACCAGCGTGGCCACCAGCACCAAAAAATACAAAACGAACAAGACTTCGGTCATAGCGGGAAATTCTAGAGGCCCAGCCAGCGCGCTTTACTGCCCCGGCGGCTTTTCGTTGATCACCATCAAGGTTTCCACGCCACCTATGCCCACTTTCAATTGCAGCGGGAACGCACCGGGTGGCACGCTGGTGGCCACAAAGGTTTTGGTGCTGGCTTCGTAGCGCAGCCACTCTGGCAGTGGTTTGCCATCGGCTTGGGTCACTTGCACATCCGCACTGACCACAGCGGTGGCAGGCACATGGGACTCAATGGAGAACGAGAAGCTGCGTCCGGGTGCCGCAGTTTCAGCAGACAGGGCCACCGTAATCAACCCCGTTTGGTTGCCCGACGCAGGTCGTGCCACCGCAATCGACACCGAGCCATCGCCATTGGCCGCGGTAGACGATGCGCTGTTGGTCGCAGCTGCGCTCGTGCTGGCAGGCGCACTGACTTTCGTGGGTTGTGTCATTGAAGTTTCTGCGCGCACCACCAAGGTACCGGCATTCACTGCATTCATCAGTTGCGGATGGTTGATCATCACGAGGCCGCCTTTATAGAGGATGGCACCTGACCACTGGTTCTTAGGATTGAACAAATCAATCTTCGCGTTCCCTGCTTCAAAGTTAGAGTTGCCGCCCACTTTGATGGGGCCAGATTGAACAATGTCAAAGCCACCGCTGTTCACATTGACTTTTGCACCAAAGATAGACGTGCCCAAATCAATTTTTCCGTGACTGTTCAGTACCGTGTCACCCACCGTGACCACCTTGTCCAAAGTCAGCAAACCGCTGCTGGTCAGGCTCAAACTGCCACTGCTATTCGCCGAGACGGCATCTGCAAAGCTGTTGGCTGCATCCGCCAAGGTCACGTTGCCCGCGGCGGTGGTGATGTCGGTGATACCACCCACGCTCAAAAGCCCAACTTGCGTGAGGTCGCCCTGATCGACCTTGGCCACCCAATCACCCGTCACCGTGCTGCTACCCAGCGTCAGTGCCGAGGCGGTGTGCAGTGTGGCGTTGACCGCGTTGACCATCACCGCTTGCGTGAAAGTGTTGGCGTTGTTCAGCAGCACATCGCCGTGGATGGCGTTGAATGTGCTTGTTCCCGTCACGTTCAACGGGGCAGTTTGCGTCACATGGCCCGTAGCGGCTGTCACACTCAAATTGCCGCTGACCGTGCTGTTGCCCAGAATCACACCACCGCTGCCTACCAACTGCACATCGCTGGCCCGCAAGCTCACCGCACCACCAAATTGGTTAGGCACATTGGGCAAGGTCACATTGCCGCTGCCCGCATCCAAGGTACTCGTCCCCGAGACTTGCAACGCTGAATTGGCTGCTGTGCTTTGCACGATATTGCCACCGTGGGTTTGCACCGACAAATTGCCGCCAACACTGGCAGACCCCAAGTCCACTGGCTGCCCCTGCGTCGAGGCAATCAAGTCGCCCGTGACCGTGGCTTGCCCAAACGACACCGTGCCAACGGTGCTGCTCATGTTCAAGCTGCCCGTGATGTTGGCCCCGCCCAAGTTCATATCGTTTCGGCTTTCGAGGGTCAAGTTCCCGTCGGTGAGGAACGTAGCGCCCAAATCAATTGAACCATTCGGTGCGCGCAAAACCATAGGACCGCTGTTCGTCACACTGTCCAAGTGCAAATCACCGCTGGTCGCTACCGAGGTAGATGAACCTTCTAAGGCCAATGCGCCTCCAAAATTGTTCAGTGCATTGAGAAGTGTGATGGTTCCCGTACCCGCTGTAACCGAGGTGCGACCCGTCACCAAAAACTGCCCCGTCTGCGCCATCGCACCGCCACCGGTTTGGACGACTATGTCACCCAACACAGTGGCTGCACCCAGTGACACTGCGCCCCCGTGGCTGTTCACCGTCAAGTCGCCCGAGCTGGAGACCGTACTGGTCGTCAATGCACCTTGTGTTTGCAAATTGACTGAACCACTACTTTGCAACGGACCCAAGACCAACGGCGCATTCGTTGTCACTGACACATTGCCCCACGAGCCTAGGTTCGCTTGATTCAGCGTGAGCACCCCTGTGAAGGTGTTGTCAGCACTGGTCAATGCTGCCACTTGGTGTGTACCTGTGTCCGCGGTGAAGGTTGTAGACCCGCCCACATTCAAGCGCGTGCCTGACCCTTGAGACACCCCAGCAGCATGCGTGGTGACGTGCAAGTTACCGCCAATGTCCACATCAGCCAAGACCAAGGCTGTTGCGCTTTGCACATCCAAATCGAATGCAGATGTAACGTCTTCAATGCTGACGAAATTCAATGTGCCGGCAGTCGACGCCAAGGTCGTGTGTGCGCCCAAGGTCATCGCATCGTTGTAGGTTTGTGCGGCAGATGTGGTGATGCGGCCGCCTTGGATCACCACCGCGCCAGCAGCATCGGTAGTCACGCTGGCGGCGTCTACGGTACTAGCAAACGTGGTCGCTGCACCGCTGTTGACCACCAAGTCGCCGATGGCATGGTTGGTGGTGGAGTCACCCACTGCACCTTGGAAGGTTACCGCGCCCGTGCCAGCGTTGATGGTCAAGGCTTCTGCTGTGGTGCTCGCGTTGTTCACGCTGCTGCCGAACAGCACGGCCGCATTGCTAGTGTTCAAGGTGGTGACGTGACTGATGTTGTCCAGCAGAACCGCATCGTTGTAGGTTTGTGCGCCGGATGTGGTGATGCGACCGCCCTGAATCACCACGGTACCAGCGGCATCGGTGGTCACGCTGGCGGCGTCTACGGTGCTAGCAAACGTGGTCGCTGCGCCGCTGTTGACCGCCAGTGCACCAATGGCTAGATTGCTCAATGAATCACCCACTGCACCTTGGAAGGTCACCGCGCCAGTACCAGCATTGATCGTCAAGGCCTCTGCTGCTGCGCTCGCGTTGTTCACGCTGCTGCCGAACAGCACGGCCGTATTGCTGGTGTTCAAGATGGTGACGTGACCGATGTTGTCCAACTGAACCGCGTCGTTGTAGGTTTGCGCACCAGAGGTTGTGATGCGACCACCTTGGATCACCACGGTGCCAGCAGCATCGGTAGTCACACTGGCTGCGTCTACGGTGCTAGCAAACGTGGTCGCTGCGCCGCTGTTGACCACCAAGTCCCCGATGGCATGGTTGGTGGTGGAGTTACCCACAGCACCTTGGAAGGTCACCGCACCCGTGCCAGCATTGATGGTCAAGGCCTCTGCGCTTGTCGTCGCGTTGTTCACGCTACTGCCGAACAACACGGCCGCATTGCTGGTGTTCAAGGTGGTGACGTGACCGAGGTTGTCCAACAACACCGCGTCGTTGTAGGTTTGTGCGCCGGAGGTTGTGATGCGACCGCCTTGAATCACCACTGCACCAGCGGCATCGGTGGTCACACTGGCTGCGTCTACGGTGCTAACAAACGTAGTTGCTGCACCGCTGTTCACCGCCAGTGCGCCAATGGCTAGATTGCTCAATGAATCACCCACAGCACCTTGGAAGGTCACCGCACCAGTACCAGCATTGATGGTCAAGGCCTCTGCTGTGGTGCTCGCGTTGTTCACGCTGCTGCCAAACAGAACCGCCGCATTGCTGGTGTTCAAGGTGGTGACGTGACCGAGGTTGTCCAACAACACCGCGTCGTTGTAGGTTTGCGCGCCGGATGTGGTGATGCGACCACCTTGAATCACCACGGTGCCAGCGGCATCGGTGGTCACGCTGGCTGCATCTACGGTGCTAACGAATGTGGTTGCAGCATCGCTGTTCACCGCCAAGGCGCCAATGGCGAGGTTCGTGGAGTCACCCACTGCACCTTGGAAGGTGACCGCGCCAGTACCAGCATTGATCGTCAAGGCCTCTGCTGTGGTGCTCGCGTTGTTCACGCTGCTGCCGAACAACACAGCTGCATTGCTGGTGTTCAAGGTGGTGACGTGACCTATGTTGTCCAGCAGCACCGCGTCGTTGTAGGTTTGTGCGCCGGAGGTTGTGATGCGACCGCCTTGAATCACCACCGTGCCAGCAGCATCGGTAGTCACACTGGCTGCGTCTACGGTGCTAGCAAACGTGGTCGCTGCGCCGCTGTTGACCACCAAGTCCCCGATGGCATGGTTGGTGGTGGAGTCACCCACAGCACCTTGGAAGGTCACAGCACCCGTGCCAGCGTTGATGGTCAAGGCCTCTGCGCTTGTCGTCGCGTTGTTCACGCTACTGCCGAACAACACGGCCGCATTGCTGGTGTTCAAGGTGGTGACGTGACCGAGGTTGTCCAACAACACCGCGTCGTTGTAGGTTTGCGCGCCAGATGTGGTGATGCGCCCACCTTGGATCACCACGGTGCCAGCAGCATCGGTGGTCACGCTGGCTGCGTCCACTGTGCTAGCAAACGTAGTTGCAGCACCACTGTTCACCGCCAAGGCGCCAATGGCGAGGTTCGTGGAGTCACCCACTGCACCGCTGAAGGTCACCGCACCCGTGCCAGCATTGATGGTCAAGGCCTCTGCGCTTGTCGTCGCGTTGTTCACGCTGCTGCCGAACAACACGGCCGCATTGCTGGTGTTCAAGCTGGTGACGTGTGCACTGTTGTCCAACAGCACCGCGTCGTTGTAGGTTTGTGCGCCAGAGGTTGTGATGCGGCCGCCTTGAATCACCACCGTGCCAACAGCATCGGTGGTCAGACTGGCGGCGTCTACGGTGCTAACGAATGTGGTTGCCGCATCGCTGTTGACCACCAAGTCGCCGATGGCATGGTTGGTGGTGGAGTCACCCACTGCACCTTGGAAGGTCACCGCGCCAGTACCAGCGTTGATGGTCAAGGACTCTGCGCTTGTCGTCGCGTTGTTCACGCTGCTGCCGAACAACACAGCTGCATTGCTGGTGTTCAAGGTCGTGACGTGACTGAGGTTGTCCAACAACACCGCATCGTTGTAGGTTTGTGCGCCAGAGGTTGTGATGCGACCGCCTTGAATCACCACCGTGCCAGCAGCATCGGTAGTCACACTGGCTGCGTCTACGGTGCTAGCAAACGTGGTCGCTGCGCCGCTGTTGACCACCAAGTCGCCAATGGCATGGTTGGTGGTGGAGTTACCCACAGCACCTTGGAAGGTCACCGCACCCGTGCCAGCATTGATGGTCAAGGCCTCTGCGCTTGTCGTCGCGTTGTTCACAGTGCTGCCGAACAACACGGCCGCATTGCTGGTGTTCAAGGTCGTGACGTGATTGAGGTTGTCCAACAACACCGCGTCGTTGTAGGTTTGTGCGCCGGATGTGGTGATGACGCCACCGCGCATCACCACAGTGCCGCCCGCATTGGTGGTCAGGCTGGTCAACGCCGTGCCCACGCCGACTGCCGCGTTGAGGGTGGTGGTGCCGGTGCTGTTGAGTGCTAAGCTGTAGCCTCCGTCAACGGAGCCATTCAGGGTGATGTCACCCGAGCCCGCATTGAATGTGGTGTTGCCACTCAAACTCACAGGGGCTGTGCCTAAGGTGATGTCAGCGTTGCTTGTACCTACCGTTCCCATCACGCTGATAGCGCTTGGTGCCGTGGCAGTCAAACCGCCGACAAAACTCAAACCATCTGTCGCTGTATGTCCCAGCACCAAGCTGCCCGTGTTCAAGAACGTGGTGTTACCCGTCACGCTGGTGCTGCTGCCCAAGAGTTCTAGGTTGTAGCCATTGGCCGTGGTGGTCAGCACAGGTGTGCTCAAGTCATCCGCAAAGCGAATGGTTTGGCCTGCCACCGTGTCGCTCAACACCACGCTGGTGCCTGTGGTGACTGCGCTGCTGAAAGTCGCGCCGTTGCTGTTGGCCAAAGTGAGTGTCTTCAACGACACGGTTGGGCCCATAGCACCCGTCACGCTCACCGCACCTGCGCTCGCGGCGTTCAGCGTGAGCGATTGGGTGTTGGCCGTTGTGCCATTCACGGCACCACCCAACGTCAAATCACCACCTGCGGTGTTGAGTGTGAGGTCACCCGTCAGCGTGATCGCGGTGTTGCTGTCACCCAAACTCATGGCAGTGTTGCTTGTGCTCACCGTACCTGCAGCACTGATGGCGCTTGGCGCTGTGGCAGTCAGGCCACCGGCAAAACTCAGGCTATCTGCGGCTGCATTACCCAGCACCAAGCTGCCCGTGTTCAAGAACGTGGTGTTGCCCGTCACGCTGGTGCTGCTGCCCAAGAGTTCTAGGTTGTAGCCGTTGGCTGTGGTGGTCAGCACAGGTGTGCTCAGGTCATCCGCAAAGCGAATGGTTTGGCCTGCCACCGTGTCGCTCAACACCACGCTGGTGCCTGTGGTGACTGCGCTGCTGAAGGTCGCGCCGTTGCTGTTGGCCAAAGTGAGTGTGCGCAACGCAACCGTGTTGCCCACCTGCCCTGTCACCAGCACTGTGCCTTGGGTGCCGGCATTCAAGGTCACAGATTGGGTGTTGTTGGCCGTGCCATTCAGCGTTTTGCCAAACGTGATGTTGGCGCCTGCGGCCAACGCACCGTTGTTGGTGGTGTCAAACGTGGTGTCGGCCGTGACCACAGCATCGTCCGCAATAACGATGGAGTTGGCGCTGCTGGTGCGCACAGTGCCGCCGCTGAAGGTGCTACTGCCTGCTGCATCGGTTTCAAAGTGTGCGGGGGCGATGACCGTGCCAATGGCGCCGGTGTAAGTGGTGTTGCCGCTGTCGGCCACCACCACGCGGCTGGTGCCGTCGAACGTGCTGCCAAAGGTCATACCCACACCCGTGAACGTGGTGGTGTCGGTGGCTAAGCCACCCACGGTGACCGTGCCGTTGTAGGTTTGCGTGTGGGTGCCGGCGTTCACGCTGCCACCGTTCACCACGGTGGCGCCATTCACCGTCAAGTCACCCGCCGCCGTGACGGCTTTGCCAAAGGTCACAGTACTGGCCGTCAAGGTGCTGGTGCCGCTGAAGATCACAGGGCTATTGAAATCCAAGGTGTACGCGCCACCGCTCATGTCGCCGTTCACCGTGGTGGTGGCGGTGCCGCTGTCAAACACCGTGTTGGCCAACAAGGTGGCGGTTTGGCCGGCGTGACCGATGGTGATGGCTTGGTTGTGGGAGCTATACGTGCCGTTGAGCTGCAAAGCACCGGTGTTGGCCAGGTTGATGCCATTCATCACAGACACTGTGCCATGCAATTGCAAGGCAAAGGGTTCAGCCGCCACCGTGAAGGTGGGCGTGATCAAACCACCGTTGAACGCGATGGTGTGTGCGTCCACGGTGTCGGTCAACACCACGCTGGTGCCGGTGGTCACCGCGCCGGTGAACGTGGCCGTGTTGCTGTTCACGACCTCCAAGGTTTTGAGCGACGCACTGTCACCCACTGCGCCTTGCACCGTGATGTGGCCTGTGCTGCCCGCATCCAGTTGCACGCTGCGTGTGTTGGCCGTGTCGCCATTGAGGGTTTGCATGAAGCTCAAATTGCCACCCGTCTGCAGCTGCACATCGTTGAACACTTTGACGAGGTCATTGAACACAGCGTCCTGGGTCACGTGCACCGAGGTGCCTTTGAGCTGGGTGTTACCCGCTGCATCGGTGGTCAAGCTGGCCAAGGCCTGCAGTGCACCCACCGAGCTACCGAACACTGTGGTGCCGCTGTCGTTGACCGTCAAGCTGTAGGTGCCCGAGCTTGCGCCATCCACAGTCGAAGCAAACGCCACATTCACGCCTTGCAAGGTCGTGTTCGCGTCCAGCGTGGCAGCCTCGCCATAGCTTTGCGCGCCGGTGGTGGTGATGCTGCCGCCGTTGATCACCAAAGTGCCGCCCACATTGGTGGTCACGCGGGTCAAGGCGGTGGTGTAGCCCACGGCGCCGCCAAAGGTGGTGGTGCCTGTGCTGTTGACGATCAAGGCTTGTGCGCCATCCACCGTGCTGCCCAAAGTCACATCGCCTGCGCCGGCGTTGAGCACCGTGTCTGCGCCCAAGGTCACTGCGCCGCTGTAGCTTTGTGCGCCTGTGGTCGTCACACTGCCGCCATTCAAGGTGGTCGCACCCACCACGCTCAAACTCGTGCCATTCACTGCGCTGTCAAAGGTCACACCCGAGGCGGTCAGCGTGGTGGCTGCACCTAGGCTCACGTTACCGCTGTAGCTTTGTGCGCCAGTGGTGGTCACGCTGCCGCCATTCAAGGTGGTTGTGCCCACCACGCGCAAGCTGGTGCCGTTCACGGTGCTGTCAAAGGTCACACCCGAGGCAGTCAACGTGGTCGCAGCGCCCAAGCTCACAGCCTCGCCATAACTTTGAGCGCCAGTGGTGGTGACGCTGCCACCGTTGATGGCCACGCTGCCCGCCGTGCCTGCGTCGGTCGTCACGCGGCTCAGCGCCTGTGTTTGGCCCACAGCACCGCCGAATGTGGTGATGCCGTTGCTGTTCACCACCAAGGCTTGAGGCGTGCTGGTGGCTGAGTCCACCGTGCTGCTGAAAGTCACATCGCCAGCGCCTGCGTTCAACACCGTGTCTGCGCCCAAACTCACGGCACCGCTGTAACTTTGTGCGCCTGCGGTGCTCACACGGCCACCGTTGAGCGCTGTGGTACCCACCACGCTGAAGCTGCTGGTGCCATCCACGGCGGCATCTAAGGTCACGCCCGATGCGCTCAACGTGGTTGCAGCGCCCAAGCTCAGCACTTCACCGTAGTGCTGTTCGCCAGTGGTCGTCACTGCGCCACCGTTGATGGCCAAAGTGCCGCCGGCATTGGTGGTCAAGCGGGTCAATGCAGTGGTGTTACCCACGGCCCCGTCAAAAGTGGTGGCGCCTGTGCTGTTGACGGTGAGCGAATAAGCACCCTCCACCGTGCTGCTGAAGGTGATGTTGGCTGTGCCTGCATTCAAGGTGGCATCCGCGCCCAAGGTCACGGCGCCGTTGTAGCTTTGTGCCGCGTTGCCCGTGTTCACACTGCCGCCATTGAGTGCCGTAGCACCGTTCACGGTGAGGCTGTGACTACCCGACACGGCACCACCCAAGGTCACGGTGCTGGCTGTCAGCGTGGTGTCCGCGCCCAAAGTCACGGTATCGCTGTAGGTTTGTGCGGCCGTGGCGGTGTTCACCGTGCTGCCATTCAAGGTGGCTGGGCCTGAAATGGTCAAGGCATACGCACCGCTGAGCGCGCCACCCAAGGTGGTCATGCCTGTGCCGCTGTTGAGCGTGGTGTCAGCGGTCAACACCAGCGGTGTGCCTGCATCACCCAAAGTCAAGGTGTTGTTGCTGCCCGTGGCCAATGTGCCTGCCAACTGGATGCTGCTCGGTGAGGTCATGGCGGCGCCGTTGGTGAAGCTGAAGCTGTCGCTGGCGGATGCCCCCAAGCTCAACACCCCTGTGTTCAAGAATGGCGTGGTGCTGGCAAAGCTGTTGTTGCCGCCTGTGACTGTCAAGGCGTAAGGGCCGCTGATGGTGCTGCCAAAACTCAAGCCATATCCAGCATCGCTCTTGAACACACTGTCAGCCGTGAGGGTGATGGCCCCTGTGGCACCGCCCACCGTGGTGGTGTTGGCGTTGTAAATCACGCCGCTGTTATTCACGCCTGTGCCTGCCACGCTCAAGGCGTTGGCGATGGATTGGCCGTTCAAGTCCAGTGCAGCACCGCTGTTCACGGTCAAGTCGGCGGTACCCACAGGGCCTGAGGTGATGTTGCCCAAGGTACTGGTCGTGCTAGCGCCCAACTTCATCACACCCGCTTGCACAGTCGTGCCACCGTCATAGGTGTTCGCCCCCGAGAGCGTCAAGCTGCCTGCGCCCTGCTTGACCAAGCTCACGCCAGCGCCAGACATCACACCCGACCAACTGCTGTCGCCAGAGTTATTCAAAGTCAACGCATCGCCATGGCTCAAAGCGATGTTGTGTGTGCTTTGAATGGCAGCGCCGTACAGTGTCACAGGGCCTGCCACGCTCAAGTCAGCGCCCACCGTGATGTCGCTGGTGTTGCCCAAGCGACCCAAGGTCAACCCAGTGAGCGTGTTGGCCCAGCTGTACACGCTGGTGTCCAGCGCTGCGCTGAACGAGGTGACCGGTTGAATCGTCACAAAGCCGTTGCCTGTAAAGCCTACGGTGGTGGGGCGTGCATTGTTGGTGAATACCAAGCCACCGCCGCTGTTGCCCGTGGCGGTGCTGCCGGTGTAGGTTTGTGTGCCCGTGAGGGTGAGCACGTTGCCACCCAGTTTGCTCACTGCGCCCGCGCCGCTGATGTTGCCTGCGTAGGTCACCGCGTCAGAACGGCTGAACACCAAGCCCGCGCCCGAAGCCACAGCAGCGTTGCCTGCCACGCTGCCCGTGGTACCTGCATCGCCCACTTGCAACACACCCGCGCTCACGGTGATGTTGCCTGTAGAGGTGTTGGCGCCTGTGAGCTTGACTGTGTTGGCTTGCTGCTTGGTCAAGGTGCCCACGCTCAGTACGCCGCTGAAGGTGTAGTCGGTGGTCGAATCCAACAACAAGCCGCCATTGGCTTGCACATTGCCTGAGAGCAAGCGCCCTGCACTGCCACCGGTGCCGATGCTGATTTTTTTGCTGCCGCTGGCGTTCAGGTTGGCAATCGTCACATCGCCCACCACGTAGCCTGTGGTGGCGGCCGAGCCGCCTAAGCTCAAGGTGCCAGCACCGGTGATGTTTTTGTAATACAGGCTGGCTGCGCCTTGGGATGAGTTTTCGCTCACGCTCACGCCTGCACCAACATCAATGTTCATGGCGTAGGCCGCTGTGTCGCTGCCAATGAACCAAGGCGTGAAGGACGTCACGCCATTGGTGGCGGTGAACTTGGCCGTTGCCTCACCTGCAGCGCGAACCACCAAGCTGTTCATGTTGTGGCCGGTGAAGGTCACATCACCCTTGATGTAATAGCTTGCGCTTGCGCCTGCGCCTGCGCCTGTGGGCGTCATCACGTTGGCGATGGTCAGGCCTGCGCTGCCGCCGTCCACCACCACGGTGGTGGTGAGGTTGGTGTTGACACCGCCGTTGAACGTCACCGCTTGTGCGCCCATGTTCTCCAACACGCCTGTGCCTGTGAGGCTGATGGCGTTGCTGTAAGTGACAGGGCCCGTGGTGTCAAAGCTCAGGCGTGTGCTGCTCACGGTCACGTTGCCACTGCCCAAGGCGTTGGCAGCACCACCAGCAATCAGTTGGCCAGCCGACACCGTGGTGCCGCCGCTGTAGGTGTTGGCACCTGTGAGTGTCAAAACACCAGAACCTGATTTGCTCAAACCACCTGTGCCGGCCATCACGCCTGCATAGTTCACACTCTTGGACGCGTCCACCGAGAACGTACCGCCACTGCTACCCAAAGTGATGCCACGGTTGGTGTTGAGTGTGAAGCTGTCTGTGGCCAGCAACGTGCCACCGTTGACAGTGATGGTGTCGGCCACCACTGTGCTCGGTGTGGCGCCCAAATAGCTGTCAGTCGCGACCGCCAAGGAACCGCCGTTGATTTGGATCTTGCCTTCATGGCCATGGGCATAGCTGCTGGTCAACGTACCTGCAAATGTGCTGGGCAGCACGGCCAGCGCCACGTTGGCGCCATCGGGCAACACACCCGTCTGGCTTAAGTTGCCTGTGACGGCCCAATTGCTGGCATCAGACCAGTTGCCATTGCCACCAACCCAAGTGGCCGATGTCAATTGCGAAATGGTTTTCGACGCATTGCCGGACGCCAAATTCACGGTGTAGTTGTCTTTGTCGGCCCCTGCCAGCACCACACCCGTGACAGTGACCAGCTTGGTGCCCACATGGCGATCTGCGAACGTACCCGTGGCTGAGGTGTAGGTCACCGCATCGTTGGTTTCGAGTGTGTTGAAGGTCACCGTGCCGCTGAAGGTGGCTGCTGTGTTGCCGTCATACACCTTGTTGTTGACCACAAAGCCTGCCAAGTTGATGCTCTTCTTGGCCACGCTCAATTGACTGCCACCTGTTTGGCTCATGGCGTAACCCAACTTAGACAAACCATCTGTCAAGTCATACGCTGTCGCACGGTAGTTCAGCTTGCCAGCGGTGGAGTACGTGGCACCTTGAATGATCACCCCCAAACCTGTGACGTTTTCATCGCCATTGAGGGCCACACGCAAGGTGGACAACGCCGATGTGCCATCAGGCTTCAAGTTGTTCAATGTGTTGTTGTGGTCAAAGCCATACGTCACGCCATAGCTGTCAATGTTGGCCGTGGCTGTGGGTTGCTCACGGTAAATGGCGTTCACCACATTGGGGCTCAAGGCCCAGGTGTAGTTGGTGTTTGTTTCGTCTGAGTTGTAGCGGAAATTGCCCGAGCCAGAACCGACCAAGGCGCTCAAGCCTGCACTGCCCGACACGCTGCCGCCCATCAAACGAATGTTGCCGCCAGTGCCTGCGGTGATGGTCGGTGTGCCCGTGATGACGATGTTGCCCCCTGTGGCCGTGCCTGCTGCACTGCTCTTGCCAGCGTTGATCAACACAGCATTGGCTGTGGTGCTGGTGGTGCTGATGTTTTGGTCAATCGTCAAATCACCACTCAAAGTTTCAATGCGCACATCACCTGTGGCGGTGATGCCCGTGGGGTTGACTGTGCCTATCGTCAAGGCACCCGCGTTCACATATGTCAACGCCCCCACACCGCTGGCAGCCAAGGTGTTGATGCGGTTGCTGGTGTGATCTAAGGTAACGGCACCACTGAGCAATGCCAACTTGTCTGCCACGAGGTAGCCTGATGCCCCTTCGGTGATGGTCGTTCCTGTGAGCTTGATGGTGTTGTTGGTCGCCGTCAACGGTGCATTGATGGCAATCGTGCCGCCATAAATCGTTACCGGACCTGCAATCGTCGTTGCACTACCGACTGTGACACCACCCGTGTTGCCAGTTTGACCAATCGTCAAACCAGACACACCGCCGTCATACGTGAGGTACGCCGTGTTGAACGTGTTGGCAAAGGAGTGGCCATCGGTGGGACGAATGGTCAAGGTACCCGAGGTGCTGAACGCCATCGTGCCTGACGCGCTCACATCATCCGAAATCACGGTGATATTGCTGCTGGAGCTGGTCACCGCTGTGCTGGCTTTGGCACCTAAGCTGAGAGAACCAAGGTTATTCACAATGCCCACGCTGCGTGTGCCGGTGTTGAGTGTGATGACGCCACTGTCAGCCAACAAGTTCAACACGCCGCCCTGTGTCGTGAGATAGCCCAGTCGCACCCCATAGGCACCCGCTTTGGTGGATGAGCCCAATGACGTAAAACTGATACCACCGCCACCTGTTGCCACCAACGAGGTGGTGCCTGCCATGCCAGCGCCCTCGCCTGCACCGTTCGACACCAAGCCGGTGCCCACGCTTTGAGAGGCGTCAGAGATCCAAGTGATAGCGTCACTGGCTGCGTTGGATGACGTCAAGGTGAAGATGCCGTTGCGATACGCGGTGGTGGTGCTGTGATGCCAACCGATACCGGCACCACCACCATCGCCCACCGCTTGACCTTCGATGTAGATTTTTCCTGAGCCTGCATTCACGTCTACCGTGCCAGTAGCCAAGAAACCGCGGAAAGTGGTGGTCTTGCCACGGATGTAAATGTCACCACCGCTGGTCGACAACGTGGCTTCTTCCAGGAAGACACCGACCTTGTCAAAGTTGGCAGCGTTGCCTGTGCCTGAGATGGTGGTGCCAGACACGGCATACCCATCACCCACCGTCAGCCCGTGCCACTGCGTGGCGGAGTCTGCACCACCGGCCATCCACAAATGGCCACCGCCTGTGGTGATGGACGATCCGCCGTACAACATGATGCTGCCGGTGCTGGTTTGGTTGTCGCTGTTACTCCACAGCACCACATCGCCACCGTTGGTGGTGATGGATTTGGTGCTTGCCAATGAAATATCACCGCTCGACTTCAGCAACACATCGCCCACAGCAGCGGCAGCTGTGGTGTTGAGGTTGCCGTTCACATTGATGGTGCCGCCATAGGCTGTGATGGGGCCTGCAATCGTGGCGTCATACAAAGATACCGCACTGGTGTTGGTGGCTTTACCCACAGTCAAACCACCCAAGGTATTTGCAAATGTCCAGCCCGATGTGGAGAACGCACCTGTAAAGCCTGTGCCCACAGATTCAATGCGCAAACTGCCAGCACCGCCAAACGAGGCACTGGTGGTGGTGGGTGCGTTGTTCGACAACACCAAAGCACCCGCATTCACCGTGGTTGCACCGGTGTAGGTGCCGTTGCTGGTGAGCGTCCATGTGCCTGTGCCTGATTTGGCCAAACCACCAGCACCTGAAATGGCACCGCCAAATGTGCTGCTGGTGTTGTCTGAACCTGCCGTCAACACGGCACCTGTGCCCAAGACCAAATTGCCGCCAGTGGTGCCACCGCCGGTGAGTGACCCCACATTCAAGCTGCTGTTGAGTTGCAACAAGGTGCCATTGACATTGCTCAAACTCACCGCAGAGTTGTTGCCCAATGCGTGGAGGTGCGTGGTGATCACCGTTCCGGCATTGAGGGTCGTGTTGCCGGTGTAGGCGTTGTCACCACTCAAAGTCAGCGTGCCTGATCCCGCATTGATCAGCCATCCACCTGCACCATTGATACGACCTGACAAGGTGGCTGTCACCGATGACGCATTCAACGTCGTCGCACCGTTGATGACCCAGTCATTCGCCACAGCGGTGACGCTTGAATTGAGCAACACCGTTGTGCCATCAGCCAATGTGGCGGCACCTGTGCCTAACGCAGTGTTGTGTGACACGCCGATGTTGCCAGCACTCACTGTTGTCCCGCCGGTGTAGCTATTGGCTCCCGCCAACACCAAAGCACCTGCACCTTGCTTGACCAAGGCAACACCCGCGCCCGACACAACCCCTGTCAGTCCGCTGCTACCGCTGACGTTGACAGTCAACACACGGTCGTTGGCCAACGCCAAGTTGTTAGCCCCATTCAAGCTGTTGCCAGTGAGCCAAACATCGCCTGTGGTGGCATCGGTGGTCGTCAAGTTGGCGTTGAGCGCCAATGCGCCGCCATAAATGCGTACAGGGCCTGCCACGCTCATGTCAGCACCAAGTGTGATGTTGGCGGTGTTTGCTGCGTGACCCAAGGTGATGCCCGACAAGGTGCTGGCCCAGGTGTAGCTGCTGGTGTTCAAGGCAGCGCCAAAACTGGCATTGCCCACAGGCTGAATGGCCACCGCGCCACTGCCAGTGAAGCCTGAGGTGCTTGGTGCTGTGTTGTTGACGTAAACCAGATGGCTGCCAACAGCGCCTGTGTTGGTGCTGCCAGTGTAGGTTTGCAAACCTGTGAGCGTGAGGGTGTTGGTGCCCATTTGTTGCAGGCCGCCCGTGCCTGAGATGTCATTGCTGACCGTCACATCGTCTGTGCGGTTGAAAGCCAAAGTGCCGCTGACATTGACAGCACCCGTGCCCAGAGAGCCCGACGTTGCGCCATTGCCCACCTGCAGTGTGCCCGCTGTCACGGCGGTGCTGGTGTAGCTGTTAGCGCCTGAGATCACCATGGTGCCATTGCCCGATTTGGTCAAGCCGCCCGAGCCTTGCAACACACCTTCGTAGTTCAAGCTCTTCGATGCATCGACTTGGAAAGTACCGCCATTGCTGGCCAAGGTGATGCCTCGATTGGCGTTGAGCGTGAACGAGTCTGTGGCATTCAAGGTGCCGCCGTCGAGGGTGATCAAATCAGCTGTCGCGTTGGCGGGCGTTGCGCCCAAGAAGCTATCGTTGGCGGCACGCACGGTACCGGCAATTTGAATTTGGCCCGTGTAGCCTGTGGCCGCATTCGCCACCACCGTGCTGCCACTTGGAACGATGGCCAAGGCCACGTTGCTCAAATTAGGCAGCACGCCGGTTTGGCTCAAGTTCCCTGTGACAGCCCAGTTCGCGGGATTGCTCCAGTTGCCGCCCGCTGCGCCCACATAAGTCGCTGAAGGCAACTGAAGAATCGTGCCTGCTGCCGTTTGGCCCGAGGCGGTGTCCCACACATAGTTGTTGGCTGCGGCCCCAGAAAGAGTGACACCGCTCACAGTGACCACGCGGCTGTTAGACACGTTCAGCGAGTCATACGTGCCCGTGATGGCGTTCACGGTCACATCGTCACTGCCATACACCGTGCTGGGGGTCACGCCTGTGGTGGAAACCGAGGCACTGGTGTTGCCGTCATAAGTTTTGCTGGCCGTCAAAGCGCCACTCAAGGTCACCACCTTGCGATCAATCGTCACCGGCGAGTTGGCAACCGTGATGCTGTAGTTATTGAAATCAGCCGTCCCTGTCGAGGCAGTGATGGCTGTCATGAAGTTATTGCCATTGCTCGACACATTGGCTGACTGAGCCACCACTGCAGTGGGCACCATGGTTTCACCGTTGACCAAACCACTCACCAACACCGCTGTGGGCACCAAGCTTGTGCTACCGCTGTAGGTGGCACGTACCGTCACGACCAAGGGCATCTTGTCAACCGTCATGTTGTAGGTCGCACCCGTCAGGGTGTATTTGTCGCTGGTGATGCTGAAGGTGTTGCTTGCCAAACTGTGATACGTCGTTGCGTTGGGGCTGCTGACCGTGGCACCACCGCTCAAGGTGAGCGCATCACCCGCCACGATGCCTGACACGGTATAGGCATTGCTTGCGCTGCTGAATGAGGTGTTGCCGTCGTAGTTCTTCGACATGGTCACTGTGATGGGAGCCAAAGTGATGTCGCCTGTTCCCGTCAATGTGGGCGAACTGAAGGCGTAGCCATAAATCGTTTTATCGCTCACGGCGTTGTATGCCGTCACGATCACGCCATTGACTGAGACGGTTTTTCCTGTGCCCACGCCCACGATGGTGGAGGCGCTGCCTGCGGAGGTGTAGTGGCTGTTGGTGGTTTGTGTGACGCTCAACACATCGCCATTGAGCAAACCAGAGACCGCAATGTTGCTGGGTTGAATGACCACGCTGTCGGTGCCATCATAAGGCTTAGACAAGGTTCCCACCAAAGAACCTGTGAGTGTGGGGGCGTAGGTATAGAGCAAACCATTGCCCGTGCCCAACACGGTGCTCGAGGCGTAAGTTGCCCCGTACTGCACGTAGTTGTTCACCAAACCACCGTTTTCATCACCGCCATTGGCTTCTGTTTCCAAGGGAATGGCGTTGGCACTCCACACCTGCCAGGTGTGGCCATTGCTCACGCTCAGTGCACTTGCACCCGCACGGTTAAAGAACTTTGCACCCGCCAACACAATATTGCCCGTGGTGGTGCTGATGCCCAGCCCGCTCATCAAGGTGAGGTTGGCTGTGTTGGCAATCGTGACGTTGCCTGTCGCGTTGATCAGGCCCACATCCAAGAGCACACTGTTTTTCATGTTCAGCGCACCGATGGTGCCGCTGGTTGCCAGTGTGTTGATGGTGTTGTTGGCATTGCTCAATGTCGTGCCACCTGCACCGCTTAGGGTCAGACCATAGCCGTTGTCATCCACCACGCCTGACAAAGTCAAGCCCGTACCCGAGACAGCCAAGGTGCTGCGCGCACCTAAATTCACCGCACCAGACAAGCTGCTGCTGCCTGTAGACACACGCAAGGTGCCGCCATTGAGGTTCAGGGTTTCATTACCAATTGCAGCGTTTTGTAAATCCAGCACCGCACCGCTGGCCACTGTGGTGGTGCCCGTGTTGTTGCCCAAACCATTGTTTTGGGTCACGGCCACCGTGCCGGTGTTGACCGTGAGGTTGCCGCTCCAGGTGTTGGCCCCCGACAAAGTCAGCACGCTGGTCGATGTGTCTTTCAGCACATGACCTGCGCCGCTGATGATGCCGCTCAAGGTTTGCGCCATGCTAGAGCTGTCTTGCAACTGTGCCCCCGCGCTGATAGCGACGTTGCCGGCATACGTGCCAGCGCCCAAGCTACCCGCGCCGCTGAGTTTCAAGGTACCTGCGGTGATGGTGGTGTTGCCGCCATAGGTATTGGCAGCGGTCAAATTCATCACACCAGCGGCACCCTTGGTGAGCGTGGTGCTCGCGCCAGAAATCAACCCCACCGTGCCCGATACCGTGGGATTGAGAGTGATCGAGTTAGAGGCCGCCACGGCTTGCAAACTCAGGTTCGCACCTGTCACCGTCACATCGGTGTAGGTCGCCGTGTTGGCCAACGCTGTGGCCACAGTGACATCGCCTGTGGTGCCTGCGTTCAAGGTCAGGGCTTTGGTGGTCGGTGAAGTCAACGTACCTGCAAAGCTCATGTTTGCACCTGTGCCAGCCAAGGTGCTGTTAAAACCAAATGCGCTGCCGCTGTCTTGCATCACCACATTGCCACTGTAGGTCTGGGCGCCGCTCGAAGTCACTTGTGTACCACCCAACGTGGCCAAGCCTGTCACGCTCAGAGTGCCTAGGCTGGTCATCGAGCCACCCGTGGTCAATGGGCCATTCACCGTCAAGTTGTAACGGTTGGCTGACCCAGCCACGGTGGATGCTGTGGTGATTTGCGTACCCGTCAACGTGGCGTTAGCCCCCAGCGTCACCAAGCCGTTGTAGCTTTGGGTCAAGTTGCTGGTGTAGGTGCCACCTGAGAGTGTGAAGGTGGTGCCATTGCTGCTCAAGCCATTGAACGTCATCAAGCCCGCATTGCTCGCCGTGGTCTTGCCGTAATTCAAGGCCGTGTTCAAGTCAAATGCGGCAGACGTTGTGGTCAGCTCCAGCGATGCATTGGTTGGCAAGGTTGTTGCAAACACTGAACGGTTCAGCGTGCCAGCGGTCGAGCCCATGATGCTGTCCATATTGGCGTTCAGCGCACTCATGCTCACATCGGCGGTACGCAGCTTGGTCAGCCCCTGCATCACCTTGCCCAAACCAATGCCTGAACCATCAATCACCAAGTTGTTGCCCGTCAACACCTGCGTATCGCTGTAAGCCATGCCCACCACGGTGTTGCTGCCATACAAGCTCAGCGTGTTAGCCAACTTAGTGCTAGCGCCGATCACCAACTTAGAGTCTGTGAACAAGGGGCTACCGGTTGTGTTGGCCAACAACTCGTAGAAGAAGCCATTCGCACCCGTGGTCACCGTGCCACCGTTGAGCAAGTAGCCGCCGCCATAAATGCCCACTTGCGCGCGCGTCGCAACGGTTGTGCCGTCGGCCAAATAGGCGTAGCCCGAAATCGCCTGCGGTGCCGAGCTACCGTAAATGGCTTTCAAATAGGGATACAAGCCCGTGCCCGTGCCCCACGTCGCAGTCGCAAAGTTGGCGTGCGGCAAAGCCCCCAACAACGACGCGGTAGACAAGCCCGTGGCAGGCCCTGTGCCGCCTACACCGGCTGCATCGCTGCTCATGCCCGAGGTGGTGCTGTCGTAATACAAGTTGTTGCGAATGACCCAGTAGGTTGTGACTTGGCTCGGTACCGTGCCAGTCACGGTGGTGCCTGTGCCCACGCCACCAAACGATGCACCTACAGATGTAGCACCGGTTCTCGATGTAACCATGCCCGTCGAATAACCGTAGTTAAATGTGGCACGTGCTGCATAGCCCACCAAACCGCCCACGTTGGTGGTGCCTGTCACAGCGCCTGTGGCATAAAAATCTTGCAGCGTGCGGGTGTAAGCCGTATCGCTTGAGTAGCCCAAAAAGCCGCCAGCACCGTCACTCGTGGCGTTGACCATGCCCGTGGCATAGCTCGCCGAAATTCCGCCGCTGTAAGTCATCAAACCCACAAAACCACCCACATATGCCGTGCCGCTCACAGAACTGGCTGCGCGCGAGTTGGTGATGCTGTTGTAGGTGTTGAAGTAACCCACAAATCCGCCTGTGTTGTTACCCGTGCTGGTCACGTTCGCGTTGGCGTAAGAGGTCGTGGCGCTGCTGGAGCCGTACATCGCGCCCACCAAGCCACCCACATTGCCCACGCCCGAGACCGAACCGTTGGAGCCAGACGAGGTCACGGGGGCGCTATCCAAGTACCCCACCAAACCGCCCACGCTGGAACTCAGCCCCACCACGGTGGTGTTGGCAGTCGAGCCTGTGATAGAGCCTGAGCTCTGATAACCCACCAAGCCGCCCACCTGCGACCCGTTGCCCTTGACCCCGAAGTAAATCGTGTTGGCGCCGTTGACGTAAGAACCCGTCGAAGCGTTGCTGGCCGTTGAGTTTGAAATCGTCGAAGACGTGGTGACCGACCCAACCAAACCACCCACAGAACTGCTGGTACCGCTGACCCAACCATTCGCAGTCGCGTTGCTGATAGCGACCACGTAGTATGCGGATCCCACCAAACCGCCAACGCCAGATGTGCCTTGCACATTGCCAAATGCCGTGGCATTGCTAAGGTTTGCGAAGTAATACATGTAACCGGCCAAACCACCCGTGCTGGTGGTGCCTGTCACATTGCCTGTGGCGTAGGCATTGGAAATGGTTGTGTAGTAGGTATACCCCACCAGACCGCCTGTCGAATCGCCGCCGGTCACGTTGCCCGTGGCGTAAGTGGTGCTCCCTGTGGTCGCGGTGGTACCTGTGATGGTTGAACTGGTGTAACCCACCAAGCCCCCCACGCTTGAGCCGTTGCTCTGAACTTCACCCGTGCTGTACGAGTGAGTCACTGCGCCTGCGTTATAGCCAATCAAGCCGCCCGTGTAGGTGCCGCCTTTCACCAATGTGCCAATATATTTATTCCAACTCGTGGCGACGGATGACTGCCCAATCACGCCGCCGAGATAGCTACTGCCATAAGCTCCGCCCCATCCTGTGACAGTGCCCGACACATAAGAATTGGTCACCGAGCCGCCCGATGCATAACCAATCAAACCACCTGCGTTGCTACCAGAGGCCTCCAAGTTGCTCGTCGCAAACGTGGTGTAGGTTGGCGTGCTCGACACCACTGCTTCACCCACGATGCCCGCAGACTGCCCAATCAAACCACCGACATTGCTCACGCCCTTGACCAAGCCCGTGGTGTGCGAGCTGGTGTTCAAAATGGACGAGGTGTGTTCAAGATAGCCCACCAAACCACCCGCAATGCTGCTGGTACCCGTCACCGCGCTGGTAGAGCTAGAACCCGTGACTGAGCCGTAATACACACGGCCCGCCAAGCCACCCACTTGTGTAGCGCCCGTCACCGCGCCGGATGAGGTGGAGTTGGTCAACGTGCCTGTGTTCAAGCGGCCCACGATGCCACCCACATGCGTGCCCCCCGTCACCACCACACTGGAGGTGTCTAGGTTCAGCGCATTGGTGGTGTTGCTGCTGGCGTTGATGAAGCCCACCACGCCACCCGCATTGCCCAAGCCCGTGTTGCTGCCGCTGCCCGAAATGTTGTCACCTGGGTCGACCTGGTAGGTCATGTCGCTACCCGTGACCGAGCCCGCGACTGTGGCATTGGTGATAGCGCGCAGATACGACGCGCCCGCCTCGGTACCCACGTTGAGCTTGCCCAACACCGAGGCATTGCTCATCGTCAAACCATTCAAAGCTTGCGTCACCGTGCGGCCATTGAGGTAACCAATGAAGCCCAAGTTCGAGGTGTTTTGGCTCAACGTCAAATTCGTGATGGTCTTGCCATTGGCATCAAAGTAGCCTGACACATAAGGCACAAACACGCCTGCATCCATCGTGATGTTGTTGGCCAGTTTGAACTTCAAAGTGGCTTGATCGGCGTAGCCCAAATAGTTTTTGATGTCGGCTGATGAGGTCAGGCTGTAGTAGCTACTGCCATCTGCCGTGCCAAAGTAGCTTTGCAGCTTGGTGGTGTTGGCCACGGCCAAGCCGTCTAACGCGGGAGTGAACCAGTCGGTGTACTGTGTACCAAACAAACCACCCGTGGTAATCAGCCCCGTCACAGCCACGCGTGCGCTGGGTGATGCGGGCGTGAGGCCAGTGATGCTCACCGTATCAATGTTGTAATGCGCGTTCACCAAGGTGGCGCCGGGCGTGACAAACCCCACCAAACCGCCATAGTTGTAGTCGGCTGTGACTGCGCCCGTGGAATACGCATTGTTGATGCTCGCTGACGTGTCCGCACGTCCCACCAAACCACCCACATCGTTACGGCCCGTCACCGCACCTGCTGCGTACGAGTACTTGGTGCCATTGACTGGAACGGCACCCAAAGCAGCGTCACTGGCTTGAATGGTGCCGGCCAACTTGCCGACCAAGCCACCCACATAGTCATACGTGCCTGTCACAGGCCGTGCGGTGTATGAGCCTTTGATGATGGCCGCACTGTCCGTCACACCCACCAAGCCGCCCACATACGACGCCCCAGCCACTGTGCCCGTGATGTACGACGAATCAGACAAAGTGGTGCCGTACAAGCCACCAATCAAACCACCCACGTAATACGCAGAAGTGCCAGTGCCACTCACCACGCCCGAGGCGTATGAATTGAGCACAGTACCGGTGGCATAACCTACCAGTCCACCTGTGTAGCTGCTGCTGCTCGTCACATTGCCAGAGGCGTTTGAGCCACTGATGGTGCTGGTGGAATTGTTATAGCCCACCAAGCCCCCTGCATAGTTGCCCACTGCCGTCACATTGCCCGTGGCGTAGCTCGATGTAATGCTGGTTCCATCGCTGTTGCCAATCAGGCCCCCCGCGCGACCACTGGCACCACCCACCACATTTCCCGTCGCGTTGGAATTGGTCAGCTTGGCACCGTAGTAAAGCCCGTCGTAGCCGTTGTAATAACGAGCAAACTGCCCCATCAACCCGCCGACGTAGCCGCTTGCGGTCTGCGTCACCAAACCGGTCGCCGTGAGGTTATCAAACAGCATTCCCGTTGTGCTGCCAATCAGACCGCCTACATAGCTGCTTGCCCCCGTGACCGCACCACTCGCGCTGGCATAGCTCAGGTTCATGACTTCGGTGTTGTAGTTGCTGCCGTAGTTGAAGTTGTACACACCTATCAGGCCTCCAGCGTACGAGGAGGAAGCTGTCACAGCGCCGGACGCCGAAAGCTGTGTGCCCAAATAGTTCGTCACGTTGGCGTTGTTGGGCGTGAAAGTCGAAACGTAGTTGTAGGAACCCACCAGACCGCCCACACGCGTCGTACCCGTCACGGGCAGGTTGCTGCTCAAGTTGGTGGCCGCCACACTGTCAAACCAACCCACCAAGCCTCCCAGATAGCCCGAGCTTGGCGCTGCATTGTTATAAATGGTATTGATGTTGCTGACCTTGGCCGCCGTAGAAACAGCCTGTGCCGAGCTGGTGTTGTAGACCACACTTTGCCCCACATAGCCTGCATAGCCGCCAATGAAATTGGTTCCACTCACATCAGCGGCCAAGGTGCTCAAGCCACCAGAGATGACTGCGTTATACGCAGAGCCAACCGCCCCACCCACATACTCCAAACCATTCACCAACCCCGAGGTGGACACCTTCAAATCGGTCAATGTGCTCCTATACACCGCACCCAAGAAACCGATCTGTGCTGTGGCTGCGCGGGTGAACGCAAAGTTGGTCACGCCATATGTGTTGCCTTTGAACTCCGTCGCACCGAAGTAAGGCAAATAAGCGGTGGTAGCACCCGTCATGCTCAAGTCGTTAGCCAACTTGAAGGTGTAGCCATTCACTGCACCGCCTGCAGCGGATTGCGTGAACGGCAGCATCTTGTCGAGATCAGCATTCGACGAAATGAAATACGTTTTGCCAGTGGCATCAGTCGCGTCTTGCGTCAAACCAGCGCTGGCAATCGACAGTGGCAAACGGCTCGTCGGCGTGACCACCACCGACGCCCCACCCTGCTTGGCCCACGCGTCGTACTGGGTGGAATACAAGCCTCCAACTGTCAAGACAGACGCACCATTGATGGTGCTGTTACCCATGTCGTAATAGCTGTTGCTAAACCAAGTACCCGGTCTGAAGTAGCCCGCCAAGCCACCGTAGTTCACGGCGTTGGCATCGGTGGTGATCGTGCCGCTGTAGTAGGCGTTTTGGATGTAGCCCCCCACCGCGGCCCCACTGCTGCCCATGCGCCCCACCAAGCCCCCCACAAACGATGTACCTGCGCCCGAGCCCGTCACACTGATATTGCCAATGGCATACGCATTGGAAATCGAGGCGGATGACGACGCATCACCAACCAACCCTCCAAAGTACAGTTTGTTAGCCGTGGTCGTTGTGCTGCTGATGGCACTGGTGACATACGAGTTGCTGATGCTCACCGAAGATGCATTCCCCACCATGCCTGCTACATAGTTGCCCGTGCCGGTGATGCTTGGGCTGTTCACATAGGAGTTGCTGATATTCAAACTCGCGTAGGCATAACCCACCAAACCTGCGACATAGCTACTCGCGCCTGTGCCACTGACGGTTGTGCCATTCACATACGAATTGTTGATGGTCAATCCATACAGAGAACCGAAACTACCTACCATGCCACCCACATAGTTGCCCACCCCTGTGACGGTGCTGGCCGTGACACGGGCGCTGTCAATCGTGGTGGCAGAACCATACACATAGGAAGATGCAAGGCCTACCAAACCACCCACATAAGCGTTGGCACTCACCGCTGTGGTGCCCGTCACATTGGCAGTTGAATACGGCGCCAACGCCGTTCCATAAACAGACGTATTCGAAGCATCCGATGTGATGGTGAGCGTGTAGTAACTGCTACCCACCATGCCACCCACGCGGTAAGTGCCTTTGACGCCAAGACCACCCTGCGTATCCACATACGAGTTACGAATATTCACGGTGTAACTCGAGGGCGAATTACCCACCAAACCACCCACATCAGAACCATCGCTCCACACCGAGGTACCGCGATAAGACGAGCTGTAGATATTCACGTCGCCATAGGCATAGCCCACCAAGCCGCCCACACTACCCGTGCCTGTACCCGTCCCTCTGACCGTGCCCGAGGCATACGAGTTTTGGCTGATGGTGCGGGCATAACCGATATCCATCGAGCCCACCAAACCACCCACCCCTGCGGTTCCCTGCACATTACCCGTGGCGTACACATTGCTCAGTGTGGCGTTGGAGTAGATGTAACCCACCAAACCCCCCACGTTGTTCGATGTACCCGTCACATTACCCGTAGCACTTGCGCCGTTGATGGTGAGGGTTGAACCGACATAACCAATCAAACCACCCACTGACGATGTGCCGCTGATATCGCCACCAGTCGCAGACACGGTGGTGAGCGTTCCGCTGCTGTAAGTGCCCAACAAGCCGCCCACCGATGAAGAAGAGCTTGCTGTCACCGCTCCAGTGACTGATGCAGTGGTGATCGTGCTGGCACCACCATCACCTATCAAGCCGCCCACGTTGCTGTTGCTGCCTGTTACCGTCACCGCCCCCACCGAATCCACATTGGTCAAGGTGCCAGACATATAACCAAACACACCACCCACGGTTGAACCCGCAGAGGTCACGTTACCCACCTTGTGCACATTGGTGACGGTCATGTTGCCATTACCCAGCACGCCACCTGTATAGCTGCCGCCTGTCACGTTGGTGGTCAAGACATAAATATTGCTCAACGTGCCCGTGCCTGCTGAGCCCATCAAGCCACCCACATAACTGCTGGCTGAGTTGCTCACAGAGCTGGTGCCATCCATGATCACATTGGTCATGGTCAAACTGCTGGCAGCACTGCCCACCAACGCACCGGTGTAGTTGCTCGTGCCAGTGATGCTGGTATTGGTCAAACGCACATCACGCACCGCTGCGCCGTTGGCTGTGCTGTAAAACAACCCCACGTTGCCCGAGCCCGACAAGCTCAAGCCAGTCACGGTATGCCCCAACCCCGTGAACGTACCCGCATACGCTGCGCTGCTGGTGCCCAACGCACGCATATTGGCGTACTTCGAGCCAGCAGCCAGCCCCGTGGTGGTGAACGTGCTGGCGTCAATGTTACCAATCAACGCAAAGTTCAAACTGTTGCTAGACGTGCAGTTGGCTGCCGTTGCGCAATACAGCGTTGTGCCCGACGCACCAGTGGACGTGAACGCGTTCACCAAGGTGTAGTTCTTGGTGGTCGTATAACTTTGTGTCGTGAATGTCGAAGCTGTCGCAGCAAAGTTCATCACACCATTGAAGCTGGCAGCTAGCGTAGCGCCCGAGCCGCTGGTTGAGATGCCAAACACATAGTCTCCGCCACCGTTGGCTTGGTTGTACTTCAACGCAATACCCGAAGCAGATGTGGTGCCGTTCACCGTGATCGGTGCATTGATGTAAATGTTGCGCGACGCCGTGAATGTGCTGATGTTCTCACCGCTGAATGTCAAAGCGCCATTGAGCGTGATGTCGCCCGTGCCAGCGCCTGTTCCTGCTGTCACAGTGAGCGCATAAGCACCGCCATTGACCGTGCCCAGCGTGATGCCTGGTGTGCTGATCAACGAACTAGAGGCACTCAGTGTGAGTGGCCCTGACACCGTCACAGCACTGGCTGACGAGTTGGTCAACGCACCACCCGAAGACACGCCTGTACCTGCCACGGTTGTGCCGTTGAGCAAGGTGTAGCCGTTCAAATCAATCGCTGCACCATTGACCACTGTCACACCGGCTGTGCCGAGCGCACCGCTGGTGATAGCCCCTACGGTCCCCACCGACGCACGGCCCACTTTCAAGGTGCCCGCTGATACCGTGGTCCCGCCCGAATAGGTGTTGGCCCCCGACAAGGTCAACATGCCAGAACCAGACTTACCCAACGCAGCCCCTGAACTGGTGAGCGCGCTTGCCCATGTCACGTTTTGACCGTTGGTGTCCACGTTGTAGGCTTGGCCTGCGGCTGTGCTGATGCGCGCGGAATAGTCCGTCGTGTTACTTGCGCTGTATTGCAAAGTGCCACCACCAAAACTGAGAGTACCCGCGGAACCCAGCGCACTGCTGCTATTGGCCAACAAAGTGCCAGCGTTGATATTGCTACCACCGTTGTAGGTGTTAGCGCCCGACAAAGTCAGTGTGCCTGCGCCCTGTTTGGTCAACGTGGCACCAGAGCTGGTCAACGCGGTTGCCCATGTCACGTTTTGACCATTGGTATCCACGTTGTAGGCTTGGCCAGCAGCGGTGCTGAAACGTGATGAGTAGTCCGTTGTGTTGCTCGATGTGTACTGCAAGACACCACCACCCATGCTGATGGTGCCCGATGAGCTTAACGCTGCACTGCTATTGACCTGCAAAGTACCAGCATTGATATTTGTCCCGCCTGTATAGGTGTTTGTGCCACCTAGAGTCAAAGTACCTGTGCCATTCTTAATCACCGAGTAGCCCGAGCCCGTGAGGGTGTGGTTATTTACCGTGTTACCAGCCCCAGTGAACGTGAGGTTGCCCGAAATGACGGGAGCTTGCGCACTGTTGTTTAGACTCCAAGTGACACCTGAATTGGGATTGTCAAAAGTGGCACCCAAGCTACCAACGGTGAATGAACGCCAATCACCGCCAGTGAGACCTGAATACCGAACGGTGCCGCCATTTATAACCAAGTTCGCTTGATCAAAACGCAGCCCACCTAGACTTCCGTACCATCCCCAGTTGTACACATCAAGAACAGCTCCTGAATTGACATACAAATTTGTTGTGATGTCATTTGCATAAATAGAACCCGTGGAAGTGAACTTCAGAACGCCACCATCGATTGTGGTTGAACCTGTGTAGCTACTGGCGCCTGAAAGCGTCAAGGTGCCTGAACCAGATTTCGTCAGTCCACCCGTACCAGAAATCCCACCAGAGATGCTGCTTGCTGCGTTCGAACTCACAGTCAGGCCAGCCAAATTATTGGCGTTGCCATTCAGGTTCACTGCACCTGCTCCTGCATTGACAGTCAGCTTGGATGAGTTCTCGTTCACAGCAACCTGAAGCTTCCAGTCTTTATTACCCAAGCTGTTCGAACCTAAAAAAGTCCAGTCAGGATTTGAGCCCGTTGCCGCACTACCAATACCAATGTCTTGTGCGGGCACAGTCGCGTCGTGGTTGTTCCAAGCCAAAATTGTTGAACCCGTAGCTTGGTTATGGATTTGGAAAGAGCCATAGCTTCTTACATACTCTGGCGTATCCGCGTAGTCGTATGACGTTGAATTACCACCATCTGGGCGATAGTCCCACGGCCAAAATTCAATCAAGCCTGTTTTCCCAGAACCTGTGCTCACTGCAAAGGCTTTACCTGAAATCCCTCCCGTTTGATTGGACGAAACGATCATGTTGTAGACCGTTTTTTGCAAGGTCGACGTATTCGTCAAATCAGGAATGCGCAAGCTGTTCGCACTGATGCCTGTGGCCGTCGCGCCTGCCCAAGCGTCAAAACTCACATTCACGTAATACAACATGCCGTTGTAGTTCACCTCCATGCGGTACGTGATGCGACTGATCGTGCTTCCAAATGTAGAAGCCGCATCGCTGCCACCAATGCCATAACCTGCGGTGTAAATGATGTTGCCGTTCGAATCACGAACAGAACTGGTAGTTTCATACAGCAACTTGGCAACACCTGTCACAGCGCCTCCGACTGTGACAGCGCCTCCACCTGAGTTGAGTGTGATGTCTCCGCCCACACCAACATCACCCGTACCCGCAAAGTTGATATAGCCACCATTGGTGGTCAGGTTGCCGTACAGCGTGGTAGCACCAGTACCGGTTGAGAACGACAGATTCAACTTGTTGCTCGTGCTCGAAATCGGCTGATAAATAGTGATGTTGTTCGCCGCCGAGAGTGTCAAGGTGGCATCGCTACCTGAAGTCTTTGTAATTGCCGAAAGAACATTGATGTCGCCAGCAGACGTAGCTGACCAACCCGTTTGCACCGTGACATTCGTTCCCGCGTTCAATGCATTTGTGACTGTTGAGACATTGATATTAGAAATGTCATAACTCGGCGTATATGTGGTGGTACCGCTCGATGAGGACGTGGTGTAGTTATTGTCAAACGTACTGGCGATGGTCAAGTTGTAGGGATCTAACAACCATTCGCCATTCAGACCGTTGGCTGCACCTGCATCAATCGTGACGCTGTTCACATTCAGCAAATGACCCGATGTCTCAATGCGCCCACCATCGCCCCCATTCACACCACCCTTGGCGTAAATCGTGCCGTAGGCTGTCGTGATCGAGTTGACATTACCCACATCACTCCACAACACCACCTTGCCGCCATTGCCGTTGTCCGTGGCACTGGCGTCAATCACGCTGTCTGCACTCATGCTCACCGTGCTGGCATGGCGCATCGTGCCGCTGCCTTGCCAGTCGCCACCCACCAACACGGTACCGCCTTGTGTGGCGCCAGTCGCATCCATCCAAGCGCCACTCTCTAGGCTGATGTCATCGCCTTCGACCTCTACACGCCCGGCTTGGCCGCGTGCGCTGTTCACACGCAACACGGTGTTGGTGCTCAGCAGCACAACACCGTGAATGGGTTGATTCGGTGTATCAAGCGGATTCGGATCACCATCGGCTTGCAGGTGAATGCGCCCGCCCCCTCCCGCCCCCGAGGCGTCCAGCACAGCGGCTGTCAGGTCCACACGGCGTGTGGCTTGCAAAACAATGGTGCCGCCTAAGGCATTGGCCACGATGTGCGTGGGGTCTGTCACCACGCTGTTGGCAAACACTCGGCCACTCAAAGCAATGGTTTGAGCTGCCACGATGTCAATACGCCCAGCTTGCAGCGCCACCGCCGACACATCCAACAACCCCAACGCTGCTTGGTTAAACGTCGTGGCACGAACGCTGATTTGCCCCCAGCCGCCCAAGGTCGAAACCGTGCCACTGTTTTGCACCTCTGGGGCATTGAGCGTCACACTGCCCGCTGGGCCTGCATTGACGCCTTCAGTGGCATCTGCCTTGATGCTGCCGCTGTTAAAAATACTGCTGCTGGCTTCAAGCAAGATGCGTCCTGCACGGCGCACCAGGCCCGAGGCTTCAATGCTGCCGGTGTTGTTGACCACGCCACTTTGCAAACGGCTGGCGGCTTGGGCCGACAAAATGATGAGACCGCCCGGTGCTTTGATGGCATTTTTGTTTTCCACCAACGTGTTGATCGTGGCAGCCGTGACACGCACATTGCTGAGCACGCCGTTGCCATCAAACTGAAGTTCAAACGCTTCGCCTGCAGCCAAGGCCACCGTGCCTAAGTTGGCCACGATGACACCGCTGTTGCGCACTTCGGGGGCCAACAAAGCGATGTAGCCGCTCAGCGCAGCCCGCAATTCACCTTCGTTCTCCACCTTACCTGTGGCGCCGTTGCGGTTGAGCTTGAGTTGCCCATCCATGAACTCTTGAGCCGCAGCGCTGTGCGTGGTGGCCACCAAGCCGCCGACGTCAACGCTTGAAGATTTACCAAAGTACACGCCTTGTGGGTTGACCAACACCACTTGGCCCGGCGCCGTGATGCGCCCCAAGATTTGGCTCGGCTGTGTGTCCATCACACGGTTGAGCGTGGCGGACTGCGCATTGGGCTGCTGGAAATTAACCGTGGCGTCTTTGCCCACATTGAAGCTAGACCAATCCACCACAGCCCGTTGGCTGGTTTGGTTCACGGTCAGGGCATTGCCCGATTGGCTGATGCTGGCTTGACCGGCATTCACGCTCCCGCCTGTGGGCAACTGGTTGGCCGCGACCGGTGCTGGCGTTTGGGCGCGTGCAGAGATCGGCAACCCAACCGCCCCTAGTGCAAATACGAGTACACACAAAACAGCGCGTGCGCACATGCCCAGACGTGCAAAGACATCTGAATTCAAAGGGCGTGTTCGTACGAAACGTGGCATAACCCAACCGATTCGTCTCGGGGGCCGATTTCTGAAGAAAAAACACAACAAAGTAAACATATGAATTTACTTTTGGGGCATTTCTTGGATCAGGATGACTGATTCCACATTACCTACAGAAACCTTCAGCTGTAACGGGAAGGCACCTGGAGGCACTTCGGTCGCGGTGAACGTTTTATTCGCGGCGTCGTAGCGCAGCCAGTTGGGCAGCGGCTTACCGTCCATTTTCGAGATCTTCACAGGCGCATCAGGCGTGTTACCCGCCACGGCATGCGGTTCGATTGCAAAGCTAAAGCTCTTGCCTGGGGCTGCGGCCTCAGATGCCACTTGCACCTGAATCACACCTGTTTGCGTGGTGCTGGGCGAGCGGCTCACCACCACCGAGACCGTGCTACTGCCCGTGCTGCCCGAGATTTGCAACGACAAGCTGGGCGTATTGCCACCCACCTGCGCGGTACCACTGGCCATCAGGGTGGTTTCAGCGCGCACCATCAACACACCCGAATTCACAGCATTGAGCAGCTGAGGGTGGTTGATCATGATGATGCCGCCTTTGAACAGCAAGCCACCCATCCACAAGTTCTTAGGCTCAAACAAATCAATCTTGGCATTGCCTGCATCAAAGTCGACATCGCTGCCGGCTTTGAGGGGGCCTGACTGGATGATGTCAAAACCACCACTGTTGGCCTTGAGCTTGCCCGTGTACACCGCCAAGGTTCCCAAGTCCAACTTGCCTTGGCTTTGCAACTGCGTGGTCGTGCCCACACTCACCTCGCCCATGCTCAAAGGCCCATTGGCTGTGAGTTGCAAGGCTTGTGGCGTGTTGACCGACACGCGGTCGGTAAAGCTGTTGGCGCTATCCGTGAGCACGATACCGCCGGCGTTGGCGGAGAAGTTACTGGTGCCCGTCACAGCCACGGGGCCTGTTTGCGTGATGTCACCTGAAGCCACTGTGGCCACCAAGTTACCGGTGACGGTGCTAGCACCCAAGGTCAGTGCGGTGCTGCTGTTGAGGGTGGTGTTCACCGCATTGACCGTCACCGCTTGTGTCAAGGTATTGGCTTGGCTCAGCGTCACATCGCCGTGAGTCGCAGTGAAGGCGCTGGTGCCCGCCACGCTCAAAGGTGCGGTTTGTGTGATGTTGCCCGTGACCGTTGCGACCTGTGCATCACCCGTGATGGTGCTGGGGCCCAAAATCAAGTTACTGCTGCTCACCAACTGCACATCATTGGCTTGCAAGCTGATGACCCCACCAAACTGGTTGGGAATATTGGGCAGGATCACGTCACCTGTGCCTGCATTGATGTTGGCAGAGCCCGTCACATGCAAGGCTGCAGCAGGCGTGCTGTTGGTGGGGGCTTGTTGCACCACGTTGCCGCCATTGGTTTGCACATTAAGGTCGCCGCCCACATTGGCCGATCCCAAATCCACTTGGCGGCCGTTGGTCGTCGCAGTCAAGCTACCCGTGACAGTGGCTTGGCCAAACGACACCGTGCCTTGGGTACTGCTCATGTTCAAGCTACCCGTGATGTTGGCGCCCCCCAAATTCATGTTGTCACGGCTTTGCAGGGTCAAGTCCCCGCCTGTGATGAACGCAGTGCCCAAGTCAATCGAACCATTGGGCGCGCGCAGCGTCATGGGGCCCGTGTTGCTCACGCTGGCCAGTTGCAAATTACCGCTGGTGGCCACGGAGGTGGCCGTACCTTGCAATGCCAGCGTGCCACCAAACGCATTCAAAGCGTTGAGCAGCGTGATGGTGCCTGTGCCAGCCATGACCGAGGTGTTACCTGTGACCACCAGTTGGCCTGTTTGTGTCACGCTGCCATCTCCGCTTTGCACGGTCATATTGCCTGTGATCGTCGCGTCACCCAATGACACAGCCCCACCCACGCCACTGCCATCGCGTGTGTCCACACTCAAACTGCCCGAGGTGGAAATGGTGTTGGTGGTCAGTACCGCCCCTTGGGTGGACAAGCTCACGGAGCCCGAGCTTTGCAACGGCGCCAGAGTCAAAGGCGCAGTGGTTTTGAGCGAGACATCGCGCCATGAACCACTGTTGGCCTCATTCAACGTGAGCAAGCCATTCCAGCGGTTGTCTGTGCTGCTCAATGCAGCATCTTGGTTGGTGCCGGTGTCGGCGGTGAAGATGGATGTGCCACCCACCCATACGTGCGTGCCCGCTTGCTGAGTCACGCCTGCATCTTGGGTGGTGACATGCAAATTGCCGCCCACATCCACATCAGCCAGTGCCAGTGCCGTGGCCGTATTCAAATTCAGATTCAACGGCGAAGCACCGTCGGCGATGCTGACAAAGTGCAAGGTGCCAGCAAGCGATGTCAGCGTGGTGTGACGGCTCAAGCTCATTGCGTCGTTGTAGGTCTGTGCGCCAGAGGTCGTGACCGTGCCTGCATTCATCGCCACAGAGCCAAGTGCATCGGTGGTCAGGCTGCTCAATGCAGTGCCTGCGCCCACCGCGCCATTGAAGCGGGTCACCCCTGCGGTGTTGATGGCTAGGCTGTACGCCCCATTCAAGGTGTTGCCAAAGCTGATGTCGCCAGAGCCTGTGCTGTTCAATGTGGTGTTGGCCTCCAAGGCCACTGCTTCGCCGTAGCTTTGTGCGCCAGTGGTCGTCACGCTGCCGCCGCTCAGGCGCACGCTGCCAGCAGTTGAGGCATCGGTGGTCAGGCTGCTCAGTGCATGGGTGGCACCCACCGTGGCGAGGAATGAGGTGTCACCACGGGTATTGACGGTCAAGGCATACGCCCCATCCACAGCGCCCATAAAGCTCACCCCGCCTGCACCAGCGGTGAGCACGGTGTCGCGAGCCAAGATGGTGGTGCCGCTGTAGCTTTGTGCGCCAGAGGTGCTGATGCTGCCTGCGTTCAGCACCGCAGCGCCCACCACGCTCAAATCACCAGCACCCATCACCGCATCATTGAACGTCACCACACTGCCAGTGAAGGTGGTACCGCTTTGCAAACTCACCATTTCGTTGAACGTCTGAGCGCCGCTGGTGCGCACCGTGGGCGTATCAATCAACACCATGCCGCCTGCGTTAGTGACCAAGCTGCTCAAAGGCGTGCTGGCCCCTACGGCGCCTGCAAAACTCGTGGTTCCGCTGGTGTTAACGGCCAAGTCATACCCGCCATCAAGCGTGTCCAAGAAACTCACACGGGCTGCGTCTGCATCCAAAACGGTGTTTTTCAGCAAAGTCGCTGCGCCGCTATAGGTTTGTGCGCCATGCGTGGTCACGGTGCCGCCGTTGAATGTGGTGGCACCCACCACATGCAGACTGCCTGCACCAGTCACTGCATCATCAAACCTGACCGCAGAGGCTGTCAGCGTGGTGTTGGCGCTCAGGGTCACCAACTCCGCATAGTGCTGCGCACCTGTGGTGGTCACTCGGCCACCTTGGATCACCACCGTGCCACCTGTGTTGGTGGTCACGTTGGCTGCGTCTACGGTGCTCACAAAGGTCGTGGCACCTGTGCTGTTCACTGCCAAGGCGCCCAACGGGCCATTGTTCGTCGCCACTGCATCACCCACGGCACCAGTGAAGGTCACTGCACCGCTGCCCGCGTTGATGGTCAAGGCTTCAGCATTTGCAGTGTTGTTGTTGAGCTTGCCACCCAGCATCACAGCGGCGTTGGTGGTGTTCAAGCTCGTGGTGCGGGCTGCTGCGTTGTCCAGCAGTACATCGTCGTTGTAGGTTTGTGCGCCGCTGGTGGTCACTCGACCGCCTTGGATGACCACCGTGCCACCTGTGTTGGTGGTCACGCTGGCTGCATCCACGGTGCTCACGAAGGTCGTGGCACCTGTGCTGTTAACGGCCAAGGCACCCATGGGGCCGTTGTTCACGCCAACTGCGTCACCCACTGCGCCGGTGAAGGTCACTGCACCGCTGCCTGCGTTGATCGTGAGGGCTTCAGCAGCTGTCGTGTTGTTGAGCTTGCCACCCAGCATCACAGCCGCGTTGGTGGTGTTCAAGGTTGTGGTGCGGGCTGCTGCGTTGTCTAGCAATACATCGTCGTTGTAGGTTTGGGCACCGCTGGTGGTCACTCGACCACCTTGGATCACCACAGTACCGCCCACATTGGTGGTCAGGCTGGCGGCATCCACGGTGTTCACGAAGGTCGTGGCACCTGTGCTGTTAACGGCCAAGCCCCCCATGGAGCCGTTGTTCACGCCAACTGCGTCACCCACGGCACCTGTGAAGGTCACTGCACCGCTGCCCGCGTTGATGGTCAAGGCTTCAGCATTTGCAGTGTTGTTGTTGAGCTTGCCACCCAGCATCACAGCGGCGTTGGTGGTGTTCAAGCTCGTGGTGCGGGCTGCTGCGTTGTCCAGCAGTACATCGTCGTTGTAGGTTTGTGCGCCGCTGGTGGTCACTCGACCGCCTTGGATGACCACCGTGCCACCTGTGTTGGTGGTCACGCTGGCTGCATCCACGGTGCTCACGAAGGTCGTGGCACCTGTGCTGTTAACGGCCAAGGCACCCATGGGGCCGTTGTTCACGCCAACTGCGTCACCCACTGCGCCGGTGAAGGTCACTGCACCGCTGCCTGCGTTGATCGTGAGGGCTTCAGCAGCTGTCGTGTTGTTGAGCTTGCCACCCAGCATCACAGCCGCGTTGGTGGTGTTCAAGGTTGTGGTGCGGGCTGCTGCGTTGTCTAGCAATACATCGTCGTTGTAGGTTTGGGCACCGCTGGTGGTCACTCGACCACCTTGGATCACCACAGTACCGCCCACATTGGTGGTCAGGCTGGCGGCATCCACCGTGCTGACGAAAGTCGTGACGCCTGTGCTGTTCACGGCCAAGGCGCCAACAGGACCGTTGTTTGTGGCCACGGCATCACCCACTGCGCCTGTGAAAGTCACTGCACCGCTGCCCGCGTTGATGGTGAGGGCTTCAGCAGCTGTGGTGTTGTTGAGCTTGCCACCCAGCATCACAGCTGCGTTGGTGGTGTTCAACGTTGTGGTGCGGGCTGCTGCGTTGTCCAGCAACACATCGTCGTTGTAGGTTTGTGCGCCGCTGGTGGTCACTCGACCACCTTGGATCACCACTGTGCCGCCCACATTGGTGGTCACGCTGGCGGCATCCACCGTGTTGACAAAGGTGGTCGCACCTGTGCTGTTCACTGCCAAGGTACCCATGGGGCCGTTGTTCACGCCAACTGTGTCACCCACTGCGCCGGCGAAGGTCACTGCACCACTGCCTGCGTTGATGGTCAATGCTTCAGCGCTTGCAGTGTTGTTGTTCAACTTGCCACCCAGCATCACAGCGGCGTTGGTGGTGTTCAAGGTTGTGGTGTGGGCTGCTGCGTTGTCCAGCAGTACATCGTCGTTGTAGGTTTGTGCGCCGCTGGTGGTCACTCGACCGCCTTGGATCACCACAGTACCGCCCACATTGGTGGTCATGCTGGCGGCATCCACCGTGTTGACGAAGGTGGTCGCACCTGTGCTGTTCACGGCCAAGGCGCCAACAGGACCGTTGTTTGTGGCCACGGCATCACCCACTGCGCCGGTGAAGGTCACTGCGCCACTGCCTGCGTTGATGGTGAGGGCTTCAGCGGCTGCGGTGTTGTTGTTCAACTTGCCACCCAGCATCACAGACGCGTTGGTGGTGTTCAAGGTTGTGGTGCGGGCTGCTGCGTTGTCTAGCAGCACATCGTCGTTATAAGTTTGGGCGCCGCTGGTGGTCACTCGACCGCCTTTGATCACCACCGTGCCGCCTGTGTTGGTGGTCAAGCTGCTCAAGGCCACGCCATCGCCCACAACGGCATCCAAGGTGGTGATGCCACTGCTGTTGAGCGCCAAGCTGTAAGCCCCATCGACCGTACCACCCAGCGTGATGAGGCCACTGCCAGCGTTCAGGCTGGTGTTGCCAGTCAGGGTCACAGGTGCAGTACCCAAAACGATGGCTGCGTTGGTCGTACCCAAATTGCCCGCTACGCTGATGGCTGCAGGTGCCGTGGCAGTCAAGCCACCTGCAAAGCTCAGCGTGTCAGCCGCTGCGTTGCCCAACACCAAGTTACCCGTGTTCAAGAACGTGGTGGCTGCGCCCGTGTCTGTGATGTTGGTGGTGCTACCCAAGAGCTCCAGGTGGTAGCCGTTGGCCGTGGTGGTGAGCACAGGCGTGCTCAAGTTGTCGGCAAAGCGAATGATTTGACCTGCCACCGTGTTGCTCAACACCACTTCGGTGCCTGTGGTCACAGGGCTGCTGAACGTGGCATCGTGGCTATTCGTCAAGGTCAGTGTGTGGAGCGCTGTGGTTTGGCCCACCGCACCCGTGACGCTCACCACACCTGTGCTACCGGCATTCAAGGTCAATGACTGGGTGTTGGCGGTTGTGCCATTCACAGCACCACCCAAGGTGAGGTTGCCACCCGCGCTGGCGTTGCCGCCTGTGGTGTTGAGCGTGAGGTGGTCCGTCAGTGTGAGCGCGGTGTTGCTGTCGCCCAAGCTCATGGCGGTGTTGCTGGTGTTCACCGTACCCGCAGCACTGATGGCCGCAGGTGAAGTGGCGGTCAAGCCACCTGCAAAGCTCAGCGTGTCAGCCGCTGCGTTGCCCAACACCAAGTTACCCGTGTTCAAGAACGTGGTGGCTGCGCCCGTGTCTGTGATGTTGGTGGTGCTACCCAAGAGCTCCAGGTGGTAGCCGTTGGCCGTGGTGGTGAGCACAGGCGTGCTCAAGTTGTCGGCAAAGCGAATGATTTGACCTGCCACCGTGTTGCTCAACACCACTTCGGTGCCTGTGGTCACAGGGCTGCTGAACGTGGCATCGTGGCTATTCGTCAAGGTCAGTGTGTGGAGCGCTGTGGTTTGGCCCACCGCACCCGTGACGCTCACCACACCTGTGCTACCGGCATTCAAGGTCAACGACTGTGTGTTGGCGGTTGTGCCATTCACAGCACCGCCCAAGGTGAGATTGCCACCCGCGCTGGCGTTGCCGCCTGTGGTGTTGAGCGTGAGGTGGTCCGTCAGTGTGAGCGCGGTGTTGCTGTCGCCCAAGCTCATGGCGGCGTTGCTGGTGTTCACCCTACCCGCAGCACTGATGGCCGCAGGTGCAGTAGCAGTCAAACCACCAGCAAAGCTCAGCGTGTCAGCTGCTGCGTTGCCCAACACCAAGTTGCCCGTGTTCAAGAACGTGGTGGCTGCGCCCGTGCCAGTGATGTTGGTGGTGCTACCCAACAGCTCCAAGTGGTAGCCGTTGGCGGTGGTGGTGAGCACAGGCGTGCTCAAGTTGTCGGCAAAGCGCACGGTTTGGCCTGCCACCGTGTTGCTCAACACCACTTCGGTGCCTGTGGTCACAGGGCTGCTGAACGTGGCGCCGAAGCTGTTGGCCAAAGTCAGCGTGCTCAAGGGGTGCACATCACCCACCGCACCGCTGACCAGCACCACACCGTTTGTGCCTGCGTTGATCGTCACCGCTTGGCCATTGTTGGTACTGCCATTGATCGTCTTGGCAAACGTGATGTTGGCCCCTGCCGCCAACGCGCCGTTGTTGGTGGTGTCAAACGTGGTGCTTGCGGCAGTGACCACGGCATCGTCAGCGATGACGATGGAGTTGGGGCTGCTGGTGCGCACCAAGCCGCCGCTGAACGTGCTGGTGCCTGCTGCGTCTGTTTCAAAGTGTGCCGGTGCCGCCACAGAGCCAATGGCACCTGTGTACGTGGTGTTGCCACTGTCAGCCACCACCACGCGTGAGGTGCCATCCAAGGTGCTGCCAAATGTCATGCCCACGCCGGTGAAGGTGGTGGTGCTGGTGGCGGCGCCACCCACGGTCACGCTGCCGTTGTAGGTTTGGGTGTGGCTGCCAGCGTTCACGCTGCCACCGTTGACCAAGGTGGCGCCATTGACAGTCAGGTCACCTGCGGCGGTCACGCCCTTGCTGAAGGTGACGGTGCTGGCCGTCAACGCGCTGGGGCCACTGAAGTTCACAGGGCTTGCAAAGTCTAAGGCGAAGCCGCTGCCGCTCAGGTTGCCGTTGATGGTGGTGGTGGCGGTGCCGCTGTCCAAACTGGTGTTGGCCAACAAGGTGATGGTCTGCCCTGCTTGACCCAGCGTGATGGCTTGGTTAGACGCGCTGAGTGTGCCGTCCAACACCAAGGCGCCTGTGTTCGCCAAGTGGATGCCATTCGCCACCGCGATCGTGCCGCGCAAGGTCAACGCAAATGGTTCAGCGGCCACGGTGAACGTGGGCGTGGTCAGACCAGCGTTAAAGGCAATGGCGTGGGCATCGACCGTGTCGGTCAACACCACGCTGGTGCCAGTGGTCACAGCGCTGTTAAACGTGGCGCTGTTGCTGTTGACCACCTCCAAGGTTTTGAGTGAAGCACTGCCACCCACCACGCCTTGCACAGTGATGTTGCCCAAAGTGCCTGCATCCAGCGTCAAGCTGCGCGTGTTGGCTGCGTCACCGTTGACGGTTTGCAAGAACTTCAAATCGCCACCGGTTTGCAACGTCACATCGGTAAACACTTTCACGATGTCGTGGAACACCGCGTTGGTGGTGACGTGAATGCTGCCTGCTTTGAATTGGGTTTCACCTGCAGCTGTGGTGAGCGAATCGGTGGTCAAGCTCAACAACGGCGTGGTCCCGCCGATGATGCCGCCCAACACCGTGGTGCCGCTGTCGCTGAGGGTCAGTGCTTGAGCGCCGTCCACGGTGGACATCAAGGCCACATTCACGCCTTGCAGCGTGGTGGCCGCGCCCAAACTCATCATGTCGTTGTAGGTTTGCGCACCTGTGGTTTTCACCCCGCCACCGCTGATGACCACGCTGCCACCGGCATCGGTGGTCACGCTGGTCAAGGCGGTGGTGCCACCCACGGCGCCGCCAAAGGTGGTGACACCTGAGGTGTTGACGGTCAAGGCTTGTGCGCCATTGAGCGTGCTACCCAAAGTGATGGCGCCACTGCCTGTGCTGGCCAGCACGGTGTCTGCACCCAAAGTGGCCGCTTCGCCATAGCTTTGTGCGCCTGTGGTGTTCACCAAACCACCATTGATGGCCACCGTGCCGACAGCATCGGTGCTGAGGCTGGTCAACGCTGTCGTGCCGCCCACTGCACCTGTGAAGGTGGTTGCGCCCGACGTGTTGATCGCCAAGGTTTGTGCGCCATTGAGTGTGTTGCCAAAGGTGATGGCGCCTGAACCTGAGCTAGCCAGCACGGTGGCGGCGCCCAAAGTGGCCGCTTCGCCGTAGCTTTGTGCGCCTGTGGTGTTCACCACACCACCATTGATGGCCACCGTGCCGCCCGCATCGGTGCTAAGGCTGGTCAATGCGGTTGTGCCACCCACTGCACCTGTGAAAGTGGTTGCACCCGACGTGTTGACCGCCAAGGTTTGTGCGCCATTGAGCGTGCTGCCAAAGGTGATGGCGCCTGAACCTGAGCTAGCCAGCACGGTGTCTGCACCCAAAGTGGCCGCTTCACCATAGCTTTGTGCGCCTGTGGTGTTCACCACGCCACCGTTGATCGCCACGGTGCCGCCAGCATCCGTGCTGAGGCTGGTCAATGCGGTTGTGCCGCCCACTGCGCCTGTGAAAGTGGTTGCACCAGATGTATTCACAGCCAAGGTTTGTGCGCCATTGAGTGTGTTGCCAAAGGTGATGGCGCCTGAACCTGAGCTAGCCAACACGGTGTCTGCACCCAAAGTGGCCGCTTCGCCGTAGCTTTGTGCGCCTGTGGTGTTCACCACGCCACCATTGATGGCCACCGTGCCGCCCGCATCGGTGCTAAGGCTGGTCAATGCGGTTGTGCCACCCACTGCACCTGTGAAAGTGGTCGCGCCTGAGGTGTTGACCGCCAAAGTCTGTGCGCCATTGAGTGTGTTGCCAAAGGTGATGGCGCCTGAACCTGAGCTGGCCAGCACGGTGTCTGCACCTAAAGTGGCCGCTTCGCCGTAGCTTTGTGCGCCTGTGGTGTTGACTGCGCCACCGTTGATCGCCACAGTGCCGCCCGCATCGGTGCTGAGGCTGGTCAATGCGGTTGTGCCGCCCACTGCGCCTGTGAAAGTGGTTGCACCCGACGTGTTGACCGTCAAGGTTTGTGCGCCATTGAGCGTGCTGCCAAAGGTGATGGCGCCACTGCCTGTGCTGCTCAACACCGTTGCGGCGCCCAGCGTGACCGCCCCGTTATACGCTTGCGCACCTGCGGTGCTGATGCTGCCGCCGTTGAGCACGGATGCGCCATTGAGCGTCAAGCCTGCCGTGCTGCTGAGTGCTTGGTTGACCGTGATTTGCGGCGCATACACCGTGATGGGGCCAGCGATGTTGACCAAGCTGTTCAAGGTCATGTTCGTCAAGTTGCCCGACTTGCCCATTGTCAAACCACTGATCGTGCTGTCATAGGTGTAGTTGGCTGTGACCGCACTGCTAAAACTGCTGGAGGGTTCAATCGTCACCGCGCCTGAACCTGTGAAGCCTGATGTGCCAGGTGCCGTGTTGTTGGCGTACACCACGCCCCCTGCACTGCCCGTGCCTGTGGCACCTGTGTAGCTGTTCACACCTGTGAGGCTGAGTGTGTTGCCGCCGATTTTGTTGAGCTGGCCTGCACCTGTGATGGCATTGGCCACCGTCACCGCCGCGTTGTGATTGAAGTTGACTGTGGCACCTGTGCCAATGCTGATGGTGTTGGCGCCCAAGGCGGCCAAAGCCTCCGAGCCATCACCCACATTCAAGGTGCCGCCTGAAATGGTGGTGACCCCGGTGTAGGTTTGGGCATTTGTGAGCGTCAATGAGCCCGAACCCGACTTGGTCAAACCACCCGTGCCTGCGATCACGCCGTTGTAGTTGGCCAGCACTGAGGCATCGGTGCTCAGCGTGCCGTTGCCTGCACCCAAGGTGATGCCACGGTTGGCGTGCAAAGTGGTAAAGCCCGACATCAAGCGCAACGTGCCACCGTTCAACAGGATGTTGTCAGGGTCAACGCTTGCGGGCACTGCGCCCACGTTGCGGTCGGTGCTGATGGCCAAGGTGCCCGCATTCACCTGCGTGCCGCCTTCATACGCATTGGTGCCGCTCAGCGTCAACGTGCCTGCGCCCTCTTGCTTGACGATGCCGGTGCCCGAAATCACATCAGCCACGCTGATGGCGTCTGAGCGCTTGAAGCTCAACACGCCGTTGTTGCTGATAGCGCCCGTGCCCAACGCGCCCGAAGTGGCGGCATTGCCCACCACCAAGGTACTGACGGTGTCGATGCTGGTGCCACCTGTGTAGGTGTTGTTGCCGGTGAGCGTCAACACGCCAGCACCCAACTTAGACACGCTCGCGCCAGTGCCTGAAATCACGCCTGACAACACGCTGCTGTTGCCGCTGTTGTCCACGGTCAAAGCGTACCCATTGCCCAAGCTGATGCCATAGGCGCCGTTGACATTGCCGCCGTACACCGTCACATGGCCGGCGACCGACAGGGCACGGTCTAAACCAATGGCAGCGGTGTTGCCTGCTTTGCCAATGCGCAAACCACTGATGCCATTCATCGCCAAGTTGGCGGTAGATACAGCGGCAGTAAAGCTCGCGCCCACAGGCTCAATGACCACCGTACCCGAAGTGTTGATGGTGCTGGTAGGTGTTACAAACGACAAGGCATCGGCTTGAATCACCACATTCGACGAGCTGCTCGGTACCAACGTGCCATCTGCACCGATGGTGATGGCGTTGCCGAAATACAGGCCTCGGTAGCCTGTCCATCCAACAGCTGCATTGCTGGGCTTCTCGTCAATGAACGTGATGGTGCCGCTGGCGGACAAGAAGCTCGTTGCGGTGGTGTTATCCAGCGCAATGCCGCGGGAGTTAGCTGAGTTGTAACCACCAATGCCATGCAAGGTGATGTCACCGTTTTCGGTTTGGAAATTCATCTTGCGAGCTTCGATGCCCCACACGCTGCCTGCCGTTGCGCTGACATTGTGTGCATCGCCAAACAAACTGATCGAACCCGAACCAGACGTTTTGATGGTCGTGCCACCGTTGGTGTTGCCTTGAATCAAAAACGTGGAAGCGGTCACCGGTGTCGCGCTCACAGCGTTCAAAGCAATATTGCCGCCGTTGGCGTTGATCAGGTTATCTAGGTTGATCAACGAACCTGTGGTGGCTGTGGCGTTGGCATTCAAGGTGATGTCGCCACCTTGAGTCACAAGGCTCGAACCATCACTCATCGTGATTTTTTTCACGCTATCCAACAAGATGAGCGAGGCATTGGTCGTGGCCAAATCGACGCCCGCATTCAAGGTCAAACTGCCGCCATACAAGCGAATGGGGCCTGCAATAGAAATATCTGTGGCCATCGCCAAGTCGCTGCTAGCACCTGACTTGCCCAAGGTGAAGCCGGTGAGCGTGTTGGCGAAGGTATAGCCAGAGGTGAGCGACGCCGCTGTGAATGTGCTGCTGACTGGCTCAATCGTCACAGCGCCTGTGCCAGTAAACCCGCTGGTGGTGGGTATCACATCGTTTTGGAACACCAAGCTACCCGCCACGTTCGTTGCACCGGTATAGGTTTGCAAGCCAGTCAAGGTGAGCGTGTTGGTACCCAGCTTGCTCAATGTGCCAGTGCCGCTGATGGCGTTGGCCACCGTCAAGTCATCTGAGCGGCTAAAGGCGAGCGCCGCGTTGTTGACCACCGCGCCAAGCCCTAAGCTACCCGTGGTGCTGCCTGCGCCAATTTGCAAAGTACCTGCGCTCACGGTGGTGGCTGCGTAGGTGTTGGCGCCATTCAAGATGAGCGTACCCGCCCCTACTTTGGTGAGGCTCCCCGTACCAGCCACGATGCCTGCATACGTCACATCACTGCCTATTCCGGTATTCAACGTGGTGCTGCCTGTCAGCGTGATGCCACGGTTGGCGTTCAGGCTTGATGTGAACACGGGGTAGAAATACAAGCTCGCACCGTTATTCACCACCAGTTGGTTGGTTTGTGGGCTGCTAGGTGCTGTGCCCAGGTTGGCATCACTGCTGATGGCCAAGGTCCCTGTGTTCACCGTGGTGGCACCGGTGTAGGTGTTGGTGCCGCTGAGTGTCAGGGTGCCTGTGCCTTCTTGGCGCAACACGCCTGTGCCTGCAATGACGTCAGCCACGCCAAAGCTGTCGGAGCGTTTGTAAACGAGCGTGGCGTTGTTGGTGATGGTGCCTGTGCCCAAGTTGCCGGTGGTGCCGCCATTGCCCACTTGCAAGGTGCCTGCGCTGATGGTGGTGCCACCGGTGTAGGCGCTGCCGCCCGTGAACACCAAGGTGCCCGCACCCGCTTTGCTGAACGCGGCTGCACCGTTCAACACACCCGCCACGGTTTGTGTGGTGCCTGTTGCAATGTCGGTGGACAAGGTGCCGCCCACTGTCAAGGTGGTACCTGCGGCGCTCTCGAACCCACCCAAGGCTGCATTGCCACTCACCACCAAGGCGCCGTTTTTCAGGGTCAAGTTGCTGGTCGATACCGTGCCTTGGTAGGCCAGCGAATCGAGCATCACCGTGCCTGTGCTGACTGCCCCCGTACGGCCAGCCACGCTGTCGTCAAAGCTGATGGCATTGCCTTGTGGCACGTACACCTTCTTGACGTTGTTCAAATCGGGCATCACGCCCGTGATGGACAAATTGGTGGTGGCCGCCCAGTTGGCAGGGTTGAACCATTCGCCCGACGTTGGCCCAACCCAAGTGGCTGAATCCAAACGCGTCACATCCGCTGATGTGCTGCCTGTGCTGGCCACGGTGTAATTGGTGGCGTCGGTGCCACTCAGGCTCACGCCGTACACGCTGATGGGTTTGGCTATGCCAATGTTCTTGGTGTCAAAACTGCCGCTGCGGATGATGCTCAACAAGTCGCCACTCACACGGTTGTCGGTGGTGGTCACGGTGGCCACTGTGGTGCCGTCGTAGTCACGGGTCACACCGGTGTAGCCCACCGTCAACAAGCGCGTGCCAATGCTTGCAGCACCTGTGGCGGTGGTGGGCAAGGTGTAGTTGCTCAAACTGGTGCCGCTATTGGCGGTGAAGTCACCACTGGCCAAGGTGGTGGTCACGCTGTTGGCATCCAACACATTGCGGCTGTTGTACGTGCCTGCGGTTTGCGTGACGCTGGCGCCTTCGGTCACACCGCCCACGGTGACAAAGCCTGTGAGGCTGTAGTTGCCTGTGCTCAGCGTGGCGTTGGTATTGCCGTCATAGGTTTTTTGAATGCTACCCACCAACGCGGCTGACAAAGTTTTCTTCGTGATGTCAGCGCTGGTGCTGCCTGTGTTGCTGACGCTGTAGTTGGCTGCGTCGGTGCCGCTCAAGGAAACACCGGTGACGTTGATGTTCACCGTGCCCACGTTTTTGTCCACAAACGTAGCCGTGCGGTTGATGCCAAACACATCGCCCGCCACAAAGCCATTCGCCACTGGGGTGGCGGTGGTCACGCTGGCGATGGTCAGGCCGTCATACACCTTGTTCACTCCGGTGAAGTCAATCGTCAAAGGACGTGCAGTGATGGTGGCTGTTGTGCTGCCTGTGGTTGAAGCCAAGCTGTAGTTGTTCACATCGGTGCCGCTGAGGGTCACGCCGCTCACGCTCACGGTTTTGTTCAGGCCCACGTTTTTGTCAGCGTAGCTGGCAGTGCGGGCGATGCTCAATACATCGTTTGCAACACGGTCATCGGTTGTGGTCACGGTTGCCACAATGCCACCGTCATACACACGGTCCACACCGGTGTAGTACACATTCAAAATCCGCGGTGTGATGTTTGCGGTGGTGGTGCCAGTGCTGGCCACGCTGTAATTGGTGGCGTCCACGCTGGTCACGCCGTAGGGGTTGCTCAAACTCACACCGCTCACGCTGATGGTTTTGGCGCCGCCCACATTCTTGTCGGCGTAGCTGGCAGTCCAGTTGATGTCAAACGCATCACCCGTCACAAAACCATTCGCCACAGGCGTGGCCGTGGTCACGCTGGCCACCATGCCACCGTCGTACACCTTGTTCACACCCGTGAAGTCAATCGTCAAAGCGCGTGGCGTGATCTTGGCGGATGCGCTGCCTGTGGCGGCCACGCTGTAGTTGGCCGCGTCGGTGCCGCTCAAGCTCACACCCGTCACGCTAACGGCTTTGGTAATGACGTTGTTGGACACGTCATAAGCCACGTTCTTGTTGGCAAATGCGGCGGTGCGGTTGATGGTGAAGGTATCACCCGCTACAAAACCATTGGCCGCCGTGGTTGCGGTTGTCACCGTGGCTGTCGTGCCGCCGTCGTATACACGGTCGACGCCCGTGAAATCAATCGTCAAAGCGCGTGGCGTGATTTGGCCGTTGCTGCCGTTTTGCGTGCTGATGGCGGCGCTACTCACGCCGTTGGTCAGCAGGTAGTTGGCCGCATCAGCACCGCTCAAACTGAGGTTGGTCACGGTGTAGCTCTTGTTCGCGCTCGCCGTGACGTTTTTGTCCGCATAGGTGCCCACGCCATTGATGGTCACCACGTCTGATGTGCTCACCTTGCCCACAGGCGTGAGCGTGAGGTTCGTCATGTTGGCGCTGCCGTCGTACACCTTGGTGCCGCTGCTGGTCATGGTCAATGACTTGGCGGCCACGTCATAGGAGCCAACGATGTGAATGTTGTTGCTGAAGTCTTGGCTGTTCACGTTCACGCTGGTGGCATCCAAGCTGTACGAGCCCACCTTGAGGTTGCCCGATGTGCTGGTGAGGGTGGCGTTGTTGGGGTTGGCTGGTCCCAAGTTGAATTGCGCATCGACGTTAGAGCCACTGTCAAGCACCGTCACTTGCGCACCCGACACACTCACACGGCCTGCGGTGGAGAGCAAGTTGGTGACTGCATTGGCGTTGTTCATAAACGCTGCTGAAGTGATGGTGTAAGTGGGGGTGCCGCCGTAGGTGGTGCTGACGTTTTGCACTTTCACCAATAGCTCGCCTGCGGGCACGATGGTGTAGTTGCCATTCACAAAGCTGATTTGGTAGTTGCTTGACGTCTTACCCGATGGCACCAACACACTGGTGTATGCGCCTGCGCCGTCTTGGTCAGCGGTGCTCAAGGCGTCAGCTGCCAATTGAACGCTGCGGTCACGGGTCACGCTCAGCGTGCCACCCAATACGGTAGAGGTTTGGCCACCCACAAAACCGCTGTAACGCACCCCCGCATAACCTGCTGTGTCGTTTTGCGAATAGAACTTGGCATCGTCATTCGCGGTGATGGTCAACGGTGCTGGGGTGATGGTGGCTGAAGGTGCTGTCCACACCAAGTTGTAGTTGCCTGCGCGAGTGCCAGTCAGCAACACACTGCCCTGCTGCACCGTCACGCTGCCGGCATTTGCACTGCTGAACACGGGCGTGCCTGTGATAACCAAGCCCGCGCTGTCTGCAGTCAATGCAGCGCCATAGCCTGCAGCGACGCTCAATGCACCGTAGCCCGTGGCGGGGCTGGTCAATGCGGGCGTGACCGAGGTGGTGGCGTCGTACACCTTGGTCAAACCTGTGTCGCCCGACAAAGCCACATCAAGCTTGGTGATGTTGGCAGTCGTGCTGACTTGGCCGGTGATGCTGTAGTTATTGCGCTGCGCACCTGCATAGGTGCTGGTCAGCGTGACGGTTTTGCCGGTGCCCACGTTTTCATCACTGAACGCACCGGTGGTGGTGATGGTCACATCGTCACCGCTGATCAAACCGCCACTCACCAAGGTTCCGATGGATTGACCTGCGGTGACCGACGTGGTGGACGAGGTGGTGTTGTCGTAAGTCTTGTTGGCCACAGTGATGCCGCTGACCGTCAAGGCTTTGGGTGTGATGTTGGCCGTGCTGCTGGCTTGGTTGGTGATGGTGTAGTTGCCCACATCCGCACCGCTGTAGCTGCTGGTGAGCGTGACTGTTTTGCCAGTGCCCACATTTTTGTCATCAAACACACCGGTGGCGCTGACAGTCAGCACATCGCCGCTGACCAAGCCGGCGAACAAGGAGTTGCTGGTGTTCACGGTGGCGCTGGTCAAGCCGTTGTACACACGGCTGTCAGCCACGAGGCCTGAGACGGTCAGCGCCTTGGGCGTGATGTTGGCTGTGGTGCTGCCTTGGTTGGTGATGGTGTAGTTGCCCAAGTCTGCGCCACCAAAGGTGTTGGTGAGCGTGACGGTTTTGCCGTTGGCCACGTTCTTGTTGGCAAACACGCCGGTGCTGGCCACTGTCAGCGCATCGCCACTCACCATACCAGTGAAGCTGGCACCGCTCACGCTCACCGTGGCGGCTGTGGTGCCGTCGTATACCTTGTTGCTGGCAGTGATGCCTGTGACGGTCACACCCAGCTTGTTGATTTTGGCGGTGGCGGTGGGGTTGCTTACCAGTTTGTAGTTGCCAGCTTGCGCGCCGCTCAGGCCCAGGCTAGACGCCAACACGGTGACAGTTTTGGTGGTCACAGCACTGTTGGCGTCGTAGGCCACATTTTTGTCGGCAAAGCTGGCCGAGTAACCCGTGCTCACCAAGCTCACGGCATCGCTGCCCACCACACCGGTGAATGCACCAAAGCTGCTGATGGCGGCGACCACACCGCCGTCGTAGGTCTTGTCATTGGCCGCCACGCTGCCCAGCGTCAACGCCTTGGGTGTGATTTTGGCGGTCGTGGTGGTGGCACTGCCTGCAAACGTGTAGTTACCAACGTCCGCGCCGCCGTAGGTGTTGCCAAAGGTCACCGTTTGCGCGGCCACAGCACTGCTGCTGTACGCCACGTTCGCGCTACCAAACGTACCGGTGGCAGACACTGTCAACGCGTCGCCAGCCACCATGCCGTTGAAGGTGGCGCCGCTCACGCTCATCGTGGCGGTGTTGGCGCCGTCGTACACCTTGTCATTCGCAACGATGCCGCTCACGGTGATGGCCTTGGCAGTCACCACACCGTTGGTGGCGGTCATGCTGGCACCGGTGCTCAGGCTGTAGTTGGCAGCGTCGGTGCCTGTGAGAGCGAGGTTCGTGAGCGTGTAGGTTTTGCCAGTGGCTGCGTTTTTGTTGGCATAGGTGCCAGAGCCATTGAGCGACACCACATCGCCCGTCACCACGCCAGCGGGCGTACCCGAGAGTGCGGCGATGGTGGTGCTGCCGTCGTACACCTTGCTGATGGTGGGCGCGGGTGTGATGGACTTGACCGTGACGGCCTCAGAACCCACCACCGTCACCGTGCCGCTGAAGTTGTTGCCACCCGAGAGCACCACATTGCTCGCGCCCCACTGGTAGCTGCCCACATTGAGCCAGCCCGAGGTGCTGTAAGTGCCGTTCACGGCAGTGGCGTTGAAGGTGGCCGAGGTGCCGTTGGTGTCGGTCACGCTCACCTGCCCTGCACTGCTGGCCGTAGCGCTGGCACCTGCGGCGCTGAGCAAATCAATCTGTGTGGTGTTGTCGTTCTTGAGGTACTTGGCCTCAGTCACCGTGTAGGTGGGTGCGCTGCCGTACACCGTGCTGGTGTTGGCCAAGCGCACCAGCAGTTGGCCTGCGGGCACGATGGTGTAGTTGCCATTCACGTAGCTCAAGCTGTAGTTGGTGGCTGCGCCGCCTGCCGGCACCAACACACCGGTGTATGTGCCCGCGGTTTGTGTGCTGCTGTTGCTGCGCGTCACGGTGGGCGCGGTGGTGAGGTTAGCTGCTGATTCACCGCTGACAAAGCCAGCGTAAGTCACACCGTAATAGCCCGACGTATCGGCCAAGCCGTAAAACTTGGCGTCGTTGTTGGCGGTGACCGTGAGCACTTTTTGTGTGATGGTGCCTGTCAAGCCCGTGGGTGCTGTGATGGCGTAGTCGCTTTGCGCACTGCTGTTGGTGCTGCTGCCCACGCTGAACGTGCTGGTGGCGGTGACGGCACGGCTGCCGACATCTTTGCTGGCAAAGGTGCCTGTTTGCGTGAGCACCAAGGTGTCGCCACTCACCGCGCCACCCAAGGTGCCACCTGTGAGCGTGGCCACGGTGGTGCCGTCATATGCACGGCTGCTCACGCTGGTGCCTGTGATGCTCAAGGCTTTGGCGCTGATGGTGACGGGTGCGTTGGTGGCGTTGAGTGTGGGCAGCGCGTAGTTGGTGGCCAAGCCAGTGGTGGCGCCTGTGCCGCCATCGGCCAGTGCGATGGCGCTGATGTATTTGCTGAGCGTGCCCACGTGTGCATCGTTGGCCGCAGCAGCGGTGTAGCCCAACACTTCCGATCCGATGGTGCCGCCTACTGTTACGAAGCCGGTCAGGCCCATGGTGCCATCGTAGGTTTTGGAAGCCAGCAGCGTCACTGTCTTGGGGTTGATTTTTGCGGTGGCTGCAGACTGCACGGTGAGTGTGTAGTTGGCAGCTTGTGCGCCTGTCAGAGACAGCCCTGAGAAAGTCACGCTGTTGGCCTCGGCCACGTTTTTGCTATTGAAGACGCCCGCCGGTGGACCGGTGATAGACACCGTGTCACCCACATACCACTTGCCGTCTACGGTGGTGCCTGTGCCGACAGCCTCGCTGCCACTCAATGCAGCAGTGCCTGTAACCACGGCGGTGGTGTTGCCGTCGTACACCTTGTCGTTGGCGGCCAAGCCTGTCATGGTGATGGCCTTGGGTGTGATGTTGGCCGTGAGGCTGGTGGGCTGTGTGAGCATGTAGTTGTTGGCCTGCGGGCCGCTGAGCGTGTCAGCTGCTGTGACGCTGATGCCATTCGCCACATTCTTGCTGGCAAAGCTACCCGCTTGCGCCAAGCTCACCGTGTCGCTGTTGATCACGCCCACCAGTGAGCCACCGCTGAGCGTGGCCACCAAGCCACCGTCGTACACCTTGTTGGCGACGGTGGTACCTGTGACGGTCAAAGCTTTGGGCGTGACGGTGATGGTGCCTGGTGTGCCATACGTCACGGAATAACTGCCGTTCGATGTACCGGGTGCCACTGTGATGGCATAAGGTCCACCACCCACCGATGCCGTCGCGGCTAAACCTGACGAAGTGGCAACTGGATTTACGCTGAACACATCAGACAAGTTGGGCAGCGTGTAAACGGCAGAGCCGCCTGCACTGCTAGACAGTGCCAACACGTCACCGCTTGTGAGTGCAGTGCCATAAATTTTTGTAGCACTGGCGGTCACTGTCACCGACGGTGTGCCAGTGAACAAATAACGATTGCCTGTGGCCGTCACGGCTGAAGGCGCCATGGTGGCATAGCTGGCATTCCACACCGCGCCGTTGGCACTGTTTAAAGTGCCAAACACATCGTTGGTGGGCGCAGCGCTGTATACCAACCAACGGCCTGTGCTGCCCGTGGTGGTCAGTGCTGTGGTGCCCGTGGTGTTGTTGATGAAGTTGCCTGCGGCTGCCAACGCGATGTACCCGCTGTTTTGGGTGTCGGTAATGGTGGCACCTGAGTTGAGCGTGAGGTTGTTGCCTGTCAGCAAGGTCACGTTGTCCACAAACGTACTGGCCCCACCCACGGTGATGTTGCCTGCATTGCTTGCGCCAATGACGATGCCGCTGAAGCCGTCTTTGAACACCGACGTGCCGCTGAACAAGCTGTTCGCCAAAGTCCAAGTGCCTGCACCCGTGCCCACACCGATGGTGGTGTTGGCGGTGTAAGGTTTGAGCGTCAATAAACCCGAAGACGCGACATTCCCCGTGAGTGAAAACTTGTCACCTACCAGAGTGATGTCAGAGGTGGAAGCGCCCGTGTTGACCCCTGCTTTCAAACCCACGTAGCCAGCGATATCGACAGCATTGAAGCCAGTACCGTAAGCTTTGCCAGTCAAGGTGATGGGGCCGCCCGTAGACAAAACCACCGAACCAGAAGGCACCACTACCCCTGAATTTTTCGCCCCAGATCCAGTGATGGAAATACCACCGCCATTGGTGGCCAAAATACTAGAGGTGCCCCAAAGGTACACACCCCAGGCATCGCTTGCTGCTGCGTTGACTGCCGTTCCATCGAATGTGATCGCATCCATTGCCGTTGAGGAAGACTTATAAACAGAGGTCGATGTGCTCGACCCGCTCAGCTCAATGCCATTACTGGAGCCAGTGGAAGATTGCCCATAACCCCACATGCTTAACTTGCCCGCGCCGGCATCTATGGTCACGTTGCTGTGGGCGCGAATGCCGTTGGCATTGGACATGGCAGCGTTCTCGCTGCTGACATAAGCCGTGTACGAGCTCGCGCTCTTTCCGCGAATGGTGATATTGCCGCCAAACGAATACAACGACACCGTATCCAAAGTCACCCCATTGCCCATGGTGGTGGTCATGCCCGAGGCGTAGCCCGTGCTGGCAAGTGCAGCGGCGTCCGCCACGTTGCCACCCGACACCAAAATGTTGGCAGCTGTCGTGGTGGAGACGCTACTACCTGACTTGAACCACACATAGCCACCGTTGGTGCCATCGCTATCGGCCCAATAAGTGACATCGCCACCGTTGGTGGTGACCGACACGTTGCTGGCCTGCGTAATTGCACCACTAGCCTTGAGCAATACATCACCTGCGGCTGCGCCGCCGGATGTATTGAGGTTGGCATTGAGGTTGATGGTGCCTGCATACACATTGATAGGACCTGCAACGCTCGTGGCGCTACCTATCGTCACCGTGTCGGTGCGGGCCGTGCTAACGGTCGCTTTACCAATCGTCAAACTGGTCGCTGCGGCATTCACCTGCACGTTCGTGTATGGGAAAAATATGGCTGATGTGAAGTTATCACCATAAGGCTCAAACGTGACGCCACCTGAGGTTTTCAGGTAAATGTTTTTGACACCGCTAGGCGATATGTCAGAGAACCTGAGGTTGATGTTGCCTGCTGCTGTCCAAGCTCCACTAGATGGCGAGCCAATATATACATCACCTTGCCCCCAATGGTTGATGCCAGTGGTTGTTGTTAATGCAGCGACTTCATTGCCGCTGACCAAAATAGAGCCCGAGGTAGAAAGAAGTTGAATCGACCCTGTTGTCGCTACGTTGTTGAAAAACGAAACGCCTGAAGCGTACGCATGGTTGGCGTTTGTTAACACGCCCACCACATCAATCGCGCCACTGTCGGTCTGCACGGTGGTACCGCCTGCACTGAACGTGACGCCGTTGTATGTTGCAGCGCTGGTGTAACCCCCATAAGAGTCACCATAAATACCAATGGTGCCGCTACCAGAGGTGGTGATGGTGCTGCCCGCAATGCGCACCCCATCGTCATAGGTGGCCGTGTTTCTGCCATAGATTTTGATGTTCCCACCTGCTGCATCAATCGTGTTGGTTGTCATCAACACGCCGGGCGCATTGGCTGTGGCTGAGTACAAACCTGTTCCCTGCGAGCCATCGTAGCCACCACCCAACGTGATGTTGCCGCCAAACGACTTCAAGGCGCTGGATGAATTCAACACAATGCCACCCAGCGTGCCACCTGCAGAGCTGGCTTTGAATGAAATGTCACCCAACAAGGTTTGCACGGTGGTGGATGCAGCGAGCGTGATTTTTCCTGAGCCCGTTAAGCTGATGGCTGAACCGGAGTTGGTAGAGGTCAGGCCGTAATTAACCGCAACGTCGCCACCATAGATCGTGATAGGACCAGCGGCAGAAAGCGCAGCATCTATCGTGATGCCACTCGTGTTGGTTGATTTACCTAAAGTGATGCTGCTTGGCACCTGTCCGTTTTGATTCCAGTTAAGCCAAGATGACCATATACCGCCGCCCGCAAAAGAATTAGATGCAGACTGCCATGTCACAGGACCTTGAGTCGCAATATTTGGACGTAGCCCACCAAAGTTGTAGTTGTCAAATTCAATCAAAAGACTACTGGTGGATGAAGTCACCGCGCTTGCGGCTGCAGAGCCCCACCATTGGCTTGAGGTATTTCTTAAATACAACTGTGCACCTGCACCACCTGTACCAGCCTTTAAAACAATAGGACCACCGTTGGCCAACAGTTGGGTGGGGTCGCGAACCAACACGGACCATTCATTACCCGTGCCAATGATGGAGATACCACCCCCAACGCCGCTTGCCGTGAAGATTTGATTGATGGATGCACTACCCGACTCGGCACCTAAATCAATGCCGTAGTTGTAACCTGCATAGGTACCGCTGCTCGTGCCAATCAGCTTGATGGCGTCCGCACCTGCATAGGCCGATTTGATGTTCACACCGTAATTGGTGACGATGCCGTGCTTGTACGACACCGTATCCGTAGCACGTGAAATGCCTTCCATATAAAACTTGCCAGCGCCCGCATCTGCAATCAAGCTACTGCCTGTGGTGCTGGTCCAAAAACCTACACCCCAGGACCCGTTACCGTTGGCGACAGCGCCAGCCAAGCCTTTACCTCGCAAGGTGATATCACCACCGCCCGAGAACATTGTTAAGCCATAGTCCACGCGAATGCCTTCGGCCCACGTTGCTGAGGCACCAGCTGCATAGCCAGTACCCGAGACATTACCGCCAGCCAGCGTGATGGTGCCACCACCTGTTGTGACGGCGCTCTTACTACCTGACAACCCCAAGCGGGTATCAATGGTCAGACCATTCATAAAGCGAATAGTGCCCGAGTCGCTGCCATCGGTATCACTCGCAAATAAAACATCACCGCCATTGGTGGTGATGGTTCTGAAGGCAGTGATGTTGCTGATAGTGCCCCTAGCCAACAACTTGATGGCGGAATTCAAGTTGGTCGACGTAAGGTCTGTGTTGAGTGTGATGTCGCCGCCATACACGGTGATAGGACCTGCGGCTGTGATGGGGCTGCCCAAAGTGATGTTGGCCGTGTTGGTTGTTTTGCCAATGCGAACACTTGACGAACCACCTGAAATGCCAAAAGACGAAGCATCTACAGCATCTGTAAACACGGTGCCAACTGACTCAACCACCACATTGCCCGAACTGATCGCATTTATTTTGTTGGCACCTTCAGCGACAAAGCTAACTTTGTCAGACTGAATCGTGATGTTTGATGAACTGGCGGTTGATGTGCCAGACAGCACCGTCGTCCCATCGCTACCGTAGTAATGGGGCCCAGTGCTGTTGGCTCTTAAGTACATACCGTAGTAAGAGCCCGTTGTGCCTGACGGCTGAATGTCTTTTAAGGTAATAGCTCCGGTGGCAGAAAGAATACTGAGGGCAGAAGTTTGCGCCACGATGCCGCGCGAGTTACCGTTGAGTTTGCCTGCTGTCCCAGTCAGTGTGATGGCTCCGTTTTCGGTCTGAATCAGAGCAGTACCGGCAGTGGATGTATTGAATCCAATCGCCCAAACATCCGTAGCGCCAGTATTTCCATCGTTAGAGCCATCGCTGGTGATCGTGATGGTGCCTGCACCTTTGGTTTTGATGATTACGTTATCCAGCTCAATTAGCCTGTCATAACCACCAGATGTTCCTGTGCTGGCATAGCTGGCAGTCATGGACACATTGCCACCTGCAGCATTTAGGGTGGCTTTGCTAGCTGAAGAACCCGATAAGTAGATGCCGTAATCTTGCGCAGATGTCCAAGGGCTGTTGGTTAAGGTGTAGGAGATATTCGAGCCACTCGTGATGACATCGACCCCGGCTGCCTGAACAATTTGTATGCCTTGCAACAAGATGCCGGTACCCGTAGTGCTACCAGTTGTCAGGTCAGCATTGAGTGTTATCTTGCCGCCATATATAGATACAGGCCCTGCAATGTTGATGACTGAACCAATCGTCATCGCCTGCGTGTTGTTACTATGACCTAAGGTCAAACCCGTCAGTGTGCTGGCAAAGGTGTAGTTAGGCGTAAACGCACTGGCGAAGCTGCCCAAAGCTATAGGTTGAATAGTGACCGCCCCCGCTCCAGCAAAACCAGTTGTGCTGGGTACAACGTTGTTGGTGTAGGTGATGCGGCTGCTCGCCACTGTGGTTAGCCCTGTGTAACTGGCAACCCCAGTGAGAGTGAGCTCGCCTGTATTAGCAACAGTGAGCGAACCCGTACCTGCAAACGGTGCTGCATAGCTGACGTTGTCGGTACGGTTAAAAATGAGCGCGGAATTGTTGGTCACTGTGCCTGTGGCGGTCAGAGATCCCAAAGTACCCAGAACGCCACCGGCACCTACCTGCAAGGTTCCGCTGCTGATGGTGCTACCACCTGTGTAGGTGTTGGTGCCCGTGAAGATGAACTTGCCACCTGCAGACGGGTTGGACACAAACGAGCCCGAGCCTCCGATAGCACCACTAAACGTGGCCGACAGTGCGCCAAGCGAACCCGATGCGGTGAAACTTTGAACGGTATAAGGCGAAGCACCTGATGCCCCGAGATAACGCAAGATGACAACGCCCGAACCACCTGCGCCGCCTAACCCAGAGTTACTAGCACCACCACCACCAGAGCCCGTGTTGTCAGCTGCATTACCACCCACTTGGGATGTCACACCAGTAACTGGCCTGTCTGCGCTCGTACCGCCATTTCCACCACCTGCCATGCCCAAGCCAGGCGAACCATTTGACCAATTAGGTGCACCGTTAAGACCACCACCACCACCACCTGCATAAAGCACGCTGGTACCCGTGATAGAGCTGGCCTTACCCGCACCACCGTTAGAGCCTGATTGCGAATTGAGCACAGCTGCAACACCAGCCCCGCCTGCACCACCACCACCAGCACCAACAGCATAAATACCCGATGCGTTGGCACCTGCTCCACCTGCAAAACCATATCCACCACCCGTGGTAACCGATGCACCACCTGAAGCTGTTGTATAGCCACCTGCACCACCACCAGAGCCACCGGCTTGGCCAGCTGTGGACAAGCCACCACCACCACCACCACCCGTAGCAGAAATGCTCACACCTGTGCCAATCAACGAACTCACACCACCTGTTCCACCGTTACCCGTGGTGCCGCCTGCACCGCCAGCACCCACAGTGATGGCGTAGCTGCCCCCTGCCAACGTGGTGCTGCCCGTGATGAATTCACCCGCACCACCACCGCCACCGATGGAGCCGCCGCCGCCGCCGCCGCCGCCAACAATGAGGTAGTCCAAACTGGTATCAAAAGCTGCAGTGACCGCACCGTTCAGCGTGATGTTGTTGGCAAAGCTAGTGATGGAGCGGCCAAACAATAGCGTGGTGTTATTAGCCGCCGTTAATGCACCAGCGCTGATGGCCGATGCGTTGTAAATACCCAAAGTACCTCCACTGAGCGTGGTGGTGCCACCGTAGGTGTTGGCGCTCATCAAAGAAAACTTGCCGCCTGTTGCGTTCGCAACCATCGACCCCGAGCCACCGATGGTGCCGCTAAGAATGACGTTCACTGCATTAAGTGAAAGCGTTGCCGCACCATTACTGGCGAAGCTGTGCAAGGTATAGCCACTGGCTGTGCCTGTGCCCGATAGGACGCTGCCGCCTGTGCCACCAGTTGCCCCCAAATAACGAACAACTACCCAGCCTGTACCACCCGCGCCACCCTCGCTATAGACACTGGATGCAGCACCGCCAGCACCACCGCCACCGCCACCCGTATTGTTAGTGCCTGCGCCACCATACTTAGCAATTGTGGATGTAGTGGTGGTAAAGGGGGTACCAGCACCACCTCCACCTAAGCCACCGAGACCACCAATATTGCCGTAACTTGACTGCGATGTGCCATGCACACTACCACCACCACCACCACCGTAATAACTGTTAGAACCCGTAATCGAAGATGCCAAGCCGATGCCACCAGCACCACCTCTTGCGCTATCAACATAGTTCACTTGGTACGCATTACCACCCGCGCCACCCGCACCCCCACCACCGCCTGATGCATAAGGGTCCGGCGTGCTGTAGCCAGTGCCCCCCGCGTAACCTTGACCTGCAGTACCTGTGCCTGGCGCGTAATAAGAACCACCACCACCAGAAGATACAGTGCCCGAACCAGAGCCTGGCGCTTGCGCGTTGTAAGAAGTTCCAACACCGCCACCCAATGCTGTCACTGTGCTTAGTGAACTTGATGAAAGGCTTGAGGCCCCGCCGTTGGTGCCCGAGCGTGTCAATCCAACGTTGTAAATTGCGCCTAAACCTCCAGTACCCACATTCACAGTCATTGTGGTGTCAGCCAGCACGTCCACTGAACCGCCGAGCACGCCACCGCCACCGCCACCACTACCCGTCCAAGAACCACCACCACCACCACCACCGACGACCAGATAGTCCACTGAAGTGTCGAGGTCAAAGGTCACACTGCCATTGAGCGTGACGTTGTTGGCGAAATTAGTCACCCCTCGGCCAAACAGCAATGTGGTGTTGGCTGCCGCTGTCAATGCGCCCGAGCTGAGCGCGGTGTTGCTGTAAATACCCAACGTACCTGCGCTGAGCGAGGTGCCGCCGCTGTAGCTGTTGTTGGCATTGGTGACCGAAAACTTGCCGCCTGCGGCATTGGCCACCATCGAACCTGAGCCGCCCATGGTGCCACTGAGCACCACGTTTAAAGAATTGAGAGAAAGCGTGCCGCCTGATGTGAAAGTGTGCAGTGTGTAGCCCGAAGCGGTGCCTGAACCAGTGCTAACTGTGCCGCCAGTGCCTGCGCTGCTACCGAGATAACGCACAACAACGACACCTGCACCACCAGCACCGCCATTGGTGGCGCTGGAGCCCGATGCACCCATACCGCCGCCGCCGCCAGAACCCGTATAAGCTGCGCCTGCAGTGCCTGCTGTGCCGTAGAGGCCACCGTTACCACCCACGCCCGAGCCACCGACACCGCCTGCAAAACCACCACCACCACCACCCGCGCCGTAGAAGGCGCTGGTGCCTGTGATGGTGTTGGCAAGGCCTGCGCCACCAGCACCGCCCGTACCTAAGCTGCCAGAGCTGGCAAAGTTGGAGCCTGCGCCGCCTGCGCCACCGCCGCCGCCTGCGGCAGCGTCGAGTGAGCCACTGCTTGCTGTACCACCCGCATAACCTTGACCTGATGTTCCTGAAGCACCTGTACGCCAAGCCGCTGTATTACTGATCGTGCCACCGCCACCCGAGGCTCCTGAAGTTGGTCCTGCGGTGTAGTACTGACCGCCACCACCACCGCCCAATGCAGAAATGCCATTAAACGAAGACGAACCACCTGTGCCACCAATACCGTTAACTATGCCGCCAGCACCACTCGCTCCGACAGTGATGTTGTAAGAAGTGGTATCTAGTAAGTCTGTATTACCTGACAGCACGCCGCCGCCGCCGCCGCCGCCGCCGCCGTGTTGCGAAGCTTGACCACTGCCACCACCACCACCACCACCGACAACAAGGTAGTCCACAGCAGTGTCAAGATCAAATGTGACGCTGCCATTGAGGGTGATGTTGTTGGCAAAGCTGCTCACGCCGCGACCAAACAAAAGTGTGGTGCCTCCTGCGGCAGACAATGTACCCGTGCCAAGTGCTGAGTTGTCGTAAATGCCCAAGGTGCCCGCACTGAGCGTAGATCCGCCGCTGTAAGTGTTGGCATTTGTCAGCGAGGTGTTGCCAGAGCCCACTTGTATGACGTTACCGGTACCTGAAATCAGGTTGGTCACCACATAGGTGTTGGTTCGGTTGAACGAGAGCACGCCGTTGTTGACCACGTTGCCCGTACCCAAAGATCCCGTGGTGCTGCCTGAGCCAATTTTGAGGGTACCGCCTGCGCCAATGGTGGTGGTGCCGGTGTATGTGTTGTTGGCAAGCAAAGTCAACAAGCCCCCTGCACCACCGTTGTAGGTCAAAGCCAAGTTGCCTTGAAGAACCCCCGAAATTTGGTTGGCAGTGGAGGTTGAGTTGACGACCAAACTGCTCAAATCGCTGGTGCTACCTGAGAGTGTGAATTTGCCAGAACCAGCGTTGATGGCCAGTGTTTTGGCTGCACTGTTGACGAAGACAGCAGCACCCGCTTTACCGTTACCACCGCCCATGGTGCCGCCACCTGACCACCCGCCATAGCCACCGCCACCGCCTGCACCGTAGTTCACAGCGCTGGCGCCGACCACGTTCAAGCTGAAATCTGTACCCGAGGAAGCACCAGCGCCTGCCCCAGCACCAGCCACACCACCGCCTGTTGTTCCAATACCGGTCGCATAACCGTAGCCAGAACCGCCGCCGCCACCACTGCCGTAGGTGTAGGAAGTGCCTCCGAATAGGGTCGAGGTAGTTCCCGTGCCGCCAGTTCCGCCTGCTGTGTTCCATCCGCCGCCACCGCCGCCGCCATTGGTGCCGTTACCACTAGGTCCAGCGCCGCCGCCCGTGCCTGCACCCGAGTTACCGCCAGCGCCGCCGTTGCCGTTGCCACCGCCATAGCCGCCGCTAGCACTGGCGGTGGTTATGCCAGAACCACTCAACTGGGAGGTTCCACCGTTAAAGCCGTTTGTGCCACTGGTAGCACCGTTGCCACCTGCACCAATGCTGATGCTGTAAGTCGTAGAAGCATTGAATGTTTGAGATGAAGTGACGACTTGACCGCCGCCGCCGCCGCCGCCGCCGTTCGAACAGCCACAAGACACCACGCCACCACCTGCACCACCACCAACCAACAAGTAGTTCAGTGTTTGTGCAGTGGGCACAGTGAAGGTGTAGTTGCTGCCGTTCCAATACAGCAGCATGTCGCCCACCATGACGCCACTCGATGTGGCGTAGCCTGTGAAGCCCAAAGAAGACTCGTAGTAGCCACCTGCAGCAACCCTGACTGAGTTCAATGAGTAGATATTGCCCGTTACCGACACATCACCATTGTTTGAGGTGAGCGAAACTGTATTGCCACCAACATAGAGGTTGCCGTTATAAGTTTGTGCCCCTGTGGTGGTGACGTTGGCCGCTACAGAAATGGTTCTCGCGGTGAAGTTGAGAGATGAAGAAGTAGTGATGGCGCCTGCAACGAGTAAGTCATTAGAGTACGTATTGAGTGTCACCGCACCCGATGCATTTATGCCGTTTGAGTTGACTGTCAACGCTTTGCTATTGGACAAACTTAGAGCACCGACATTGCTGGCTTGCAGGTTGGTGATGAAGTTGCTGGCGCTTGTCAGATCAACGGTCGGTTTGCTGGTTCCCCCATCGGATGAACCCAAGATAAGGTTGTTGGCATAAAGAGAGGCAGTTGCGTCTTGCGTCACGGTGGTGCCTGCCAACAACTCCAATGAGCCGTTAGGCAAATTGATTTTGTCCCTGAAGAAGATCGAGCTGCCTGCTTGCAGCGTGAGTTTGTTTGTCGTGCTTGAGTTAATGTAATAGTTCGCAGTTCCTTGTGAACTCCAACCCGACGCATCAATCAAACCAGACGCAATGACGCTGACGTTGCCAGAGCCCAAGGCGCTAACAATCGTGTTTGTGAGAAGAACTGTGGTGCCGTTGGCGTAACCGCTCCCCCTCGTGTCAGTTCCGCCTGAAGTCAAAAGAGGGGCACTGGGATTGGGGGCTTGAGCCGTGTAGGTCGTGGTCCCAGAAGTTACATAGTTGGATCCAGACCATGAGGTGTCACGAATCCACAAATCGTAGGGATCGAGCAGCCAAAGACCGTCTTGGCCTAGGGTTGCTTTTGTGGAAACGTGAATGTTGTCAACTTTCAGTACATGACCCGAAGTCTCCACCTGCCCACCATCACCCCCATTCACACCACCTTTGGCGTAAATGGTGCCGTTGGCAGTAGTGAGAGAGTTCACATTTTCCACATCGCTCCACAGCACCACCTTGCCGCCATCTCCGTTGTCGGTGGCACTGGCGTCAATGGTGCTGTCGGGACTCATGGTCACGGTGGTGGCTTGGCGCAGGGTGCCGCTGCCTTGCCAGTCGCCGCCAACCAGCACAGTGCCGCCTTGGGTGGCACCTTTGGCTTCGATCAGGGTGCCGGTGTCTAGCGTGATCTCATCGCCCTCCACTTCCACGCGGCCGGCTTGGGCGCGTGCGCTGTTGGCGCGCAACACGGTGTTGGTGCTAAGCAGCACAGCACCTTGGATGGGTGATTGGCTGGGGTTGTCCGCAGGTGTGGGCACGCCGTCGGCTTGAATGTGGATGCGGCCACCGCCACCCTCGCCCGATGCGTCCAGCACAGCGGTGGTCAGGTCCACGCGACGCGTGGCTTGCAGATGGATGTTGCCGCCCAAGGCGTTGGCCACGATGTGTGTAGGGTCGGTCACCACGCCGTTGGCGAAGATGCGACCACTCAGAGCAATGGCTTGTGCGGCCACGATGTCGATGTTGCCTGCTTGCAGGGCCACAGCCGACACGTCTAGCAAACCTGTGTCGGTTTGCGTGAAGGTGTCGGCGTTGATTTGGATACGGCCAATTTCTGCCGCCACGTTGCCGCTGTCGGGGAAAAAGTTTGCCGCTGAAACTGTGCCGCTGTTTTGTACGTCAGGGGCGTTGAGGCTGACTGTGCCCGCAGGCCCTGCGTTCACCCCGCCCGTGGCATCGGCCCGAACCGAGCCACTGTTAAAGATGGCGCTGCTGGCCTCAAGCAAGATGCGACCTGCACGGCGCACCAAGCCTGCAGCTTCGATGGTGCCGCTGTTGTTGATGACGCCGCTTTGCAAGCGGCTGGCGGCTTGGGCCGACAAGATGATCAGGCCGCCCGGCGCTTTGATGGCGCTTTTGTTGTCGACCAAGGTGTTGATGGCTGCCGCTGTGACCACGACACGGCTGAGCGCCCCGCCGCCGTCAAACTTCAGTTCAAAGGTTTCGCCTGCGGCCAAGGCCACGGTGCCGAGGTTGGCCACGATGACGCCGCTGTTGCGCACTTCGGGCGCGAGCATGGCGATGTAGCCGCCCAGCGCAGCACGCAGCTCGCCTTCGTTTTCGACCTTGCCCGATGCGCCGTTGCGGGTGAGCTTGATTTGCCCATCCATGAATTCTTGGTTTGCAGCGTTGTGCGTGGTGGCTACTAAACCACCCACATCCACACTGGACGACTTACCAAAGTACACACCTTGCGGGTTGACCAACACCACTTGGCCCGGCGCGGTGATGCGCCCCAAGATTTGGCTGGGCTGGGTGTCGTTCACACGGTTGAGCGTGGCCGACTGCGCGTTAGGTTGCTGAAAGTTAACGCTGGCGTCTTTGCCAATGTTGAAGGTGCTCCAGTCAAGCACTGCGCGTTGGCTGGTTTGGTTGATATTGAGGGCGCTACCCGATTGGCTAATAGAAGCCTGACCCGCACTGACTTGCCCGCCTGTGGGCAGCTGAGTGGTCGCCACCGCCGTGGTTTGGGCCAAGACTGGCAGAGAGAACAGACCGATGGCGCCTAGAAGGTGGGCCAAAAGACGTAAAGAAGCATGCGGCTTTAGGGACGGCTGAGCCCCCATTTCTTCGAGACGTGGCATAGCCATTCCGATTTGGAATGGCTGTGGGTTGTTTGAAGGTGTGCCGCACAAATTCTTCATGCGCTAGAAAGGAACGGTGACTTGCAACCAGAAGCGGTTGCGATCGCGCGTGCCATCTTGGTCGTTGCCCGTTTGTGTGGGGTTGGGGTTGTGACCCGATTTACGCGCCCAAGTGGCTTTGAAGTTCACCCCGTCGTCGTTGGTGTAGGCAACGCTGGCACCAAAGCCTTTGTAGGTATTTCGGTTGTGTTGTGGCCCGCCTGGGTAGTTGGGGTCGTGTTGGAGCCAGACCTGGCCCCAGTCCACGAAGGTGGCAAGGTTGACACCCGACTCTAGGCTGTGGCGCAACTCAAGCTGAATGAGCTGGGCATCGGCGCCCGAGCCTTCGCCCGTGGGATACGCACGCACGCCATTCATACCGCCCAACTGCATCTTTTCAGACGAGTCGAGGTTTTTGTCGGCCACCTGACCTGTGTAGGAAATAAAGGCTGAAGTTTGTGTGGTGAGGGCCTGCTGCCAACTGCCACTGACACGTACTTTATTAAAGACGCCTTCGGTTTTGACCGTGGTGGCGTCAGTTTGTTGGCTGAGTGAGCCATCCAAATTGATGTTGCCGTGCGACAGCTGTAACGAATAAGTACCCGTGCCACCGCCTGGGTTGAGGTCGCGGTAGAAGCCAGACACTTGGGCCGCCAAGACTTTGGCTGCGTAGTCAGACATCAACAGGCCTTGGGCCGAGGTATTTTGGAATTTCTTGTTGTCTGCCGTGAGCGTGACAGTGGCGCTGCGGTCATCCGCACGCAACAGGGGGTAGACCCATTCCACGCCTTGGGTGATGGCGCGGCCTACGGCCCCGACCATGCCCTGCTGGCCCACCACCACTTCGTAGTTCATGACGGAGGTATTCAGCCCCATGCGCCAGCCATCGGTGCCCACAGGCAGGCTGTAGGCCAAACGGGCGTAGTCGCTGCCGCGGGTGTGAACCGCCACGAGGTTGAGCAAATCGGCCAGATCGTTGGGGTTAAACCAAGTGAAGGTGGCCATCAAGCGCATGGCGCCAGTAGAACGAGAGCCACCGTTGTCAAACGCGAGTTCGGTTTGGCGGGTGCGACCTTGATACAACTTAAGTAACAGTTCGGTTTCGCCCGCATCGCGGCCTTGGCGCAAAGAGCCTTGGGCGCTCATGCCGGGCACATCGTTGGCCAGTGCCAATGCGCGGTCGAGCGACTTGGTGTTCAGAGGTTCGCCCACTTTTTGCTGGGATTCGATGATGGCGCTCACATGCGCTTGGGTGTTGGGCAAGTCGGCGAGCTCTTGCTCGATCTCGACTTTGGAGAACACCGATTCAATGACATCGACCGTCAGCACGCCGTCGGTCAGGTCTTGTGGCGGCAAGATGGCGCGGGCCAAGTAGTTGTTTTGTCGGTAATACGACTCCACGACCATGCCGATTTCGAGCATTTGCTCGTAGGTCATGGGCGTGTTGATGAAGGGCTGCATGATGCCTTTGAGCTCCATGTCGCCCAAAATCGTCACGCCTTGGAATTGAATATTCTTGAGGGTGATCAGTTCTTTGGCGGCCTGCTCGACTTCTTGCTGCTCCACCATTTTGTCCATGGCGGCATCCACCAAGCCGCGTGCTTGCGCGGTTTTGGGCTTGGCGAAGTGGGTGCCGGTGACCGCCTCGGCCCATTCGGTGACGGGCAAGCTGGTTTTTTCCTCAATCGCGCGCAGGACTGGTCCTGCGACTTTTGGCAATACGGGGTCGTAGATATCCAACGACCCAGCCAAAAGACACAGGAACGCAATCGCAGCAATGATTCGCGACCGAGTTAATTTCACAAAACTTGTACCAAAACAACCATAAGGGTTGTCTTAATGCAAATTCCATGCCTTGCCGCTTTTTGACAGTTTTGTAGGGGTTTGTAGGCTTTATCGCCCGCTAGACCGCATGAAGCCTACCGATGCCTACGGTGGTCACTGACTAGATTTATTAGGCGGGATGCTTTCGATGACCTGCAGCTCCAGCTCGTTGTTTTTCAAGCTTTGGCGTGGAATGTAGGCCTGCACCAGCCAACCCGTTTGGCGATAAGCCTCTGAGATGGCGTGGGTCAGTTGCTGCAAATCATGCTGATTCAGCGCACGGTTGGCAAAAGGCTCAGCCACGGCTTGGAGCTGTCCGGAGGACAAAATCTTGTTGCCATTGAATTTGAACTGCTGAACCGTGATCAGCGTGTCATCGTTGATCACCATAGCTGGCGGCAAAGCAGTACGCTTTGGCTGGTTGCGCTGCATTTGGTCTTGTCTGAACATTTGCTCGTTTTGACGCATCAGCGCGCCCGCATCGGGGATGGTTTGGGCATGGAGGCTAGCGCCACACAAGGCTAAAACGACAATGGAAGAGAGTTGGTGACGCATAAATCCCCCTGAAAACGAAAAGTTTCAGACACCTCAAGCATAGCGCGGACGTGGCTTTAATCCGCTAACGCCCTCTTCTTAAACACATCAGGTTGATTACATTCGGCCAATTCGGACTCCAACTGGGCGTCACCCATGATGTAGTCGCGGCGCTTGGCGTAGTTGTCTTTCATGCGTTTGCCGTAGACCTCAGCCACGTTGGCCACTGAACGGTTGACCGTTTTCATGGTTTCTTTGCTTTTGAGACCTCGTTTTTTGTCAATCTCGCGCTCATTGGCTTCAGACAGCACCATGTAGTGCTGGGCTAGATTTTCAAAGTCTTTGGCGCCAGCTTTTTGCCCTTTGCGCTCCAAAAGTGCAGACACATTGAGCTGCAAGGCCGCGCAACGATTGAATAAATACGACAGGCGCGTGGGGTCGCGATAGGACTGGTATTGCGCACGCACCTCATCAAAGGTGGCAAGTTCAGCCGCCTGCACAAAGAGCGGCAGCATCAGAAAAGACAAATGAATGAATGTGGATCTTTTCATACGTGTAAGTTGAGGTGTCAATTTTATCTGGCACAAATCATGCTTGATACAAAGAAATTGAACTTTTTGGAGCACACCATGTCAAATCAATACCCATCAGGCGCAAAGCTCACCAGCTTTACTTTGGACGAATTAACTCAAACAGCTGAGATGCTACAGGCATCCGGCCAATTCCAAGAAGCCATTGATTTGTACCGTCAATGGTTACAACACGGCAAAGACGAACGCAAGCATGTCGCTTGGTTCAACTATGGCTGGTTGCTGCAAAAGCAAAACAAGGTGGATGAAGCGGCCAGCGCCTACGACCAGTTGACCAACAACTACGCCAACTATTTGTCAGGCAACGTCTCGATGGCCTAAAGCGCCTCCACGCCTTCTGAAAATTCATCCTCGGCGGGTTGCTCAACAGGCACCCGTCGCGTACCCGCTCGCCCCTTCACTTTGAACTTCCCTGCTCCGGCAGTTTTCCTTGCACATCCCATTTATTTACATAAGATAAATCGTATGATTAAAAAATCGAATAGACAAAGAAAAAAGGACTTAGATTTCTCTAAGTCCTTTTTAAGATTTTTGGTGGGACCAGCGGGGGTCGAACCCACGACAAACGGATTAAAAGTCCGCTGCTCTACCAACTGAGCTATGGTCCCATCACGCGAGGTATTTAACGTTTGTTTCGTACCCTGCGA
>Ga0213918_1000043_pt1 | contig 72103 bp, 110 predicted proteins | sample McNCre217MG_FD_163422 | JGI IMG/M metagenome (GOLD analysis project Ga0213918, IMG submission 163422) | Freshwater microbial communities from McNutts Creek, Athens, Georgia, United States - 2-17 MG | ecosystem: Environmental > Aquatic > Freshwater > Creek | place: USA: Georgia | collected... | reverse complement strand
GGGTATGTTAGTGATGCCTTAGATGCTAGATCAGTAACAAGATTAGTTACCTGTGACTCAGCGATAACGAGCGTAGATTGGTCTTTATTTTTCCAAAGACCAGTAGATGACTCATACTGAAGCAAATCGCCATTAGTTTTTGAAGTAATAAGTATATCGTGCAACTCGTCTAGTTCAAATCCATTCTGAGGGCGAATAAAAATTTCACCATTATTTGAGTTTGCACGAGTAACAATACCAATAAATACTAGGTGCGCCGGAGCAACTGGCTTATTTGCTAAACCATAAACAAGAGATCCATTAACTCCTAGCCATACAGGATCTCCAGCACTAGCTCCATTAGTATTTAATCCAGCAAGAAGACCTTCAGTAATTACATTTGCTACACCATTAATCGCAACGGTTGCATCAAGTAGACCCATAGTCTTGCTCGACGTAGCTTCACTTGCATTACTTGCTAGAGAAACAATCATGTTTGTTCCATCAGCAGAACTTACATAGACTGGCTGACCCTTATTGATTGCAGCCGCAGCTTTAACCTGGTGGCGAATTGACTCTGAGTAGTTAGCAATCCAAGTCGTGTTGTAGTCGGTACCATCAACCTTTGCAAGGATCTGCCCGGCAGTTCCGCCTGCAGCAACGCCAGGTCCGGCTGCACCTGTTGCTCCAGTATTTCCAGTTGATCCGGTTGGCCCGGTTACCGTGCTTGCAGCACCAGTAGGTCCTGTTATGCTAGGACCAGTAGCGCCAATTGGGCCTTGAGACCCTGTAGGGCCAGTAGGGCCATCAGTTCCATTAGTTCCTGCAGCACCAGTAGGTCCCGTGGCTCCTGGTGTACCATCTGCGCCAACATATCCATTAGCGCCTGCTGGTCCGGTTGGTCCGGGAACAGTAGAAGCAGCTCCAGTTGGTCCTGTTACGGAAATGCCAGCTGGTCCGGTTGCACCTGTTGGTCCTGCAACTGTTGAATCTGCACCTGTAGCACCTGTTGGGCCAGTCACGGAAGGACCCGTAGGACCTGAATCACCAGTTGCACCAGTAGGGCCAGTAGCACCAGGAAGTCCTGCATCGCCCGAAGCACCGGTTGGGCCGGTTGGTCCCATGCCTTCAATACCGCTAACACTAGTATCAAGCCATAACTGAGAAATATCAGAAGGTGCAGTAGCCTGAGTTATTACACCCTGGTTTCCAGTTGATCCAGTTGGACCAGTTACAGAAGGTCCGGTTGCACCTGTAGGGCCAGTAGCACCAGTATCCCCCGTAACACCTTGAATGCCTTGAATACCTTGAATGCCTTGTACGCCCTGATCACCCTGAGCACCTCGAGCGCCAGTAGGTCCAGTTACATTTGAAGGAGCACCAGTTGGTCCAGTTACAGAAGGTCCGGTTGCACCTGTTGGTCCTGCAACTGTTGAATCTGCACCTGTAGCACCTGTTGGGCCAGTTGGTCCTACATCTCCTCTAGGCCCGATTTGACCAGTTAATCCTTGGATACCTTGGATACCTTGGATACCTTGAATCCCCTGTACACCTCGCGATCCGGTCGGGCCGATACGTCCGATAGACCCGGTCTCACCCTGAGCACCAGTTGGTCCAGTTACACTAGGACCTGTTGCTCCAGTTGGACCTTGCTCTCCAGTTGATCCCGTAGGGCCGGTTACCGATGGTCCGGTTGGGCCAGGGATACTAGAGGCAGCTCCTGTAGGACCGGTGGGTCCACCGACTGCTTGAGTCGAGCGGGCTTCCCAGGTGTAGCCATTCCAAACCCATGACGAGCCTTCGAAGCTATAAATATCACCCTGCGACGGATCTAGTGGAAAAATAAAATCGGTCATTAGACTGTTCCTCCGTCAATGTGAAGCAAGGTATTTATGTCGGTCCAACCGAACTCATAGTCGTTGTCACCGGTCTTTATGAGAACCTGATTTATGGTTCCACCATTAGGTATACCTACGCCAATTGGTCCGGTTGGTCCAGCTATATCTGACATTGGTCCGGTTGGTCCCGTTGGGCCTACCTTGTGACCGGTAATTTCTACCCAGAATGTTTGGAAATATATGTAAGTTTTTCCTGTATTTGCATCGAACCAAACATCGCCCTCTACGGGATTCTGAGGGAACATGCTATTTACTTGGTAAACACCCTGCGCACCCGTTGGTCCGGTTACGGCAGGCCCAGTTGGGCCAATATCACCCTGTGGGCCAACCACGTGTCCAATATTATCCCATTGAGCGCTGGTGCTCCATACATACATATCGCCAGTCTCTAGGACGACATATGCTGCATTAACCCGGGAACCTACGGCTGGAAGATCAGCAACTGTGGCTACAGTACCCTTAAAGTCAATCGAGATACCTTGGTCACCTTTAAGACCCTGAGGACCCGTAGGACCTGAATCACCGGTAGCTCCTGTTGGTCCAGTAGCACCTCGCATACCAGTAAGACCTCGGTCACCGGCTATACCTTGCGGACCAGTTGGCCCTACGTCGCCCTGAAGACCTCTAGAACCTGTCGCACCAGTTGGTCCAGCTATGGTTGAATCGTGTCCGGCAATACCTTGAATACCTTGGATACCTTGAGCACCTGTTGGGCCAGTTACGCCCTGAGGGCCTTGATCACCAGTTGCACCTGTAGGACCAGTATGACCCTGAAGACCCGTTAAACCTGTAGTACCTTGGGCACCGGTAGGTCCCACGATGCCCTGAATACCTTGAATACCCTGTGTACCAGTTGCACCTGTAGCACCGGTTGGGCCAGTTACATTTGAATCTCTACCAGTATTTCCTTGAATACCTTGAGGGCCAGTTGGACCCTGGGTTCCTGTTGGTCCGGTTACACCTTGCTCGCCTTGGATACCCTGGAATCCTTGAATACCTTGAGGACCGGTTACACCTTGAGCCCCCTGAAGTCCAGTAAGACCTCGGTCACCAGTTGCACCCTGAGGACCTGTCGCACCCGTCTGTCCTGTTGCTCCAGTTAGTCCGGTTAATCCTCGAGCTCCGGTTGGACCTTGCTCACCCGTGGCACCAGTAGGTCCTGCAATAGTTGAAGCAGCACCAGTTGGACCTGTATCTCCTTTTAGCCCTGTTAGACCTTGATCTCCAGGAATACCTTGAGGGCCTTGCGCACCAGTGGGTCCTGTTATGCTAAGACCTACAGAACCAGTTGCACCTGTAGGGCCCTGAATACCTTGAATACCTTGTTGACCAGCTGCTCCAGTAGGTCCAGTGATTGATTCTCCTGTAGCACCTGTAGCACCAGTTGCACCTGTAGAACCAGTTGGGCCAGTGGGACCACCAAACTGACCTGCCGGACCAGTTGGTCCAGCCGGGCCTTGAACACCAACGTTTTTAACCTCTACAAATGCAAAGTTGTCGGAAAGTGCCATTATCGAGTAACCTCCGGACGAACGACAAGATTGCCTTGAATAACTTTTGTTACTATCCCCGTAGAGGTTTCTTCTACTTCCAGATCATAAGTGTATTTACCTATTTCTAAGGCTTCAGTCTGGGATGGGCTAGCTATGATTAATATTGATCCGGCTGTTCCATTGATCTCGATACCACCGTTCTCAGTGGTCAACGTTAGAACTACCGACATAGACGAGGTTTTTTCACGAACTTGCATACGAGCTGTATATCCAGTAATGGTTATTGGCTTTTTTGCTGAGTTTTTGACTGCAATTGACCGCAAAAGCGTAGCGCCTTGATCGACAATAATGTCGTAATAATTTGCGGTAGCACAGTGCACGGGGAAATCCTCTGAGAAATTGGCCTATTTCTTCTACTATTTTACCCTATTGGAGCAAGATTGATACTAGTAGATAGGGGTGCCGTTCTTAATACCCTGCTTCCATTCTGCCTGCTGTACAGCCTGCTGTTCACGCACCTTAGTGACCTCCTCGTCCCACTCCTTGATGCGCTCCTCCGAATACTCGGATTCGGCAAAATCCCAGAATGCTCCGATAGTGTGGCGAGTCCCTGTTAGAACTTCCTTAACCTGGTGTACATTGTTAATTCCCCCCGGGAATGTAATTAATTGACCCGATTTAGGTTTAATTGTTAAGCTGTGGTCTCTAAAATCGAGTTCTCCACCCTCGTAATCATCGTTTACATAGAGTAGGCAAACAAACTTACTTTTCTCCCATGCTGACCAGTTGCCATCCATATCGGTATTATCCGAGTGGAACGGTGCAAAAGCTCCCTTTTCCCATTTTTGGGCATGGCTAGATACAGACTTAACTGGGCGCTGATGCGCATCTTCTACATACTCTTTAAGTCTTGATGCTAGGTTTCCTAGGTAATCCTTAGGCAATCCGTACTTCTCTAAAAGTGGTTCGTCGGGTAGAAGGCTCATCCCGTATGACTCGAAAAATGCCGACATTGTCCACGGTAGTTCAGGATCTTCGAAGTAGGATACGAGCTTTTGCTGGTCCTCTACCGGGATGAAGTCGTCGTAGCAGATGATATCTTCCTTTAAGAATCTTTTATTCTCGATGCTCATCGGTTGTCTCTCCTGTATATCCTAAGTTAGAAAGAAATCTTTCGTGGTCAAATCTTTGATTGTCTCTAGAAAATATCTTAGCAAACGTAAAAATTAGTTTATTAAAAGTTGGTTCTGGCGTCTCTAATTTAGCCGATTCTAGAGCTTTAGTAACCTCTAGGTAGTCATTTTTTAGGAACGTACATTCTCCGCCACGTGGGCGTTTAAGTATTTTTTCATGTGTAGTGCCGGTAGGCTCGTATAAAGTCACGGTTAGATATTCTTTCGCAAATCCCCAGTCGGAGTAGGCTGCATATCCTGTAGCTGCATCCAGGGCATTGTCATAGAAGTAGATAGATCTGACTGGATTCTCGCCATCTCTAGCTACGGTTAGCATGTAGCCAGAAGCCACTTTATCTCTAACTTCTAACTTAAACTTTTCAACCATATCCAGGTTAACTGGATTTAAATCTCCAGACATCAGCTGTCTTTTCTTAGTAGGAGCTTACTCTTCCAGTGATGAGTAATAAGCATTTTTCTACCTTTAGTAATTTCACACGACTGGTGGAGGTAGGGAAGGTTGGATGGAAACATTACTATGCTTCCAGCCTTAGGTTTTAGCTTAAGGTCTATGGAAGGATCAACGAAATATAACTCTCCGCCTTCATAGTCATCATTCAAATAGACAACGATGGTGTATGCAATATCGTAGTTTTGCTCATTCCAGTCAATGTGCGGTCCCATGAACTGGCCTTCAGAGTATTTATTTATGCCAATCTTTGTATTTGGTAGCTTCATGGCTTCTAGCGCATACTCGAGCTGTTCGGGATCTATTCCGTATTTAAAGGCGTATTCAATAGCGCATATCCCCATGGAAGTGGCTATTGTTCCAAAAATCCCGATGATTGCTTGCTTAGTGGTGAGGTCTGATTCTTCAGTTAAAAGATCTTTGACCATACTCTTTAAGTCACCATATCGATGTGACCCCTCTGAATTAGCATACCAAGGCAGCCATGGGGTTAATGCAATACTATTAGTCTTTTCAATGTCATTGACTACTGATTCTATATTTGGAATTGCGTTCTCGAAATATAGGATATTGTTGTAAACCTCTTTATAGGCAATGCCCACAGTTATGCCTCTGGTGTTAAATACGGGTTTACAATTGGCTCGTACTGGGATCCTGCGTTAAAGAACTTACGAGACTCTTCATCATGTTGATCATAGTCTGGGTGGAATACAAATCCAGGGAACATGTATTTATCTCCAGACTTCATGATGTGAACCTGATGCTTGTAGGGATGCGTAGACGGGAAGATCAATGCTGATCCAGCCTTTGGCTTACGCCAGAAGTCAATTAGACCTGAATCCTTAGCATCCTCGATATCTTCTTCTGGCTTCAGTAGGTCATTCTTTGGGTCGCGGAGATCATAGTCTCGAATGATGAATGAGATTTCCCCACCCTCGTAGTCTTCATTCAGATATAGAACAATAGAGTACTTCAAAGTACGGTCGCCAGCCTGGGCATCAAAGTGGGCCCCCATTGCACAGCCTGGTCGATACTTCATGATTCCTACGAAAGGAGATAGATTTGGCTCATAATCGAACTCTCGGTCTCTAAAGTAAGCTTCCGCTACCTTCTTAACACCTGAGCGAATCTGATCAATAATGTACTGAACATCTGCCTTATATTCCTCTGGAAGTTGGTCAACCAGATCAGGATTAAAATCTTTTTTACCACCAAAAGTGTGACCATCATTGCTATTTGATAGCCACTTACCCCACTTAGGGATGACAGAGTAGACTTCCTCGACCGAATCAAGATCTTCAATCATCTTAATGAGTTTACGAGGGTCCTCGATTACGTTCTCGTATAGGAAAACCTCTTCATGAAGTTTCTCAGCTAGGTGCATTTCTTTATTCTCTGACATGTATATAATCCTATCTTAAGTATCTATTTGTAATTAAAAGTCCCAAAAGGCCATAATGGTGTATCTAAATCCTGAGGTTACTTCCTTCACCCCGTGAATATTTTCAAAACCACCGGGAAAAACTAGTAAGTCATTCTTTTCCGGTTTTATCTCTAGGCCATGATCTGGGAAGTAGATCTCCCCGCCTGAGTAGTCAGAATTAGCATATAGTATAGATACATATTTCAACTTACTAAACTCAGATACATTGCCCTTGTAGTCTGAATTATCTGAGTGTGGGTCAGCTTGTCCACCTTTTGACCACCGCTGGGCTTGTACATAGGTATCTAGTACAGGGTGTTCAAAGATACTTTCTACAGTTGATTTAAACTTTTTACTTAGGTTTAAAAAGTAATCCTTTGAAAGACCTCTAGACTCGAGGTTACTTTCCATATCTACTAAAGAGATTCCATAGGACTTATTGAATGATGTCTCGCTCCAAGGAAGTTCATCATTTTTTAAAATATCCATAAGGATATCCAGCTCTTTTTCATCCAGGAAATCAGATATTCTAACTAGTCGATTAGTTTTAATACCCAACTTACTATCTAAAATAGGCTCATCTTTGTAGTAAGTTATAGTATTCATTGAGGTTGACGTTCACCTGTGTGCTTGGCGATAGTCCAGAAAAATGGGCAAGTGTAGCGAATGCCTGATTCGATCTTCGTTACTCCATGGATGTAGTTCATATCACCAGGGAAGAAGTATGCAGCTCCACGCTTAGGCTTGAACTGAATTCCTTGGAGTGGGAAATACAACTCCCCACCCTCGTAGTCATCATTGATATAAAAGAGTCCAGCAATATCGTAGTAAGGGAAATCATTAGGGATACCGCGGTTAGGCTCTTCATGCAGTTCTTTGTCTGCATGGGGCATCTGCAACTGACCTGGAAGCCAGCGCACCATAGCCGGGCTAGTGGGGATTGCGTCAACCTGAAGGTACTTATCTACCTCAACCTTTAGGCGAGCTACCATTCCTTCAATAATCTTAGGAATCTCTTCACTAGTTTTACGGATCGTATCGTATGTGGCTACTCGATCCTTCCAGTACTCTGAGTCATAGATTACGGTACCATCGTCATTGTAGTGAGTTTCAGTCACGTCCCAATATTCGTTATTACGAATGAAGGTATCTAAAGTAGTAATCTCTTCTTCAGTCATAAAGTTTTCTAGAGTAACAATGTTGTCAGGGGAGTTACCAAAGAATCCTGAAGGAGTTATAGAGACTCGGTCATTCATCGCGTGTTGGTTATTGGAGTTTTCGAACTCGTTATTCTGCATAGTTATATCCTAGTTATCCGTAAATTCTTCTAGTCCAGACGGAGTTCTTGTATACTCCACCATCTCGTACTCGATACTTGGTTGAGTTATCATGGTTACTCTTAACCATAGTCTTGTAGTCAGGAACCGAGATCTCTGACTCCCAGTCCTCACGCTTGAAAGGGATGAGCTGAGCATAAGGAGTTCCAGCTGGTAGAATTCCAGTCCAACCTTCCTTAATAAAGAAAGGCATGGTTCCTGGTAAATTCACCTTATCATTGTCAATCACGCCATTAGTTGTCTGGAATGGTAGATCATACCGATTCAGTGGGTGAGTGTACAGAACGCTGTACCCCTCCGGAACTGATACGGCCCAGTCAGCCCACCAAGCAAAGTGCTTCTCGTGATAACCCATGGGGTGGACAAACTGAGGTAGTGGGTCTCGGGGGCCGCAGAAATCTTGGTTCTGAGGGTCTAATACTTTTACTGCAATTTGATTATTTGAATCTAGATAGAACTCTAGGTCACATGGTGTTTTATAGACATATCCAGTCATCATTACATCCATGATTGCTGGGCACGCCTTCCATGTAGGGATCTTCCCTTGCTGTGGGTGCTCCCATGGCTCGTTAGTCATTGGATTGATGGCAAACCGATCTGCTTTACGATACCAGTCTGGAATGTTTTTAGATGTGGGTTCAGGTGTTGACTTACTGTCTTTTTTAAGCCACGGGCGGTTAGCAATAAATTTAATCTTGTTGCTCAATCGTGGCTCCTGTCACTGGGCATGTAATGGTCTTCAATTTAATCGATTTAGTTTCGTGTTTTCCGACGACTTCACCCTTGTAGTTCAAAGCATCTCGATACATTTTTGACCAGTCCCCGACACCATTTTTGATTTCTGCAGCATCTCCGTACTTGGTTACTTCTTCCCAGTACGCACGGTCAAGGAATTTATCTGAAATCTCTAGTTGATAGTCGCCCTCTAAGGCTCCTAAAGAGATAGGGAGAACTGCAGCAACTGGAGTTCCAGCCGGGATGAATACTTCAATGTTTGGTTCCGTTAGACGCCAACCCAGAGGTAGTTCTGGCATATAGAATGAAGTACTAATCAGGGTTGTATAGCATTGAGCACCACGAATGAACTGATTTGGAACAGGCATCGATAGAAGGGTAGTGTTCTGATCAGTTTTAAACACTAAACCTGATCTGAAGCTAATAGTCGCATTTCCGCGGCCAGTGTATACATACTCTTCCCCCTCGAGGACTTTGATGTGGGTGTCAGTAGTATCGGTAATTCCATCCCAGATGAAGCGAATATCCTTAGGGAACGATATTCCCCAGCCTAGTTTATTAGTCAGACTTACAGGGAAGCACATATATGCGTGCTTATCTGCAGTCTCGTCCATCCAGTCTCGTCTAGCGGTTAATGGTTCAATGTTTGCTACATTGTTTCCAGCCTTGGTTACAGTAATAGTCTTCACTAGTTACCAGTCTCCTCGTAGAACTTAGGGTTGTGGAACTTCTCTGAGAAGTCAAGCATGGTAACCATCGAATATTTGACACCAGAGATTACTGGCATTGCACGATGCGGGTACATGAAGTTTGAAGGGAAGATATAAGTCTCTCCAGCCTTTGGTTTAATGGTTGCACCCTGTAGACGGAAGAACAATTCTCCACCTTCATAGTCATCATTAGGAAAGCTAACTAGAGATACTACGCAGTTGTATGAGTAGCCGTGGTCGTGGTGCTCCTGGAAGTGCTGACCTTCTCCATAACGAACGTAGTTAGTTGCTTCCCAGTATCGAAGCTCTCCTACGTTGTATCGGCGGGTATAGTCCTTAACAGCTTGGAGTTGGCGATAGTTGACATCATCTGCCAACTCTTGTAGTGCTAGTCCAGCTTCTGACTTATCGTTGATAATGTCTGACTTTTTGTATTTAAAATCTACGCAATCACGGTATTCTGGCATTCGCATGGCATAGCCAACCATAGCCTCGGCGTATGAGTAGTTATTGCTTGGATCAGCTAGCACTGTTTCCAGTCGCTCGATGATATTCATATCCTTTGGTAGGACATCTCGATATACCCAAATTCCTGACCCAGGGGCAACCTCTTCGCAGGATGTCCAGGTTTTCTCTTCGATGTTATACCAAGCTTTTAGACGTTCTTCTACTGTCTTCTGCTCTTGCTTACCTAGCTCTTCTATTTTCGCTGAGGTACTTACTATCTCTGGTTGCATTAGTATTTCAACTCATATTCCGTAATTACATGTGGTACTCGACGATTAACATTATCACGATCATTGTAGTCGCTCATGATGACTATAGCGTACTTGGTTCCGTCGATCATATCTTCAGAGGCATGCTCATAGATAAAGATAGACGGGAATACTACAATATCTCCTGCTTTAGGCTTAATCTTCAAGCCATCCATTCGAGGGAAATAAATCTCTCCGCCTTCATAGTCATCATTCAAATAGATAACGATAGATACAGTACTGACATAGGTTGGACCATGGTCAGCGTGAATCTTAAAGTGGGTACCCTTACCGGGATACTTTACAAAATTAAATGCCTCGAATGACTGCATCCCTACACCCCAGTAGCGCCCGTAGTCTGATACGCAGCTATACATGCTCTGAAAAATTTCTTCATGCATATCCAGAAGCTCGGCATTCTGAGGAGTTCTAGGCCCTAAATCCTTCGAGCCAAACTTAAAGTCTAGGGCATTTCTAGCTGAAACATCCGCCTCAGCTGAGTTGGTAACCATGGCACCCTGCCATTTGTAGGGTCCTGACCCATCTAGCTTATTTTCGAGGGTTTGAATAAACTTTGCGCATTGCTCTGGTGTATAGGCGCCTCTATAGATATTTATACCTAGAGCTGGATTTAGTACGGTAACGTTACCATACTGTCGATCTGGCATTCTATTAGATGAGGTCTCTGATCTATCTTTAGTGAACCAATCATTCATAGATCCAGTCTATACCTTATTCTAAAATAATTGGCTCTAAAAGTCTAAAATCTTCTGCGTGTCTAGGTATACCTAAGTTGTTATAGTTTGGATTATATTCGCAAATTCTATGATCCATCCCTGACATTTTGCAATACTCTTCTACGGACTCTTTAGGGATGTCTCCATATATGCCTGTAAGTCTCCCTGATAGTAATAGATTTAGTTTCAACATTGAATCATCTGATTGTTTCCAGAAAGCATCTTTATTCATATCTGACCACGGGCGGTGGGTAGTCATTCTAGAGTGGATCTCGTCTGGGTACTCTTTGTATGTATTGTGGTAATAAAGGATTCTTGGTGTTGAATAGAAACGCCACCCGCGGCACCATGCTTGGATGGTTACATAAATCTCTTCACCGTGATAACACATATCCGGGTCTAGCGGGACTTCATCTACAAACTCTTTAGGTGCAAATACCCAGCTGAGCTGTAGGTAGTAGTCTTCATGAACCGAACTATCCTCCGGAACTAGCTGAGTTCCCGGGAAACTATGGCCTGGAATATATCCTTCAGTTATGAATGGTCTATAGCTATTTTTTACTCGTCCTGCTCTAGAAGTATAGCTAATGCTCCAGTCTGAATTCATCTCGTACTCTGGCCCAGAGACCGTGAGTAGCGCTTTAGGATTTATTTCTTTTGCTTTTTCGTATTCCTCTAGAACTATAGTGTCCCAGCCTTCGGCAAATAAGTTGTGCCCGCAGGTATAGAGAATATAGTCATATTCTTCAGATACTTCTGTTGTCTTATCCCTAGACCAAAGTACCCCTCTATATTTTGAGAGATCGTATTTTCTATAGACTAGCTGACCCTCAGGGATGAAACTTAGGTCTGCATGAAGCTCTGGCTTACTTTGCTCCGATACAATCGAGAATATTAGATTCCCTGGCTTAGCTGCCTTCTCATAGCAATCTCTAACTGACTCAGCTAGTTGACGCTCGCGATAGGCGATCATTGAGACAAGTATTTTTGTCATAGAGGTATATATCCTTCAACATTCTTAATAAAGTCTATACCTACAACAGTGCATTGCTGACATCCAGGACATTCCTTATTACCTTCCGGTAAGTCGTTAAAGTATGGCCCATGCCCGGAATGCTCGTAATATCTTATGTCACCATCGAGCTTATACTTCTTCATAGCCTCTGCGTACTGGATATTTCCTTCTTCGGAGTAGCAATCAATGTCATAAATCCAGTGGTCTTTAGTTGCATAATTAGCAAAAAGAACTGTTACGTAAGCTTCTTCATCGTCTACTGGATATCTAGGCCGAGTATGTACCTGCTGTTGGCCCATAAAAAAGATTCCGCTATTATTTTGCTCCTCGAAACGCTCACCATCAATTGAGAGCCCCCAGCTCGGAACTCGATGTGATTCCACGCAAATATCCGCTGTGTATTGAGTAGCTGGTTGATCCATGTGCTCCCAGATGTATGGGGTTATTCCCTTATATTGCTGGTATCTGGCTACCCAAACTATTTTTAGTCTAAGTTCTGGTAATCCCCATTGTTCTTTTCCTAGATTCTCTAGGTACTCCCAGACCTCTGGTGGAAAGTCTACCTCTGTATGCCATCTACCGAGGATGTTGTGATACGGAGTTGCATTAGGTTTATTTTCTGAACCTGGTCCCCAGTTTGCTTGTTCATCAATAGTTGTTTTTACCTTATTCAAAATATCTTTAGTAAATACATTTTCTAGATAAAAAGCTGGCTTGCCTTCTGGAAGCTTCCATTTAATGTTTGGACTAGTATCAGCGTGTATAGGCACAATCTCTCCTGGGAATGCTAAAAGAGGAGCAGATTTCTCTGCCCCTCTTCTAGGTTATATCTTTTTTTATTCTTCGTCTTCTTCGACTTCAGATTCCTCTTCCATCATACTCGGATCAATAGAGAAGATTCCAAAGCGTGGTGGGAATGAAGGTGGGAAGAACGGTGGGAAGAACGGTGGGAAGAACGGTGGGAAGAACGGTGGGAAGAATGGGAAGTAAGGGAAGAACGGTGGGAAGAACGGTGGGAAGAATGGGAAGTAAGGAGGGAAGAACGGTGGGAAGAACGGTGGGAAGAACGGTGGGAAGAATGGGAAGTAAGGAGGGAAGAACGGTGGGAAGAACGGTGGGAAGAACGGTGGTGTAGTAGAGATAGTATTAGTGGTTACAGTAGCCGAGTTACCATTTGCGTTAGTGGCATAGAGGCTAAAGTACTCATTTGTTCCACCTGGAACGGGGGTATCGTAGTATACAGCGCTAGTAGGAGTGCCGCTATTGGCTAGGGACCCTACTCCGATGACGATAGGAGTATTTGGGGCTAGCGATGGAACCAGCGTAGTTTGAGTAATAGCTGAACCACCAGTTGCTCCTACAGTCCAAGCAATTCGGTCAGAGTCAGCACTTGGCGAGCTTAGGGCTGGCGACTGAGGAGCTTGAGGAACAGTAGTAACTGCAACTGAAGATGATGTTACTGCATTAGAATTTCCAGCAGCATTCTTTGCAACTACAGAGAATGTATATGAAACTCCAGAAGCAAGACCTTCAAACACAAACGGTGCACCACCAGTAGGTAGTGTAGTTGTATTCTTAGTTACAGTTGCTGGGGTTGAAGTGATGTCATAGCTTGTTGCTGCTGGAGATAGTGCTGGAAGGGTCCATACTAGGTTTACAGCACCACCCTGACCATTAGTTCCGGTAGCTACAGCAAGGTATGGTCGGTTAGTTCCAACGTTAGTTGCAGTTGTGATTGTTACATCATTAGGCTGTAGGAAGTCATTCTGTGACTGTGAGTGTCTACCAGCTCTTTTTGCCATTTCTTAATTCTCTCCTATTAAGCTGACAGGTCTCCGTAGACCAACCAGGTGTTTGCTGCACGCTTTAGTAGTGTAGCAGATGACCACTGAGTGCGAAGCTTCAGACCTGGAGTAGCATTTACGGTAACTCCACCGGCACCAGCAATTGTTACCTGACCTGTTGAAGTCTGAATAATATCAATTGTAGTGCCTACTGGGAAGTTCAATGTTGAGTCCAGAGGAATAGTTAGAGTAGTGGCTGATGTATTAGCAACTTCAATGATTGTGTCACGCTCAGTTAGTGCGCTTAGGGTGTATGAAGCGCTCTTACCCGAGATAGTAGTAATTGAAGGAACGCCAGCAACAGTTTGAACTGACCCATCTGAGAATGTAACTCCACCGGAAGCGAGGCTGATTGTCTTGTTGGTGAGGGTCTGAGTTCCAGTTAGGGTTGCAACCACTGCAGTATCAATACCGATAGTCACAGCGCTTGAACCGTTGTATGAAGTTCCGGTTAGGCCGCTGTTGATGGTAAGAGTGTTTAGGTTACTTCCTAGGGTGATACCTGAGATGGTTGATGCTGCAAGCTTAGAAACTGCGATAGCAGCTGAGTCTGAAATATCGCCATTAACAATGGTCCCGTCCAGGATCATTGCTGAAGTAACAGTTCCAGTTGGGAGGGTTACAGTTCCTGTAAAGGTTGGACTGGCCGTTGGAGCCTTTGAATCAATCTGAGTCTGGACTGCCGAGGTTACGCCATCAAGATATTGGAGCTCGGTGTTTGAGACATTTCCAATAGTTGCAGATGTTGCCTGCAGAGCACCAATCTTTAGAGTGTCATAGGTAACTCCAGTGAAGTCGACTACGCTATCTGTTGGTTCGGTTGCTCCAGATACTAGCTTCCATACTCCATCGGAGGCATCGCGGACAAGACCAGTGTGTGGGTGGTTAGAGCTGTTGGTTCCACCATTACCGTAGGCACCATAAATACCTATATCTAAAATATCAGCTGAATACTGCGAGTCAGCTAGGTAGATAAGTGAGTCAGCTACTGCAAGGTTAGTACTATTTACAATAGTTTGGGTTCCGGTGACCGTTAGGTTAGCAGTAGTTAGGTCAGTTGCATTAACTGTAGGGGCAACAAGAGTTCCAGTGAAGGTTGGGCTAGCTAGGTTAGCCTTAAGATCCAAAGCAGTCTGAGTTGCAGTAGATACTGGCTTATTGGCATCCGATGTATTATCTACGTTAGCAAGACCAACCATTGACTTGGTAATTCCGGAAACGGTACCGGTAAAGGTTGGGTTTGAAGTAGGTGCCTTAGAATCCAACTGAGTTTGGATTGAAGATGTTACTCCATCTACATATCCGATCTCGGCGGCAGATACTGTACCGATAGATGTAGTTGCAGGAAGAACTACAGTTCCAGTAAGTGTTGCGTTGGCAAGTGGTGCCTTTAGGTCAAGTGCAGCCTGCTGAGCAGTTGATACAGGCTTGCCAGCATCCGAAGTGTTATCTACGTTGCCGAGTCCTACCATAGCCTTAGTTACACCGGAAACGGTTCCTGTGAAGGTTGGTGACTCGATCGGTGCGTAAGTTGCTGCAATAGAGGCTGTGCTTAGCTTTGAATCAAGCTGAGCTTGAATGCTTGAAGTAACACCATCTACATAGCCTAGCTCGGTTGCAGATACGTTTCCGATAGAGGTTGCTGCTGGTAGAACTACAGTACCGGTAAAGGTTGGGTTTGAAGTAGGTGCCTTCAAATCTAGGGCAGATTGGGTTGCTGTAGAGATTGACTTATTAGCATCTGAGGTGTTGTCAACATTAGATAAACCAACCATTGCTTTGGTAATACCGGAGGTTGTTCCGGTAAATGTGGCATTGGCAGTCGGGGCCTTGCTATCAAGCTGAGCCTGAATACCTGAGGTAACACCATCTACGTAACTAATCTCTGACGCTGACACATTGCCAATTGAGGTAGTGGCAGGGAGAACGACAGTTCCAGTTAGAGTCGGGGAGTTAATGTCTGCCTTGAGAGCTATCGAGTTGTTGATAGTGGTTTGGTCGGCAGTTGTTAGAAGGAGTGCAGTATTAGCAATACCATGTACGTTGGTAGTCGTAGTGTTGTGGGTGTCGATGTCTGACTTAGTTGCAAGTGCTGCAGTATTTGCGATACCGTGCACGTTTGTGGTGTCTAGGTTGTGGGTATCGATGTCTGAGAGCATCGCTAGATCGGCAGTATTAGCGATACCATGTACATTTGTAGTATCGCTTGTGTGTGCATAAAGAGTTGATGAAACAACTAGGTCGGCAACATTAGCAATACCATGGACCTCGGTGGTTTGGGCCATGTGATATGCCATCATATTGTTGGCATAGTTCTCTAGCTGAGCTGTTAGATCGGTAATCTCTGTAGAGGTTGTTCCAGCATATGGAAGAGCAGTCCAGTGGGAGGTACCATTACCGATCTTGAACTTACCGGTATTTGACTCTAGAACGAAGCTGCTTGCCTCAGGTACTGCATTAGCAGAAGTCAGGTTGGCGGCAGTGTCTACAACAAGAGTTGCCTTAGTTGCAATGTTATTAGCAACAGTAGTGGAGAAGTTAGGGTCATCTCCAAGAGCTGCGGCCAGTTCATTTAAGGTATTTAGTAGGTTTGGTGATGAATCTACTAGCGCAGAGATGGCTGAGTCAGCGTAAGCCTTTGCTGCTGATTCAGCAGTATCTGCCTTGGTCTGAGCGCCAGTCTTAGTTTCGAGGGCAGCAGTGTTTGCAATACCGTGAATATTAAGAATTGAAGAGTTGTGGGCATATAGCTCTGAATCTGTATATGACTCTGCAGTGGAAACTCCAACATCTACCCTATTCTGAGCACCAGTCTTAGTCTCTAGTTCGTTTGTATCAGCGATGCCGTGAACGTTAGTGTGTGAGCTGCTGTGTGCTGAGACTGTATTTGCAAGGTCAGCAATTAATGCATCAACCTGACTAGGTAGATCGGTTGCATATCCGAGATCAGCCCAAGCGAGGCCGGCTCGACCAATTTTAAACTTGCCAGAGTCTGACTCAAAGCCGACTTCACCATCAGAAAGGGTAGGGTTAGTTGAGGTCCAGTTAGCGGCAGTACCGCGTCTAAGCTGAATCTTAATTGCCATTAGAAGCTACTTTCGTTTCCACCATCATAGGTAAAGTTGTAGGTAGTAGTGGTAGAGGTTCCACCATCAATTGTACCAGTTACTGAAGACACGTTGTATAGTCCAGCATCTGCAGAAATAAGCCCGAAATCGGACAGTAGGCTGATCAAACTAATATTTACCCAGGAGGTAGTGGTTTGGTCGTAGAGAAGGACATCTCCGCCTGCAGGTGAGGGTGCCTGAACATCTGTAAGGGTTGACATTGCTGCAGATGGCCCGCTAGAAGCAGACCAGGAACTGCCATCAAAGGTATATACCTTTTTGTCTGTAGTTAGAAAAAAGAGGTCGCCAGTTAAACCTGCCGCAGGTAGAACTGGCCCATGTGGCAGGTTTACTGGCGTTAAAAACTTTCTTGACAAAGTTTTTCCTCTTTATTTAAAGGCTTATTAGCCGATTACTACAACTTGATATGCACCAGCTGCAACAGTAGCTGCTGAAACCCATGAAAGAGTTGCAACAGTAGTGCTGGTACGAACTACATCTACTTCAACCTGATCATATGATACGGCATCAAATACCTGAACTAGTACGTTGCGGGTACCTAGTCCGTGAGTCACGGTCCATGAAACAACATTACTAGACGGCACTAGTTCCGCATTTGCTTCGGTGTGCTTAGTAGTAGGAGCAGCAGCCGAGATAGCTCCAGATACAGTATTATCTACATACTGCTTGGTTGCAGCCATTAAGTTAGATGTCGGATCGCTTGCAAGAGTTAGGTCACCAGTCATGGTGTCGCCATTCTTAGCAACCTTATTAGCAATAGCATTGGTAACAGAGGTTGCGAAGCTTGGGTCATCAGCAATTGCTGCTGCAAGTTCATTGAGAGTGTTAAGAAGATCCGGAGCACCAGCGACTAATCCTGCTACTGCAGAGTCAATGCGATCCTTAACAGTATTTCCAGTTGAGCCATTAACAGTTGCATCACCAATAAGACCGCCTACATAACCGTGAGAAGCGATCTCATTGCCTGCCGACGCGGCTGTAATATAGGCAGTACCATCAGCATTAAGAACGATATTTCCAGTAGTGGAAACAATGTCTACGGTTCCGGGAGTAGTTATGTCTACTGCATAACCTGAATGTACGGTTAGTTTTCCAGAACTATTATCAACGCTAACAAAGTTATTAGCCCCGCCTGCTCCACCAGCTGATTGGAAGTAGGTATCCCCGGTGAAGGTCTTATTAGAAAGATTCTGAATATCAGAAGTTCCAACAACATCACCAGTTACTCCGTGAACTCCAGAGGAAGATCCAGTGTGGGTATCTAGGTGTCCTTGTACGGTGCTTGCAGAACCTGCAGCATCGTAGTTTACAGCTAGACCATCAGCGTAGTTCTGAGCTGCAGTTTGGGCAGCTGATGCTGCTCCAGCTACGTCATAGTTGACAGCAAGACCATTGGCATATGATTTAGCAGCTGCTTCAGCAGAAGCCGCTGAGCCCACTGCATCGTAGTTACCTGCGAGTGAATCTGCATATCCTTCAGCTGCAGTCTGAGCCGCTGCTGCAGCACCCTTAGCATCATAGGTGTTTGCTAGATCAAGAGCTGTGATTGCTGCATTGATAGCATCTGAAACGCTTCCACCCTGAGCAAGGGTTAGCCAAGAGGTGCCATTGAAGTAGCGAAGAGTGTTGTCACCAGTGTTGTAATAGATTTGACCAGCTACAGGTGACTGAGGAGCAATAGCCAGGTTTTGGATTCTGGCATTCAGCAGCTCATTCTTATTAAGATTGAGCCCCGTTAGGAATTGACGTGACATTATGTTTCCTTATGAGAGATGAGCTTTTCCAGAAATTGCCTCTGAAAAAGATATGGTTAGTTGAGTTTCATTGATATGTGTCACTGTTCCTTCTATCTGCGATTCCCCACTGTCAAAGACAGTCACATTTGGAAAGAAGTTTAAATTGTGCAGTACAGTCCAGATTGTTGCCGGAGTGCTTTGTAGATGCCTATAAGAAACTAGGGGTACAATTTCACTGGCAGCAATACCGTTAGTTCCAGCTGGACCTTGGGGTCCGGGGGCGGAGACTATGATTTGGCGAACATATTTACCGGATGCGACACTACTCGCTACATCTCCAGCCATTATCTGGTCACCTCTGCTCTAACTACAAAATTTCCCTGAATCAGTTTGTATACATAAAGCTCGGAGTTTGGGGCAACTAGCTCTAGATCGTAAACGTACTTATCTTCAGGTATGGTTGCCATATCTTCATCAGAAACATAAAGTTCAATGTTTCCATTTGAAGCTCCTAAACTGATCCCACCATTTTCAGTTGTTAGGTCAAGGATTATTACATCGCTATCGCTTGTTTTTCTCACCTGCATGCGGGCTGTGTATCCTCTAAGTAGGATAGGCTTTTTTGCAGGGTCTCTCCATAGGATAGTGCGTGAAAAAGTAGAGCCTTGGTCAGCAACCATATTGTATAGTCCAGCTGGTGTGCTCATATATTTCTTCCGCAGGAGAGTAGGATTTGGCTATTCTTATTTTACATCATGGATAAAACTTTAATTTTGAGGTAAAATACGTGTATGGCTTTTAAAAACCCCCTAGAGGTCCCTAATGACTAGCGTATCTACCTTAGAAATTGTAGAGACTGAAAATCAGATTCAGCTTGATGATGAAGGCAACGAAGTCTTTGCTCACTATGCTGAGAAAGTCTCGACCACTGCTGGATATGTCTTAGGTACCCCTGTTCAAGCCATCTGTGGCAAGGTTTTTGTGCCATTCCGCAATCCGGATAAGCTCCGAATTTGTTCAGCTTGCAAAGAGATTATGGATGCACTATTCTTGAATAATGACGAAAATCAGTAGTTGATTTTTGTCCTATACTGGATTAACTAATGGTCCTGGCGTCCTCAAAAAACGTCAGGATTTCTCATCTCCTATTGAAAGAAAATCAAAAATGGCCGTAACCGTTTATACTCTCCCCTCTTGCGTACAGTGCGACACAACAAAGAGATATTTAACAAATAACGGCATTGATTTCACTACTATTGACCTTAGCGTTGACTCTGATGCCGCTGATTATGTGAAGGGTCTTGGCTATCAAGCTGCTCCTGTTGTAGTTGCCGGAGATGCGCATTGGAGTGGTTTCCTCCCTGACCGACTAAACTCCCTGAAGTAGCTCGTATGTACGACATCGTTTATTTCTCAAACGTGTCGGGGAATACTAAAAGATTTGTAAATAAATTAGGTTTTAACCTAATTCAGATACCCCTGCGCTGGGATGAAAAATCCCCCTTGACTGTAGAACGTGAATACGTTATAGTAAGTCCTACGTACGGTGGTGGAGCAGACAATAGAACTGTTCCTAAATCGGTGATTAATTTCTTGAATATAGAAAGTAATCGTGCTTTACTTAGAGGTGTTATAGGTACTGGAGATTTCAACTTCGGTACTCACTTCTGTAAGGCTGCGGAGATTATTTCAGCAAAAACCGGAGTGCCTTTGCTGTATAAAGTTGAAATAACTGGCACACCAGACGATGTAGAACAAGTAAAAGAGAGGCTAGAGCTGCTATGGAAAACAAATACAGCTACCACGAACTAAATGCAATGATCAATTTGTGGGATGGCGATGGTAAGCTCCAGCTCCACCGCGATAAGGAAGCGGCACGTGCTTACTTCCTAGACCACGTAAACCAGAACACTGTGTTCTTCCACTCGATTGAGGAAAAGCTACACTACCTGGTTGAAAATGAATACTATGAGAAGGAAATTTTGGACCAGTATGATCCAGAATTCATCAAAGATGCCTTCAAGTATGCATATTCATTTAAGTTCCGCTTTGAGGCATTCATGGGTGCCTATAAGTTCTTTAGCTCTTATGCTCTTAAGACCTTTGACGGTGAGCGCTATTTAGAGCGTTTTGAAGACCGTGTTGTAATGAACGCCCTTACTCTAGCCAAAGGCGATAAGGACATGGTTAATAAGCTGATTGAGGAGATCATCACTGGTCGTTTCCAGCCGGCAACCCCAACCTTCCTAAACTCCGGTAAGAAGCAGCGTGGAGAGTATGTCTCATGCTTCTTGCTTCGCATCGAAGACAACATGGAGTCAATCTCTCGTGGCATCAACTCATCGCTTCAGCTTTCAAAGCGTGGTGGTGGTGTAGCCCTAAATCTCAGCAACCTGCGTGAGCTCGGTGCTCCGATTAAGAAGATTGAGAACCAGTCTTCAGGAATTATCCCAGTAATGAAGATGCTGGAAGATGCTTTCTCGTATGCAAACCAGCTTGGCGCTCGTCAGGGTGCGGGTGCGGTTTACCTGAACGCACACCACCCAGACATCCTGCGCTTCCTCGACACCAAGCGTGAGAATGCCGACGAGAAGATCCGTATTAAGACTCTCTCGATTGGCGTTGTTGTTCCAGACGTAACTTTGGAACTTGCTAAAAATGGTGAAGATATGTACCTGTTCTCGCCATATGATGTAGAGCAGGTTTATGGTGTTCCTTTTGGTGACATTAGCGTAACCGAGAAGTACCAGGAGATGGTGGACGACCCACGCATCAAGAAGACCAAGATTAAGGCCCGAGTTCTGTTCGAGCGCATCGCAGAATTGCAGTTCGAATCTGGTTACCCGTACATCATGTACGAGGACACCGTGAATAACGCCAACCCGATCGCCGGCCGCATCAACATGAGCAACCTGTGCTCCGAGATCCTGCAGGTCAATACCCCTTCGTACTACAATGCAGACCTAGGCTATAAGCTCATCGGTAATGATATTAGCTGTAACCTCGGTTCGCTGAATATTGCCAAGGTTATGGATGGAAAGAACTTTGCTCAGACCATTGAGACCTCAGTGCGTGCCCTAACTGCTGTATCTGACCTTAGCTACATCGATTCTGTGCCTTCTATTGCTGAAGGTAATAAGCGTGCACACGCTATTGGTCTTGGTCAGATGAACCTGCATGGCTACCTTGCTCGCGAGCACATCCACTATGGTTCGGAAGAGGGCATCGACTTCACGAACATCTACTTCTACACCGTACTATTTAACGCTCTTAAGGCATCTAACAAGATTGCGAAGGAGCGTAACGAGGTATTCCACGGATTCTACGAGTCCAAGTACTCGACTGGTGAGTTCTTTGATAAATATCTAAACCAGGAGTGGAAGCCAGCAACCGAAAAGGTAGAGAAACTTTTTGCTGACTCTGGAATCCACGTCCCTACTCAGGACGACTGGAAGAAGCTGAAGAAGTCTATCCAGACTTACGGCATCTATAACCAGAACCTTCAGGCTGTTCCACCAACCGGTTCGATCTCATACATCAATAACTCAACTTCTTCGATCCACCCAATTGCTTCAAAGATTGAGACTCGTAAGGAAGGAAAGCTGGGTCGCGTTTACTACCCGGCTCCATTCCTTGCTGACGACAATCTCGAGTATTATGAAGATGCCTATGAGGTTGGTCCTGAGAAGATCATCGACACCTACGCCGCCGCCACTCAGCACGTGGATCAGGGTCTTTCACTCACCTTGTTCTTCAAGGACACCGCAACTACTCGTGATGTCAACCGTGCACAGATTTACGCATGGCGCAAGGGTATCAAGACCATCTACTACATCCGCATTCGTCAACTTGCTCTCGAAGGTACCGAAGCCAACGAGTGTGTAAGCTGCATGCTTTAAGAGAGGAAACAATGAATTACATTACTCGTCCAATTAACTGGAACAAGATTGAAGATCCAGTTGACCTAGATGTTTGGAACCGTTTGACTGCAAACTTCTGGCTTCCAGAGCGTATTGCTATGTCGAATGACGTGCCAAGCTGGGCAACCCTCAAGCCGGAAGAGAAGCTTGTAACTGTTCGTGTCCTCACGGGTCTAACTATGTTGGATACCGTGCAGGGTACGATTGGTGCAACTAACCTAATCCCGGATGCTCGTACCATGCATGAAGAGGCTGTGTTCTGCAATATTGCATTTATGGAAGCAGTACACGCTAAGTCATACTCATCGGTATTTAGCACCCTCATCTCTACCCAAGAGATTGATGATGCATTCCGTTGGTCAGAAGAGAACCCTTACCTTCAGAAGAAGGCTGAGATTGTTCTTACTCGCTACCGTGGAGATGATCCACTGAAGCGTAAGATTGCTTCTGTCTTCTTGGAGTCGTTCCTGTTCTATTCAGGTTTCTACCTACCAATGCACTGGTCTGCACGTGGTAAGTTGACTAACACTGCTGACCTAATCCGTCTCATCATTCGTGATGAAGCGGTTCATGGTTACTATGTTGGCTACAAGTTTCAGCAGTCATTCAATGAGCAAACTCCAGAGCGTCAGGAAGAGTTGAAGGAGTTTACCTACTCACTTCTCATGGAGTTGTATGAGAATGAGATCAAGTATGCCGCTGATCTTTATGATGACCTAGGTCTAACTGAAGATGTAAAGAAATACATGCACTATAACGCAAACAAGGCCCTTATGAACATGGGATTTGATCCTCTATTCCCTAAGGAAATCTGCGATGTAAACCCTGCAATTCTTTCGGCATTGTCACCTAGTGCAGATGAGAACCACGACTTCTTCTCCGGCTCGGGTTCGTCTTACGTAATCGGTAAGCACGAGTCGACTACGGATGATGACTGGGACTTCTAGTCTTTAGAAAAAAAAGAGAACCCCTCCCGAAGGAGGGGTTTTCTTTTGCTTGGTTTTATTCGTCAAGGAGTCGAGTAACCATCTCGGCAACCTGGCTTCGCTCTGAACGAGTTAGCTTGATGTGGGCAAATAGTTCTTCGCCCTTAAGCTTCTCAACAACAGAGGCGATTCCATCGTGACGACCAACACGCAGGTTGTCACGCTGGGCAACATCGCTACTGATGAATACTCGAGTATTCTCTCCAGTACGGCTCAGAGCGGTGAGGAGTACGTTACGCTCCAGGTTTTGAGCCTCGTCAATAATTATGATGGTATCGGTGAAGGTACGACCACGAATATGGGTTAGAGGTAGCACCTCGATGATTCCACGATCAATTACATCCTCGATGACGTTCTTAGATGCAAATGCACTTAAGGCATCGAATACTGCTGCTGCCCATGGGTTCATCTTCTCCGCTTCAGAGCCCGGAAGGAATCCTAGTTCCTGACCACCAACAGCAAAGAGTGGGCGGAAGACAACTATCTTCTTATGAGTACGTTGCTCGATTACTGCTTCTAGTCCGGCAGCTAAGGCAAGCATGCTCTTACCGGTTCCACCGCTACCGCTCATCGAGACAATACCAATAGAGTTATCAAGTAGCTGTGATAAGGCAATACGCTGCTGAGCTGATCTGCCGCGGACACCAAATGCTTCTAGGTCTTGGGGGACTAGCTCTACTCCACCTGAGGCAGTGATTCGTGCAATAGCAGATGATCTACCTGCCTTTAGAATCACTCCAGTGTGGACGGGGGTGTCTTTTAGTTCATCACTAACTCTAGAGGTTGGTAAAACTTTATTTTCGTATAGTGAATCAAGTATTTCTTTTTCAACATTTACTTGTACAACTCCGGTATAGCCAGAGTCTGGAAGAATATCTGCACGGTAATCTTCAGCAGTAATGTCTACAGCTGTAGATGCTAGTAGTCGCATTGGTAGATCTTTGCTTACTAGCACTACATCTTGACCTCTTTCACGTAGAGAGGCAGCTACTGTAATAATTGCAGTATCGTGGGAGCGATCATCTTTAATAGTTTCTGGAAGAAGTGATCTATCACCTGGATATACCTCAACTCGAAGGGTGCCTCCATCAGCATTAACTACAACACCATGCTTGAGATCACCTTTAGAGCCTCTTAGCTCTTCTAAAGACCTAAGGGCTTGACGAGCCGGATATCCGAGTTCGGGGTCATTTCTTTTATTTTCCAACTCTTTTAGGACGATTAGTGGTAAAACTACCTCGTGCTTTTCGAATGAAAAAATTGATTTTGGGTTTGCTAGCAGAACGCTAGTGTCGAGGACGTAGGTAGTAACCACCGATGCTCTTCCTATTGGTAGAATTTACATGACAATACTAACAGCTTTATGGAGACACCTTGCCGACCTACGAATATAAGTGCAGCATAGACCCGGATCATAAATTCTCTGAGATTCGTGGAATTAATAGTGAACCTACAAGAGAGACTTGCGCTACTGAAGGGTGTGAAGGTAGACTAATTAGAGTATTTAGCGCACCTCCAATCACCTTTAAGGGTAGTGGATTTCATGCTAAAAAAGGATAACTAGAACTAGAAAAGAGCTCCGATGCTAGATGACATTTATACAGATATGCCAGATTTTTCGGAGCTTGGGGTGCCTATGTGCGCTCAGACTGATCCTGAAATTTTTTTCCCGCGTGAGAATTATGACCAAAATGGGAAGTTTATATCTGCCGTATATGCCAATGTAACTGGGGCTAAAGAGCTATGCTCTAAGTGCCCTTATAAGATGGCTTGCTATGCCTATGCTATGAAGCAGCCATATATTGACGGTATCTGGGGTGGTACTACCGAAGCTGACCGTTCTAATACCCGTCGTCGCTTACGTCGTCGCGACAATATTCGTACTAAGCTAGCACAATTTGATGTAAAATAATAGTGTCCCTTGGGAGAGAGGACTTCCTTAATTACCTCTACTCCCGGGAGAACACTATGAAGATGTTTTTGGACATCGTATACCGCATTATCGCGGTTTTCGTTGCTACAGCGTTAGCAACAATTGGTACTGGATCGCTTGTCGGTGTAAGCATTGCACAATCTGCCCTTATGGCTGGTGCTGGTGCTGTAGCTGCTGTTATCGAGCGTCTTGCACGTGCATTTATGGATGACGGTAAGTTGACCATGGAAGAAGTGAATGCAGCATTTAATGTCAAGGATCCAAAGAAGACTGCTGATGGACTTGGTGAACCTGAAGTTGCAGAAGTTAAGATCGATGGTCTTGATGATGCAGATCACGAGCCATACCAGTAAATAGATTTGCTAAATTAAACCCTCTGCTCTATAGTGAGTGGAGGGTTTAATTTTTAGGAGAGATTATGGATTTTGAAGAATGGCTTCGAACGGGAATTGAAAATGGATGGTGTGGTCCAGCGGTTTGCCACACACATGACGGGCTTCCAACTACAGTTGCAGAAGATGAAGAGTTTGAAGAATCTGATCCATGCATCCATATCGTTAGACTTTATGAAGATGAAGCTACTAAGATTGGTGTAGAAACAAACCACGGACCCAGTGTGTGGCGAGCAACTAATCGCGGCATTGAGCTCTAAAAAAGAAAGAAGGAAAGACAATGGCAAAGGGTAAAGGTGGCGCAAAGCCAGCAGCACCAACTAAGGGAAGCACTGATCGTCCAAATCAGAAGGCATTCAAGAAGCACCCGAAGAAGTTTGATCCAATCAAGCGTCGTCTTGTAGCAGATAACTAATTAGTCGCTATAATTAACTTATAATTGAATACGGGGATGATCGGATTCGACGGTCATTCGAAAAACTAGTGAAGCAAGCAGAGAAGCCTGTACCTCTTGAATCGGGCAACCAAATAAATGCAAACTCACGTTCAGCATTCGCACTAGCTGCTTAGTAATAGGTAACTAGTACCCCTGACAAAGCACCAGTTCTAGGTGGGCAGTCAGGTTTTAAATAAGTAGAACAAACCCGCACCACGTCCATGCTGGAGACGTAAAACTGAAGCACCACAGGATGTGGCAGTTCGGTCCTGGAAATATAAACTGCCTAAGCTTGTAGAAGAATAGTTTGTCTTTGATCGGACGGGGGTTCAATTCCCCCCATCTCCACTATTCCGTACTCTGAAACACGACATATGGGCGTGGTAGGTAAATGGTCCAAGGTACGGTAGGACAAGTGCTAGAGGGAGCCTTCCGGACGGTGGGCGGACCTCTAGGGCTAAATAATGCCCCTTAGCTCAATTGGCAGAGCAGCGAGCCGTTAACTCGAAGGTTTGTTGGTTCGACTCCAACAGGGGCAGCGCAAGATAGAAATCTGAATAATTTCTATGACTGCTATCTGTATGCGAAACCGACCCTGGTGGAGCCATAGATGCAAACTGGTGAGGACATTCAGGTCCGGAGCCTGCAGCGACCATCTAGCATATAGAGCTCTTGGCGATAGCTTCCAGCATGCAAAAAACTGGTGAGCACGAAGAGCGAATGGAAGATTGCCGGAGCGGCCGAACGGAACAGTCTTGAAAACTGTCGTGGTTAATAGCCACCGTGGGTTCAAATCCCACATCTTCCTCCACTTGTCCCATGGTGTAATCGGCAACACTACGGTTTTTGGTACCGTCATTCTAGGTTCGAGTCCTGGTGGGACAGCAGTTAAAAATAAAAATAAGAATTTCTAACATTTCTAATAAAAGTGTGTTAGAGTATAGACAACAAGATTTCGACGGAAATCTTGGAGTATGGCTGAATAACCTGCAAAGCTATATGGGGCAGGTAAGGCAGTGGCGGATCTTAGCGGATCGTCTTAGCGGACAAACGTCATGTGGGCTCAAAAGCGGATCTACTGGACCGTAATAGCTAGGCCCTGGTGGTAAAAAGCATTCCACCTATTCACACTAAACACCCTGGAACAAGCTCGAAAGAGTGCCAGGGTGTTTTATTTTTAACTGTATTTTTAGTTTGACTTCATGAATAAGTTATGTTAATCTAATCTACTAACCGTGATGATGTATTGCAGTCAGCATATCCCACGTCCCCTAAAAAGGAAATAACGTCGGAGGACCATTTTCGCGAATTGGTGTAGCGGTGACTATGAGAATGATATAAAATAAAAGTAGCTGGACGCAGCTACGCGGATATTGCATAATGGTAGTGCCTCATCCTTCCAAGTTGAAGGTGCGAGTTCGATTCTCGCTATCCGCTCGGTGCTTTGCACTTGGTTAAAATGCTACATGTACAGGTTTCGCAAGGAGCCACATCGCCATCTTCGCGGGATGGGTTAGGGGTGTGTAGGGATCGTGACCCTAGAAACTACGGAGTAATCGAGAAGGTTGTGCCAACAACTGAGGGGCTGGTTTCCGGTCTAGGTTATTTCATTGGCGATTAAACTCCATGCCCGGGAAGGCGTGGAGTTTTTTCTTTATCTGTAGTAATGTAGTCGCATGACAAAAATTCAAATTACTGCAACTAGTCCTGACTTTATGCCATCCTACGCAAAGCACGGTGATGCCGGTGCTGACCTTAAGTCAGCTATCGACTACGTACTTCTTCCTGGAGAGCGCTTCCTAATCCCTACTGGAGTCTCGATTGCACTTCCAGATAACTATGTAGGTCTAGTGCACCCTCGCAGTGGTTTAGCTGTTCGTAATGGCGTTACTGTTCTTAATACCCCTGGAACCGTGGACTCCGGTTATCGTGGTGAAATTAAGGTTATTCTTTATAATGCTGGCGATGCTGATTTTGTTATCCGTCGTGGAGATCGTATTGCTCAGCTAGTTATTCAAGAATTTGTATCTGCTGACTTTGAGTTGGTAGAGGTTCTCCCATCGTCAGATCGTGGCGAAGGTGGATTTGGTTCTACAGGAGTTTAGCTGTAGACTGATGGACACGAGGTTTAGCTCAGCTGGTTAGAGCCCCGAACTCATAATTCGGTCGTCGTGGGTTCAAGTCCCACAACCTCGACTCACCCCTGCATGGTGGAATTGGTATACGCAGCTGACTTAAAATCAGCCGCCTTCGGGATTGCGAGTTCAAGTCTCGCTGCAGGGACCATAATAGTAGTGGAGGAATAATGCGACTAACCCCTACAACAATAGATGGCCTGATTCTCGAGGAGCTAGAAGACGGTATCTATCTAATTAGAAACTTTATTATTGATGAAGAGCATAACTATCTTTTAAATGTTTGCAAGTCTGCTCCTGAATCTGAGTGGGCTGATTCGTATATGGAAACTCTACGAGGAGAAGTGGAGTATCGCCACGGTAAAGAAGAATTGGCTAATATTCAAAACCATGTAAATGAGTTTTGGTTGGACAAATGTATCTCGGTCCCTGATCTAGACCTAAGCTTCAAACTTGCTGACAGATTGTATAAATTTTTAAGCAGTGCTGGTACGCTGCTAGTTAAACCTTTTATCAATGTACAACGCCAATATACAGGTGTTTCTTTAGCCGAGCACCACGATCAGGCTTACGACGAGAAGATAGCTTTTGCTAGTGTTTTATATCTCAATGAAGACTTTGTAGACGGAGAACTATACTTTCCTAACAAGGGTTTGAGCTATAGGTTTCCTGAGAAAAGCCTGGTTATTTTTGCTGCTGGCCCTGACTTTGTGCATGGAGTTAAGTCTGTCGGTGACGGTCCAACTAGATATGTCATTACCTCTTTCGTGTGGAGTTCATAGTTGAGCAGTATCCGCGTAGGTATAGTTGGCTGTGGTCAAGTAGGTGAAGAATTGCTGTCTCTTCTGGATGGAGATAGTCAGATATCTGTAGCATCAATACTGGTTAAAGACACTACTAAGGCTAGAAAATACAATAAATATCTCTATACCAATTCCGTATCTGAGTTCTTTGACTCTGGGTTTGATGTATTTATCGATGTTAGTAGTGATCACATATCTAGTTTTTATTTACTGGAGATCTCTTTAGCTGCTGGCTGCGATGCTATTTTGTGTAATAAAGAACTGCTCTGGACTAGCTCGGAAAAAATTCTAGAACTGTCTAATGCGTATGGGTCTGAGATCCTACTTAGCTCAATAGTCTCGTGTTCAGCTGACTATAGTAGACCGGTTGATACTTTATCTATAGATAATATTGGCGACTACTCTCCTGAAGAATTATACATATATAGAGGTGGAGGTCCTAAGGAAACTGCACTTGACATCTATACTGATATCACTAAACTAATAGAAATGCCTCATTAGCTCAGCGGATAGAGCGTCCGGTTTCTACCCGGTAGGCCGTGGGTTCAAATCCTACATGAGGCGCTATACTTAAATACATGGTCCTGTAGCTCAGTTGGTTAGAGCGCCGCCCTGTCACGGCGGAGGTCGACGGTTCAAGCCCGTTCAGGATCGCCACTTTTTGCCAAAATATAGATATTCTGCTTATTGAAAATATGTTATTATCTATATATGATAGAAATATGCTCCTTTAATAAGTGTGTAAATAAGAAATACGCTCGTGACGTATGTTCTGGCCACTATAGCCAATTAAAACGAAATCAACCCCTGAGACCACTAACCATTAAAGGTAATTCTGTAACTTCAATCCCTTGCTCTTTTCCTTCGTGTGTCAATAATCAGATATCTAAAGGGCTGTGTGGTGCCCATTGGCGTCAGCAAAGACTGGGAAAAGAACTTACAACCCTCTCAAATCAAGTCTCTATTCTAGATAGAATTAATAAAAATATAGAAAAAACTGAATATTGCTGGTCTTGGAATGGTAGGGTCTCTGGAAAAAAGGGCTATCCGCAGATATCTTTGTCTGGGAAACAAGTTATGGTTCATAGAATTATTTTTGAAGAACTGGTAAGGGTGCTGGAGCCTGGAGAAACTATAGACCATTTATGTAGAAATAGACTATGTGTTAATCCGGAGCATTTAGAGGCTATACCTTTAAGAGATAATGTTAAGCGGATGCACGCCTATAGATCATTATTATCTGAAAATAAACGGTTGGTTGACTTTATAGAGTCTTTAGGGTATGATAAAAATACTCTAAAGAAACGAGAATAAAAAATGCAGTCATTTGTCCCCTCAACTGAATCTTTTGAATCTTGCGCACGTCTTCTAGACAACCGTCGCCTTAATAAAAATGCCCTTGAGGGTTGGCAGATTCTTATGACTCTACTCGAACTAGACCCGCAGGGAAATCACCGTGCCCCTAAAGGCTGGGTAAACCATCCAGCTGTAAAAATGTGGCGTGGTCATGAGATATCACTCTACCTATATATCCAGGCAATGGTGGATGAGTGGATTCGTCGTGGCTATAAGTCAACTATTGGTGATAAAGCAAAGTCAACTATTAAGACTGCTATCTCGCTAGGCTTGCTTGAAAATACTCAAGCAGTTGCTCCGAGTTGGGTTACTGATGCTAAAGTATTTAAGGAAGTTGCTGCATCTCATCGAATGGCTCTTCTTAATAAAGATTATGAATGGTATTCGCAATGGGGTTGGCCTGAAGACTCTGGAGTGAAGCCGGAAAGCTATGACTATGTTTGGCCAATTTAAATCTTTGAAGGGCTATCCTTGTCGAAAGCATCGTATAAGATTTAAAGGTAGCTACTGCCCTAAATGTTATTTAGAGCGTAGAGATAAAGAACGATCCTTTTAATTGAATATGGTCCCATAGTTTATCGGTTAGAACGCCGCCCTTTCACGGCGGTAGGGCGAGTTCGATTCTCGCTGGGACTGCCACGCCGCCTTAGCTCCAATTGGCAGAGCGCCGCCTTTGTAACGCGGATGTTATCGGTTCGAGTCCGATAGGCGGCTCCATTGTAGGATTAATGTATGCACTTTAATCCAGTAATTATTTCAGATGTCTTTTCTGAAGAAGATAAGTTGGCTCTACGTGAACTTCTTGATTCGAAGTCATATCTTAAGTCATGGGCAGATAAAGCCCATGATCGACGCATCCGTAAGTTTGCTGAACTAGAAGAATACTTTAGTAAGAAACTAGAACCACTTGCTCGTCAGATCTTTGGTGATGAAACCTTAAAGACAACTTATTCAGCATATGTTGACTACAACCAACCAACATCTAGACTTCCAATGCACCATGACCAGAATGCGTGTGTATATACCCTTGACTACTGCGTCTCTCAGGTTACGCCCTGGGGTGTGGTTATTGAGGATGAAGAGTTCTTTATAGCGCCGGGCCAGGCTTTAGCTTTTATGGGTGGGCATGATGCTCATGGTAGATACGATATGCCAGATCCAGAGAATAATCGAGTGGAAATGATCATGTTCCACTTCTGCCCCGAGGACCATTGGTATTTTACTGAGGGTCCTGATTATGTATATAAGCTATTCAAGGAATCTAAAGAAGACTAAACTTCCTTATTCCACCACTTGAATCCACGGGAGTGGTGCCTCCAAGTTGCTGGTGCAAACTCTTGTGTTGATTCCATTGCTTGGTTAAAATTCTTGTATACCAAGATGTAATGGTGGCAGTCCTCCTTCTCTGGAGGTATTCCGTCATGAGTAAAACAGATTGGCGCTGAGGTCCAGTATCGGGATGACCCGTAGCGTAGCCACTCCTCGAAAGTCATCTCTTCTTTACCGGGGGTGGGGTCTGGAAACCCTTGTTTAGCGTATTCGCTGATATCTAGGTTGTCCTCGTACTCGTTTTCTAACATGCTAAAATTATATCCATGCTAGAGCCAGTCATAATTGATAACGTCTTTACAGACGAACAGATTGCTCGCATCCATGAGCTTAAGCATGAGCCTGGTCGAAATCGTGAATATGATCCATATTGTAGGCGATTTTTGGTATACAACAATGAGCTTGAAAGAGATTACAGCTCTCAGCTGGAACCTGTTGCTCGTGAAGTCTTTGGCGATCCAACTATTAAAACTAGCTATTCTTCCTATGCTAGGTATGCTTGGGAAGGGTCTAGGCTTCCACATCATCTAGATATGGATGCTGGTGAGTATACGATTGACTATTGTCTAACTCAGAAAACGGAGCCATGGCCTATCTATATAGATGAGAAGCCATACTATTTAGAACCTAATCAAGCTTTGTGCTTTGTTGGAAGTAAGCTCGAGCACTACCGTAAACCTCTTCCAGATCCAGAGAATAACGAATATGAAATTCTCCTATTCCACTTTGAACCTGGGAATAGTTGGTTCTTTGATAGATGTAAAGACTTCCAATTAGATTCTGATACAGATATTTTGAAGAGAATGGTCATCTTTGGAGATGAGTGATTTCCCTGTAGAGCTGGAGAAGTTTCTTACTGACTCCGAATGTCAGGAAATAATAGCCCTTCTATCTCCTAGGTGTATATCTGGAGATGAGCGTCCTACACATCGGGTAGCACTTGGATTCCCTAACTCGGAGATTGCCTCGGAGGTAGCAATTGACAATCCAGCTCTTGCTTACTCGGGTGATCCACTTACTGACTCTCGAATACGGCTACTTACTTCAGCCTTAGTTAGTTCTAGAAAAGCTATCGAAATTGGATTTAATCTTGATATGTCACTAGTTAATGCTAGCTATACGGAGTTCTACGAGGGCCCTGGAATCCCTATGCATTCTGATAGTACGAAGCTGGATGGCTCTACCTACCGTGATGACGGTATTCCGGAAGAGCTAGAGTACTCAGCTGTTCTCTACCTTAACTCTGGCGGTGGGGTGGATTTCTCTGGTGGAGAGATAGAATTTCCTAAGCAAGAACTTAAATACACCCCCTCGGCTGGATCTCTATTCTTCTTTAAAGGAGATGTTGAACACATCCATGAGGTTCATCCAATAACTTCTGGTGTTCGTATTGCATTAATTATGTTCTTTTCACGGTACGGTAATGTGTCATCAATGGGATTTTTTGAAGGATAGCCATGGATAAATATAATGAGCTGATGTCTCTGGCTCCTTCAGGATTTAGTACTACGGATAGAGAGCATAGATTTTTTGAAAGATATCTAGACTCTGATCTATTAGAACTTGCAGCTAATCTTGAAGATAGATATAAAAAGATCGAGGAAGCTAAGCTACTTGGGGTTACTCCAGTACTAGCTGAAGGTGAAGTCTTTTTAGAAGCCGGAAGTGTTTCTACTGCAAAGTGGCGTCAATATAATGTTTTTCAGTTTCATATCCCTGCTATTCATTCATTGTTTGTTGCAGTCTCTGAAATGGTTCATGAAGCCTGTGACTACTATGGCATTGATTTTGATAAGCAGCAGTATATGGTCCAAGGTTGGTTCAATATTAATCACCGAGGTGAAGGTCTTTTAGGCTGGCACGAGCATGGATTAGAGGGTGCCCCTAACTTTCACGGCTACTACTGTGTAAATGCAGAGCCATCTGAGACTCTATACTCGGTGTTTGGTAAAACTAAGGTAAATGTGAATAAGAATAATAGAGCTATTCTCTCTGAGATGGGTCACCCGCATACCCAGATGGAGTGGGAGTGGCTTGGTAAAAGAATCACTATTGCTTATGATGTTGTTCCGCTAAAAGATATTATCTCTAATAAGCATAAAGAAGAGTTCGAGCAGCACTGGATACCGCTGATTTAGAAGGTTTAATGTGTTAGCATGGTCTCATGCTTAATATTGAATTTAGATCTGATGTAACTGTAGAGTTGATCAACTCTATGGCATCTGACGATGCTGTCGTCATGGCTGCCCGTGTATCCACTGGAGCCGAGGCCAATGAGAACCGAGATAAGGGCCTCATCAACTACCTAATGCGTGACCGTCACGGGTCGCCATTTGAGCACAATGCTTTTACCTTCTATATTGAAGCTCCAATCTTCGTCTTCCGTGAGTTCATGCGTCACCGCATTGCCTCTTACAATGAAGAGAGCGGTCGTTATAAGGAGTTGGCTCCTATTTTTTATACCCCTAATGAAGAGCGTAAGCTTGTTCAGCAGGGTAAGCCTGGAGCCTACATATTTGTAGATGGATCTAAGGAGCAGTTCTCTACTACTCGTCAAGAGATTTACATGGCTAGCAAGAGTGCATACGAGCACTATCAAGAGATGCTTAAGGCCGGAGTTGCTCGTGAAGTAGCTCGTGCAGTTCTTCCTGTAAATACTTATTCTTCAATGTACGTAACCATGAATGCTCGTAGCTTGATGAACTTCCTGAGCCTGCGTACTACTCGTGAAGGAACCCACTTCCCTTCATTCCCTCAGCGGGAGATTGAGATGGTTGCTGAGAAGATGGAATGCTTCTTTGCTGAGAAGATGCCAGTAACTTATGAAACTTTTAACAAGAATGGACGCGTTGCTCCGTAATGTCTATAACTGATTTTGAATTCTCCGCTGACCCAGATGATGTTATCATCTCTAAGATAGGGTCTGCAGTTCAAGCTGCAATGGCTGCAAAAGAAGTATTAAATGATGCTATTGCAGAGGCTATTGATTCCTCGTCTACCTTTGGCTATGAGCTGGGCGCAGAAGACATGAAGCTAAAGATTATTGAGGCGTTTGAGGCAGAAAGCACTGAATGTGTCGGCTGGGCTCTTGGGGTTATAAATGCAGCCTTATCACATAATTAAGGGATACCTAACTCCGGAGCAGTGCGCTCCGCTGATTGAGCATTTCATAGAGAATGAAGACTATGACCCTAGAGAATTCTATGGGAACATTGGTCTTGGTGGTCCAGTGGAGTTCTTTGGAAATCCTCCTAAGAAGTTTGATTATGATCCAGATGACCGACTGGTTAATATGGTTCAATTTGCCTATAAGTTCTTCTTAGATAACTATAAGATGAAGGGTACCTTTGGTCTTAATAGATCTCATGCTAACTTCATGCACGAGGGTGCCCTACTCCACTCACATCATGATGATAGAGACTACCGTAAAGAGGATATAGATTCATTAAATAGCATGACCTATGTATGTGGTCTATTTCTATCTGATGACTATGGGGGTGGAGAATTAGTTTTTGAAGAGCAAGCTACAAGCCTTAAGCCGGAAGTTGGTGACCTAGTGTTCTTTCCTGGGTTCTATACCCGTCATGGGGTTAATTTGGTTACTTCCGGAACTAGATTAAATGTTCTCACGCATTTCTTCGATGTGATTGATACTTCTATTGAGTACAATCCAAACTATGCAATAGATCCTAGAAAATAAAAATATACCCCGTGTGATTAGCACGGGGTTTATTTTTTTAGGCTGATACTGATATAGCTGCTACAATCTGCTGATACTCTGGATTCTCCTCTAGAGCCGCGATTGCTGCCTCATACTGCTTAGTTGCAATATCAGATAGATCACTTGCAGAACCCGTATGGATTGGGTGCCAGTTCTCGCCATCATATACTGCTGGCTCACCTTCAGATGGGATAATTAGATAACCGTACTGAACCCCATCAAAATGGGTGAATACGCTAAGTAGAATCCCCTTAGGGTCTGGTAGAACTCGAACACCTCGTAGCTGACCTGCTCCTGCTTTAATTTCCATAACATCTCCTTATTAGTTACTTGATTATTACTATATACCGTTGTAATCTACTAGTCAAACAGAAAGAAATAGGCTATGGAATTTATTAAACCAGAAATTACTTTGGAACCTTTCGAGGTTCACATGGCAGCAAGTACTGCCGTACAGAGGTGTGTATCATCTATTAAAGATCAGAGAGCTAATGCTCATGGGTATAGCCAAGGTTCTGGGTGGACCGACAATATTGAAGGTGCTTGTGCTGAGCTTGCAGTCGCAAAATATTATGACATCTATTGGAATGGTAGCGTAGATACTTTTAAGTCTGCCGATCTGGGATCGAAGATTCAGGTTCGCTGGACGTGGAGCCACAACTATAGCCTCATAGTTCGCCCTGCTGACTCTGAAAAAGATGTATATATCTTAGTTAGTGGTTATGCCCCTAATCTTAAGATTCAAGGATATACCTATGGTGATAGTGCTAAGGATCCTAAATACCTAAGAAATGATGGATCTGGTAGACCAGATGGTTACTTTGTACCTAATGAAGATTTGATACCAATTGGTCAACTAAACCTCGAGTTGTACACCTAATTTGCTTTTTTTGCATGATAGTGTTATTGCATGTCTAAATTAGTTGGTGGGTGGTATGTACGCCCTGAAGATGAACTGCAAGATTTTGCAAAAGAAGTAGCACATATCGTTAAGCAAAAGCTTAATGGAACTTACACAAATATTGAACCGGAGGTTGTTGGCGGATGGAGTATCTCCCCTCAGCAGCAGATGACGATGAAGGCAGAAGCTATCGCAGAAGCCGTAGTCGCAGAAATAAAGGAGGCGTAATGCTAACTGTTGGAGACACAATCTATGATTTCAAGGTAGTTGGAGTTTCTCCTACTCTTCTTGATGATGGAACTTATTTTCAAGAGCTCACGGAAAAGAGCTTTGAGGGTAAGTGGAAGGTTATTGTCTTTTATCCTAAGGACTTTACCTTTGTATGTCCTACCGAGATTATTGAGTATGACAAGCTTAATGCTGAGTTTGAAGCTCGTGGTGCAGTTCTTATGTCTGGATCTACTGACAATGAGTTTTGCAAGCTTGCTTGGAAAGAAGCGCACCCAGATCTTGCAAAGCTAACTAGCTGGATGTTTGCTGATACTCGCCACAATGCGTGGGATGGATCTCTAGTTGATGGTATGGGTGTCCGTCACGAAAGTGGTGTTGCACTCCGTGCTACCTTCCTAGTTGATCCTAATAATGTGATTCAGCATGTTACTGTTAATGGTCTTGATACTGGACGTAATGCACAGGAGACTCTTCGTATTCTTGATGCCCTACAGACTGGTGAGCTAACTGCTTGCAGTCGACCAGTTGGTGGAGCTACACTGTAATTTATGACTAAGGTTTACATCGCTGGCCCAATGACGGGTCTCCCTAAATGGAATTTCCCTGCATTTTTCGAAGCTGAAGCTCAGTTAGAAAAGCTTGGCTATGAAGTAATTAATCCTGCGCATAATGATGGTGCAACGGTTCAAGAAGCTTTAGAGTCAGCTGGGCCAGTCGATCACCCTAATCATCTTTGGTCTGACTATATGCGCCGTGATTTACCGCATGTGATGAATGTAGATATGGTTTGCTTACTTCCTGGTTGGCAAAAATCTAAGGGTGCTTCTTTAGAAGTTACTGTAGCCAAAGCTCTAGGTCTTCCATTGATGGTTCTTAATAAAGATGGTCAACTTATCCCTCGTGTTACCGTGCTTGGGCTGAGTGGCTATGCTCGTTCTGGGAAAGATACAGTTGCTGACTATTTAGTTGAGAACTATGGCTATACAAAAATGTCTTTTGCAGATCCTATGAAGCAGGCCCTACTAACTTTAGATCCAAATATTGATTTTGGTGAAGGACGTGCTTACTTGTCACAGGCAGTTCGGGTTGGCTGGGATGAGTTAAAGAGTAACAGCACTGAGATTCGACCCCTGCTTCAACGCCTCGGTACCGAGATTGGTCGCAATATGTGGGGTGAAGATTTTTGGGTAAACGCAGCTATTAACAGCATTCCTGATGGAAGTAAGATTGTGTTTGCTGATGTTCGTTTTCCTAATGAAGCTAAAGCTATTCGTGATCTAGGTGGTCGAGTCTGGCGTATTGAGCGTAATGGTGTTGGTCCAGCTAATAGCCATATATCGGAAACTGCTCTTGATGGTTATAGTTTCAATAAGGTTTTATCTAATAATTCTGATTTAGAAGCACTTGCTTCTTTAGTTGAAGAAACTATTCATTTAATCTAAATCTCTGAAGTATTTACAAAATGTGGGTCAGTTCTTGCATCTTCTCTAGCTGGGCTCTGCCAGTTATAAATTTTATTCTGAGCTAAACGGTCTACCTTCTTAATCCACATTTGGCGTCCTTCAAATACTTTTTCAAACTCGAACCAGTGAATTTGAAGGAATGCATCAATTGCATCCTTCGGGGCAAAGCGTGATGGGATTGCGTGATAGCCAAACTCGTAGTCATCAAATATAAGAAGCCCGCCGTCACGTAGGCAGTCAAACGCATGTATTGCATCTCTCAGTACTGCACTAGCCACGTGATCACCATCGACATAGATAATGTCATAGGTCTTAGTATTTTGTTTGAAGAACTCATCGCTCATCATTTGAAGTGGAGTTACTTTTCCAAAGTAGTCAGACATTTTTTCTTTATAGGCAATATAGGCCGTCTCCCAGTCAAAACCTATTAACCCCGGGTCACCCATCCAAGGGTCTACATCAGTTAAGGTGGATTCAGGGTGGGTAAGAATATTCTCGATTAGCCAGAGGGAGGCGTCTCCCGTGAAGACTCCGATCTGAAGAAAGTCTAGCTTCTTGCCTGTATATTCAGATAGGTTCTTTTCAAAGATAGAAATTACATCTGTCTCTACAAACCAGTTTGGATGTTCTACACTATTTTCCATATAAAAACTATATCACTTAAATAGTTGACAAATAGCTAATAGTGCTATAGTTTTGCACTATGAAAAAGTCATTGATTGCCCTGACTGCCCTGGGGCTCATGTTTGGGGCAACTCCTGCTAATGCTGTCTCTGCTTCGTGGGGGTTGGATGCTGTCCAAGTACCTGCTGGTGCAAGCGGTACTGGTGTTCGTGTTTATGTTCTAGATACTGGTGTTGCTAATGACCCTGGATTTAGTGGACGCCTAAGCGGAGATATGTCTGACTGCAATGGTCATGGTACTCACGTTGCTGGAATCATTGGCAGTAGTCAGTTTGGTGTAGCACGTAGTGCCCAGATTGTTTCTCTAAAGGTTGCAGACTGTAGCGGTGGAGTCAATCCTGCAACGGTTATATCTGCAATCAACTGGGTAATTAAGAGTCACCCTAAGGGTACTCCAGGTGTGGTCAATATGAGCCTTGCTCTAAATAAAACCCCTGCTCTAGATGCTGCAGTAGTTAGTTTGTATTCTGCTGGGTTAGTTCCAGTAGTTGCTGCAGGAAACTTGAGTAGTGATGCTTGTAACTACAGTCCTGCTGGAGTTAGTCAGGCTATTACGGTTGGCGGTCTAAATCTAAATGGTATGAAGACTATTGACTCGGACTTTGGAAGTTGCGTTGATGTTTGGGCTCCTGGTGGGCTTATTACTTCTGAAGATGCTTTTAATCCTGCTGGTAGTGTAGTAAAGACTGGTACTTCTATGGCTGCTGGATTTGTCAGTGGTATAGCTGCTTTGTATTTAGAACGTAACCCTAAAGCAACTCCTGCTCAGGTTAGTGGTGCCTTGGTTGGTGGAGTAGTGAATGGGATGGTTAATGCTGGATTTGTTAGCAAGCCTACAGAGGTAAAGCCAACTGGACTATCCGTAATTAATGGAGTACTTAGTTGGTCCGGTAACTCTTCTAGCTATACCGTTCAGAAGAGTAAGGATGGAGTTACTTGGACTGTATTGGCAGTAACTCCAAATAAATTTGCAAATATTACTGGAGTAGGGTATTATCGAGTTGTAGTTGGAGCTGGCTCTAGTTTAGTTCTGAAGATTGGATAGATAGATTATGGCTACTGTATTGGAACAACTTATAGAGATGATGCCTGTTGTTGGTCAGGTTGGTTCCATTGTTAGAACTCCTGACGGGTTTCAGGTAAATATTGTTCAGGACAATGGAAGTGGGCATCGAGGTGTTGATATTCGTAATATCAGCATTTCTAGTGAGTATCCCGAAAATATTAGTGCTGGAACTTTTTTAGGTGATATACCTGAGTTTTCTATTGGCTGGTATCAGGATGCTAGAGCAGATCTGTTCTATTATGAAGGTAAGGGTTATTGGAAGAATGCTGGTCGAGTAGTTAGTGAAGATCTTACTAATAAGTTTTATTCAGGGAAGTTGGAGTTCATAGGATGAATGAAGAAACCGCAGACGAGATTGAAAGAATCTTTGCAGGACTGACAAACCCGTATGAAGATATGGAAATTATTGATACCGAAATTAAAACTGTAGATGCCTGGGCAAATAGTATTGCTGTAAATGATAATGATATGCTCTATCTACGTAAGAAGAATGGCATTATGTATGTTATGAAGACTGAGCCGCATGTGTCTGGAGAGTGGAAGCAGCTGGATCCTACGGCTATTCCTAGATACGTTGATCCTCATGGGTTAAAGCTTGCTCCGGAGTTGGCACCTGAAGGTGTAGAGGTTCCGGCAGAGAAGGAAATGAAGCCAATTCCTAATATCCCTTTGGGTTGGTATCAAGACGATAAGGCTAATCTCTACTACTACTCTGGAACCGGTATCTGGGATACAGATATGAAGGAGTGGGGTAAGTTGTTAAATAAAGCAGAGGCTGGAGAGTTGGAATACCTTGGTTAATATGTCAGATAAAACAGAGAAGATTGAGCTAGATGGTTTAACTGAGGCTCAGGAGTTGGCTATTACTGTAGTGATGGAAGAGGGTGCCCTTCGTAATCAGGAGTCTAGTATAAAGTTTCTTCAGAAAGAACTAGACGCTGTTATTGATCTACGTTCTGATGAACCTGGATATGTTGATGGTTTTGAACATGCTGTTTTATTTTTGAAAGATCTCTGGGGAATGAGTATCGAATGAGTTTTGCACGATTTAGTAGTTCTGATATCTATATGTTCGAGCACACTGGCGGGTTTATTCAGTGTTGTGGGTGTTGGCTAACTCCTCCAGAAGAGGATGAATATGTTGGGTTTGCTGAGTTTAAAACTCCTCGTGAGGCTCTAGCTCATTTGGATTTACATGAAGCTGCTGGTTACGATATTGGTGGCGCTCGCGGTAGAATTGAAAAGGAGTACGAGGATCTCGATGAAGAGATCCAACCATATGTAACTCCACCTGAAGTCAGAGAGCGCCAACGTAAGCTCTTCGAGGAGATATATAAACGTGATTAGATTTCGATGGCTTGACCTCAAGAAGACTGACCACCTATCTAAATACTGGGGATGGCAGCTTTGGGGTTACAAGGGTAATGGTATTAGAGGTCCACGTACTTATACCTTAGATATTTTTCTTGGTTCTAGAATTTTAGTAGTTAAGTTTGGAAAGAGATACTAAATGAGTGAAGAATTTAAAATGATTGAATTTCGATTCAAACGTGATTGGCAGACCCGTTATGCTGGCTGGGTTCAGGGTAAGTCTGAAGTTAGCAATGGGTGGGTTCCATTAAAATACTGCCGTAGCGTTAAGGCTGCTAACCGCTATGTAATTAAAGTTCTTAAGCAGCGTAAAGAACCAGTTCAATATATTAGCCTACCTTTTACGGATTACGATACCTGATGAAGATTAAAACTATTAGCGGTTCACTATATGATATTGATAATGTAAGTGGAGTCTGCCATAAATATGATGCTTCTGGAGAATGCATTGATGCCTTCAAGGCATTCTATATGAAGGCTATACCAACTACAGTTAAGACTTTAGGTGAGATATGGGATTACCCATTTAGTAAGCCAGAAGTTGGAAAGCTACTCTACATAAGTGGAAGAGAATCTTGGTGGCTAAGTACCGAGGTAGTTTATATTGAAGAATAGATTTATTAAACTTGACAAGTCATGGGTTGGTAGTGTACGTTTAACTGTAGGCGGAAGAGTTAGTCTCTACGCTGGTCAAACTGATCACTGGGGTTTGGGATTTGATTTCAATTTTTGGGATAGATCTTTTACTCTAGAGATTATTCACTGGTACTTAGGTGTGGAAGTTTGGCATAAAGAGTAATCACCTAACTAGGAGAAGAAATGCCTTGCATGTATGATGATGGACCAACCGTAGTCTATCGCGATGATTCTGAGGTTAATCTAAAGCTTGCTAAGTATAAGGAAGATCTTGATAAGCTAACTCACGAAAATGATGTGCTCCGTGAGGCAATCCTTGAGGTTGAAGCTAAGACTCCAGGCCTATTTAAGGGCGCACTTATCAAGAAGATTGGCGTAAGCCAGATCAAGCACCGCAAGGAAGATCTTGCACGACTAGAAAAAGTTTTTCGTAAGTCAAAAGATGCAGAGAAGTTAGGCTTAGTTATTTTAGCAGATCCTGCTAAGCCGCTGGAACCTCAGCTTGGTTTTGATCCGGACTGGTATTAGAGGTAACTATGAGCAAGAATCTAGGAAATATCCCTAAGCAATCTGCTATGGATGAAGCTGTAGAGCAAGCCTTTACTAATGGGATCAATAAGGGACGTAAGCTCCAGTATCAGGAAAGTATTGAACTTCTAGAGGGTGGACTTGATGAAGCTTGCGAGCATCTCCACAATGCGTACGAGGAAGCTGCAAAAATTACTGGGTGGTCTACCCAGGAGAGTACTCGTGTGGAGTGGAATGACCTTCCGCAAGCAAATAAAATGACAATGTTGTTGGCGGTTATGAGTCTACGTAATCACTATATAAATCGTATTATTGATGCTCATTTGGGGATTAAGGAATAGAAGTGTCTAAATATTGTGATGTATCTTGTGAGCACAACCCTTGCACAAACTTTATGCCAACAACCGAGAATGTTCGTGAGCGTTATAGTGATTGGTATGATGGTCCTATAGAGGTGTCAATAGATATTGCTGATGCTGAGTTTGATCGTTGGCTGAAGCAAGTGAAGGCTAAAGCTTGGGCAGAAGGTTTTGATGCTGGAGAAAGAGATGTCTGGGAACATCAGCATGGAGAGGCAGGGGAAGACTGGGATAAAGACTGTATCCCTAATCCTTACATAGAAGAAGAGAAGTCTGTAGATGATGCAGTAGAGAAAGGTTACCGCCTACTAGCGGAGGACCCGGAGATGTCTTTGCGTCGTCAGAGTCATCACTGTGGCTTTGATTTTCTCGAAAATCAAGCAACTGCTAAATGTGAATGTGGAGTAGTTTCAACGAATCCTTTCTGGACTTTCAAAGGAGAGAAGTAAATGAACGAAATCGCAACAACCGAAAGGATAAGGGAACTTTTTACTGATGGAGGTTTCTGGAATAGTGATGTTTTTGATGAATGGCTTGAACAGCACGATGCAGAGGTTGCTAAGGCAACTGAGGAACGCATTATCAAGTTGCTGAGAACTACTGAAACCGAAAACCCAAATGACTCACGCATAATTGCTCATCTTATGTTTCTTATCACGGGAGAAGTAAATGAGTAAGAAAAGTCGTTGCCCTCATTCTAATCTTCGTGGAATCTATGGTGACGAGGTTATCTTTGCTACTCCAAATTGGAATCGGCTTCAATGCCTAGACTGCGGGCAATTCCTAGATGGGCCTGTGAAACTTGCAGAGTTGAGAAAAGGAGAGAAGTAGATGAGTAATATTTTTCTAATAAGCGATACTCACTTTGGCCATGCCAACATTATTAAATATGCTAACCGCCCGTTTGACTCTGTGGAAGAAATGAATGAGGCGTTAGTCGAGAATTGGAATTCTGTAGTTAAGCAGGGGGATAAGGTGTACCACCTTGGTGATGTAACTATGAACTCTAAAAGTTTAGACATTATGTCTCAACTGAATGGTCGCAAGGTACTTATAAAAGGTAACCATGATATCCAGAAACTTAAGTTCTATACCCCTCATTTCTATGATATTCGTGGGTCCCATGGGTTGGGTAACTTTATTCTTACTCATATTCCTGTGGCTATTGAGCAGAAGTTGCGTTATCCGGGTGGGAATATCCATGGGCATCTGCATGAGCAGAATATGGCCGATCCTTGGTATATTAATGTTAGTGTTGAGCAGATTGACTATACGCCCGTGGCATTTGATGTAGTCACAAAGGGGAGAAGTTAATGAGTGCATCGCTAGATGGAATAAAGTATTGGACAGGGAAGCTTCTAGAAGCAGTTGACAGAAATCAATACAACTGCTATTGTGAAGATGCTGGTCCTGATGCTATGTATATAGATACGGACTGGCTTCGGGCTGTTGCATTACAGATCGAGTATCTAGCTAAATACCCTGAACTTGTTGAATATGAAGCAAATTTAAATAGATATGCTGAAGTAGAGGATGGTACTTTTAATGATAGATAATACTCCAATGCTTACTTTCTTGGAGGAGAGCAAGAATCTCATTGCAATGTTTGCTGGTGTTAAGAAGCAAGCAATGGATGAGGGTTTTAGTGAAGAAACTGCTGAGCGTATCGTAGTTGAGATGCTGCGTATGCAGAATTCGGTAGGTGGATAATGCTAGATATAAAAAACCTAAATGGTATTAAGTCTGGAATGTATAAGGTAGATACTGCTGCTAATAGTGTCTACCTGCTAGATTTTGATGACCTTAAGGGTATGAGAGTTAATAACTCCGGAGATACTCTTCGCCGAGATGGTGAATGGTTTAAGTTCATAACAGTGTCTTGCGAAGTCGGTAAAGAGATGAGAATTTGGACTAATGATATTGCCGATGACGATGATGTCTTTACATACCGATACTCTACCCCTGTATTAAAGATAGAGAAGGTGGATCGCTATGAGTGATGCCCTGCAGTCGACTCGGATGCTGTTGGAGAATACACATTTATATATTTGGTGCCATGACGAACTAAGCTGCCGTGGAGAGTATTGCACTCTACATAACCGCAGTGATCACCATATGCGTGGTATGAAGCAGAACTGGCGTGGCGATTTAGGGTATATCGAGCGTATCTGTACGCATGGTATTGGACATCCTGACCCTGATGAAATCTTTCCTGATGCTGTTCATGGCTGTGATGGCTGTTGTATGCCATCTGGGTGGGAAAGTAAGCTAGAAAAATAACTTATTTGCTTTTTATCTAAAACTATAGTAATCTCTTTTTGAAGGAGAATTATTATGTGTATGGTTGCTGGTTGTGATTGTGAATTAGTTAAAAGCTATGACCAACTGACTCGTGGTGGTAGAACAACTGTTTTATATGTAGACAGTCTTGACTCTATTTGTACTCAGACGAGTGGGCCATATGCTAGAAATTGTGTAGAACGTGAGGAAACTAGCCCTAATGGTGGGACAGTAGTTTATCGTTGCGTATTCTGCCATCGTTCTGATTTTGATTATTACTGCAAGGGGATTACATCTACTGGTAAGGGATGTAAAAATGCTGGTAACTATAACGGCTACTGCTCTAAACATTCTGATCAAAATCATGGTAGTCGTCGTTTATTTAGTATTGATCAGTTAGAGGATTGGCTCTCTGCATATGAACGACGTACGGTTGCAGAGTGGAAGATTCGACTACATAAAAAGCTAGAAGAAATTGAACGTTTAGCTGATATGCCGTTGAAGGCACTCTTATCTCAGACTCCACCCACCTATGTCTACTTCATCGAGTGTGATGGGTATGTAAAGATCGGTAGATCCAAACGCCCTGATTCTAGATTTAAGTCACTAATTAATAAAAGTGACCCTACTCTAAAGCCAGCAAGTATCGATATGGCAAATGCTAAATTGCTTGGATATATACCTGGATCTGAGGATATGGAAAGTGTCTATCACTGGCTACTTAGAGCTCATAGAGCTGAGGGTGAGTGGTTTAAGTTTAATAGCCATGTAGCTAAGATTATTGACTATTCCCTCAATCCCGAGGGTGAGTTTACTATCGCTGGTGTATATGCTTTAGTGGGTGAGGAAAGTGCTTCTATTTTGGAAGATAGCAAAGCTATTCTTGATAAGCCCCTACTTGCAGACTTAAAGGAACCTAATCTAGAGGAGGAGCTCGAGTCTGTAATACCTTTTGAAGAGCGATGGGAACGAGACGAGCGTAGACGTGCTCGCCGTCATTGGCGTTAAAGTCAGTGGGTGTTATCCCCTTTACACTTGAATTATGGGAGATCCTATTGATTCAAGCTATATTAATGATGACCTGATTGGTCGTCGTATTTCAATGTACTCTCCTTATTTCCCTTCTGATAAGTGCTATCGCTGCGGAATTGTTAGGTATGTAGAGGCTTCTTCTGATGCAACAAAGGTAGTATTGGAGGAAGAAGATTCTGGTCTGCTTGAGCTGCTAGACTTTAACTCATATAGAAATGTAGAGATCGAGGACTAAGTATGGCTTTGACTGAATTAGTAGCTGAAGACTTTGATTCGGCTATTGCTGAAGGTGCTTCAGTTATTTATATTTGGGCACCTTGGTGTGGCCCTTGTAAGATGATGAGTCCCGTGATGGGACTTGTTGCAAATGATTTTGCAGATAAGGCAAACTTTTTTAAGTTGAATGCAGATGAAGCTACTGCTATACTTGAGAAGTTTGATATAAGAAGTACCCCTACTACGCTTGTATTTAAAGATGGTGCTGTGGTACATTCTGTAATTGGTGCAAAACCAAAAGCATTATTGGTAGAAATCTTAAACAATCTACTATAGAATCTATTTGAGATAACCCTCTGGAGCGGATGCATGAAAGAAAAACAGTTAATTAAACTACAAAAGCAGCGACACATGTCGAACATTTTTATTATGCTTTTGAACAACCCGCTCTTTAAGAATTTGTCCGAGCGTGATCAGCGTAAGATGTCTAAGCTGATTTATAAGGCTGAGATGATCGAGATGAACGTGCGTAATAAGCAAATCATTCGAGTCAATCAGTCATTCCAGGATATTGTTGATGCACTAAATCAGGCAATGGATTTCGATCTAGATGATGATTTAGATGAAGATGATGATGATTTTGGTCCAACACGTTAGTGAGCTGTGTTAGAATAATCCCGTAGCTATTTTTCTGTTTTGTAGCTATTGTGTATCATTTCAACTCCTTTCGCAAAGGAAAACCCCCGGTAGTTGTGTGCCGGGGGTTTTTCGTTTGACATGGAAGGGTTTATAGTTCGATGATCTTTCCCCAGGTGAGCTTGCCGATAACTCCATCAGCAACAAAGCCGTTCTTCTTTTGAAGAGCAACTACTACCTTCTTAGTGCGATCATCGTAGACGCCGTTAATAACCTTAAACTTAAACTTAGTCTGGATATAAGCAACGTAACGGTTCTTAGATCCTGGAACTAGCTTTGGATATTTACGGATATCAAGATTCATTTGACGAGCTACTTCATCTACGAAATCAATGTCTGCTGCTGGCGTTGCGACTGGAGCATCTGGTGCTACTGCTGCAGCAAGAGTCTCTGCTGAAGTTACAGCTGGAGCTGCTGGAGCTGCAGGTGCTGTAGGAGTAGCAACTGGAGCTGAGTTAGCAACAATCCACTTAGTTGGGTCCATGAGCTTATCGTAAGCTGCAAGGTGGCCATTCTTAACACGAGAAGCACCCAGGTGAAGGTGAGCTCCAGTTGAGGCAGAACCTGATGGAGTCTTCTTACCGCCACCAACCTTACCAATGATCTGACCAAGCTTTACATGCTCCCCTGGGTCTACACATACAGTCTTTGGTGCGATATGGCAGTATTGGAAGTAAACGCCATCTGCGTGAAGGATTTCTACAACCCAGCCAAGAACGTTAGACCAGAATACCTGAGTGACCTTACCATCAGCTGCAGATGGGATTGGGCTAAGTTCCTTTGGAGACCAGTCGGTTCCACGGTGGGGGTGTGAGCGATAAGGTGCCATGTTGCCGAACTGGTCGTTACGTAGCTTCTTATCAAATGGTTCTTTATATTGAACCTTAACTTTCGGTGCTGCCATTTTCTCTCCTAGTTAGAAGTTAACTTATTAAGTTGAGTCTTGGCATAGTTCTCCCGATATGCCCGGACGTAGTTTTGTTGGTACGTCTGGAACTCGATGGTTCTCAGATAGTAGTTATTGAAAGGCCTATCCATGTAATAGAACTTGGCAGAGAGGAATGCCTCTCGGCGTAGGTCTTTACCATTGGGTTCTAGATAGAACTTGATGTAATTGAATAAGCGTTTCACTAGCTAATTTTACCAGGGTGTTCAGAATCGTATTCGTGCATAGCTTCCCACATAATGGTTGACTCTTCTCTCCATGTTAGAAGTCCTGGTTTTGCTGCTTCCTGTGCACGCCAGAGAGCTGCATATGCGTGGTATCTAGATTCTAAGGAGTGGGTGTGTTGACGGTTGCACTTTAGTTCTTCACCACACATTTGGTATTACTCCTCTAGTTCTGAGTCTTCTTTTTCATAACGCATTGGGTAGAAGGTGAGAACCCAGATACCGAGCGTTACTAGAATCATGTTCCCTACTAAATCACGGGCAGAACCCTCTAGTAAAACCCACGCAGTTGCCAAACCTAATAAGGTATATGCCTGATCTACAAGGTCCTTCATTAATGCTTTTATAAAGTGCTTCAATTTATTTTCCGTTCTTTCTAGTTGTCTTATTTGTTTCTTGTTTTCTGGATGAACCGGATGAGCCTGAACCTGAGGAAGCTGCAGCAACGGCTGCTCCTGCTACCTGACCGACTATTACCGCGGCTACCGTAGCACGCTGGGCTTCCTTGCGAACTGTAGGGCTGATATCGGCTCCTACGTTTGAAAGTAGATTTATTGCATCTACAAGGGCTGCTGCTCCGGGGATTGCTGCAAGGTTCTCTGGAAGTACGATGTCATCAGCCTGTGCTGCAACTAGGAGAGCATCAAGTGCTTGTTGGTACTCTGGTGAACCTTGGGTTGCAGTCTCGAAGGTTTGAAGGGCAGCTTCCTTAATTGCTTCTGCTTGCTTAGGGGTTAGGTCCGTTGCAATGATTTCCTTCAGGTCTACCTTCATTAGTTGTTCTGTGGAGAGAACTTCCGGAATATCTTCTGCCTTCTTAGGAGCTTCGTTGGCTTTTGCTTCTGCTTTAGCCTCTGCTTCCGCCTTAGCCTTAGCGTCAGCTGCTTGCTGTGCTACTAATTCGTCAGCTGCCTTCTGCGCTTCTTGTGCTGCTAGAGCATCGGCTTCTGCCTTTGCCTTGGCTGCATCAGCTGCCTGTTGAACTGCTAAAGCATCTGCAGCATCCTGAGCTTGTAGAGCTTGTTGGGTAGATGATATCTGAGCTGAGATTGAATCAACGGATGCTTGTGCAGAAGATACTGCTGACTGGGCTGCTTCTATTTGTGAAGTGGCTGCTGCGTCTGCAGACTGTGCAGAAGATAGATCAGAAGTTGCAGCGGCCATAGCTTGTTCTGCTGCTTGGACTTGGGACTGTGCTGCACCTTGTATAGCTGAGGCAGCATCGAGATCTTCCTGAGCATTCATTAGAAGTTGTCCGGAAATAATCAGAAGGTTGGCTGCTACTTGCTGTGCTGCAGTTGATTCTTGAAGGGAAGCACTGGCAGCTGCTAAAGCTAGCTCAAGGGAGTGCAGGATATTTAGTTCGTTGTTATAGTCCTGCTGTGCAATTTGTTCTTGTAGGTCGGTAGCTACGTGGTTGGAAAGGTTTTGGTCTCGGTAGGACTGCGCTGCAGCAAGAAGATTAGTTTGTTCCTCGTAATAAGTTTGTGCTGCCTGGAGTTCTTGGTCTGCCTGGATGAGGTTGCTGTATGAAGTGGAAAGTGCGGAGGTTGCTTCATCGAAGTTGAGTTGTGCAGCTGCTAGGTTTTCGTTAGCTTGGTTTAGGGTTATGGTTGCTTGGTTGAGAGCCTGTAGAGCGTCTGCTTCTGAAGCCTGTGCTTGTTGTAAGTTTCCTAGGGCCGTGGCTTCATCTTGAATTGCTTGGTTGTTTGCTGCGTCGGCTGCATTGTAATTATTAAGAGCTTCGTTGAAAGATGATTGTTTAGCTTGGTAGTTAGCTAAGGCAGACTGCTTATTTGCCTGTGCGATGTTATTAGTCTGTGTTGCTTGGCTTAGCTGGGACTGCGCTTGCGTGAACTGTGCCTGTGCTGCTGTGAGAGCGTCAATAACAGACTGTGGGATTGGTGTGGCAGCTGGTGGAGTTTGGGTAGAGAAGTAGAAGGAAGATGGGATTGGCTGCCAGTAGGCTGCATTTACAGGTTGGTAGTAATAAAGGGTAGAGCAAGCGCCTCCACCCCACTCATAGAACCAAACATCGATTGGGTAGAACTGTCCTGCATTAAGGGTGTATAGAGAAGAGGTACGTCCTGAGCAACCCTGAAGGTTCCAGTTTGAAATTGTGGTTTGTCCGTTGAGTGACATATAGAAACCATCATCAGATTGGTTCATGAAATACATGCTGGTGGTTTGTGGGAACATCAGGTAGCCGGTGTAGTGAATCATTACCTGATCTGCGCCACACCCGAGGATGTCTCCGCCACCCCAGTTAGCTTGAATATTTGGAAGCGTAACGGTCTTGCAGTAGTGATACGCAGTATCGCTCATCTGGGGGTTGCTGGAAGTCAGCTGGTTATAAACTCTGGCAGTAACTCCAGTACCTTGCGGGATGGATGCAGCATAGGCAGTGTTGTAGTCGGACTGTGCTTGTTGGAGGTTGGTATAAGCAATGTTGTATTGGATTTGTGCTGCTGCAAGGTTTGAATAAGTAGAGTCTGCGTCGGCTGCTGCTTGGAGATAATTGATTTGTGCTTGCTGTTCTTCTTGCTGTGCTTGTTGCAGGGCGGAAAGTTTTTGCTGCAAGGTTGCTTGCGTAGATTGGTGGGTTTGCTGTGCTTGGCTGTAGTCGTTGAAAGCTTGCTGGGTTAGAGCCTGTGCTTGGTGGTAGAGGTTAAGAAGGGTGTCGTAATCCTGCTGCGCCTGCTGTTGGTTGTAAGTTGCGTTGGTGAGCTCTAGCTGTGAGTTAGCGTAATTATCTTGTGCTTGGGTGTAGGAAGATGCTGCTGCGCTGTCTTGCATTTGCTTCGTTAGAAGATTGACGTGTGAATTAGAGGTGGTTATAGTTTGACCGGTCAATGCTGCATCAGCAGAGTTAAGAAGGTCTAAGGTTCGTTGGTTCTCTTGGATAGCTTGGTTAAGTGTGGAGAGTGCGTTTTGGGTACGCTGTTGTTGAAGCTCTAGGGCAGAGATAGCGTAGGAGTTATTCTGTGCTTTGGTTTGCTGGGTAGAGTTCGCTTGGGTTAATTGTTGGAGGGCTACTTGGTAGTTTTGATTAGCAGTTTCTAGAGCTGCTTTGGCTACGTTGGCGGCGGATGTGGCTGCCTGTAGTTGTGCCTTGGTGGACTCTAGGGCTGCCTGTGCGGAAGAAACCTTAGACTGGACAGCTACTAGTTGTTGGGAAGTTGTGGCCTTAGAGGATTGGGCTGCTGTAAGGGTGGATTGGGCTTCTTGTAATTGTGCCTGTTGTTGGTTGAGTTGTTGTTGTAATTGTGCTAGAGTAGCCTGTAAGTCGTTGAGTGCACTGGAGGTGTGAAATGGTAGTTTCTGTAGTAGGTCTTGATTGGGGTTCCCTGTGGTTAGGGGTAGGCCTAACTGTTGTTGTAGAGCTTGTGGCGCTAGTAGTAGCTGCAGCTGTTGCTGGGGGTAGAGCTCGTCGTAGTTCTTCTCAAGGTAAGCGAAAGTTCTAGCCTGATTAGCAAGTGCGACCTGAGCCGTAGTTATAGGAAGGGTCGCTAAGAGAGCCGTTACTGTTATCAGTAGCGGCTTTTTTATGTTTTGTAGTGCTCTTTTAAAAGACTTTGAATATGAAGACAATCTGAGACCCCGGCGGTAGTCGGTTGGATGGTCTCTCCCTATATATAAGAATAGCGGATTTTAGGTAAAATGACTTGCCCTGCTAGGTAGACTGTCTAGTCTTCGTCTTCTTCTTCCGGCCCCCACGCATACAATTTTGCGGTGTGGAGAAGGTCGATTGCTTCGAATGTGAGGGCTTCTACTGCTAATAGTAGGTCTGCCTTGTGCTCTGGGTTAGAGGGGTTCTCGATCTCGTAGTGAGCTTCTTGGATGGCAAAGCGGCAGAGCTCTAGCCTATTGAGGGCTTTCTTGAGTGCATCCCTACTGTCTGGGCTGGGGATGCTGTATGGCTCTGGCTGCATCATAAGAATAGTTTAAGGGTTAGCTGAGGGTGGGTGTTTTCTTCTCTTTTTGGAGGTGGGGACGGGAGTTCGTGCGGGGTTGTTGGCTTATTAGCAAAAAATAATGGACGCCCTTATTAAATATTGGCTAATAAGTAGAGAAAAAGGAGGTGGGAAATGCTTGTAAAAGGTAGATAAAATGGGGTAAGGTAGGGTGGGAGTATGGTATAGTTCGAGTTGGGGTTATTATCAGAAAATGATAAACGCCGTTATGAAAATCTTGATAATAAGTAGAGGTGGTTATTATCAAGAAAAAAGTCTTTTGAGAGGGAAAAAACTGATAATATCGACTATATTTATATCTAATATATTTATATTCTGGATTATAGTTTAGGAAGACCGGGGATTCAAACTCTATACGCGTGACGTATAGATAGTCCTGAATATAAAAATAGGGGGTTTGATATCGAATTGATATGGATTTTATATGATACTATAAAAAGGAGATATGATTTTGTGGAAATGCAAATGTCAAGTGTCAAATGGGGGTTAGGCGGGTGGCGTTTGCGGTTTTCGTTGTAGTTATACTCGTGGATATGGAAATAGAAATGGATAGGAAGAAAAAGAATGGTTGACGGAATTAACGGTTTTGCTTTTGACTTGGATGATGCAGCTGCAGAGCTGGAAGAGTTGAAGCAGAGAGACAAGAAGGTTTTGGATAATCGAGTATGTGCATGTGGACATCCGGTTGGTAGACACCGTCCTTTGCCTTTTGGTCCAGGTATGCGTGGAGAGACTCATGCTTGTAAGCCAAATGCTAGTTTCTGTAAGTGCGCAGGGCCAAGACCAATTTTGAAGGCGGAGGACCTTCGATACTTCTTGCGAAGTACCAAAGGTGTTGGTCATCTTCATGCTTTGGGTCAGGGAGTTGTTGCTTCCTTGAAGGCTGACATGAAGGTTGAATGGTTGGAAGATCCAAAGTGTGATCGCTGTGACGAGGTTGGAAATATTATTCCGGTGTCAATTTCGTATGACGGTGTTCGACTTGAAGAGAGTGGACCTGCTACGCTATTGCTTTGCATGAAGTGTAGTGCTGAGATTTAATGGCTAGAGGAAGTTCTGGCTCCGGGCTTCTACTTTGTGGATGGTGTTCTACAGGATTTCACAAGGACTGCAAACCTGTTATTGAGTATTTCGGGAAAAAGTGGTATTGTCATTGTGAGAAGGAAGGATGTGGAAGTGACGAAGGAAGAAGCAGCTCGGAAGATCGAGGAGCATCTGATGATTCTGGCGGACTATGATGTTATAGACGTTGGAGTTGTTGAAACACTGACTGAATACGTCTGGAAGATTTTGACTGAGGAAGAGAATCCTGATGTTGGGATTCACAATGTCTCGGAGTTGAAAGCGTACTGGGAGAAGTTGGGTGGCGAAGATGAAATCAATTAGACTTTTGGTAAAGAATGTAGTACACTTTGTTTTGCGTGTGCCGATACGAACTCCCTCTGCTGACGCAGAGGAAGCTCGTTGCCCTGTAAACGGAATGACGATGTCGGAATATCGTGGCGGAAGTCGCCCCGCAAGTTACAAGTAGCATAAGTAGCAATAGCTAGCTAGCTAGAAAAAAGATAAGGAAGAGAAAAGATATGGGAAAGCTTGCTGACCTGTTTTATAAGTTGACTCGTGGAGAGTCGAAGCCGAAGCCGTGGGAGCATGGTCCGAAGGCATTGGCCGACAAGTGTGGTTGTGGCAAAGAGTGTGGTTGTGATTCGGTTGAATCACTAGAGCGTTCAGCCGGAATTACTAAGAAGGTTTCGGTGCAGATTGTAAAGGCAACTGTAGATGGAACTCCAGTGTCTATTCCACGTGAGGTTGTAGATCACATGGTTGATGAAGGAACTTTGACACCTGCCAAGCCAGCACGTAAGCCTCGCACTCCAAAGTTGGAGCAGGTTAAGGCAGATGCAGAAGCAATGCAGGCTAAGGGAATCGTTCAAGATGGGCATCAGGTAAAGCCTGTTAAGAAGAAGCCTGTTGCAAAGACAACTGCCAAGAAGGAAGCGATTGCAAAGGATGTTGCTGATGAACCAGTAAAGCCTGTTGCTAAGAAGACTCCTGCTAAGAAGACAACTCCAAAGAAGGCAGAGGGTAAGTAATGAGCTCGTTTATTCACCCCGACAAGATTGTTAATTACGACATCGTTACTGCTTTCACGCCACAAGAACTAGTGAAGCAGGTCATGGAGCGAGTTGGTGATGAAGTCGATTGGACTGTACTTGGTCCACACAATGTTGTCGTAACAGATGACGGTTACCAGCTTTGGTCTCAGACCCTACTGAAGACTTGGTCTGATAGCAAGGATATCGATTGGGCTGAACTTAAACCTAACGGTAGCCTATAAAACTTAAAGACTACAGACTCGAACTTGCGTTCGGGTCTGTTTTCTTTTATGCTGGAGATATGAAGAGCGGAAGATTGGTTAGCACGAAGGTAGCGGGATACTATCTTGGTGTCACGGATAGATGCATCCGCCGATACGCATGTGACGGATTGATTCAAAAATACTACACCGAGGGAAGCAAACGAAGTTATTTGGTTTCACTTGATGAACTTGATGGCATCGAGGAAATCATTAACCAACGCATCGCTACCCAGCACGAATGGGCAAAAGAATATGGCAAGCGTAGATTCGCTGAGCATGGTATGGCTATCTTTGAAAAGCAGATTGTAGCATAGCGGCCTGGATTGTACAAGTAGGATTGCTTGTTTATAAATCGGTAAAAAGCCTTACCTCACCCTATCCACGCTCAAAAAAACTTTTCAATTCCCTTTGAATCAAAAATCAGACGATTTGACTTATCGTAAAATTAATAGGACGGTGGATCATTTACAAGTCCTCTCCCCGGTTAAGTGATCCACCGTCGCTTAAGTTAGGTAAGCCTAACTAGTTAGTTATATTAACTTCCAACGAACTTCATACGAACTAAGGACTTATACGGTGACAATGTTTGACCAGTCGGCAGAGGAAGAGCAAGCCGAGTACCGGATTGATGAACCCCTCGACCTCCGCCCCGACCTAGCGTCCCTCGGAATTGACGAAGTCGACCGCGGTATTTGTGAGGACACGTTTGTTAACCGCGGCATCCTTCGTAAGGCTCATCTGAACTGGGACACGGTTTATTCGGATAACGGCGTGCCTACTGGATTGATTCGTGCGAAGTCGAAGGAGTCTCTTAAAGAAAGAAGAATTCTTTCTTTAGCAGAGAAGCGCCCGATTCTTGTTGAACCGGATCGAAACAACTCAGACTACCTAACCGGCTTGGATCTACTAGCTGAAGAGAAGAGCGACTTCCTTGTTCCGCCATGGGTTATACACAGTACCCGCCTCTATCTCAAGGAACAAGCAGAAGGTTACACAAACACTAAGCGCCAACCTCTTTGCCAACCCCACCGCTGCCGCCAGATCAAGGATGACGGAATCCGCTGCCTACTCTGGTCTAGCGGCCGACCTAAGGACGACGGCCTGTGCCGGATACATCTACGGTCCATCAAGAAACACACATCCGATGACATCGAACGGGCCCGCAACAAGTTGATGCAAGCTGCGCCTTACGCGGTAGATAAGCTTGAAGAGTTGATGGAGTACGCTGAGTCCGAACCAGTTCAACTTAAAGCGGCTACTGAAATCCTTGACCGTGCTGGTGTTCGAGGCGGCGTGGAGATCGATACGAACATTACGATTGATGCACGGCCTGCTGCTTCCATCATTGCTGAGCGCCTTGAACGGTTATCTGCAGGAGCACTCGCAAATGCTGCACGGTTAGCCGAAGCGGCCGGTATGACTTCGAACGAAGATGTCATTGATGCTGAAGAGGTAACGGAAGAACCTACACCGGTACCAACAACTAACGAGGAATAATGAACCGTGCTATAGTTACATCTTTCGACGGGAACTACTTTCAGTACTCGATGGTTCTTGCTAGATCTTTAGCGGATAACTATAACGGCGGCGAGCGCCTTGAGTTAATCTGTCTAGTCCCCCTTGACTTAGCGGCCCGCGAAGAAGAGTACGTATCGAAGGTTGACCGTCGTGAGAAGTTACGGATCCAGTTCCGGAGCTCAACTTCTTACGAACAGTTAGTAGCTAGCGGCCGGTATAACTTCGACAAGATTCCACATATCACAAGTAATGCAATGCAGCGGATCTTCATGGCCGCAACTTTGCACGAATATGATGACGTCTTGTATATTGATCCGGACTGCATGATCACCAGGGACATCCGGCCTGCACTCGAGTATCCACTTGTGAATAAGTTTCTGGCCACCGTTGAAAGTGACGGCTCGTCGTTAACAGTGTTTGATGATCCTGACCGAGCCTACTTTGGAAACGGTGTGTTCATCACATCACTTGAATACTGGAGAGCGGCCCGGATAGAAGAGAAGATGCTGAGCTACTTAACGGATCCTTCTTACGAAGAGACGGCCTGCATCGAACAAGATCTGATGAACCGTTTCTTATTTGATGTTTGGTCCCCGCTGCCAGTATCTTTCAATTACCGGTGGGAGTTTGTTGAACTTGGCGGCCCGTTTAGAGGATCATTCCCGTTGATCTTTCACTTCATCGGAAGCTACAAACCGTGGATCCAATACGGAAACACAACTTCATTCGAAGCGGCCTGGAGAAAGATCTACCTGGACATGTTCCCGGATGCAACTTTCAACGGACCTACTCCAGGATCAAATGATCTATCAGCATTCGAGGAATCCTGGCGTAAGAAGACTCAACAGCTTTTTCCTGAGCTAGGATTAATTCTCAAGGAGCACAATCTTCATGACTAATGAAATCAACCAAGCGGCCCGGTCTCTCTACGAGAACCTCAAAGCGGATATCAACAATGCATCAACCAGACTCGAGCACGTAAGGTTGACAGCTCTTGCGCAAGAAGCAGAGAACCTGGTAGCATTACTCGATGAGATCGAAACGGATCTCCAGGAAGGAACCACATCACATGAGTGATTCAATTAAGCTCAGCCTGGTAAAGACCATCTCTTGGCACGTCCTTCATTTCTTGATGGCCGGCCTGATTGCTTTGGTTATTACCCATCGGTTTGACTTTGCAGCAATGATTGCATCAGCCGAGCTCATCTGGGAGTCGATCACATTCTTTGCTCACGAGAGAGTCTGGGCCCGCATTCGTTCAAAGCGTGCGGCCCGCCGCAGCTAACAACATCTGATGAGCACTATGTGCTAAGATCGGATCATGACCAAGAAGACGAAGGACCTTACTGCAGCCGTTCTGTTAACGGCCCGCAAGTACTTAGGCTATACGTCCGAAATCTTAGGTAAAACAAGTTTCGGTGAGCGCACCGGATATACAACAGCCCCATGGGCTGGAGCATTCATCGACGTAGTCCTCAGGGAGAGCGGTCTACGTACGGTACCTAGCTTTATGTATACACCGGCGGCGCTCGCCGAATTCCTACGTAACGGCCAGGTCTCTAAGAAACCACGGCCAGGGGATATCGCGATATTCAACTTCGCATCAACCACGGCGAGCGCCTTCTCTCAACCGCACGCTGGCATTGTTACCGACGTCCGTCATCTTAAGAACACCGGCATGTTTACTACCATCGAAGGAAATACGACGGGCCAGTCTTCTTACCAGGACAAAGACGGCGTGCATCAGAAAGTTAGACATCTAACGGATGTTGTTGTGTTCTGTCGGATCGAGTCCCGCGGCTCACTTCTAACGAAGCTTTATTTGAAGCTCAGCCGCAGCGGCCCGGATAAGCTAGAACTCCAGGACCTGGAAGAAGCGGCCCGGATACAAGAAACGGTTAGTGCGAAGTTAGTGCGGCCAGGTACCAAGAACAAATCCATCAAGCTTGTGCAGCTAGCACTAAGCACAGTGACGGATATCAACGGATGCGAACCAGGGAAGTGGGACGCAGCTACACAGAATGCATTCGCACGGTACCAACGAAACATCGGAAGAGTTGGATCTGATGCAAGCGGCCTGCCCGAGGTAAACACACTGAAGCGCTTAGCTGCAGAATCTGGTATATTTAAGATTGATGAATAAGCAACTTGAACTAGCAGACATTGCCGTACACGGGTATGACGTCGAAGAGATCTACCCCAGGATCTTCCGGATCCACAACTTCACACGAACCGGCGAGCTCGAAGAGATTCTCCAGAAGCTGTCAACTTTTGATGAAGCGGCGTGGTCTTACATGTACCTGGAGCAGATGCGTAAGAATGCTTATGCAAAGTTTGGCCGCGATGATATCGAAGCTTTGATTGAAGAGGGCCTGCTCGAGGTAACTAGTTCCTGGGCGGATAAGAATGCCACCCTTCACAACTTCCAATTAACCGATGAGATTCACCGGCGTGCATCTGAGATCTTCTCCGCGGTAGGGGGCCTGGAAGTAACAAGCTTCACGACGGTCCAAAGAATGTACGAAGGCGTGGAACTAAAGTCTCACTGGGACCAGTACTCAGATAAGCTCGTCGAATATGCAGCGGTTCTTTATTTGAATGACGACTACATGGCCGGCGAGCTCTTCTTTCCTAACTTCGAATTAACCATCAAACCTGCTGCAGGAGACCTGGTCATCTTCCCAGGAACAAGAGAATTTGAACACGGCGTGCATGCAGTAGCTGCGGGACCTACCCGTTACGTAATACCAACGTTTGTCAAAGCTGTACACCCAGATGGAACCATGGCCGGTTGGGGAGACTTTGGTGAGAAGACGGATCTCAGCAGCTACTAACTTCTGACGAATCCAGGACATGCTAGAATTAACGGATGCAGATCTATACCTTCGAACTAACGCACCCGTCGAATGCGACGCGGCCTGCCATTGCTACGTTTGCTGCACCTTCGAAGGAAGAAGCTCATCGAGTCATCCAGGAAGAGTTCGGACGAATCTTTCATACGAAGTTCGTGCGTGCTGCGGACCTACCGACCGGTTCAAACTTCCGACGAATCATTACGGTTAAAGGCCCTGATGGCCAGGAGTTCGAGAAAGCTTTCTAACACGGCTTGCATTTAAGGCGTGCACCTGGTACAGTTAACTCATGACAATTCATGAAGACTGCATCTGCCAAGACGGATGCAAGGACGCTAGTTGCTACACCGCGTTCAATTGCTGGGACTGCAACATTAATACCATGGACATCAACGAGTACTACATGGTTGACAATGAACTTTGGAAGTCCGCTACCATCTACGCTGCAAACGATAACCACTGCGGCACGGATGTGATGCTGTGCATTGGGTGCCTCGAGAATCGTATCGGCGGCGTGCTTACTCCAAATGACTTCCCCGACTACCCAATCAACCGCGGGTTCTTCCATTACTCGGCCCGCCTCCAGAATCGACTGGGAGCAATCGCATGACTCAGTATGTTGTAAAGATTGATGAGCGGGTAACCCATAGCCTGGTCATCGAAGCTGAAACAGCTGGTGAGGCCCTTCAGCTCGGGTACCAACTTTTAACGGACGGCCTGACTCCAGAGATGGAGAAGGAGTTCGACTACGAACTAGAGGCTGACGGATACACTGGCCAGGATAGTGTTTGGGAGTATTAAACTCACTATCTAAAAACACGGGTATGCTAACCCGTATGAGATCAATTGAACTACACGTAATGGAACACGGCTCGGATATGGATAAAGCTGTTACCGCGGGCCTGCTAGAAACTGAAGACCTATATGCTGAGCTAGCATGTACGGCGTGCTCTGAGAACGTAGGGGTAGCTGTCTCTGCATACTTTCCGTTTGCGGTAGTTCTTGATCACGAAGATCGATGGCTGATGTGCACGACATGCATCGAGGATGTGACGGATCCATCATCTTCCAACGAAGTTCTAAGCTTTGATACCGATGAGGACCTGGAAGAATTCTAGATACGACACGGCCTGCTTGACATTAGCGGACTATCTTGCTATAGTTGCAGGTATGAAGAACTATGAATTTTTCAACTACAAGGTTGATGTCCCAGAGGGACTACTGAAAGCAATCGGCAAGAACGAGGTCATTGCGGACAACAATGACTACAATAAGACGGCGTGTGTGCTTGAAGTGTTGACCAAGGACGACGGCGAGATTGTAGTGAATGTGGCCAGTATGCACAACACCCAAACTCTAGCGGTTCGTAAGGTTGACCGTCTTTACAAAGAGTTCAAGAGCAAGTCGCGATATTACGCAGGATTCTCAGGCGTGGACTACCTAGCACTACCAGCCACCAAGATTGAGCGTAAGCAGACTTACATTGACACTAACGGTAATATTGGTGACGCCTCTGAACTTACAATGCTGGACACCTCTGACTGGACAGATATGATGTGGGCAGTTGTTCGTTGGCACGGTAGTAGTCGTCACGAGCGTGTTATGCACCTAATCAACAAAGACCACGAGTTTGTTTTAGGTAAGCATTTCGACTACACAACTAAGACTTGGGTCGAGTTAGAGAAATGCACGAAGTGTTATCTACCAATCACAGAGTTGAATGTGACCCTGTAGAGAGAGAGCCAGCAGAAATGCTGGCTTTTTTCTTTGTCCTAAGTTGTATTTATTTTTTCTTTGATACCGCGAGCGCCTTGCAACTTCTAACGAATTGGTGTATAGTGGAGCCAAGAGCAAACACGAAAGGACAGAAAATGCACGTTTGCCAGATTATGCTCATTGAAGCAGATAACGCCGAGGAGGCGTTTGAGCAAGTTGCCAGCGCACTGGAGGAGAACCCTAGTTGGAGCGACTGGCACAATGCCAACTTCTCGAATGTTGACGCCAAGAACTTCGCAGATCGTTGGACAGGAACTGTGTTCGGAACCCCAGACAAGAATGGCGTATACAACGCAGATGAGGCTCCGAACTTCCTACGCTACTCGGAAGACCCAGCACTGGCAGAGCGTGCTATTACTTCCTACCTAGACCAGCGCTTCAATGACATTCGTTCGTATCAGGCAAAAGCTGTTGACCTAGCCTCATACAAGTACGACCCATACAAGTCTGGCTGGGACACGAACCTGTATTCAACCAAGAAGTTGGCAGAACTTCTAAATGACGACTGGACTTGCGACACTGCTATCTATGACCTCACTACTTGGTCAGCGAACTTGAACTCATTCATTGAGCGTGTCAAGACCAACCCAGACAAGCAGTGGCTAATCCCTGTGGACTTCCACTTCTAAAAAACCCTGTTATAGTTTCGTTATAAAAAACTTCATAAATAGATTTGACATTCGTTAGAAGTTAGCGTAATGTTGGAGATGTTGGAAAACCAACAAGGACAAAAGACAAGGACAGAAACAAATGAACCCTGAAACCCTAAGCAGTTTTGGAACTCTTGACCCAGAGGTTGCTGGCGCAGTAGCGACTGTTGAAGCCTCAAACAACCCACGCCTAATGGGAATGGGTATCTACCTAGAACTTCCAAACGAGGCTGGAACTCAAACCACCCAGATTTTGATTACCCCAGAGGGTAAGACTGAAAAGGGTGATGATGTGCCTATGGGCGTTATCTCTCGCACTGTTGCCACTTGGTCGCCTCGTGCGCAGTGGCGCACCTCATTCATTCGCCCAAACGCCAAGACCCCAGAGGAGGTCGCTCTCACTACTCCCACCTCTACTGCCACTGATTTCGCAGAGCAGGTTGAGCGTATCTTGAAGCGTCAGATGATGTATGGTCTGACCAACCTCCGTAACAAGCCAATCGTCTTTGAACTTACTGATGTGGACTTCACTGACATTCTTGATTGGAAAGCACCAGCCTCGGCACTACGCCGTATCAACAAGGCTCGTGTCGCCTTGACATTCCCTGAAAAACTGGTATAGTTAGATTTAGTCAAAAGAAAAGGACAGGAAAAATGACTACTCTCGCAGTTGAAACCCCAGAGGTAAATGCCCTCTACCCAGAACTATCGTCACTGATTTACAGTATTGCTATTCAGTCGAAAGACCCTAGCGCAGTAATCCCAGCGCTGAAAGACCTACTACCTGAAAGCGCTAAGGCAAACCTCCGTGCTAAAATGGGAACTGGCGCAACCAAGCCAAAGACTAACAAGGTGGTAAATGTGGAGGCACTAGCAGGTGCTGAAAAGTATGCTCGTCCAAATGGACACGACTACTACGCTCGCCCTTGGGGTGAACACACTGACATTGAAGTCTTGCGCAAAGCACGAGGCGCTGGTCAGTATGTAATGCTCTATGGCGCTCCTGGAACTGGAAAGACCGCCTGTGTAGAGGGTGCGTTCCCAGAGGAACTTTACACCGTCATTGGTTCGGGTGACACTGAACTTGCCGACTTCATTGGTGGCTATGTCCAAACTCCGTCAGGTGGCTTTGAGTGGATTGACGGCGCTTTGGTCAAGTCTGCCGAGGAGGGCAAAGTCCTCCTGATTGACGAGATTGGTCTGATTGACCCAAAGATTCTTTCGGCAGTCTATGGTCTTATGGACGGACGCAAGGAAATCACAATCACCCAGAACCCAGAGCGAGGAACTGTCAAGGCTAAGGACGGCTTTTTCGTGATTGGTGCGACCAACCCAAACGCACCGGGGGTTCGTCTTTCAGAGGCTCTACTTTCTCGCTTCACCATTCAGGTCGAAATGACTACTGACTGGGGTCTTGCCAAGAAGTTGGGTGTTCCTGTAACAGCAGTGAGCGCAAGCCAGAACCTTGCCAAGAAGCAGATGAATGGTGAAGTTTCGTGGTCGCCTCAAATGCGTGAACTCCTAGCGTTCCGTGACTTGAGCAAGGTCTTTGGTTCAAAGTGGGCAGTCCAAAACTTGCTTGCTTCAAGCCCAGAGATTGACCGCCCAATCGTGGCAGATGTGTTCACTCGTGTCTTTGGTGAGGAAGTCCGCCCAGCCAAGATTTAGGTTCACCTGTCCGAACCTAGATAGGTGGAGGGCGCAAGAAACTTTTTTCTAAATGAACTTGCGCTCTCCAACAACCTATGCTATTGTTTCTTTAGGACAGAAAAACAACCCCATTGAAAGGACAGAAAAAAAATGGGTCACTATTCAAGACTTGCGCAACGCAAGAGCGAAACTCCTAGTGAGTGGCTAAAGACTTGTTCCGAGATTGGACACCTCGTGAACTCGTGGTCTGGTCGAAACGACCTTGCTGTATACGCAGGTAAGGACGCAGTAGACGGACAGGCAATCGCCGCTTTTTATGTAAAGACCTCCGAGGTCGAAATCAACTTGGACAAGGCGTTTGGCTCTGCCACTACTCCTGCTATGGTTGGCGACCTGACCCAGCGTGTCAATCAGTTTGACCACGCAGAGGCGATTGGCGTTATCTACCACGAGGCACTTCACGCCAAGTATTCAGAGTGGAATGGTAAGGCGCTAGAGGCTATGAACCCTATGGTTCACCAGACCTTTCAGTTGCTAGACGAAAGTCGCATTGAGCGCAAGGGCGTAGTTGCTATGCCTAACAATCAGTTGTTCCTACGAGCAAGTGCGATTGGACTTTCGCTAGAGGACTTGACCAGCGAGGCAATCGAAAACCTATCTGACATTCGTGCTTGCGCTCGTGTATCGCTACTGGCTCTGGCTCGTGTAGACGCTGGCGTTGTCAAGTTGTCAGATGTGGACGCAACTTACAAGCAGGTTGTGAGCGTGATTGGTCAAGACCTGTTCAACAAACTACGAGCAATCTGGGTTGAGTTTCAGTCACTCGCAACTAGCGAAGTTGCTCGTGGCGAGGCGCTTGCTCAAAAGTGGAATGACCTTTTGAAAGAGGCAGACCCAGAGGGTGAGGCTGGCGAAATGGCTATGGCTATGGCTGGCGAGGGTGGCGAGGGCGAGGGCGAGGGTGGCTCTGGAATGTCAGAGGCTCTGGCAGACTTGCTTGACGCTTTGGCAGAGGACGCAAGCAACACTTCAACCTCTACTGCCTCTGACCTTGCTGACCAGCAGACAACAGAGGAATGGCAAGAGGCAACCAAGGTTCGCAATAGCGAGGCAAAGCGCCAAAGCGAGAGCAAGAAAACTGCTACCAAGGTTTTCAGCAACGCCTCTGGCGCAGGTGAAAGTGGCTCTCGTTCGACCCTAATCAACAAGCGCAACCCTACTGGCTCTGAACGAGCAAGCGCTGTCAAGATTGGTCAGATGTTGGAAAAGGCAAAGTATCGTGAGCGCTCTGTTCACGAGCGTAAGAGCGTAGAACCAAAGGGTCGCTTGAACACTCGCACTCTCATTCAGAACAAGGCGCTAGAAGCCAAGGGCGTAGTGACCAAGAACCCAGCGTGGACGCACAAGGTTCGCAAGCACACTGACGACCCTACTCTCCGAATGGGGATTATGGTGGACATCAGTGGCTCTATGTCTGGCGCTATGGAGGCACTGGCAACTACCGCTTGGGTTATGTCCGAAGCAGGTCGCCGTGTCCAAGCCAAGACCGCTATGGTCTACTACGGCTCTGGCGTGTTCCCTACCCTAAAGGTCGGTCAGAAGTTGGAGCAGGTTTCGGTCTGGTCTGCGCCTGACGGCACGGAAAAGTTTGGCGAGGCGTTTGAAGCAGTGGACGGCACTCTCGGCTTGACTTACGGTGACGGCGTTCGCTTGCTTGTGATTGTGTCGGACGGACATTACACGAGCAACGAAACCGAGCGCACGAAAGAGGCGGTTCGCTTGTGTAAAGAAAACGGCGTGGGCATTATCTGGATTACGCCAAAGTCTTGTGGGCGAGGAATGGGAAAGACCTTGCTTGGCGGATACGGCGTAGTCCTTGACGGCTTGGACGAAAACCAGATTGCCGAGGAGGTCGGGCGTGGTGCGGTTGAAGCACTAGCCAAAGCCTCGGTTGCCTAACGGCTTGCCACGCTAACGGCGTGGTGTTAGAGGTTCGCCAGCGGTTGAGATTGACGGTCTGTCCCCGTCTCTAACTCCCAACGGTGAACAAGAAGCCCCCTGACAGGTCTGTCCCCCTGTTAGGGGGTTTCGCTATTCAACGGTTGCCACTGGAGCGCACTTTCTCACGATCCCTAGAACCTATGAACCTCCCCTTTGTTTGTTGGAAGTTATCCACTAGCTAGTGCCGGGAGGGTATTTTTTGACCACTGCCGTATTTATTTTTTCTCTGGACGACACACTGATTTTCAAATGAACTTGACAACTTCCAACGAATAGGGTATGTTTGAACTAACACCAAGGGACAAAGAAAAGGACTGGTGATTTAGATGCCGAACTGGGTATCAAACTGGGTAGGAGTTTCAGGAACAGAGGCAGACATCACTGCGTTTGTTGAGAAGGCAAAGAAGCCATACACTTCCAAGCACAAAGGCAAGGGCTACAATGACCCTGTAACTAAGGAGTGGAAGTATGACGCTGATGTGGAATACGAGCAGGTGAACGAGGACAAGTTGATGTTCTGGAACTTCATTGAGCCAGAGGACAAGGAAGCCTACTTCGCTGACGCACACGGAAAAAAGCCAGAGGGATACGAGGGCTGGTCTACCGAGGACAAGATGGCACACGACCTGAAGTTTACTGGCAATGGTTGGTATGACTGGAATGTTCGTGAGTGGGGAACTAAGTGGGACGCAAGCAGTGTAGATGGTGGCGAGATTATCGCTGATGGCAAGGGCAATGCGTCTACCTCATACTCGTTTGAAACTGCGTGGTCTATCCCAGAGCCTGTGTTCGTAGCAATGGTCGCCCAACACCCAGAGTTGAGTTTCGACTTTGAGTGTGAGGAGGAGCAGGGCTGGGGTGCTAAGTTTACTTCGTCTGAGGGCGAGGAGCACACTCTCATTCTCACGGAGGAATGGGACATTCCTGACTGCCACGCTGACTATGTGAACCGTGACCGTGAGGACAGTTGCGTCTGCTCGTATTCAGATGATGTGGACGACTACTATGACGACTGCCCGAACAAGGTTCGTGAGTTTGCCGTTGTAGTTACTCGCACCTATACGGTGACTGCCAAGAGTGCGGAGGAGGCGTGGGGTAAGATTGACACCGAGATTGTAAACGCACCGACCCCGATTGCTGACGGTATCACCCTAGAGGATGAGGACACGGCTTTCGTCAAGGACGGCGAAACTGGCGAGCGTCTGTATCCGTTATCCGAGGAACTTGCGTAAACGGCTCGCATAGTGTAGAGTAAGAACACAAGGACAGATTGGACAAGAAATGACGGACTTCTATTTCGCCGAAGACGGCAACTGGGGTGGAGCAGACGGCTTGGTTGTGGTAGATGCTACAGACCTAGACGAGCACTTCATCGACTATGTAGACTCGGTTGGCGAGTATGAGCGAAGTGAATGGGCGGCTTGGTTTGCCAAGAACAACCACCCACAACCAACGGGCGAGAAGTATGAGTGCCACTACTGCGACAACTACTCGCTAGGAACTCTAGACGAGATTGACGCAGAACTCGCCGATTAGAAAACTTGACACGGATACAAATCCCGTGATAGGATTTTCTCACAACTGAATAGATTTCTGGTGAAGTCCTTTCCCCCTTGGACTCCCAGATGAAAAGACACCTAGACCTCCCCCGTCTAGGTGTTTTTCTTTGCTCGGATTTTTTGGTGTATTTATTTTTTCTTGAAGATAAGACTTTCCACGAATGAACTTGTATTTCGTTGGAAGTTAGCGTAAGATAAAATCAACATCAACGAAAGGGACAGAGATGTTTACAAAGCCAGACAACAGTTTGCGCCAAGAGAGTGCGTTCTACCACAGCGACCAAGACCCAATGAGCGTGTGGGACGGCAACGAGCGTTTTTATGTGGAGCGTGTTGGCGAGATGTTGATTGTCTACACCGACCCAGAGGGCGAGGAACACTACCTACGCACGACAGCAGACCTCGAGGAACTTGGTATTGACACCGACGAGAAGTTGGCTGAATACACAGACAAGGGCGAGGAAGTCTTTTGCTGGCGTAACAACTCGTGGTTTGAGATTTGGGACGACACCAAGCAGGAATACCTTGAAGGCGAGATTTGGCACGAACTTGACGAAGCCGTAGACCGAGCGATACACTTGTATCAGATGTCAGTAGAGGGAGAATAAATGCTATACCGCCACGCTCTAGGTGAGGTTATGCGTGAAATGCGACACAGCCAGCAAAAGACTCTACGCAAGGTTGCGTCTGACGCTAATGTTGCTCTCGGATACCTAAGTGAACTTGAACACGGACACAAGGAAGCCTCGTCAGAGATTGTTGTTCAGATTGCTCGTTCGCTGAATGTGCCAACCCACTTGCTCGTAATCGAAGCAGGATTTCGTATGGCTCAACTCTCTATCCCAGACACAGTTGAGGCTATGTTCGCAGACGACTTGACTTTATCGTAGTCATAGGTTACAATAGTCTTATCCATAGAAAGGGACAGAAATGGAACTCAAGACAGAAGCAAAGAAATGCCCGAAGTGTTCAAACTTCATTCCAAGTAACGAACACGCAGGAGAATACCCAGGAGCGATTTCTCGTCGTGACAGCAAAACAGAGATTTGTTCAGCGTGTGGCGTAGATGAAGCCTTAGAGGATTTCTTCACCAAAAACTAAAAGGAGCGAAACCCCCTTGCCTTAGGAAAGCAGGGGGGTTTCTTTTTTTGCTCTCTGGCTTTGGCGTATTTATTTTTTCTGCGTGAGGGCGACACGGGGCTAGTGGACTTGCAAAATGTCAGAGGGTGAGTGTAAAGTAAGAGAGTAGTCAAAGAAAGGACACAGAATGACTATCGAAGTTACCAAGGCGATTACCTACAAGATTGTTATGCCAGATACCGATTACATTGAAATCGAACCAAGTGATTATGACATTTCAGTCTATGAGCGTTCGTCTTTTGACAACAGCATTTTCAACTCATACAACATTCGCTACGAGGCACTTGATGAACTTATCGAAGTGCTATCCGCAATCAAGGCAGAGCGTGAGGCGAGTGGGCTATGAGCCGTCTAGCAAGAGAGTATCCAGACGCAACCAACGAGGAACTGGAGCAGATTGGGTTACGTCAGGTAATCCCAAACTACTTCAAAGATGGAGAGCCACGCTATCGCTACGAATGTCGTTCGTGCGAAGCAGAGATGTGGTTGAACCAGAAAGACCACGATACACGGGAAATGAACAAGTTGCTAGGTCGTGGATTTACTATCCCGAAGTGTGGAGCGTGTTGGTCGTGAGTTATGAGTGTAAGGTGAGAAACTGCCCTTGCCCCCAAGGACAAGACACCAAGTAAGACTTCCCCCGAATAATCTGGAACAGAGATTCCGATTCGGGGGTTTTTCTTTGTCTGGATTTAGGGCGTATTTATTTTTTCTCTGGAGATTAGAAAATGCGTATTTGGACTTTGAATGAATGTTTAGGTTTGTATGAAGTTGACTTTATGAATGGCATAGCGTATAGTTATTTATGTCAGCGAAGTGAAGTAGTTGACAGAGGGACAGATGAAATGGGAGACCGTAGTTTGATTGTTGTAAAGGCAAAGGCCTTTCCAACACCGATTACTTTCTATGGACACTGGTCAGGTGAAGACAATGTGACTGCCGTGCGTAATGTTTTGCGTCGCACTGGTCGCATTGGCGATGTTAGTTACTTGACTGCGCAGATTTTTTATGAGTTTGCGAAACTAGGCAACTACGATGGTGAGTTGTCTTTTGGTATTGAAACCTCGGAGTATTCAGCCAGCGAGGATTTGTGGATGGACAATCCAACAATAATCGTGGATGCCGATACAGGCGAATACACCTTAGAGGGCGTAGTTCACACAGAGTTTGCTAAGGTAAAAGTTTAGCAAGTTCACCAAGGATTGTGGGCAGGTTGAGCGTGACTCCCTGCCCATAATACTGAGCACTTGTCCCGCTCAGGGGAAACACGGCGTAGGTTTGTCACCTACGTCGTTTTTCTTTTGTGCGTGTCTTTGTAAAATGTCAGAGGTTGGTGCTAGTATCAAGATACCCAGATGAAAGGACAACAAATGGGAAACAGGAAAGAGTTAGACAAGATTATCAAGGCAGTCGTTTCCTGTGGCTGGACAGTTGATAAGACAAAGAGTTGCCACTACAGGTTTACTGCCCCGAATGGTGATTTCTTTTTCACCTCAAGCACACCTAGCGATGTGCGTGCGCTACACCGTATTCGTAGCGATATTCGTAAACTAGGATTAGACTTGCGAAAAGTAGAAAAGTAAAAAGCAAAAAGCGAAACCCTGAGTTGAGAGAGGCTCGGGGTTTTTCTTTGTTCGTTGTTGCCTCGATGGTATTTATTTTTTCTTCCAGCTCCGGCCGGCCGCAACTTCGAATGAGCGATAGAGTTGCTATTTGTTGGAAGTTAGCGTATAATCGAATTAGTGGATAAGGACAGCCACTAGATAGAGGGACAAAATGGAAAAGACAGTTGTAAAGTTTGAGATTACTTCAGACTGCACTTGCGAGATTTATGACGAGGACACGGACACTTCATCGCCTAGCGACTACTGCTATGGTTGCTTTGATGACGAGCGTGATAACTTCAAGTATGAGATTCTCAAGCCATGGCTAGAGGCTAATGGTTGGGATGAGGATACTATCGTCTATGTGTTCAGCGGAAACATGAATTGGAATAAGGTTGCTGGCTGGACAAACATTCGTGCAAGCGAGGCTATTGACTGCCTAACTTTGAATGGGGACTTCACCCTGCGTTATGAGTTGAATGGCAAGGACTTGACTTGCGTGCGTTCAAGCCACGATGAGTATGGTGCGTTGTTCACCTTCAGCAAGGCTCAGGACACGGAGCAAGAGTAAACTTCAAACGAAAGCCGTCACCTTCGGGTGGCGGTTTTTTTGTTTGGCGGGTGAGTTGGCGTATTTATTTTTTCTCAGAATGCCGTGCCGACACGCCCGAATGTCAGCTGGATTTGACAAATGTCGTATGTAGGGTATAGACTACTTTAGTAGTCAAGAGATGAGATACATCGAGGGCTACAACGAGGGACAAAATGTCAAACGACATTCGTGTAAAGGCAACTATGGAAATGGTTGCGAAGATTGGTGAGTTCGCCAATGTCAAGGCAGAGATTGCTCGCCTTGAGAAAATCAAGTCGGCACTTGCCGAGGAGATTGACGCTGCGTTCGGTGACTCGGACATCTTGGTTCACCGCAACATCGACATCGCTCGTCGTGACTGGCGAGAGCGTAAAGGCACAGACGAGAAGATGCTTGCCGAGAAGTTCCCAGAAGCCTACGAAGTAACTCGTAAGGTAACTCGTTTCTCGGTGATTGTAAACATCTTCCGCAAGTAGCGAGGACAGGAGAAGCCCCAGCCCGAAAGGGTTGGGGTTTTTCTTTTTGCTGGTCGGGCGAGGGCGTATTTATTTTTTCTCTGACGAGGAAGGATCGACACGGCGAGCTGAAATGGATTTGACTTTTATCTGATTAGTTGGTATGATTATTTATGTAATCAGGACAGCAGGTCGCTGGAGGATTACAGAGGGACAAAATGAGCAAGGTCAAGGTTCGTAGCGTTTACGAGCAGGTAGAGCAAGGTATCTTCGTTGAGGGTTTTGCCTATGCTTCTGAGGAGCAGGGCAACTACGAGGTTGCCGTAGCACTTCAGGGCGTAGAGCGTGGGGACTTCTTTGAGATTGTGTGGACTCTGGAAGCCCACATCAAGGATATTCGTGAGAACAAGATGGTTTTATTCGCAGACCACCCAGAGATGCTGGACATCTACAGCCGAGAGATTGCGAAACTTCAGCGTTTTATTGACGCTGTGAAGCGTCTAGGTTTGTAGAAACTTCGCAGGAAACCCCACTTCGGTGGGGCTTTCTTTTTCTTTGTTGCCGAGGCGTATTTATTTTTTCTCTAGACACCGTGCGACACACGGCGACTTGTATTTGATTTGACATTAGAGGATAAGTAGGATAGACTACTCGTGTAGTCGAAAGGAACTCAGGTAGGGTTCATGACTGCGAGGGACAAAATGATTGATTTTGATTTGGTAGAGGGTCGCATCGAAGATGCCAAAGCCATCGCTTGGGACACTTGCCACAAGATTTATGTTCTTATGGATGACGAGCAGGTAGCCCTCATGCGTGAGTATAAGTATGACCCACTAATCACATCCGACGAGATGTCGCCAAGCGAGATGTTGGCAACTGTCAAAAAGTGGTTTGAAGAGTCGTGCGGACTGCGGTTTGTAGATGCTGTATCAACTAACCATGAAGACCCAAATGCTGGTTTCGAGACTCTAATCGCTCAGGGAGAGGGAGACGAGGATGAGTATGAAGACGAAGAGGATTACTTTGAAGACGAAGAGGAGGAGTAATGTCTGTAATCAAACTCGAAAAGACAGAGTGCTATCAATGCGAAGAATCGATTGAAGCAGAGGTCGGACAGGTTCACCCTTTGTGCGAAGTTTGCCAAGCAGACTTTGATGCTTGGTTCACACGGATTCTAAGAAGCCAAGTCTAACTTTCAAAGAATGACGCTCATCGGAAGATGGGCGTTATTTTTTGCTTGTTTCAAGAGCGTATTTATTTTTTCTTGGTCGTGGAATCTGACACACCCGAAATGGCTATGAACTTGACTTTTAGGAGAAACCCTGATAGACTACAAAGGTAGTCAGGAAGCAGATAGCGGAGGACTACGAGGGACAGAAAATGAACATCATTCAGGCAAAGTTGATTGTCATAAGCCTTGAGTTGGAAATCAACTCGATGAGCCGTGGAAGCAAGATGCAAATGACTCGCGAACCAGCTATGAAAACCCTGGAGCGTCTAACTGGCATTGACACCTACGCAACCTTTGGCAAGGGAGTCAAGGGTCGCCAGAAAGCATTGGAGTGGCTGAACGAAACACTTGACATGCCAGAGAACCAGCATGTAGGCTATTAGCAACAACCACCCGAGCATGTGGCTAAAAGGCTCTAGCCCCCACTTTCTGGGCTAGTGATAGTGATGGATGGGAGAAACCCCTTCTACGCAATAAAATGGATTCCCGTCCAGCGTAGAGGGGGTTTCTTTTTTCTTTTTTTTTTTTTTTTTTTTTTTTTGCGTGGAGAAAAAATAAATACGCGGATCCAACACGGGGTGTTGTTGATTTGACTTTTGATGGAAGGGGGTGGTAGGATTGAGTTATCGCTGAAGAGGAGTAGGCGGATAGGGTTTGTTGTTGTGTT
>Ga0213918_1000042_pt1 | contig 73912 bp, 79 predicted proteins | sample McNCre217MG_FD_163422 | JGI IMG/M metagenome (GOLD analysis project Ga0213918, IMG submission 163422) | Freshwater microbial communities from McNutts Creek, Athens, Georgia, United States - 2-17 MG | ecosystem: Environmental > Aquatic > Freshwater > Creek | place: USA: Georgia | collected... | reverse complement strand
TGCACGGCTGACTTGGTATTGTTTCGCGGTCTGAGCGACGGTTTGTTTTTTCTCGAGCACGGTGAGTACGATGAGCGCATTTTTTGCCATGTTTGTTAGTGTCAACGATGTCTCGAGACATGCAAAGTGGTAGTTTTGAACGAACCCTCAGTTTGTAGCTATTTTTGGTCAAGTTTTGTGTGGTTGTTGAGAACTATGTCTCGAGACATGTGTCAACTATGTTGTGAAACAGAACACCACCGTCACCGCCATTGTGATGAATCAAAACATGGTTCTCACTGTACCCACAGGTTTACACCTGTGAGTACATTATTTTTGCTCCTGGCTTCGCGTAACTCTGTGTTTTGGGCGTTGAATACACCAGGCTTTAAGCCTTACTCAATGTCGCCGTTCAGTAACCATTCAGTCAAGGTGAGTTCGCTGACTACTAATCCTCCAGCGATTTGAGATTATTGGCGATGATTAAACCATCATTAGACCCGAATGGTCAGGGCGAATCCTTGCTTCACGTTCCAGTCCCTGTCTTGGAGCGAGCCCTAGAGTGGTGAGGGGTAGTTTGAAGCATTCAATGTTGCGACTTTTCAATCTACCCATACAATCATGTGTCTATTTGATTGCCAAGACCTCGCGAAGGAAACATGAAAAAGTATTCGGTGTCAAAGTTGGCGATATTTACCGGCCTGTTTGTTTACGGCCTTGCAACGGCCTTAGGGATTGTGAGGTTTTTCTCGCCTGTTCCCCTTGCAGATGCTTGGAAGGGTCAAATCGAGTGGTATCTCAATTTGGGGTCCAAGGGCTTGCTTGGTTTCTGGGAGCCGCTCAACGAACACAGACCAGTTATTTCAAGGGCGCTCTACTTTATCGATAATCTGTCCTTTGGTGGGCAAGGTATTTTTTTGACGCTTTGCAACGTCACCTTCGTCATATTGTTTGTTTGCTTGATTGTAAATACTTTCAGGGATGCCTACCCGGACACGATAAACCGCGGGAGTCTGTTTTTCGCAGCAATAGCGGCGGGGGCCTCCTTCTCACTTTTCCAAAGAGAATCCATCACTTGGTCTTTTAACGTTCACTTCGTTTTGCTTTTTTTGCTCCCTTTGCTGTCATTTCGGGCGTTGTTTAGGCTCATAGCCGACCAAAGTTCGCCTCGAAGGGTCCGCAACTGGACTATCTACATTGTCTTCGGCTTGTTATCCGCTGCCACTCTTGCGAGCGGGACCGTTATTTTCTTCATTGCTGCAATCGGGGCCTTCACGTTCGGGCGAATAAAACTTGCCATCGGCTCATTTCTTTTGGGAGTTGTCGTGGCTCTGCTTTACTTCGGTGGGCTTTCGAATCAGAGCGACGGGGCAAGTGTGCTCACCCAGTTCAACCCAATAACCGCGGGACAATACTTTCTGCTGCTGCTTGCGAATCCGTTTTGGCAATTCTCACCGCAATCAGGCATCGGTCTTTACTTGTGTCTCGTCATAGGCATTATGGTCTTTGCTGGCGCAACTCTAATGATCTGGAGACTTCTATTGTCAAAATCTAGGTCATTATCGTCAATGGTTTTTGGCATGATGATTTGCTACTCTCTGGTGAGCCTGATGTTCATTGCAATCGGAAGGTCTCACTTCGGACTTTGGCAAGCGGGTATGTCAAGGTACGCAACACCTGCTTTAGCCCTTTATGTGTGTTTGTTTGCTGTATTTATTGGCACTTCGAAAAGACCAGCTGTAGTTCGGGCCGGAGTTGCCCTTGCGATGGCTTCACTTCTGATAACCCAGGTAGTGTTCGCTACCCGCGAGAACTTCAAGATGTTTCAGTACTCGGTCGCCTCCGTTGCTATCGACCTAGACATTCACGACACCGAATCCATCGACGCTCTTGCCGTTGTGGGCGTGGATGTATTCCATGCATCAAAGGCGGCTGCCGCGCAAAACATATCTATTTTTGCCAGCAAAGAACTTATCCAACTTAAGTCGATTTCCCTTCAAAACAAGCTCCCAAACAACGAAAAAGCAACAAATTGCGTGCCGCAAATTGAAAGTGTCGCACAAGTAACAGGTGGTTGGTTTAGAACAACCGGTTACCTCTCGAATGAAGGGTTGCCTGCATCACTAAACCCTGCATATTTTGCGGTGGAATTTAGGGATGGGTCCTTAGCCGTAGGCGCTGTGGCAAGCAGATTCCTGAACAGGAGGCCCGGAATATTCACCGTTTACAGTCGCACTCCACCCCACATTGCTCAGAGCCTCCAATCAAGGTGTCTTTTTGAATTGAATGGCTAATAGGGGACTCCCAGTGACGGAAACCCCAAACCTTCTCTTAGCGACTTGTTCACTGTGGAGTATGACCCGGAGCTCTGCAAAGGTTCATGGGAACTTGTTTTTGCCTCCACCATATTTCGATGTGTGAACAAATCCGTAATCGGTGAGGGTGGTTTGTGGGGGTCTGTAGGTTTAGACCCATTGTAGGAACACGGCCACTACGGCCCCGACTTTTACTAGGCGGCATGGTTTGCAGGCTAGTAGGTATCGTGAGTGGTCATCAAGAAAGTTGAGGATTTCTACGTCTGTACCGTTTTTTAGTTTCCAGTGCGTGAAGTCTGATTGCCAGGTTTCGTTTGGTTGTCGCGCTTCGAATCTGATGTAACTGGATTTTGGTCGTTTGCGTGGTTGGGCTTTGATCATGTTTGCGCGAAACAAGATTCGTCTGATGGTGGACGTTGATGGTGGTGGTGTGACTCTTTGGTTGTTGAGGCGCCAGTGGATTGAGCAGCGCCCAACCATAATGAACTCATGAAACTTTATGAGGGTGAGCCGGTTTTTGGCAACGATCAAGTTGCTGATGTGTCGGCGCTGGTTGATGCGGTTGGTGCGCGTGTGGGGCGGCATCCGCTGGTTATTGGCATTGATGGTCGGTCGGGTGGTGGCAAAACGACGCTGGCCATGACTTTGGCTTTGACTTTAGATGCTGCGCTTTTGAGCACTGACGATTTTGCGTGGTGGCATTCGATGTTTGATTGGCCGCAGCTGTTAATTGAGAATGGCGTGCAACCGTTGGTTAGGGGTGAGTCGATTGATTTTGTTCCGCCGGCTTGGTTGCAACGTGGGCGTGAGGGGTCGATTCGGGCTGAGGCTAAAAATGTTGTGATTGTTGAAGGGGTGGGTGCAACTCAGCCGGCGATGCGCGAGGTGCTCGACCTTTGCGTGTGGGTTCAAACCGATGCTGATGTTGCGCGTGAACGTGGCTTGTTGCGCGATTTGGCTCAGCGGCCAGACCCTGCCGAGGCAGAGCGTTTTTGGAACACCTGGCAATCTGCCGAAAACGAGTTTCAAGCTAAGGCTAAGAGCTGGGCTGTTGCAGACTTTGTGATTCGGGGCGACGCTTAGGCCGCGACGCTTGGGTCGTGACGCTTAGGTCGCGATGCTTCGGCGGGGCGAGTTGGTCTGCCTGCGAAGATTCAAAATAAGCGGATACGCTTGCCTTATGGGGCACAAATCACAACTGCGGCAAGAGAGAGTGTTTGATGCGCTGTCTCACGGGCTGAGCCAGGCCGATGAGATCGGGTTCTTTTTATTGGCGGGGCTTGCGGTTTTGATGATGTGGACCGAACCCCGAAAGTTGGACTCGTAATAAAGAGTCCTAACATGAAGGGTTCGGTTCTATGGATGGTCGTAGAAAACATAAAACTGAAACCCGCATCGAGGCCGCCAGGCTTTTCGATGCGGGTTTTGGTCATTCGGCGGCATCGTCGCTGCCGGAGTTTTTTGGGCTATCAAAACTAACGGCAACTTTTAGTTTTTGAGCCGCAGTGCCGGCTTTTCGATTAGGTGCCAGCTCAGCCAGGCAAACCCAAACGTCAAAACCGCGCTCGCACCAAGAGTGCCAAAGACCGCGAGCGATTGGGTGTGCAGCCAGCCTTGACCCCACAGCGCGGTCGCCCAGGCAATAAACAACTGCTGCGCCACAAAACCGTAGATATAAACGCCATATGAATAGTCGCCCGTTAGCACCCATCGATCAGCGCCCAGTTTTGCGCCGATGCTGAGCACCAGATAGGCGAGGGGCAGGGCGGCTAAAAGTTGGTAGCTTTGCGAGAAAGACCAGCCCCAGCTCACAGCGTTGAAACTTGCGGCAAGCAAAACTATGAGTGCGCTGGCGAGCATCCACGTTCTATTTGCTGTGATGCGCTCACGATATTTATAGATGAGCATGCCGCTGCAAAACATGAGCAGGGTTCGGCCCAGAATCGGCGCCTGCAAACCATAAAGCCACTCTTGGCCAAACCAAAACTTGCTCGCAAGGGTGAGCCAACCGAATGCCCACAGCGACCAAATCAGCGGCAAAGAGGTTGGGCGGCCGCGGCGGGCAATCACCAAAACCATCGCATAATACAAAAGTTCAAAGCGAAGAGTCCAAAGCGATAGGTTCCAAACACCAGGGTTCACGTTTTGAGAGAGCGTATTGCCGATGCGCAGGGCATCGTCGAGGCGGCTGAGCATTGCAAGGTTGAGCCCAAAGTAGGCCAAGCCGGCACCGAACGAGTATCCGCTAAAAAATGGTGCGAATATAAATGCCGTCATCGCGAGGCACACGATCAGTGCCGGAAAAATGCGCAACAAACGGGCTTTAGCAAAAGGCCAAGCGCCGCGATGTTCGCGACTGTTCAAAATGAGGTAGCCGCTGATTGCGAAAAAGCCGTCGACGCCAACGTTGGCAAAGATTTGCCGCATCGGCCCCCAAACATCACCCCAGCCGGTGAGTTGAAAACTGTGCCAAAACAAAACCGAACCCGCAAGCAGCAAACGCACCAGGTCGAGGCCGTTGCGTTTGGGCAAAAACGAGTTTTGGGGCATGCAACAACCCTATTGTGCCGACCAGTCACTTGGCTTAAAGGCTGCGGGCAGGGTTAGAATCTTGAGTGGGGGGATTTCTTGGGGATCATTCGCATAGTTTCAGCGACGCTTATGGCGGCGATGCTTTGGTGCGTTTCGGGCACTCCCGCTGCGACTGCGCAGTTTCATCGCCAAGCCGCCCCTCAAATCAACGCCTTGTTTTTGGGCGACAGTTATTCGGTTGGTGTTGGGGCAACGCCTTGGACTAACGGTTTTGTTTATAAAGTGAGTGAACATTATGACTGGCGAGTTTTCAACTATGCCGCTCGCGCTGTGGGTTATCTAAAAGGTGATACCGAAACTTCGCTGCCAAAACTGAGTCACTGCCTAAGCCCGCAGGGTTGCCCCCATTTGATTGAACAGTTCGAAATTGCTCTTCAGGCTGGTGTGAGCCCAGACATTGTTTTTGTTTCGGGTGGCCGCAACGATGCCCCGGGCGCAACCTTTGAAGCCGCGGTGCAGGCGCTGCTCGACGACATTCAACTGAAAGCCCCGCACGCCAAAATCTTTGTGACTTCGCCGATCAGCTATGGGCCTGAGCAAAAAGTTATGGCCGACAAGGTGCAGATTGTGCGAGATGCCTGCCGCGACAGGCATGTGACGTTCATCGAACTTGGTGCGCCACTGCTAACACACACAGGTTTGCTTTATCGTGACCAGATTCACCCAAGCAACCGGGGGCACCAGTTGCTAGCCAACAAAATAATCAAACGCATCGATTCAGAGAAGCCAAACTTTGGCTTCTGACCACCAAGAAAACTAGGGGAGTTTTCAATTGAAACCAACAACAAAACACAACGCTAAAAAACCAGCGCACCGAAACCTTTCGACTCTCATCGGGGCAGCGACCGTCACCGTGGTGGCGTTGGCCTCGCTAACGATTTCTTTAGGTTGGGTAGGTGACGGGCAGGCAAAAGCAGCGCCGGCAGACCCACACCCTAAACCGATCACCGCCCTTTTCATCGGCGACAGTTTCACCGTTGGCATTGGCGCGCCAAAAACCTCTGACGGCTTCGCCACAAGGGTGTCAACCTATTTCAAATGGCGAATGCAAAACTATGGTGTGGGCCACACCGGTTATGCCAAGGGTGACAAAACCGAAGACTCAACGATTTCGACCAACTGCCAAAGCGATCGCGGATGCCCCAGCTATATGAAGCAGTTCGATCAGGCGGTGGCAGCTGGTGTGGTGCCCGATGTAGTCATTGTTTCTGGTGGCTACAACGATGCGGCATCGAATGAGCTTTTTGAATCGGCTAAGCAGCTTTTTGCAAAAATCCACGCTACGTTTGCCTCGGCTACGCTCTATGTCACATCGCCGATCACCGTCGATGTGGTTTCGCAAGAGTTTGCGCTGCGGGTAGCCATGGTTAGGGTTGCGGCATTTCAAACTAATGCGATTTTTCTTGACCTTGGCCAACCGCTCAGCGGCAAGCGAGAGTTGCGAAACCGAATTCACCCAAACCTAAACGGCTACAAGGTTTTAACCAAAACCATTACTTCGCTTATCGAAAATAACGAGCTAACCCCGGCCAGATTAATGCTGCGCCAGCGAGTCGGTTAACATTGGTGGGTGAAAACCCTGGCAAGAGTTGCAGTCGGTGTTGCAACCCTTGTTGCAGCTGCCGGCGCTTTGCCGCTGCCATCACACGGCCAAACCTCTGAGCCTAAACCGGTTGCGCTCTTTATCGGCGACAGCTATTCAGAAGGCGAATGGGCTAAGCCGCTATCAGATGGGTTCACCTTTTTAGTGGCCAACTATTTCGGCTGGCAGGGTGAAAACTTTTCGGCGCGAGCAACCGGGTATTTGCGCGGCGACGGCGCAAACTCGTATCCAAAAATTCACGCCTGCACCAGCCGCGGTTGCCCCGATTATCTGCAACAGCTCAACCAAGCTAAAGCGGCTGGCGTCAAGCCAAACATCATCATCGTTTCTGGTGGCCGCAACGATGCTCTGTCACCGAAACTGCAGGCGTCGGTTGAAGGTTTTTATAAAACGCTGCGAGAAACCTACCCAAACGCCGAAATTTTCGCCACCTCGCCCATCTGGTTCGGCGGCCCGGTGCCATCTCGGCTTCGCCACATCAAAGAATATGTGGCTGAAGCTTCGGTTGCGGCAGGCGCCACGTTTATCGACCTGGGTGAGCCGCTGCTGGGGCACCCTGAGCTAATGAGTCTCGACAAAGTGCACCCAAACTCTGCGGGGCATGCCGCGCTCGCCGAGTTGCTCACCACCCGCATTGAACTTATCAATGCACTCAAAAACCGCTGAACACGAACCCAACCGGTTAGTTTCGCTTTGCTAACACTCTGTCGGTTTCTGCCTAATTAGCCAATTTGGCACAACGTGATTCCACTATCATTTGTCACAATGTGCGATGTCAACGGTGACGCGCAACTGAGGCTAAAGGCTGTTCTGCATGAGGGTCGGTTTCACCAACGGGGCGATTTTTACGGGGGTTGCCAACCACGGCCTCGTTTCTCACATCACAGTGACCGACGGGGTCGTCACCAGTGTTGGTTCGCTCGAACCTAATCTTGATCAAACCATCGACTTGCTCGGTGGTTTTTTAATGCCCGCTTTTGGTGATGGGCACGCTCATCCGCTATTTGGTGGCTATGAATCGATGGGGCCCCAAATTAAGGGCAGCCCAAATTTGCAGGCGGTGCTCGACGAGGTTGGGCGTTTTGCTGCGGCGAACAAACACCTTGAATGGATCGTCGGCGCCTCTTATGAGTCTTGGCACGCTGAGGGCGGCGACTTTGATGCGCGCTGGCTCGATGCGGTGGTGCCTGACCGGCCGGTGGTGTTGCGTTCAAACGACTACCACACCGTGTGGTGCAACACTGTGGCGTTAGAGGCTGCGGGCATAACTGCCGACACACCAGACCCAGAACTCGGATGGATTGTTCGCCGCCCCGACGGTTCACCAATGGGCACTTTGCGCGAGTGGGATGCCGTAGACATGGTGCTCGATAAGGCCCCGCAAAACTCGCTCGAAACTATGATTCGCGGCATTGAGATTGGCTCGGCTGAGCTTGCAAAACACGGCATCACCTGGGTGCAAGACGCGTGGGTCGAGCCGGGCATGCCTGAGGCTTATGAAGAGGCGTTGCGCCAGGGCCGCCTGCCGCTGCGATATAACTTGGCGTTGCGAGCAGACCCGCGCAACTGGCGTGAGCAGCTCGAATGGTTTGCTGCAACCCGCGCCCGTGTGGGGTCAACCGGTCAGCTCACGGCAAACACCATCAAGATTTTTGCCGACGGAGTTATTGAAGGGCACACGGCTGCTCTGCACGAAGCTTATGCCGACCACGCCCACGAACACGGCATGCCGGTGTGGCAGTGGTCTGAGATGCGTGACTGCGTGATTGCCATTGATGCTTTGGGTTTTCAACCTCACATTCACGCCATCGGCGACGAAGGGTTGCACCAAGCCCTAAACGCGATTGAAGCCGCCCAAAAGGCTAACGGCGCTGCCAGCCATGCGCGGCCGGTGATTACGCACGTGCAACTGCTTGACCCCGCCGACCTGCCGCGGTTTAGCAAACTTGGTGTGATTGCAAACTTTGAAGGTCTTTGGGCTTGCAACGATCAACTTCAACGTGAACTAACGGCGCCTCGCGTTGGTTCGGTGCGCGAAATGTGGCAATACCCGATGGCCTCACTGATCAACTCGGGCGCCACACTGTCGATGGGCAGCGACTGGCCGGTGAGCGACCAAAACCCGCTTAAAGCAATGGGTGTTGCGGTGACGCGCAAAGAGCCGGGCGTTGCCAATTCTGCGGCGTGGATTCCCGCCGAACGACTCAGTGTGCAAGAAGCGCTGAGTGCCTACACACGGGGCAGTGCTCTGCAGGCTGGGCAAGAAAATGTTTGGGGGCAAATCAAAGTCGGGTTATCGGCCGACCTGGTTTGGCTTGAGGCTTCGCCTTTTGAGGTTGAGCCAGAAAATTTGGGGGCCATTAGGGTTCTGGCCACTTGGCTTCAGGGCAAGCAAATATATCGTTCCAACTAGCAAACACTCCGTTTCAATAATCTGTGTCAGAAAGGTAATAATGAGCAACAGCAGCCCTACCTCGGTCGAAAAAAGATCTGTCGACTGGGTGCCTCACGAAGAACGATTCGGCAAAGCCCGCCATTTGGGCAACGTTTGGTTTGTTGCGAACGTTAACCTCACAGCAATGGCCACAGGTGTGGTTTCGCTCGCTATGGGCGCCAACCTGATCTGGACTCTCATTGCGATCATCGTTGGTTCGCTTTTTGGCACTTTCTTTATGGCTTTTCACTCGGCTCAAGGCCCTCAGCTTGGTTTGCCGCAGCTGGTTCAGTCGCGTGCCCAGTTTGGCTATATCGGCGCGGCTATCACGGTGTGGATCTTCGCACTCATCAACTATTGGGCCTACAACACTTCTGACGCAATCTTGAGCGGCCAGGCGATTAACACGATTTTGCCTGGCATTTCAAGCGGTGTTGGGTTCATCATCGCGGCGATCGTCGCAACTGTCATTGCAATTTTTGGCTATGCGCAGATTCACTGGATCAACAAGGTTTTGCTGATTCCTACCGTTTTGCTTTTGGTGCTGCTAACCATCGGTGTTGCTTTGCGTGGCAGTTTTCCGGCAGGCGCTTTTGACCTAACCAACTTTCAGCTCGCCCCAGTTATGACCGTGTTTGTGATCATCGCCGGTTTTCAACTCGGATGGGCGCCATACGTGTCTGACTATTCGCGTTACCTCCCGAGCAAGGTTGGGGTTAAGTCGACGTTCTGGTGGACGTACCTGCCCAGCGCACTGAGTGGTGTTTGGGTTTTCGGTTTGGGCGCGCTGGCTTCTGGCCCAGACGTCAAGCTGTCGGCTATCGATTCGTTTCGCGCGGTGGGCGACATGTTATTCCCAGGTTTTGGTTTGGTGGCGCTCGCAGTCATGCTGATTGGGCTATTGGCAATCATGGCCATCAACGCCTACGGTTCAAGCCTCGCCATGATTTCGATTCTCGACTCGTTTATTCCGGTCAAGCCAACCAAGTTGCTGCGCGTGATTACTTTGGCTTTGATGGGTGTTGCGGTGTGGTTCACCGCAGCCGCTGTTGGTGCCGATTCGTTTAACACCTTCTATAGCAACGCCCTCGTCTTCTTGGCATACATGTTTACGCCGTGGACAGCCATCAACCTGGTTGACTACTTCTATGTTCGCAAGGGCGTTTATGTGATTGGCGACATGTTCAAGGCCGACGGCATCTATGGCCGCTGGGGCTGGCGAGGCAACGTTTCTTATATCGTCGGCATCGCAGCGATGGTTCCGTTCTTTGTGACGGTGCCGTTCGTTGGCCCAGTTGCCGCGTCGCTCGGCAACGTTGACTATTCACTGTTCATCGGCCTACCAGTTGCTGCACTGCTCTATTGGGTGCTCAGCCGCGACCTTGACCTCAAGGCAGAGCGCGCCAAAGCCGAGGCCGAGGGCAGCCTCTCGGCGCAGCACTAAGTTGGCGTTTAGCTAACCACTAAGTCACTAAGTCTGTGGGCACACTCAAGTTTGGGTGTGCCCACTCAAGTTTGAACGTGCACACTCAAGTTTGGGTGTGCCCACTTTTTTAATCGTGTGCCCTTGCTAATCTCGCCCTATGGCAAAGTTTCATCTCACCCATACCGAGCTCACTGTGTTGTTGCGCCCCGGCGAAAAACTGGCGGCCATTCACGGCAACCTAACGGTGCCTCGAAGCCAGGTTGTGTCGGTGCAAATTGTTTCGTTGCGTTTCTGGCGACGTCTTGGCTGGCGCGTGCCAGGCACCAGCCTGCCCCCGCTGATCGTGTCGGGCACCTACCTCAAAAAGGGTGACAAAGCTTTCGTCAGCTATTTCAAAGGCCAAACCCCGGTCGAAATCGTCCTCACCGGCAACAGTTTCAACCGCCTAATTATTGGTGCGGATTCCCTGCCGGAAGCCGAAGCCGCTGTTCGCGAGCTGTCACCCACGCCCGCATAGCGGTTGCGGGCGCCAACGCGCTCAAACTCGGGTGAGCCGAAGGGCATCCGCTTAAATTTTCGGTTTATACCGCAAAAAATCTCAAAAAGCTGAAAATCGCAAGAAATTGTTTACAACATGTTGTGAATCGTTATAGGCTAGTGGTTTGCTCCCAAACACCCCGCCCTCATATTGTGGTTGGCGTGTGTGCCCGCATATTGTGGCGGCACCGGTTTTAGGGTCGCGATCTTCCATTCACTCACCCAATAGAGTTATGCCCTTGGAGGGATTTTCTTGGCTGCGAAAAACGCATCAAAAAAGAAGAACGACCGCTTGGCCCAACGCCTTTCGTTTGCGAAAGTGCAAGAGCCTATTGACATTCCAGACCTGCTAAGCCTGCAGACCGAGAGCTTTGACTGGCTCGTCGGCAACCCTGCATGGCGCGCAATCGCTGGTGAGGCTGCCAAGACCGGCCTCGAAGAAATCTTCGAAGAGATTTCGCCAATCGAAGACTCAGCTAACTCGTCGCAAGACGCCAAAATGGGCCTAACCTTTGGTGAGCCTGAGCTTTTCGACCCAAGCTACACTCCTGACGAGTGCAAGACCAAGGGCAAGAGCTACACCCAGCCTCTCTATATCAAGGCTGAGTTCACCAACTACCTAACCGGTGAGATCAAGTCTCAGACCGTGTTCATGGGTGATTTTCCGGTCATGACCGAAAAGGGCACCTTCATCATCAACGGCACCGAGCGTGTTGTTGTTTCACAGTTGGTTCGTTCACCTGGTGTTTACTTCTCGGTTTCAACCAACACCACCGGTAACCTCGACGTTCGCAACAACAAGGCTCAGATCATTCCGAGCCGTGGTTCATACCTCGAGTTCTTGACCGAATGGGTTCGCGACGACCGCAAGCCAATCGCGCGCTTCGGCCAGCCAATCGTTCAGGTTCAGGTTGACCGCAAGACTAAGGTTTCAGCAACCATCTTCTTGAAGGCTCTTGGCCTAAGCAAAGAGCAGATCATCGAAGAGTTCGCCGACATTGAGGGTGCTGTTAAGTCAGGCGCTCAGGGTTGGGAATTCGACGTTGACCTAATTCACAACACTTTGGCTTATGACGAGTCAAAGGTGTTCGCCAACCCAATCGTTACCCGCGAAGACGCTCTTCGCGAGCTTTACCGCAAGGTTCGCGGCGAGACTGCCGGTGCCGAAGTTGCTGACGCTTGGCTAAAGTCAACCTACTTCGAAGCTAAGCGTTACAACTTGGCTCGCGTGGGTCGTCACAAGCTAAACCGCAAGCTTCAGATCAACGAGCCAATCGAAACCAACACCCTGACCATCAACGACGTGGTAGCTACTTTGAAGTACCTACTCTTGTTCGACCAGGGCATCGCAAACCAGGCCGCTGCCTCAAACACTCGTGTTGAGTTCCCGGTCAAAATGGCTGGCAACCCGGTCAAGATTGCTGTTAGCGCCGACGACATCGACGACTTCAGCAACCGCCGCATTCGCTCAGTTGGCGAATTGATTCAGAACCAGGTTCGCATTGGTCTTAGCCGTATGGAGCGCGTTGTTCGCGAGCGCATGTCGACTCAAGACATTGAGGCAATCACCCCTCAGACCCTGATTAACCTGCGCCCAGTTGTGTCGGCTATCAAAGAGTTCTTTGGTGCTAGCCAGCTTTCGCAGTTCATGGACCAAAACAACCCACTTGCTGGTTTGGCTCACAAGCGCCGTCTATCGGCCCTTGGTCCGGGCGGTATCGCCCGTGAGCGCGCCCAAATGGAGGTTCGTGACGTTCACCCTTCGCACTACGGTCGTATGTGCCCAGTTGAAACCCCTGAAGGCCCGAACATTGGTCTTATCGGTTCGCTAACCGCTTATGCTCGCATCAACGCATTCGGCTTTATTGAAACCCCTTACAACAAGGTTGTAAACGGCAAGGTTTCGGGCAAGATCGAATACCTAGACGCAGCTGCTGAGCAGGGCAAGACCATTGCTGGTGCAGATGTTCCTTTGAACGCTGACAAGACTTTCGCTAACAAGAAGGTCTTCGCACGTTTCATGGGCGACGTTGTCGAAGTTGATAAAGAAGACGTCGACTACCTAGACATTTCACCTCGTCAGCTAGCTTCGGTTTCAACCTCGTTGATTCCGTTCCTAGAGCACGACGACTCTTCACGTGCACTTATGGGTGCAAACATGCAGCGTCAGGCTGTTCCGCTTCTTCGCAGCGAGGCTCCTTTTGTGGGCACCGGCATGGAGCGCGTAGCAGCTATGGACTCAGGCGCAGTTCTAATCAACGAGACCGCTGGTGTTGTTGAAGAAGTTTCTGCAGACATCATCGTTGTTGCACAAGACGCTGGTGGCAGCAAGAGCTACGAGCTTCGCAAGTTCGACCGTTCAAACCAGGGCACCGCAATCAACCAGCGCGTTATCGTGCAGGTTGGTCAGCGCGTTGAGGCTGGCGAGGCTCTAGCCGACGGCCCTTCAACCGACAACGGTGAATTGGCGCTGGGCAAAAACCTTCTCGTGGCTTTCATGCCTTGGGAGGGTCACAACTTCGAAGACGCGATCATCTTGAGCCAGAACCTGGTTAAAGAAGACACTTTGAGCTCGATTCACATCGAAGAATATGAAGTGGATGCTCGCGACACCAAGCTCGGCAAAGAAGAAATCACCGCTGACCTACCAAACGTTTCGCAAGAGGCTTTGGCTCAGCTTGACGAGCGTGGCATCATTCGCATCGGTGCAGAGGTTCGCCCTGGCGACATCCTCGTTGGCAAGGTAACCCCTAAGGGTGAGACTGAGCTTTCAGCCGAAGAGCGTTTGCTTCGCGCAATCTTCAACGAGAAGAGCCGCGAAGTTCGCGACACCTCACTCAAGGTTCCTCACGGCGAGCAGGGCACCGTCATCGGCGTTAAAGTCTTCGACATTGAAGCTGGCGACGACGAGCTTGGCACTGGCGTAAACCAGAAGGTTGTTGTTCACATCGCTCAGAAGCGCAAGATTACCGAGGGTGACAAGCTTGCTGGTCGCCACGGTAACAAGGGTGTTATTTCAAAGATTCTTCCGGTCGAAGACATGCCATTCATGGCTGACGGCACCCCGGTTGACGTTGTTTTGAACCCGCTTGGTATTCCTGGTCGAATGAACTTCGGTCAGATTCTTGAGACCCACCTAGGCTGGATCTCGAAGCAGGGCTGGAACGTTGAAGGCACCGCCGAGTGGGCTAACACTCTGGTTGCTGAAATGCGTCAGGCTGAGCCGGGCACCAAGGTTGCAACCCCAATCTTTGATGGCGCTTCAAAAGACGAAATCGTTGGCCTTCTAGACTCAACCCTGCCTAACCGCGATGGTGAGCGTCTGGTTAAGAAGACCGGCAAGGCTCAGTTGTTCGATGGCCGTTCGGGTGAACCGTTCCCAGAAGACATCTCAGTTGGCTACATGTACATCTTGAAGCTGCACCACTTGGTTGACGACAAGATTCACGCTCGTTCAACTGGTCCTTACAGCATGATTACCCAGCAGCCGCTGGGTGGTAAAGCTCAGTTCGGTGGTCAGCGCTTCGGCGAGATGGAAGTTTGGGCTCTGCAGGCTTATGGTGCTGCACACACCCTTCAAGAGCTTCTCACCATCAAGTCAGACGACATCACTGGTCGTGTTCGCACCTACGAGGCAATCGTTCGTGGCGAGAACATCCAGGCGCCGGGCATTCCAGAATCGTTCCGCGTTCTTGCAAAAGAAATGCAGTCGCTAGCTCTAAACGTTGAGGTTCTCAACGCTGCTGGTCAGACCGTGAACCTGAAAGAAGAAGACTTCGAATCAGATCGCGCCGCCGAAGAGCTCGGCATCAACTTGTCACGCAACGAGAACAGCTCAGTTGACTCTGAGTTCTCGGACTTCTAAGAGATTTCGAAAGGTTAAGGAATAATCATGGAAGTTGAATCATTCGACGCACTACGAGTTGGTCTAGCCACCTCTGAAGACATTCGTTCATGGTCAAACGGCGAGGTAAAAAAGCCTGAAACCATTAACTACCGCACCCTAAAGCCTGAAAAAGACGGTCTTTTCTGTGAAAAGATCTTCGGCCCAACTAAAGACTGGGAGTGCTCGTGCGGCAAGTACAAGCGCAACCGCTTCAAGGGCATTGTTTGTGAGCGTTGTGGCGTAGAAGTCACTAAGAGCTCAGTTCGTCGTGAGCGCATGGGTCACATCGAGCTTGCTGCTCCAGTCACTCACATCTGGTACTTCAAGGGTGTTCCAAGCCGTTTGGGTTACCTATTGGCAATGGCTCCTAAAGACCTCGAAAAGATCATTTATTTCGCGGCTTACCGCGTTATGAAGGTTCGCGAGACCGACAAGTCGATGGACGCCCTTCTTATCAAAGAAGACTACGTTGCTCGCGTTCGCGCACTTTGGAACGCTCGTCACGAAGAGATGATGGCTGTTGCTCAGGCAGAGTTCGACGCTCTAGGCGAGAAGGGTCTAACCCTTGAGCCTTCAATCAAGTTCTGGGAGGCACCGCTTTGGGTCGACGCCGCATTCGCTAAGAATGTTGAGCAGCTCATCGACGCCGAAGAGAAGAACCCTGAAGGTTTCTGGGGCAAGAAAGCCCTTGCAAACAACGCCAACGCTAACGAGAAGGCCAGCACCACCGCTGCCGACGAAGATGGCGAAGAAGCACCAGTTGTTCGCACCGCTGCCGAAGAAAAAGCAATCAAGCAGCTCATCTCTGAGTTCAAAAAGAAGACCGACAAGATCGTTCGCGAATACGCTCGCATTGAGCGCCCAACCAACCTGCAGAAAGAGCAGTTGGCTTGGCGTTTGTTCCTGACCCTAAAGCCAGGCGACCTAATTCAGAACGACGTCATCTTTGACCACTTCGACTACTGCTTCAGCGAATACTTCGAGACCTCAATCGGTGCCGAAGCTGTTCAGCAGGTTCTAGCCGAGTTCGACCTTGACGCAGCTGCCGCAGAACTTCGCGAGCAGATTGCAACCACTAAGGGTTCAAAGCAGACTCAGGCAATCAAGCGCCTCAAGGTTGTGCAGTCGTTCATCAGCTCAAGCACCCCTCCGACCTCGATGGTTCTAGACGTTCTTCCGGTCTTGCCACCAGAGATTCGTCCGATGGTTCAGCTTGACGGTGGCCGTTTTGCAACCTCAGACCTCAACGACCTTTACCGTCGTGTGATCAACCGCAACAACCGTCTAAAGCGCTTCATCGACCTCGGTGCCGTGCCTAAGACCATCTTGAACAACGAGAAGCGCATGCTTCAAGAAGCAGTTGACGCGTTGTTCGACAACGGTCGTCGCGGTCGTGCCGTTACCGGCACCGGCAACCGTGCCCTAAAGTCGCTGAGCGACTTGCTCAAGGGCAAGCAGGGTCGATTCCGCCAGAACCTTCTGGGCAAGCGTGTTGACTACTCGGGTCGTTCAGTAATCGTTGTTGGTCCACAGCTAAAGCTTCACCAGTGTGGTCTGCCAAAGCTTATGGCTCTAGAGCTCTTCAAGCCTTTCGTTATGAAGCGCCTGGTTGACCTTGGCTTAGCTCAGAACATCAAGAGCGCCAAGCGCATGGTTGAACGCAGCCGCCCGCAGGTTTGGGGTGTTCTCGAAGAAGTTATTCGCGAGCGTCCGGTTCTGCTAAACCGTGCACCAACTCTTCACCGTCTAGGCATTCAGGCTTTCGAGCCGCTTTTGGTTGAAGGCAAGGCTATTCAGCTTCACCCACTCGTATGTTCTGCATTCAACGCAGACTTCGACGGTGACCAGATGGCCGTTCACCTACCGCTATCGGTTGAGGCTCAGGCCGAGGCTCGCATCTTGATGCTTGCTTCGAACAACATCTTGAAGCCTTCAGACGGTCGCCCAGTGGCAGTGCCTACCCAAGACATGATCATTGGTCTTTACCACCTAACCACTCTCAAAGAGGGTGCTGTTGGCGAGGGCAAGGTCTTTGGTTCGATCGCCGAGGCTCAGCTAGCTTTCGATGCTCGCATCGACGGCAAGTCGATTCTTGACCTTCAGGCCCTTGTGAAGATTCGCATGAATGGCGAACTTCGCGAGACCACCTTTGGTCGCGCCCTGTTCAACCAGACCCTGCCTGTTGGTTATGAATACCAGGAGCGTCAGGTCGGCAAGAAAGAAATCGGCCAGATCGTTACCGCTCTAGTCGAGGGCTTCAGCCGCACCGAAGTTGCTCAGGCACTCGACCGCATCAAAGACGCAGGTTTCTATTGGGCAACTCGCTCAGGTGTGTCAATGTCAATCTCAGACGCTAACTTCGACTCAGGCGAGTTCGAAACTCAGCGTGCCAAGATGATCATCGCAGCCGAAGCAGAGCACACCAAGATTCAAGAAGCTTTCGACTCTGGTCTAAAGAGCGACCTTGAGCGTCGTGACGAACTTGGTTCGTTGTGGTTCAAGCGCACCAACGAAATTCAAGAGCTGCTTCAGAACTCGATTCCGGCAGACAACGCCATCTCAAAGATGGTTAACTCTGGTGCTCGTGGTAACTGGCTTCAGATTCGTTCGATTGTTGGTATGCGTGGCCCAGTGGCCACCTCATCGGGTGACTTTGCACCGATGCCAGTGAAGGGCAACTACCTTCTAGGTCTAACCGCTAACGAATACTTCATCAACGCGACCGGTGCTCGAAAGGGTAACGCTGACACCGCGATGAAGACTGCTGCTGCAGGTTATCTAACCCGTCGTCTAGTTGACGTTGCGCAAGACGTAATCGTTCGCGAAGAAGACTGTGGCACCACTCGTGGCCTTGAAAAAGACCTGCTAGACGCAGACCAGGTTGAGCTTTCAATCTTGGCCCGTTGCCTAGTTGAAGATGTGAAGGTTGGCAAAGAGACCCTAGCCGTTGCCGGTCAGGTTATCGACACCAAGCTTGTTAACGCCATGAAAGACGCTGGTCTTGAGGTTGTAAACGTTCGCTCAGTGCTCACCTGTGAGTCACAGACCGGTGTTTGCGCCAAGTGCTACGGCACCTCGTTGGCTACCGGCGATGCAGTTGACCTCGGTGAGGCCATCGGCATCATCGCAGCTCAGTCGATTGGTGAGCCGGGAACCCAGCTAACCATGCGTACCTTCCACACCGGTGGTGCTGCATCGAACGCTAAGAAGCAGACCATTTTGAAGTCGATTGGTGGTCAGAAGGTTCGTGTTGAGCGTCTGATTTCATACGACATCACCCAGGGTCTAAACGGTGTTACCGACTTGCTCGAAGCTCGTGTGGGTTGGCGTCAGGCTGGCAAGGTTGCTGTTATGGCATTCTGGCCAGGCAAGGTTGACATCGTTGAGGTTCCGACCGCTTCAGGTGCGTCAAAATACGACGTCTATGTTCGCCCTATCGGCGAAGCAGCCGAAAAAGAAGCCGAAGAGCTAGCAAATGCTTACTCATTCAGCCGCACCACTTCAAAGACCTTCAAGAAGCTCTCACCTTATGCGCCGATCACTTCGGTGACTAACAAAGATGATCTTCTAGTCGAAATCGGCGAAGAAGTGAAGGCCGGCGACTACTTGGTTGACGGAACCCCGATTCCTCACGAAGTGCTAATGGTTAAGGGTGCGCGTGAAGCTGCAGCCGAAATCATCCGCGGTGTTCAGGCGATCTACGGTTCACAGGGTGTGCCTCTGCACGACAAGCACCTTGAGGTTATTGTTCGTCAGATGCTCGGCAAGGTTACCGTTATCGAAAGTGGCGACACCGAGATGCTTCCTGGTGAAATCATCGACCGCAACCGCTTCACCGCAGCTAACCGCGAGGCAGTTAAGGCCGGCAAGAAGCCAGCCTCAGCTCGTCAAGAAGTTATGGGTATGACCCGTGCTTCGCTAGCCGCACAGTCATGGCTGTCAGCAGCTTCGTTCCAAGAGACCACCCGAGTTCTAACTCAGGCAGCTCTAGACCGTCGCGAAGACAAGCTCGTGGGTCTCAAAGAGAACGTGATCATCGGCAAGCTGATTCCTGCGGGAACCGGTTTGAAGCAGTATCGCAACATCTCAGTTGAGGCAACCGAAGCTGCCAAGAACGAGAAGTACCCAAACCGCATCTGGGCAGAGCCAATCGAAACTGCAGGAGCCTTGGCTTCTGACCCGTTTAGTGCGGTAGATCTGTTCTCATCAACTTCACTCGAAGCATATTCAGGCGACGAGTAAGAAAAATCCATTTGACCCATCGGAGCGTCGTAGAGTAGGCTTGCATAAGCGTGTGCTAAGCAACACGCGATGCCCTAGCTAGCGATAAACGCTCCGGTGGGCCACCGAACTTTAGAAACGCCAAAATGGCGTATCAAAGCTTGCAAATCAGTAACATCCGAACAAGGAGAAGCAGTGCCAACAATTCAGCAGTTGGTCCGCAAGGGACGCACGGCAAAGGTCAGCAAGACCAAGACCCCTGCGCTTAAGGCCAGCCCACAGCGCCGCGGTGTTTGCACCCGTGTGTACACCACCACCCCAAAGAAGCCGAACTCGGCTCTTCGCAAGGTGGCACGTGTCAAGCTAAGCAACGGTATCGAAGTTACCGCCTACATCCCTGGTGAGGGCCACAACCTACAGGAGCACTCAATGGTGCTCGTGCGCGGTGGCCGTGTTAAAGACCTACCAGGTGTCCGTTACAAGATCGTCCGTGGTGCTCTAGACACCCAGGCAGTTAAGAACCGTAAACAGGCTCGCAGCCAATACGGTGCAAAGAAGGGTAAGTAATGCCTCGCAAAGGTCCAGTATCAAAGCGCCCGGTCGTAGCCGACCCAGTTTATGGCTCACCTGTCGTTTCACAGCTAGTAAACAAGATCTTGCTTGACGGCAAGAAGAGCTTGGCCGAGCAGATTGTTTATGGTGCCCTTGAGGGTGCTAAGAACAAGAGCGGTGCCGAAGCAGTTGTATTGCTAAAGAAGGCTCTAGACAACGTGCGCCCAACCGTTGAGGTTCGCTCACGTCGTGTTGGTGGCTCGACCTACCAGGTTCCAGTTGAGGTTAAGGCACACCGTGCCAACACTTTGGCTATGCGCTGGTTGGTTAGCTATGCAAAGGCTCGTCGCGAGAAGACCATGACCGAGCGTCTAATGAACGAGATTCTTGACGCATCGAACGGTCTAGGCGCTGCTGTTAAGCGTCGCGAAGACACCCACAAGATGGCTGAATCAAACAAGGCTTTCGCCCACTACCGCTGGTAGCAGGCAACTACATCCGCTTGTTAACTATTTGTTTAGCAAGCGGATGTATTTTTCTTTTTAGACTTCATTAACCAAATAACACTCGGAGGAATCCCGTGGCACAAGACGTGCTTACCGACCTGAATAAGGTTCGCAACATTGGCATCATGGCTCACATTGACGCCGGCAAGACCACTACTACTGAGCGCATCTTGTTCTACACCGGTATTACTCACAAAATTGGTGAGGTGCACGATGGTGCAGCCACCATGGACTGGATGGAACAAGAGCAAGAGCGTGGCATCACAATCACCTCAGCTGCAACCACCTGTTTCTGGAACAAAAACCAGATCAACATCATCGACACCCCGGGCCACGTTGACTTTACTGTTGAAGTAGAGCGTTCACTTCGTGTTCTTGACGGTGCTGTAGCCGTATTCGACGGCAAAGAGGGTGTTGAGCCTCAGTCAGAGACCGTTTGGCGCCAGGCTGACAAATACGATGTTCCTCGCATCTGTTTCGTAAACAAGATGGACAAACTGGGTGCTGACTTCTACTTCACCGTAGACACCATCATCAACCGTCTAGGCGCTAAGCCACTCGTTATTCAGCTTCCAATCGGCGCTGAGAGCACCTTCGCAGGCGTTGTTGACCTAGTTGAGATGCGTGCCCTAACCTGGCGCGGCGACGTCGAAATGGGCGCAAAGTACACCGTCGAAGAGATTCCAGCTGACCTTGTTGACAAGGCCAACGAATACCGCACCGCTCTTCTAGAGGCCGTTGCTGAGACCGACGAGCAGCTAATGGAGAAATACTTCGCAGGCGAAGAGCTAACCGTTGCTGAAATCAAGAAGGCCATTCGCCACTTGACCATCAACTCGATCATGTACCCGGTTCTTTGTGGCTCAGCCTTCAAGAACAAGGGTGTTCAGCCAATGCTAGACGCCGTTATCGACTACCTACCAAGCCCGTTGGATGTTCCTTCGGTCGAAGGTGGAGACCCTCGTGACGAAGAAGTTCGCCTGCACCGTTCAGCGAACTCAAGCGAGCCTTTCGCAGCTCTTGCGTTCAAAGTTATGACCCACCCATTCTTCGGTCGCTTGACCTACATCCGCGTTTATTCAGGTGCGGCTAACCAGGGTGACCAGGTTGTTAACTCAACCAAGGGCAAAAAAGAGCGCATCGGCAAGCTATTTCAGATGCACGCCAACAAAGAGAACCCAGTTGAGTCAGTAACCGCAGGTCACATCTATGCGGCTATCGGTCTAAAAGACACCACCACTGGTGACACCCTTTGCGACCCAGACAACCAGATCGTTCTAGAGTCAATGACTTTCCCAGAGCCAGTTATCTCGGTTGCAATTGAGCCAAAGACCAAGGGCGACCAAGAGAAGCTTGGCCTAGCAATTCAGAAGCTAGCCGAAGAAGACCCGACCTTCCGCGTTGAGCACGACCACGAGACCGGCCAGACCGTTATCTCGGGCATGGGCGAGCTTCACCTCGACATTCTTGTTGACCGCATGCGTCGCGAGTTCAAGGTTGAGGCAAACGTTGGCAAGCCACAGGTTGCCTACCGTGAGACCATTCGTCGCACCGTAGAAAAGTATGACTACACCCACAAGAAGCAGACCGGTGGTTCAGGTCAGTTCGCTAAGGTGCAGATCAAACTTGAGCCTATGGAGGTCGAGGGCGACAAGACTTATGAGTTCGTGAACGCTGTTACCGGTGGTCGTGTTCCTCGCGAATACATCCCAAGCGTTGACGCGGGCATCCAAGACGCCATGCAGGTCGGCACACTAGCCGGTTACCAGATGGTTGGCGTTAAGGCATCACTACTTGACGGCCAGTACCACGACGTTGACTCGTCTGAAATGGCGTTTAAGATTGCCGGATCAATTGCCTTCAAAGAGGCAGTTCGTCTAGCTAGCCCTGTACTACTCGAGCCGTTGATGGCCGTCGAGGTTCGCACCCCTGAAGAATACATGGGTGACGTAATCGGTGACCTTAACTCTCGTCGTGGTCAGATTCAGTCAATGGATGACGCTTCTGGCGTCAAGGTCGTTCGCGCCCTTGTTCCATTGTCAGAAATGTTCGGTTATGTCGGTGACCTACGCTCGAAGACTTCGGGCCGCGCCGTCTACTCGATGACCTTCGAAACCTATGCTGAGGTTCCAAAGGCTGTCGCTGACGCAATCGTTCAGAAGGCCAAAGGCGAGTAGTAGTTTTACTTCGACCCTTCAAACCTAGTAATATCGAAATCCTGTAAATCCCAAATTTCTTCGGGCAAGAACTGTCCGATGATTTACTACGAGTCCTGAGGAGGACCCATCATGGCTAAGGCGAAATTCGAGCGCACCAAGCCGCACGTCAACATCGGTACTATCGGTCACGTTGACCACGGTAAGACCACTTTGACTGCTGCTATCACCAAGGTGCTTCACGACAAGTATCCAAACCTAAACGCGAGCTACGCGTTTGACCAGATCGACAACTCGCCTGAAGAAAAGCAGCGCGGTATTACGATCAACATCTCACACGTTGAGTACCAGACCGAGAAGCGCCACTACGCACACGTAGACGCTCCAGGCCACGCTGACTACATCAAGAACATGATCACCGGTGCTGCCCAGATGGACGGCGCTATCCTTGTTGTTGCTGCAACCGACGGCCCAATGCCTCAGACCCGCGAGCACGTTCTTCTAGCTCGCCAGGTTGGCGTTCCTTACATCGTTGTTGCTCTAAACAAGTCAGACATGGTTGACGACGAAGAAATCCTAGAGCTTGTTGAGGTTGAGGTTCGCGACCTACTTTCAAGCCAGGAGTTCCCTGGTGACGACGCTCCTGTTGTTCGCGTTTCAGCTCTTAAGGCTCTAGAAGGCGACGCCAAGTGGGGCGAGTCAGTTCTAGCTCTTATGGACGCAGTTGACGAGAACGTGCCAGAGCCAGTTCGCGACACCGAGCGCCCATTCCTTATGCCTGTAGAAGACGTGTTCACCATCACTGGTCGTGGCACCGTTGTTACCGGCAAGATCGAGCGTGGCCAGATCAAGGTTAACGAAGAAGTTGAAATCGTGGGTATCCGCGACAAGGCTAAGACCACCGTTACCGGTATCGAAATGTTCCGCAAGCTTCTCGACTATGCAGAAGCCGGCGAAAACGTTGGTCTATTGCTTCGTGGCACCAAGCGTGAAGACGTTGAGCGTGGCCAGGTTCTAGTAAAGCCAGGTTCAGTAACCCCTCACACCAACTTCGACGCTAACGTCTACATCCTTTCAAAGGATGAAGGTGGCCGTCACAACCCGTTCTACGCTAACTACCGTCCACAGTTCTACTTCCGTACCACTGACGTGACTGGTGTTATCACCCTTCCTGCAGGCACCGAAATGGTTATGCCTGGCGACACCACTGAGATGACCGTTGAGCTCATCCAGCCAATCGCGATGGAAGAAGGTCTACGCTTCGCTATTCGTGAAGGTGGCCGCACCGTTGGCGCAGGTACCGTTGTAAAGATCAACAAGTAGTCTCTACTTAGGTCTCGAGAAACCCTCGACCCGGCTTCGGCTGGTGTCGGGGGTTTTTCTTTTAAGCGGATGCGCTTCGCGCTAGATGGGTTGACCGAACCGATAGCTGTTGCCGTCAGAATCGCGCAGCCAAAACTCGCGCGTGTGCCAGGTTTGGTCTGCTGCCTCAACACCTGCTAGTGCTGCGAGCACATCGACGTTGTCAACTTTGAAATAGACCACGACCGGCCCGGTGCCATCGCCGCGCGACTCGCTGGCGTGCAGCGCGATGCCGTCAGGGTGCACAAATTCACCGTATGCCAGGTTTTCGCCTGGGTTATGGCTCCAAGCCAGCGCGAAACCCAAGCGAGTTAGCGCGTCAGCAACAACGCTAAGCTTTGAGACTGGAACAACAGGAATCGCATCTAGAATCATGTGCATAGTTTATGCAGGCACCCATGAATAAGTTTGCATTGCTTGGGATTCACGATTAGGCCCAAATTGATTAAATCAAAGCCTTTCAGGTGGCATTAACTTGCAATGACACGCCATGGTGTGGCAAGATAGACAAGTTCGCAAATTTGCGTGGTATAAATCGCGCACACCGCAGGCATATTGCACGACCAGCTTTTCTTCTAAAAGTTGATGTGTGCCGGCCGCGGCAAGAACAGAAAATTATCCGATCAAACTTTGTTTGGTGTTTGTCTGAGCTTTCTCAGACGACACGCCCGACAGCGTGGGTCGGAGGAGCAGTACCCCACCGGGTTCATGTCGAAAGGCATTCCGATGGGTTTTGACAGAAGAACAGTGGTGCAACACAAGTAGTGCTACTAAAGCGTCCCGTGCCGAAAGGTGCGGGTGTGAATGAGAGCGAGTCAATATGGCGGCTAACAAAATCCGCATTCGACTAAAGTCGTATGACCACGAGGTCATCGATTCGTCGGCGCGCAAGATTGTCGACACGGTTACCCGTGCCGGCGCCACCGTTGTAGGTCCAGTTCCACTGCCTACCGAGAAGAACGTAGTCTGTGTGATTCGTTCACCTCACAAATACAAAGACAGCCGCGAGCACTTCGAGATGCGCACCCACAAGCGCGTAATCGACATCATCGACCCAACTCCTAAAGCAGTTGACTCGTTGATGCGTCTTGACTTGCCTGCTGACGTCAACATCGAGATCAAGCTTTAAGGAATCCCATGACTACCGAAAACAAGACTGTTAAGGGTCTGCTCGGCAAGAAGCTGGGCATGACTCAGGTTTGGGACGAAAACAACAAGTTGGTTCCAGTTACCGTTATCGAAGCTGGCTCAAACGTTGTCACCCAGATCAAGAACGTTGAGACCGACGGTTACAACGCCATTCAGGTTGCCTACGGCGCAATCGACCCTCGCAAGGTGAACCAGCCTGTTTCAGGTCACTTCGCCAAGGCCGGCGTTAACCCACGTCGCCACATCGCAGAAATTCGCACCGCTGACGCAGCTTCATACGAAGTTGGTCAAGAGCTTGGTGTTGAGGTTCTAGAGGTCGGCATCAAGGTTGACGTTGTTGGCACCAGCAAGGGTAAAGGCTTTGCCGGTCACATGAAGCGTCACGGCTTCTCGGGTGTAGGCGCATCACACGGTGCACACCGCAACCACCGCAAGCCAGGTTCGATCGGTGCATCATCGACTCCATCACGCGTGTTCAAGGGCACCCGCATGGCTGGTCGCATGGGTACTGACCGCGTAACCACCCTAAACCTAACCCTTCACGCAGTTGACGCCGAGCGCGGTCTATTGCTAGTCAAGGGTGCCGTGCCTGGTCCTAAGGGCCAGCTCGTATTCGTTCGCAATGCAGTGAAGGGAGCGTAACCCCATGTCAGAAAACAGCAAGGTTGACGTTCTAGACGTTAAGGGCAAGAAGGCCGGTTCAATCGATCTTCCTGCCGAACTTTTCGATGTTCAGGCAAACGTTCCCCTAATTCACCAGGTTGTTGTTGCTCAGCTGGCAGCTGCTCGTCAGGGCACCCAGTCGACCAAGCGCCACGGTGAAGTATCGGGTACCGGCAAGAAGCCTTTCAAGCAAAAGGGAACAGGTCGCGCCCGTCAGGGTTCGCTACGTGCACCTCAGATGCGCGGCGGTTGGGTTGCACATGGTCCAAAGCCACGCGACTACGACCAGCGCACTCCTAAGAAGATGATTGCAGCTGCCATCAAGGGCGCTCTTTCAGACCGTGCCCGCAATGGCCGTCTTCACGTTGTTGCTCAGTTTGCTCAAGGCGAAGCTCCTTCAACCAAGGCAGCAGCAGCTTTCTTGGCTACCGTTACCCAGCGCAAAAACGTTCTAGTTGTTCTAGACCGTTCAGACGAGCTGAGCTACAAGAGCCTTCGCAACTTGCAGACCGTTCACGTTTTGCCAGTTGACCAGATCAACGCCTATGACGTAATCGTTAGCGACGACGTCGTATTCACCCAGGCCGCACTTGAGGCCTACATCGCAGGTCCGGCTAAGGGCGCATCGGTTAAGGCCGCTGCAAGCTCAGCTGAGATCAAGGAGGCCTAATCATGACCGCTCTAAACAAGAACCTTCGTGACGTCATCATCAAGCCTGTTGTCTCTGAAAAGAGCTACAACTTGATCGACCAGGGTAAATACACCTTCGAAGTTGACCCACGTTCAAACAAAACCGAAATCAAGCAGGCCATTGAAAACATTTTCAAGGTTGAGGTTGCTTCGGTTAACACTTTGAACCGCGTAGGCAAAGTGCGCCGCACCAAGTTTGGTATCGGCAAGCGCAAAGACACCAAGCGCGCCATCGTCACCTTGAAGTCGGGCACCATCGACATCTTCACCAACGTCGGTTAACCCCAAGGCCAAAGAGGAATTTAGAAAATGGGAATTCGCAAATACAAGCCAACTACCCCTGGTTTGCGTGGTTCATCGGTATCAGATTTTGCCGAGATCACTCGCTCAACACCAGAAAAGTCGTTGTTGCGTCCGCTACACAAGACCGGTGGTCGTAACGCCTCAGGTCGCATCACCACTCGTCACATCGGTGGTGGCCACAAGCGCCAGTACCGCGTAATCGACTTTCGTCGTCACGACAAAGATGGCGTGCCAGCAACTGTTGCGCACATCGAGTATGACCCGAACCGCACCGCTCGCATTGCTTTGCTGCACTATGCAGATGGCGAAAAGCGCTACATCATTGCGCCAAACAAGCTAAAGCAGGGCGACCGCATCGAGCAGGGTCCAACCGCCGACATCAAGCCAGGCAACAACCTGCCACTAAAGAACATCCCAGTGGGTACCGTGATTCACGCCATTGAGTTGAAGCCAGGTGGCGGTGCCAAGCTAGGTCGTTCAGCCGGTGCAAGCATTCGTCTTGTTGCTAAAGATGGACCATATGCGCAGCTTCGTCTGCCATCAGGTGAAATTCGCAACGTTGACGCACGCTGCCGCGCTTCGATCGGTGAAGTTGGCAACGCAGAACAGTCAAACATCAACTGGGGTAAAGCCGGCCGCATGCGTTGGAAGGGCGTTCGCCCAACCGTTCGTGGTGTAGCTATGAACCCAGTTGACCACCCTCACGGTGGTGGTGAAGGTAAGACCTCTGGAGGTCGTCACCCAGTAACCCCATGGGGTCAGGCAGAGGGCCGCACCCGCAAGCCAAACCTTCCGAGCGACAAGCTGATCGTTCGTCGTCGTACCGTTGGCAAGAAGCGCTAGTAGGAGTCTGAACATATGCCACGCAGTCTAAAGAAGGGCCCTTTCGTAGATGACCACCTTTTTCAAAAGGTAGTCAAGCAGAACGAGGCCAACACCAAGAACGTAATCAAGACCTGGTCACGCCGCTCGATGATCATTCCAGCAATGCTGGGCCACACCATCGCAGTGCACGACGGTCGCAAGCACGTTCCAGTTTTCGTTAGCGAGACCATGGTTGGTCACAAGCTCGGCGAATTCGCACCTACCCGCACCTTCCGTGGCCACGTGAAGGACGACAAGAAGGGTCGCCGCAAGTAAGCGGCGCCTGAGAAAGACGAGAGGAAAGACAATGGAAGCAGTCGCACGTGTGCGCCACATCCGCGTCACCCCAATGAAAGCTCGCCGCGTCGTTAACCTGATCCGCGGCAAGCAGGCAACTGAAGCTCTAGCTATCTTGAAGTTTGCTCCACAGGCAGCAAGCGTTCCAATCTACAAGTTGGTTCACGCTGCTATGGCAAACGCAAAGGTTAAGGCTGACGCAGCCAACACTTTCTTTGATGAAGACGACCTAATCGTTTCGGCAGCATTTGTTGACGAAGGCACCACGCTTAAGCGCTTCATGCCACGTGCCCAGGGACGCGCATTCCGCATCCTAAAGCGCACCAGCCACATCACCATTGTGGTTGCCACCCCAGATGAACTTGCTGACAAGGCAAGCGCGCAGAAGACGAGGAACAACTAATGGGTCAAAAAGTAAACCCATACGGCTTTCGCCTTGGCATCACCACCGACCACGTGTCGCGTTGGTTCGCAGACTCAACTAAAAAGGGTCAGCGCTACCAAGACTACGTAACCGAAGACATCAAGATTCGTGCGCTGCTAACCAGTCGTCTAGACCGCGCTGGCGTTTCACGCGTTGAGATCGAGCGCACCCGTGACCGTGTTCGTGTTGACATTCACACTGCACGCCCGGGCTTGGTTATCGGTCGTCGCGGCGAAGAGGCAGAAAAGATTCGCGCTTCGCTCGAGGCTCTAACCAAGAAGCAGATTCAGCTAAACATTCTTGAGGTCAAGAACCCTGAGATGGATGCCCAGCTTGTAGCCCAGGGCGTTGCTGAGCAGCTTGCCAGCCGTGTTGCATTCCGTCGCGCAATGCGCAAGGGCATGCAGGGCGCAATGCGTCAGGGTGCCAAGGGTATTCGTATTCAGTGTGCCGGCCGTCTTGGCGGCGCTGAAATGTCACGCTCAGAGTTCTACCGCGAAGGCCGTGTTCCACTACACACCCTTCGTGCAAACATCGACTACGGCTTCTATGAGGCCAAGACCACTTTCGGTCGCATCGGTGTGAAGGTATGGATCTACAAGGGTGACATCACCAACAAGGAGCTTGCTCGTGAGCAGGCCAACGCAAAGCCAGTTCGCAACAACGACCGCGATGGCCGCGGATCAGACCGTCCACGCCGTGGCGCTGCTCCTCGCGCTGAAGCACCAGCTGTTGCTGCAGTAGCAACGGAGGCATAATCATGTTGATTCCACGTCGTGTAAAGCACCGCAAGCAGCACCACCCAAAGCGTTCAGGCGCATCAAAGGGTGGCACCACTGTGAACTTCGGTGAATACGGTATTCAGGCACTAACCCCTGCATACATCACCAACCGTCAGATTGAGTCGGCTCGTATCGCCATGACTCGTCACATCAAGCGTGGTGGAAAAGTCTGGATCAACATCTTTCCAGACCGTCCACTAACCAAGAAGCCTGCCGAAACCCGCATGGGTTCAGGTAAGGGTTCACCAGAGTGGTGGGTAGCCAGCGTTAAGCCTGGTCGCGTGCTTTTCGAAGTAAGCGGCGTTTCAGAGCAGCTAGCTCGCGAGGCAATGACTCGTGCAATCCACAAGCTCCCACTAAAGGCTCGCATCATCAAGCGTGAAGAAGGTGACGCATAATGGCGATCGGTTCAAAGAACCTAACCCCAGAAGGTCTAGACAAGATTGAAGATTCAGTTCTTATTGAAGAGCTGAAGAAAGCTAAAGAAGAGCTCTTCAACTTGCGTTTTCAGTCGGCTACCGGCCAGCTCGAGAACCACGGTCGTTTGCGTGCTGTCAAGCGCGACATCGCCCGCATCTACACCATCATTCGTGAGCGTGAACTAGGCATTCGTGCAGTTCCAGCTGTGGCAGCCGCTGCTCCAGCAACCAAGGCAAAGAAGGCTGCAGCTGCTGAAGCTGCAGTAACCGAGGAGGCATAACCATGGCTGAAGCAAACAAGGCAGCTGCCGGCGAGACTGCAGCAACCGCTGAAGAAACTCGTGGTTACCGCAAGACCCGTCGTGGCTATGTAGTCAGCGACAAGATGAACAAGACCATCGTTGTTGAGGTTGAAGACCGCGTAAAGCACCCGCTTTACGGCAAGGTTATTCGCCGCAGCAACAAGATCAAGGCTCACGACGAGCTTAACTCGGCAGGCATTGGCGACCTCGTTATCATCAGCGAGACCCGCCCACTGTCAGCTACCAAGAACTGGCGTCTAGTCGAAATCGTCGAAAAGGCCAAGTAAACCCCTGGGGTCTCGCAAAATCGAGCGCCCCACTATCAAGGAGTAACAAATGCTTCAGCAGGAGTCACGACTCAAAGTTGCCGATAACACCGGCGCTAAGGAGCTACTCGTCATCCGTGTGCTTGGCGGCTCAAAGCGTCGTTATGCAGGCCTAGGTGACATCATCGTTTGCACCGTTAAAGACGCGATCCCTGGCGGCAACGTCAAGAAGAGCGACGTCGTTAAGGCAGTAATCGTTCGCACCAAGAAAGAGACCCGTCGTCCAGACGGCTCATACATCAAGTTCGACGAGAACGCAGCAGTAATCATCAAGAATGACGGCGAGCCTCGCGGCACCCGCATCTTCGGCCCGGTTGGCCGTGAGCTTCGCGACAAGAAGTTCATGAAGATTATCTCGCTAGCTCCGGAGGTTATCTAATCATGGCGACCATCAAGAAGGGTGACCTAGTTCAGGTCATCACCGGCAAGAAGCAGAGCCGCGGCGGCGACCGTGGCAAGCAGGGTCACGTTTTGAGCATCGACAAGGAGCGCAACCGCGTTATCGTCGAAGGCATCAACCTTGTGACCAAGCACGTAAAGGTTTCAGAAACCGACCGCGGCACCAAGACTGGTGGCATCGAGACCGTTGAGGCCCCGATTCACGTTTCGAACGTCGCTCTAATCGACCCATCGAGCAAAAAGCCGACCCGCATCGGTGTTCGCTTTGAGACCGTTGTAAAAGACGGCGTCAAGAAGACCGTTCGCGTTCGCGTTGCCAAGAAGTCAGGTAAGGACATCTAATGACTGACGCAACTGTAAAAGCAACCAAGGCAGCCCCTAAGAAGGCCGCAGCCAAGGCCGCCGTTGAAGGCAAGGCTTTGCCTCGTCTAAAGCAGCAGTACCGCGACGAAATCATCGCAAAGCTCACCGCTGAGTTTGGTTTCGCTAACCCACACCAGGTGCCTAACCTCACCAAGATTGTTGTAAACATGGGTGTTGGCGACGCAGCTAAAGACGGCAAGCTTATCGACGGTGCTATTCGCGACCTAACCGCCATCACCGGCCAGAAGCCACAGGTTAACTTGGCTCGCAAGTCAATCGCACAGTTCAAGCTTCGTGAAGGCCAAGCAATTGGTGCACACGTTACCTTGCGTGGCGACCGCATGTGGGAGTTCCTAGACCGCCTATTGGCTCTAGCCCTACCTCGCATTCGTGACTTTCGCGGTCTAAAGCCAAACCAGTTCGATGGCAACGGCAACTACACCTTCGGTCTCTCAGAGCAGTCAGTGTTCCACGAGATCGACCAAGACAAGATTGACCGTGCTCGCGGTATGGACATCACTTTTGTGACTACTGCCAAGAACAACGACGAGGGCCGTGCGCTTCTAACCGCACTAGGCTTCCCTTTCCAGACCAACTAATCATCGGATAGGTCCAGCTGCTCGTAAAGCTTCTGGAAACCACCGAGAGAGGCGCAACAAAATGACAATGACAGATCCGGTCGCTGACTTTCTGACCCGTCTGCGCAATGCCAACAGCGCGTATCACGAGTCGGCTAGCCTGCCTTACAGCAAGCTAAAGGCTAAGATCGCTGAAATCCTCAAGTCAGAGGGTTACATCGCTGGTTTTGCAGTAGCAGACGCAGAAGTAGGCAAGACGCTTACTATCGACCTTAAGTACGGCCCAAACCGCGAGCGTTCAATCGCTGGCATCAAGCGCGTTTCAAAGCCAGGCCTTCGTGTTTACGCGAAGTCAACCGAGCTTCCACGTGTTCTTGGCGGATTGGGTATCGCTATCCTTTCAACCTCATCAGGTCTTCTAACTGACCGTCAAGCAGCCAAGAAGGGAGTAGGCGGAGAAGTTATCGCCTACGTTTGGTAATCAGACATGTCACGTATTGGTAGATTGCCGATTCCGGTTCCAGCCGGCGTCGAAGTAAAGATTGATGCAAACGTTGTGACAGTTAAGGGCCCGAAAGGCACTTTGACTCACACCGTTCCAGCTCCGATCCAGGCTGTTGTCGAAGAAGGCAACGTAGTGGTTACCCGCCCAGACGATGAGCGCAACTCGCGTTCGCTTCACGGCCTAACCCGCACCCTGATCGCGAACCAGATTCACGGAGTAACTCAGGGCTACACCAAGGGCCTAGAGATTGTTGGTACCGGTTACCGTGTTACCGCCAAGGGCTCTGACATTGAATTTGCACTTGGATATTCACACCCGATTTTGGTAAAGGCGCCTGAGGGCATCACCTTCACCGTAGAGGGCAACACCAAGCTTTCTGTATCAGGCATTGACAAGCAGGCTGTCGGTGAGGTTGCTGCCAACCTTCGCAAGCTTCGCAAGCCAGAGCCTTACAAGGGCAAGGGTGTTCGTTACGCCGGCGAAGTTGTACGTCGCAAGGCCGGAAAGAGCGGTAAGTAATCATGGGTCTAACTAGCAAAACTCGCGGCAAGAGCAAAAGCGCTGCCCGCACCCGTCGCCACCTACGTCTTCGCAAGAAGATTGTTGGTAGCGCACTACGTCCACGCCTAGTGGTTACCCGCTCAGCACGTCACGTATTCGTTCAGATCGTTGATGACACCAAGGGTCACACCTTGGCATCAGCATCGACCATGGAGGCCGAGCTACGTTCATTCGCTGGCGACAAGACCGCTAAGTCAACTGAGGTTGGCAAGCTTGTTGCAAAGCGCGCTGTTGCTGCTGGTGTCACTGAGGTTGTTTTCGACCGCGGTGGCAACAAGTATGCAGGTCGCGTTGCTGCGATCGCCGAGGGCGCACGTGAAGGTGGGCTGACACTATGAGTCAAGAAGTCAAGGAGACAACCGTGGCAACTGAAGAAGCTGCAACCACTGTTACCACCGAGTCAAGCGAGCCTAACGAGCGCGAAGCTCGCCGTGGCAGCCGTGACCGCGCGCCTCGTGGCGAGCGTCGCGACCGCGAAGAGACCAAGAGCCCGTTCCTTGAGCGCGTTGTTACTATCAACCGCGTTTCAAAGGTTGTTCAGGGTGGTCGTCGCTTCAGCTTTACCGCTCTAGTAGTTGTCGGTGACGGCAACGGTCTAGTGGGCGTTGGCTATGGCAAGGCAAAAGAAGTTCCAGCCGCTATCGCCAAGGGCGTTGAAGAGGCCAAAAAGAACTTCTTCCGCGTTCCTCGCGTTTCAAGCACCATTCCTCACCCAGTTCAGGGCGAGGCTGCAGCCGGCGTTGTTTTGCTTCGTCCAGCAGCCCAGGGAACCGGTGTTATTGCCGGTGGTCCAGTTCGCGCCGTTCTAGAGTGTGCCGGAATCCACGATGTTTTGAGCAAGTCGCTCGGTTCATCGAACACCATCAACATTGTTCACGCCACCGTGGCAGCACTGCGTCAGCTCGAAGAGCCAGCAGCGGTTGCAGCACGTCGTGGCCTTCCGCTTGACGAAGTAGCCCCTGCCGGCTTGCTACGTCAGCAAGAAGCAAAGGTAGGTGCCTAATGGCTACTCGTCTAAAGGTGACCCAGATTAAGAGTGAAATTGGTGGCAAGCCAAATCACCGCGAGACCCTTCGCACCCTCGGGCTGAAGCGCATTGGCGACATTATCGTCAAAGAAGACAGCCCATCGGTTCGCGGCATGGTTCGTGCGGTTGCACACCTTGTTACCGTTGAGGAGATCAACTAATGGCTGAAGAAAAGAAGCCAGCTGCCGAGAAGCCAGCTGCTGAAAAGAAGCCTGCCGCTGCAAAGGCTGCCGCACCAAAGGCTGCTGCTAAGGCTCCGGCCAAGGCTGCCGCACCAAAGGCTGAGGCAACCGAAGCTGCTGCAAAGCCAGCTGCTAAGGCTCCGGCCAAGGCTGCTAAAGCTGCTGAAGCTAGCGAAAAGGTGAACATCCTTAAGGTTCACCACCTTCGCCCAGCTGAAGGTTCAAAGAAAGACCGCACTCGTGTTGGTCGTGGTGAAGGTTCGAAGGGTAAAACCTCGGGCCGTGGTACCAAGGGTACAAAGGCTCGTTACCAGGTTCGTCCAGGCTTCGAAGGTGGTGGTGTTCGTCTAGTTATGCGCACCCCTAAGCTTCGCGGCTTCAAGAACCCGTTCCGCGTTGAATACCAGGTAGTCAACATCGACCGTCTTGCAGAGCTTTACCCAGCCGGTGGCGACGTAACTGTTGCTGACTTGGTTGCTAAGGGTGCCGTTCGCGACAACGAGCTCGTAAAAGTGCTCGGCAACGGCGACATCTCGGTTAAGCTAAACGTTAGTGTCGACAAGGTTTCAGCATCAGCTGCTGAAAAGATTGTCGCTGCTGGTGGCTCAGTTAACAACTAGTCATCGACTAGTTCTACCCAGCCTGGAGGCCTAATTGCTAAGCGCCATCGTTCGTGTATTTCGCACCCGCGACCTACGCAACAAACTAGCTTTCACACTCGCAATCGTTGCGTTGTACCGTTTGGGATCATTCATCCCTGCACCACTGGTCAACTACGGCAACGTGCAGTCGTGTCTAACGCAGACCCAGAGCACGAGCGGTCTTTATGAACTCGTGAACCTGTTCAGCGGTGGCGCTTTGCTCCAGCTCTCTATTTTCGCGCTGGGAATCATGCCGTACATTACGTCATCGATTATCATTCAGTTGCTTCGCGTGGTCATTCCGCGCTTCGAAGCGCTGCACAAAGAGGGTCAGTCAGGTCAGTCGACCTTGACTCAATACACTCGCTACCTAACCATCGCTCTTGCGGTGTTGCAGTCGACCACTTTGATCGCTGTTGCTCGCTCTGGCACCCTGTTTGGTGCGAAGTGTAACCTCGCAATTTTGACCGACACCTCGCCGGTTTCTTTGGCTCTCATGGTTCTAACCATGACTGCCGGCACCGGTTTGATCATGTGGCTCGGCGAGCTAATCACCGAACACGGCATCGGCAATGGAATGTCGCTTTTGATTTTTACGTCAATCGCATCACGATTCCCGCAGTCACTTGCATCGATCGCAAACACCAAGAGCATCGAGACCCTTCTTATTGTTCTCGGCGTCGGCGTTGTAATCGTGGCTCTTGTAATCATGGTTGAGCAGTCGCAGCGCCGAATTCCGGTGCAGTATGCCAAGCGCATGATTGGCCGTCGTGAATACGGTGGTCAGAGCACTTACATTCCGATCAAGGTCAACATGGCCGGTGTGGTTCCAGTTATTTTCGCCTCAAGCTTGCTATACCTTCCTGGCCTAGTTGCTCAGTTCAACCAGCCAGACAAGAACGGCAACGTCGCCCCTTGGGTTTCGTTTGTGTCTGACTACCTCACCCGTGGTGACCACCCGCTCTACATGCTTCTTTATTTCATGATGATTGTTGGTTTCACATTCTTCTATGTGGCAATCACTTTCAACCCTGAAGAGGTTAGCGACAACATCAAGCAGTCAGGCGGCTTCATTCCTGGCATTCGCGCTGGTCGCCCGACTACCGAATACCTTGAATATGTTTTGAGCCGCATTACTTTCCCAGGCGCACTTTACCTAGGTCTAATTGCTTTGATTCCGCTAGTTTCGTTCTCGCTTATTGGCGCCAACCAGAACTTCCCGTTCGGTGGCACCTCGATCCTCATCATCGTTGGTGTTGGTCTTGAGACTGTGAAGCAGATTAGCGCTCAGATGGAGCAGCGAAACTACGAAGGTCTGCTGCGATGAGCCGCTTTCTCTTGATTGGCGCTCCAGGTGCCGGCAAGGGAACCCAAGCTGAGCGTCTAGCATCAACTTTCGGCATTCCCGCTATTTCGACCGGTGACATTTTTCGCTACAACGTTAAGAACGAAACTGAGCTTGGCAAACAGGCTAAAGCGTTCATGGACCGTGGCGAGTATGTTCCAGACAGCCTAACTAACGACTTAGTTCGCGACCGTTTGTCGCAATCAGATGCAGCGGATGGCTTTCTTCTTGACGGCTACCCACGCACCGGCGACCAGGTTGTCGAGCTAGACAGCATTCTCAGCGCTGCGGGTTCACAGCTCGACGTTGTGATTCAGCTCACCGCTGACACCGACGAGGTTGTGCGTCGTTTGCTAAACCGTGCCATCGAGCAAGGCCGAGCTGACGACACTGAACCTGTGATTCGCCGCCGTCTTGAAGTTTATGAAGAGCAAACCGCACCGTTGATCAGCATCTATGCTGCCCGCGGCAACGTAATCATGATTGATGGCCTCGGTGAGGTTGCTGAGGTAACTGAGCGCATTCTTGAGGCTCTAGCGGCCCGCGGCTTTGAGCCAAACCTCTAAATGTCTCGCAGCAAGTTTCAGCTAAAAACCAACGAGAACATCATTGCGATGCGTCGCGCCGGTTTGGCTACCGCGGCTGCGCTCGAAGCGGTTCGTGCAGCCGTTCGCCCAGGCATTTCAACCCTTGAACTCGACGCTCTGGCCAATAAGGCAATCGTTGATCTAGGTGGTCGATCAAACTTTCAACTTGTTCCGGGTTATTTTCACACCATTTGCGCTTCAATCAACGATGAGGTTGTGCACGGCATTCCTTCGGCAGAGCGCATTTTGCAACCTGGTGACATTCTTTCGATTGATGCCGGTGCAGAGGTTGATGGCTGGAATGGTGACGCGGCAATCACCGTGATTGTGCCGGGTGGCGACGCCGAACTGAGCAAAGCGCGCCAACACCTCAGCGACGTAACCGAAAACTCACTTTGGGCTGGCATCGCGGCTCTCGCGACAGCCACGCGTCTAAACGACATTGGCACGGCGATCGAAAAGTCGATCGAGGCCGCAGGCAAGTTCGGCATTCTCGAGCACTACGTGGGGCACGGCATCGGGCGCAGCATGCATGAAGACCCACCGGTTTTCAACTATCGCACGCGCGACGGCGGCCCTAAGGTTAAGCCTGGCTTGGTGATAGCAATCGAGCCGATGGTTACTGCTGGCAGTGAAGAAACGAAAATTCTCGCGGATGAATGGACAGTTTCGACTGTAGATGGTTCAGACGCATCGCACTGGGAGCATACTGTTGCTCGCCACGCGACAGGCATTTGGGTGCTCACTGAGCCCGACGGCGGCGAGGCGAAACTTGCGAAATTCGGCATTAAACCGGTGCCGCTGAGCAACTAGCATCCTCTCAAATTGACTGCTTCGGGCTGATGCGGGCAATTTCGAAAAAAGAAATTACCAATTAAGCGCGATTTGTCATAGGATTGAGTTTCGGCGTTTCTGCACGCAATCCCAAAATCGCAAGGTTTTTTGTTGTCGTGCGCTCGTAACGTTGAAAAATTTAGGCAGATAAGTGAGGCTATGGCCAACAAAGACGGTGTCATCGAAATCGAGGGCCAAGTTGTCGAAGCTCTACCGAACGCAATGTTCAGAGTAGAACTAACCAACGGTCACAAAGTTTTGGCACACATTTCAGGAAAAATGCGTCAGCACTACATCAAGATTCTTCCTGAAGACCGCGTAATTGTTGAACTCAGCACCTACGACCTAACTCGTGGTCGCATCATTTATCGCTACAAATAAAGATTTGATCAAACCGGTCTGCTGACAGTGCGTTATTTAGGCCCTAAGAGAAGTAGTTAAGACATGAAGGTTAACCCAAGCGTTAAGAAGATTTGCGACAAGTGCAAGGTAATTCGCCGTCACGGTCGAGTCATGGTCATCTGCGAGAACCCACGTCACAAGCAGCGCCAGGGCTAATAGCTTTGCCCGCCAGCTTCGGCTGGCAACGGTGGTTTCGACCAGCACGTTAGCCTCGGCTAACAAACGTTGGTTTCGACCAACACCGCGGTTCGCCGCAAAAACTAAAAAAGGCAACGATCATTCGAGCGGGTGGTTCGGCGAAAGCCAAAACACCAGCTAGAGGGCACCTTTGGATGAAGGCCAAAGCCGAGAAATCGGGCGTCGTTGCTGCAGACCTTCAAAAAACAAACAGGAGAGATCCCATGGCACGTGTTGCCGGAGCCGATATTCCAGACGCAAAACGCGTTGAAATCGCCCTTACTTACATCTATGGCATTGGCCGTACCCGCTCAGTCGAAATCTTGAAGCAGACTGACATCAGCAAAGACATTCGTGTCAAAGACCTAACCGACGACCAGTTGGTTGCTATTCGTGACTTCATCGAAGGCAACTTCAAGGTTGAGGGTGACCTCCGCCGCGACGTAGCAGCAGACATTCGCCGCAAGGTTGAAATCGGCAGCTACGAAGGTTTGCGTCACCGCAAGGGCCTCCCAGTGCGCGGTCAGCGCACCAAGACCAACGCCCGCACCCGCAAGGGCCCGAAGCGCACCGTAGCCGGCAAGAAGAAGGCAGCTCGCAAGTAGCCCGCGCTACTAGCGACTGTTTATCAGGATTTAGGAGAGAATCATGGCAGCACCTAAGGCAAAAGCCGGCTCAGCAGCCCGCAAGCCACGCAAAAAAGACAAAAAGAACATCACCGTTGGCCAGGCTCACATCAAGAGCACTTTCAACAACACCATCGTTTCGATCACCGACTCGACCGGCGCTGTTATCTCATGGTCTTCATCAGGTGACGTTGGTTACAAGGGCTCACGCAAGTCGACCCCTTTCGCAGCTCAGCTAGCCGCTGAATCAGCAGCTCGCAAGGCTCAAGAGCACGGCCTAAAGAAGGTTGACGTTTTCGTGAAGGGCCCAGGCTCAGGTCGCGAAACCGCAATCCGTTCACTTCAGGCTGCAGGCCTTGAGGTTGGCACAATCAGCGACGTGACCCCACAGGCTCACAACGGTTGCCGCCCACCTAAGCGCCGCCGCGTCTAAGTTTTTTAAACATCTCGGATGCCCGCCGGCACGCAATGTCGGCGGGTAACCAAACCCCCTTGCAGCAAACTGCGCAGTGGCCACTGCGCAGCCAAAAACAAATAGGTGTCATATTGCGGGTGCCTATGCGAAAGGAATAACCGTGCTAATTGCACAGCGTCCAACCCTTGAAGAAGAAGTTCTGAGCGAAAACCGCTCACGTTTCACCCTTGAGCCACTTGAGCCAGGTTTTGGTTACACCCTAGGCAACTCACTTCGCCGCACTTTGCTGTCGTCGATTCCGGGTGCCGCTGTTACCAACATCCGCATCACCGGTGTGCCTCACGAATTCAGCACCATCGAAGGTGTCAAAGAAGACGTCACCGAGATCATCTTGAACCTGAAGAACCTAGTTATCTCTTCAGAGCACGATGAGCCTGTTGTGATTCGCCTGCGCAAGACCACTGCTGGTGTTGCAACTGCAGCCGACATCGAGACCAGTGCCGGCATCGAAATTCACAACCCTGAGCTTGAGATCGCAACTGTGAACTCAAAGGGCAAGTTTGAAGTCGAGCTAACTGTTGAGCGTGGCCGCGGCTATGTTCAGGCAACCCAGAACCGTCAAGACGGTTTGGTTGGCTTGATTCCTATCGACTCAATCTATTCACCAGTTTTGAAGGTTTCGTACCGCGTTGAGGCAACTCGTGCGGGCGAGTTCACCAACTTCGACAAGCTCATTGTTGACGTTGAAACTAAGCCTTCGATTACACCACGCAACGCTGTTGCATCAGCAGGAACCACTCTTGTTGGTCTATTCGGTTTGGCTCGCGAGCTAAACGAAAGCGCTGAGGGTGTAGAGATCGGCCCAGCCCCGGTTGAGGCAGGCCTTTCACCAGAGTTGGCAATGCCTATCGAAGAGCTAGAGCTAACCGTTCGCAGCTACAACTGCCTAAAGCGCGAGGGCATCAACACCGTCAGTGAGCTTATTAACCTCACCGAAGACCAGTTGATGAACATTCGCAACTTCGGCAGCAAGTCTGTTGACGAGGTTCGCGACAAGCTCGTTTCACTTGGCCTAAAGTTCAAGGATTCAGTTCCTGGCTTTGACGGCGCCTACTTTAGCTCAGCCTTCGACGACGACCTAGCCTAAGCCTCGGTCTTTAGAAATCAAACAGGAGTAAATAATGCCTACCCCAACTAAGGGACCACGCCTCGGTGGCGGACCAGCTCACGAGCGTCTGCTACTAAACAACATGGCCACCTCATTGTTCTTGCACAAGAAGATCACCACCACCGAGACTAAGGCCAAGCGCCTTCGTCCGATCGCTGAGCGTTTGGTAACTTTCGCTAAGCGCGGTGACCTTCACTCACGCCGTCGCGTGATGCAGCAGATTCTAGACAAGGGTGTTGTGCACGAGTTGTTCGCAAACATCGCACCACTTGTTGCTGACCGTCAGGGTGGCTACACCCGCATCACCAAGCTTGGCTACCGCAAGGGCGACAACGCCCCTATGGCGCTAATCGAGCTTGTTCTTGAGCCAGTGAGCGCAAAGCCAAGCACCAACAAGAAGCGCATCGTTAACACCATCAAGGGTTCAGACGTTGCCGTTGTTGAAGAAGCAGTAGTCGAAGACACGATTGTTGAAGAAGCAGCAGTTGAGGCGCCGGTCGAGGCCGCTGCTGAAGTTGTTGCAGAAGCTGCAGTTGAGGCACCAGCCGAGGCCGCTGCCGAAGAAGCTCCAGCCGCCGAATAATCAGCTGCTGACAAAGTTTCGACTTAGTCAACGCATTTGAAAGCTATGAATCAGCTCGCCACCTCTGAGGTTGGCGAGCTGATTCGCTTTAAAGCCCAAGTCAGCTATCACGGCGGCAAATTCAACGGATGGGCGAAACAGCCCGGCCGCCGCACCGTTCACGCCGAGGTCGTCAAGGCGCTCAAGACGGTGTTTGGCGAAACAAACGACGACTTCGGAATGCGCGTCGCTGGCCGCACCGACGCCGGCGTTCACGCCCTTGCTCAGGTCTTTCACTTTGACGTGACGCCTTTGCGCATGAAACGCATCGAACGCGGGCCCGACCTGCTCAGCCGGCTTAACTCGTTGCTGCCAGCTGACATCCGCTTATTTAGCTGCGATATTGCGCCTGAGGGTTTCGATGCACGTTTCAGCGCGCTGTATCGCCAGTATCGCTATCGGGTGAGCGATCACGACAGTCAGCGCAACCCGCTCGAGGCTGATTTCACGCTTTGGCACACGCGCCCGCTAGACGCTTTAGCAATGCAGGGCGCCGCGCTTGAGCTGGTGGGGCTGCATGATTTTGCGTCTTTTTGCCGCCCGCGCGATTTTGGCACCACCATTCGTGAGCTGCGCGAGGTGCGGGTGATTCGCACCGAAAGCGGTGTGATTGAGATTTGGCTGACCGCTGACGCTTTTTGCCACAACATGGTACGCGCCATCGTGGGCGCGCTCATGGCGGTTGGCGGTGGCACTGCCACGGCGCGTGAGGTCGCCGAGATTTTGGCGGCGAAAAGTCGCGAAGATATGTTCAAAGTCGTGGCTCCGAAGGGTCTAACTTTGATGAAAATTGCATACCCGGCCGACGATCAGCTGGCCGCCCAAGCAACAATCACCAAGGTGCAAAGAAGCGCCGTCGACGACGAATAGCCGCTAAAGTCGAGTTTTTTGGCGAATTACCGCCAAAAAGGCCCTTTCTGCAAAGTTAGGGTTTGACCAGCGTGGCTTCAACGGGATAGACTTGACCCTTGGTATTGGCAGTGTTTCGCTGCCGAACAGAAAACTTGAATCCCGAGAAGCTCTAGATATCTTCGTGCGCGGGTTCATTTCAATCCGACACAGAAGTAGAAGGCAAATAAGCGTGCGTACTTATTCACCAAAGGCTCACGAACTGAGCAACCAGTGGGTCATCATTGACGCCACCGACATCGTTCTCGGTCGTCTAGCAACCCACGCTGCAACTTTGTTGCGCGGCAAGCACAAGCCAACCTTTGCACCTCACATGGATAACGGTGACTTCGTCATCATCATCAACGCTGAGAAGGTTGCATTGACCGGCGCCAAGCTAGCTCAGAAGAAGGCTTACCGCCACTCGGGTTACCCAGGCGGTCTAACTGCAACCACTTATGCTGAGTTGCTAGAGAAGAACCCTGAGAAGGCTATCGAGAAAGCTATTCGCGGCATGTTGCCAAAGAACAAGCTCGGTGCTGACCAGCTTTCAAAGCTAAAGGTTTACCGCGGTGCTGAGCACCCACACGCTGCACAGCAGCCAAAGCCTTTCATCATTGACCAGGTAGCCCAGTAGTCACTGGCCCACACAGAAGATTAGAGACCTATCATGGCTAAAGCACCAGCAGCTGCAGCAGCAGCTGAAGAAGTAGTAGCAACTGACAGCTACACCACCGAAACCCCAGCAGCTCCTGCAGCAGCTAAGGCCGCTCGCCCAGCACTAACCGTGCCTGGTGCAGGTCTTGGTCGCCGCAAAGAGGCTATCGCTCGCGTTCGCTTGGTTCCAGGCACCGGCGTTATCAAGGTCAACGGTCGTGAACTTGCTGAGTATTTTCCTAACAAGTTGCACCAGCAGCTAATCACTGACCCTTTCACCATTCTTGAGCTAAAGGGCAGCTACGACGTTATCGCTCGCATCAGCGGTGGTGGCGTTGCAGGTCAGGCTGGCGCACTTCGTCTAGGCATCGCTCGTGCACTTAACGAGATCGACCGCGACAACAACCGCCCAGCACTAAAGAAGGCTGGCTTCTTGAAGCGCGACGCACGTGTTATCGAGCGTAAGAAGGCTGGTCTTAAGAAGGCTCGCAAGGCTTCACAGTTCTCGAAGCGTTAATCTTTTCGCTCTTTTTGGCGAAAAAGCTTTAGGCTTTCAAATATGACGCGGCTGTTTGGAACAGACGGAGTGCGCGGACTCGCAAATCGTGATATCACGGTTGAGACCGCCATTTCTCTGGCCCAGGCAGCCGCTATTATTTTGGGCGAAGAAACCCGCTCACGCGGTGACAAACCCAAAGCGGTTATTGGCCGCGACCCTCGCATTTCGGGCGAGTTTTTGGCAGCTGCGGTTGCCGCCGGTTTGGCCAGCTCAGGCGTCGATGTTTTTGATGCGGGTGTGCTGCCGACACCGGCCACAGCTTTTCTAACTGCCGACCTCGACGCCGACTTTGGCGTGATGATTTCGGCCTCTCACAACTCAGCGCCCGACAACGGCATCAAGTTCTTTGCCCGCGGTGGCCACAAGTTGCCTGATGCGCTCGAAGACCGCATCGAAGCGGCCATGGCATTGCCAAAGTTGGCGCCCTTGGGCGGCGGCGTTGGTCACGTGCAGCGTTTCGCTGACGCCGAAGACCGCTACCTGGTTCACCTTTTGGGTTCGATGCCAAACAAATTAGATGGCCTCACAGTAGTGCTCGACTGCGCCCACGGCGCAGCCTCTGCCGTTTCGCCTGAAGCTTTTGCCGATGCAGGCGCCAAAGTCATTGTGATTGGCAACGACCCAGACGGCCTGAACATTAACGAAGGTTATGGTTCGACACACTTGAGCGCATTGCAGGCAGCTGTTTTGCAGCACGGCGCCGACGCGGGCATTGCGCACGACGGCGACGCTGACCGCTGCCTTGCGGTTGACCACACGGGCGCAACTGTCGATGGCGACCAGATCATGGCTGTGCTGGCTTTGTCGGCTAAAGAGCGCGGTCAGCTGGCTCGAAACACTTTGGTTGCCACTGTGATGAGCAACCTCGGTTTGAAGATTGCTATGAAAGAAGCCGGCATCAACCTGATTGAAACTAAGGTTGGCGACCGCTATGTGCTTGAGGCGATTCGCGAAGGTGGTTACACCCTTGGCGGCGAGCAGTCGGGTCACGTGATTTTCTCGCGCTATGCCACGACCGGCGACGGCATTTTGACCGGTATGCAGTTGATGGCAGAGGTCGCTCGCACCGGCAAGAGCCTTCGTGAACTTACCGGCGCGATGAAGGTCTACCCGCAGGTTCTTGTGAACGTGGGCGGCGTTGACCGCAAGCGCGTTGACAGTGACCAAGAGGTTCAGCAGGCGGTTCGCGAAGCTGAGGCCGAACTGGCCGACACCGGCCGCGTGCTGCTTCGCGCCTCAGGCACCGAGCCACTGGTGCGCGTGATGGTTGAAGCTGCCGACGAAGGCACGGCTCAATCTTGGGCTGACCGCATTGCTCGCGTGGTTGAGCGCCGCCTCGCGCTCTAAACGACACGCACGCAACACTTTTCGATTGCGCCGTGATTAGCTAAACCGAGTCTTGCTGCGCACTAGACCTTGCGCAGCAGCACGCTTTCGACTGCGTGATTGGCCCCTTTGCGCAAAACCAATGTTGCGCGGGCCTTGGTTGGCAAAATATTTTCGACCAGGTTCGGCAGGTTGATGGTTTGCCAAATCTCTTTGGCGCGATCGAGGGCCTTTTCAACCGGCATGTCTGAGTAACGGTGAAAATATGAGGCTGGGTTGGTGAACGCTGATTCACGCAGCTGATAGAAGCGGTTCAGAAACCACTCGGTGATGTTTGAAGTGTCGGCGTCGACATAGATTTTGAAGTCAAAAAAGTCGCTCAGCGCAACGTCTTGGCCTGGGCCAGCGGGTTGCAAAACGTTGAGGCCTTCAACAATTAGAACGTCGGGGCGGTGAACAACCACGCGTTCACCGGGCACAATGTCATAGCTGAGGTGCGAATAGACCGGGGCAGAAACTTCTTCGACGCCGCTTTTCACATCTGACACAAATTTGAGCAGCGCCAAACGGTCGTAGCTTTCGGGAAACCCTTTGCGAGCCATGAGCCCGCGACGCTCGAGTTCGGCGTTTGGGTGCAAAAACCCGTCGGTGGTGATCAGTTCAACCGAGGGGGTGCCTGGCCAGCGCGTCATTAGCTCACGCAGCAAACGGGCCACGGTTGATTTGCCCACTGCTACCGACCCGGCGACACCGATGATGAACGGGGTTTGGCCAGCCCACTCGCCCAAAAAGGCTGATGTGGCTCGGTGCAGCGAACCGGCTTCGGCGGCATACAGATTTAGCAGTCGACTCAGCGGCAGATAAACCTCGGCCACCTCGGCAATATCGGTGCGGTCACCGAGGCCTCGAATCTGGTCGATCTCGATTTGGGTTAGTGGCAGGTCGGTGCTTCGACCAAGTTCAGCCCAGTCGGCTCGTTTGATTTCGACAAAGGGGCTCAGGTCGGCGCTCATAAAACCCAATTCTGCCGTAAATTATTAGTTATGTGCGGAATCGTTGGCTATGTGGGCCCAAAGTCAACCCTAGATGTCTTGCTCGGCGGCTTGCGCAGACTTGAATATCGTGGTTATGACAGTGCTGGTGTCAGCATTATTGACCCTGCCGAAGGTTTGTTGACCCGCAAAAAAGCTGGCAAGCTTGACGCTTTGATTGGTGAGGTCACCGAGCATCCGCTGCCGATTGCGCATATTGGCATCGGTCACACTCGTTGGGCTACCCACGGCGCGCCGACTGACGGCAACGCCCACCCGCACCTTGGCGGCCCGCATCAAAAGCTTGCGTTGATTCACAATGGCATTATCGAAAACTTTGCTGAGCTTAAAGCTGAGCTAACCGCTGCTGGCACCAAGTTCAGCAGTGAGACCGACACTGAGGTTGCGGCGCACCTGATTGCCCGCGAGTTTGAGGCTTCGGGTGATTTGCCTAAAGCTTTTGCCACGGTGGTTAATCGTCTGCACGGTGCTTTCACTATATTGGTGATTCACGAGGATGCCCCCGACGTGGTGCTTGCTGCCCGCCGAAACGCACCGCTTGTGATTGGGCTGGGTGATGGTGAAAACTTTTTGGGCAGCGATGTGGCTGCTTTTGTTGAACACACTAAGCGTGCGATGAGCGTTGGCCAAGATCAGATTGTGACGCTGCGTCGCGATTCGGTTGAGGTGCACTCTTTTGCTGGCGAAAAAGTTGAGCTTGAAGAATTTGTTGTTGACTGGGATGCCTCGGCTGCTAGCAAGGGTGGCTGGTCGAGCTTTATGGCTAAAGAGATTGCCGACCAACCTCAAGCGGTTGCCGACACTTTGATGGGTCGACTTGCGAGCGATGGCAGTGTCACGTTGAACGAAATCGATGGTTTGAGCAGGGCCGAAATTCAAGCCCTTGACCGCATCATGATTGTGGCTTGTGGCACCGCCAGCTATGCGGGTGACATTGCTAAATATGCGATTGAAAAGTGGGCTCGAGTGCCGGTTCAGGTTGAACTTTCGCACGAGTTTAGATATCGCGACCCGATTATCACCAAGAACACTTTGGTGGTGGCTATTAGCCAGTCGGGTGAGACCATGGACACCCTGATGGCCACCCGCTATGCGGCTGAACGCGGCGCTAAGGTGCTGGCTATTTGCAACACTCAGGGAGCAACTTTGGCGCGCGAGAGCGATGCCGTGGTTTACACCCACGCTGGCCCCGAGGTTGCGGTGGCTTCGACCAAGGCGCTTGTGGCTCAGATCACTGCAGGCTTTTTGCTTGCGCTGTTCATGGCTCAGCAGCGCGAGACTCTTTCGGTGCAGGTTGCCGGCGAACTTGGCCGCGAACTGCTAACAATGCCAGCTAAGGTCAGCGCGGTTCTTGAGCGCCTCGACGAGGTGGCCAAACTGGGTCGCGACATGGCTGATGCCAAGTCGGTGTTGTTCTTGGGTCGCAACGTGGGGTTTCCGGTCGCTATGGAGGGCGCGCTTAAGCTCAAAGAGCTCGCATACATTCACGCTGAAGGTTTCGCTGCCGGTGAGCTAAAGCACGGCCCGATTGCGCTGATCGAAACCGGCCAGCCGGTGATTGTGATTGTGCCGAGCCCACGCGATAGCGAAACTTTGCACCCTAAGGTGATTTCGAACATCCAAGAAATTAGGGCTCGTGGCGCTGTTGTGATTGCAATTGCAGAGGATGGCGACGCCATTGTTGGCGACTTTGCCGAGCACGTGATTTTTGTGCCGCAGTGCGAGCCGATGTTTGCGCCGATTCTCACCGTGATTCCGCTGCAGCGTTTTGCGCTTGAGCTTTCAACAGCCAAGGGTCTCGACGTTGACCAGCCGCGCAACTTGGCCAAATCGGTTACGGTCGAATAGCAATGGGCACCCGCATTCTTGGCGTTGGCGTTGACCTGGTTGATATCAGCCGGTTCGAGCGCGCGCTGAGTCGGGCACCACGTTTGGCTGAGCGCCTGTTCACCGAGAACGAAGCCCAGGCGTCAACGCGCACTTTGGCCGGTCGTTTTGCAGCTAAAGAGGCGTTGGTTAAAGCTCTTGGCGGGCCTCAGGGTTTGCGCTGGACCGAACTTCAAGTTTCAAAAAACCAGTCGGGCCGCCCGGTCTTTTTAGCCAGCGGTCAGTCAGCCATCACGCTTGCCCAAGCGGGTGTGGTGCGCCTGCAACTTTCGATCAGTCACGATGGCGGCATGGCCTGCGCGTTCGTGGTTGCTGAGGCGCGCGATGAATAACTCAGACCAAACGCCCGTGCCAGGCACCGCGCAAACGCCCGTGCCTACTTCGGCACCAACCCAGGCACCGCGCCCGATGCGCGTTTTAGAAATCAACTTAGATGCCGTTGCGGCTAACCTCGCGACCATGCGCGCCCGCACCAGCGGCGCCAAGGTGATGGGTGTTGTTAAGGCTGATGCCTATGGTCACGGCATGATTGAGGTTGCTCGCCGCCTCGAAGCTGAGTCGGTTGACTTTTTGGGCGTTGCCGATATTGCCGAAGCTCTAGCACTGCGTGCAGCCGGCATCACCACCCCGATTTTGGCTTGGCTTCACAACCCTTTTGAGACTTTTGAATCGGCGATTGAAGCAGACATCGACCTTGGTGTTGCCACAACCGCCCAGCTCGAGGCGATTGCTGCAGCTGCCGCCGAGCTTGGCAAAACTGCTCGCGTGCACCTCAAAGTTGACACTGGCTTGGGCCGTAACGGCGCCCACCTGCGCGATTGGCCAGAGTTGGTCGCCGACGCGCATGAGTTGGTGCTGTTGGGGCGCATCCGCGTGGTCGCACTTTTCAGTCACCTTTCGAGCACCTCGGCCGAGGACGACCTGTTGCAAATCAGCCGTTTCAACCAAGCTGTTGACGTTGCTCGGGCTGCCGGTCTGCATTTCGGGCTGCGTCACCTGGTTGCCAGCGATGGTGCGCTGAACTACCCGCAGGCGCATTTTGAGATGGTTCGCATCGGCGTTGCGCTTTATGGGCTTTCGCCTTTCACCGACCACAGTTCGGGTGAATACGGTTTGGTGCCGGCGATGACGGCTAAGAGTTTTGTGGTGCAGGTTAAGCGCGCTGAGCCTGGCGAGGGCGTCAGCTATGGCTATTTGCACCGCACCACCGAGCAAACCAATTTGGCGCTTGTGCCGTTGGGTTATGCCGAGGGTTTGCCGCGTTCGGCTAGCGGCAATGCTGTGGTGCAGGTTGCGGGCGAGCCCCACAAGATCACTTCGCGCATCGCGATGGACCAGTTCGTGCTCGACGTTGGTCAGCAACCCGTTGCGGTTGGCGATGAGGTGGTGCTGTTTGGCGACCCTTCGAAGGGCCATTTTTCAGTGGATGCGTTAGCCCTAGCTGCCGACACCATCAACTATGAGATTGTCACTCGCATGGGTGGTCGCTTTGTGCGCGAGTTTTTCGGCTCGGCTACGCCAGGCGCAGCTCACGAGTTGCCGACCCCTGGGGTTGCGTTTTGACGGGTATCGTTCTGGCCAAGTTCGAGGTTCACACCCCTGAGATTATGCACGGCCTTGGTCTGATGATTGCGAAAGAACTTCGCAAGGGTGACTTGGTTTTGTTGAGTGGGCAGATGGGTGCAGGCAAAACCACGATGAGCCGCGGTATTGGCGAGGGTCTTAAGGTGCTCGGCACGGTTTCGAGCCCAACTTTTGTGATTGCCCGCACTCATAAAACTCGTGAGGGTGGCGCGCCGATGGTGCACGTTGACGCTTATCGGTTGAGCAGCCCTGGTGAGCTTGACGATCTTGACATTGATTTTGAGAATTCGATCACTTTGGTTGAGTGGGGTCGGGGTTTCACCGAAGACATTACTGACAGTTTTCTTGATGTTGAGATCACGCGCTCGCCGAATGTTCAAGATGATGTTCGTGAGGTTTCGATCATTGGTGTTGGCGAACGTTGGCTGGGGGTCACCTTTTGACTTTGACCATGCTTTGCATTGACACTTCGTCTGGCACTTCGATTTCGATTTTGCGCGGCGACGAGATTTTGGCTGAGGTCAACGAGGCTAACGCGATGCTTCACGCCGAGACCATCGGCACCGCAATCGCTCAGGCTTTGAAGGCCGCAAAACTCAAAGGCAGCGACGTTCAGGCGGTTGCGGTTGGGCGAGGCCCCGCGCCGTTCACTGGTTTGCGCGTTGGCATTGCCGCGGGCGCTGTTTTTGCTCAAGCGGTTGGTGCCAGACTGCTGGGCGTGGTTAGCCTTGACGCGCTGGCTTGGTCGGCGCTGCAGAACCCTCTCACCCTGGCTGCGGTCTCGCCGAGTTCACCGTTGCTGATCACAGCCGATGCCCGTCGAAGTGAAGTTTATTGGGCGCTTTACACGGGGCTGTCTGCGAACGGGCTGCCTAAGCGCACCGACCTTCCGGCCGTGAATAAGCCGGCTGTGCTCGAAGAAATTCTGGTAGACCGAAACACCGAGGTTGTGCGCGCAGATGTATCGTCGGCCCCGATCGCTACAGCGTTGGGTCGAGTGGCTCAGGCAATGTTGGCCGAGGGCGAGCCAATCGATGATGTTTCGGCGCTATACCTTCGCGCACCAGATGCTGTGCTGCCAAAGCCGCACGCGCGTTTTGGCAAAGCTGAATATTCCAAGCCGGTCATCGGCGACCAGGGTGGCAACGCGCCGCAGGGTGCATCCTCTCAGGGTGGTGCCAAGTGAGCGACGTCTATGTTGGCGAGATTGGTTTGAGACCTGCAACCGAGGCTGACCTTGGCGCGATTATGGCCGTTGAGCACGAGTGTTTTTCAGGTGACGCGTGGAGCGAAGCCAACATGCACCTCGAGCTGATGGCTCACCACACGTTTTATTGGGTGGCGACCGCTCAGCTTGATGAAGGCGCTGAACGCGTGGTTGCCTACGCCGGGCTCAGCAAGGTTAGTGGCAGCGAGCAGGCTGACGTGCAGACGATTGCGGTTGCCTCGAAGTTTCGCGGGCGTGGGTTGGGTCGTCGACTCATGAACCGCTTGATCGCTGAGGCTAGGCGTCGCGAGGCGACCGACATGTTTCTTGAGGTGCGCGCCGATAATCCGGTGGCGCAGAACCTTTATGTCAGCTTGGGTTTTGAGGCGATTGATCGCCGCCGCGGTTATTACCAGCCCGATGGTGTCGACGCGATTGTGATGCGTGCGCAGCTTGAGCCGATCAACAAGCAGCCGGTTGTGCTCGGCATTGAAAGCAGTTGCGACGAAACCGGTGTTGGCATTGTGCGCGGCACTACTTTGCTGGCAAACGTTATTAGCAGTTCGATGCAAGAGCATGCTCGCTTCGGCGGTGTTGTGCCTGAGATTGCTGCCCGCGCTCACCTTGAGGCGCTGCAACCTACGATTCACGCTGCGCTCGCCGAGGCGGGTTTGACGTTTGCTGACATCGATGCGGTTGCGGTGACCAACGGGCCTGGGCTTGCTGGCGCGGTGATGGTTGGCGTTGGTGCCGCTAAGGCGCTGGCTGCTGCGCTTGATAAGCCGATTTATGCGGTGAACCACTTGGTGGGTCACGTTGGCGTTGACATTCTTGAGCGTGGCGAACTGCAAACCCCAACGATTGCGTTGCTGGTCAGCGGCGGGCACACCTCGTTGCTGCTGGTGAATAATTTATTGGATGACGTTCGTCTGCTGGGCGAAACCATCGACGACGCTGCAGGCGAAGCCTTTGACAAGATTGCGCGAATCATGGGCTTGCAGTATCCCGGTGGCCCAGAGATTGACCGCGTGGCTAAAAATGGTGACCCGAAAGCTGTGAGGTTTCCGCGCGGGCTAACCTTGCCCAAAGACATGGCTAAGCACCGCTACGATTTCAGCTTCAGCGGCTTGAAGACTGCCGTTGCAAGACACATTGAGGTTACCGAGAACACTCAGCAGGCGGCCCTCACTGACCAACAAACTGCCGACATCGCCGCCAGTTTTAGAGAAGCTGTGGTTGACGTGCTGATTGGCAAAGCGGTGGCCGCCTGCCTCGACCACAACGTGCCACGCCTGTTGCTCGGCGGGGGAGTCATCGCAAACGCCCGCCTGCGCCAAGTGGCAGCCGAGCGTTGTGCTGCGGCGGGCATCGAGTTGCGGGTGCCAGCGTTCAAACTTTGCACCGACAATGGCGCAATGATCGCAGCTCTCGGTGCGCAACTCATGATTGACGGCCGGCCGGCATCCTCGTTAAATTTTGGTGTTGACTCAACTTTGCCGGTGACTACGGTTCAAAGTTAGATTAAGGCATCTTCAGCTAGACCTCAGCGCCGCTTCAGGTTTATCTCAAGCATCGCTGATGGAATAGCAACTGTTCAGCCCATCGCACACAATTTTTAGGAGTCAAAATGGCAGACAAGAAAACCGCAGCAACCGAGCCTGCGCACGAAGACGTAGTTTATGTTCCAGAAGCAACAACCCCGGTTGTCGAGGTTGAAGCAAATGACCCAACCAAGTTGAACACCCTTGCGGTTGTTTCGCTCGCCACCGCCGTCACCGGTTTTGGTGCAGCAGCTGGTGTAATCACCGGCCACATTGCTTTGGCTCAACTTCGCCGCAGTGGCGAAAAAGGCCGCGGTCTAGCGCTTGCCGGTTTGATCACCGGTTATGTTGGCATCGCAGGTTTTGCTGTGCTCAGCGCTCTTTCAGTGGGTGGCGCATTGGCGCACAACCGTTTCGACAACGACAACCGCGGTTTCGTGTCGGTTCAGCAGGGCGACAACTTTGGCGGCATGATGCGCGGCAACGGCTTCGACAACGGTCAGTTTGACCAGGGTTTTACCGGCGCTCAGAACGGCCAGATTCAGGGCGGCCAGGGGCAGCTTCAGGGCGGCCCAGTTCAGGGTGGCAAGGTGACAATCGACAGCAACGGCAACGCAACTCTTACCCTGCCTGATGGCAGCACCGTGACCCTGCCAGACGGCGGCATGATGGGCGGCAAGGGCTTTGGCCCGATGGGCAGCGGCAACGGTCAGATTGCGCCGGCACCAACGGCTGTTCCGCAGGCTAACTAAGTTTCAACGCAGTTTCCTGTGCAACAAATTTTGCTGGCACTGCAGCAAAGTGTTGGTGGCTTCTAGTTCGCTAGGGGTTGGGTCACCAACACGCGATGGGCGTCGCCCACTCTGGTAACAATCAGGGTGGCGGCGCCTTCGCCTTTAAGTGCCATTTCTTTTCGCAGTTGTTCTGGCACAACGTCGCTGCCGCGCTTTTTGATTTCGAGCGTGCCGATGTTGCGCTCACGCAGGTAGGCTTTGAGTTTTTTGCGGTCGAAGGTGAGGTTGTCGATCACTCGATAACCTTTGAGCCAAGGCGATTTAATAGCGGATGCACCTTCGGCGCCGACCCCTGCCGACCCATCGCCCGACCCGCCGCTCAAATAGGCGATTTGGTTCGCAAAAATGTGCAGGCCCAGTTCGTTAGCCAGTTGCCCAAGCAGGTGTGAGCGAATGATGGCGTTGTCTGGTTCATAAATGTATTCGCCAAGTTCGCCATATGCGGCGTCAAGTCGGGTGGTTGAGTCGCTCGTGATTTCGTGATGCTTGCCGGCCCCGTCGATCAACAGTGCTGAGCGCTTGACGTTTGGTCTGGCGGCTGCGCCAAACCAGAGTGAAAGCTCAACGAGGTCGCCGTTCACCGAAACCCACTGGGCTTCGGCGCTGTCGTCGATGGCTTCGTGCGGGTGGCCGGGGCCGAGTTTGATGCCAGCGGCGCGAGGTGTGCCCTTGGCTGAAGAGGCACCCGAAGCGGCACCCGATGACCCATCCCAAGCGGCACCCGAAGCGCCCCCTGAGCCGGCGACGTGCTGCTTGCACTGCTCGACCACCCAGTCGAAATTTGGTGCGAACTGCGACGGGTCAAACTTGCGAATCGCGCGCTCACCTTTGGCTGCCGAGAGGTCGCGTCGGGCTGGGTCAAAAAAGATCGCGTCATATTCGTTTAGGTCAAGCGTGGTCACGTCGGCTTGGTCAACGAATGCGTTGTCAAAAATGTTGAGGTTATAGGTGGCTACCGCGGCGGTTACTTCGTCGAGGTCAAATGCGCTCACCTTGAGGTCAACGCTGGCAAAAGCCAAAGACTCAGTGCCAATGCCGCAGCCGAGGTCGGCAACCGTTGATACCCCGGCGTTCTTGAAACGACCGGCGTGAAGCGCCGCCACCGACAGTCTGCTGGCTTGCTCAAGCCCAGGCTCGGTGAAAATCATTCGCTGAGCAAACTCGCCAAACTTAGCGGTGGCGCGGCGCCGCAGTTTTGCCTGAGTTAGCACGGCTGCCACCAGGGCAGGGTCAAACCCTTCGGCTCTCAGGTGACTCACAAGTTTTACGACGTCAGTTTTGCTGTCATAGTCAACTCGCGCGAGCAGCTGTTGCCCTTCGGGCGACAGCAGGGCTATAAAGTCTTCGCGGTTCACAGCTCAAGCATATCTTGCGGGTCTGCGCCCCGAGCTATCGGGCTAAGAACCTCGACCTAAAGTTGTGTCGAGTTAGCACTCACCTTGACCGAGTGCTAACGAAGGTTTACACTTGAACACAGATGCGGCTAACGCATCATCCCCGTATTTCACAAAAATAAAGAGGTCATTGTGTCGGTTTCAATCAAGCCACTAGAAGATCGCATCGTTGTTCGCCCAGTTGCAGCCGAGCAGGTTACTGCTTCGGGTCTGGTTATTCCAGACACTGCTAAAGAGAAGCCACAAGAAGCTGAAGTTATCGCTGTTGGCCCAGGCCGCATCGACGACAACGGCAACCGCGTGCCACTAGACGTTGCTGTCGGCGACAAGGTCATCTTCTCAAAATATGGCGGCACCGAGCTTAAGTTCGGCGGCGAAGAGTTTCTTGTGCTCTCAGCTCGCGACGTGCTAGCTATCGTGGTTCGCTAACCACAAGCGTTTTTCAAAAACCCAGGCTTTCGTGTTCGTCACGGTTGCCTGGGTTTTGCTTTAACCTAACGTTTGCATTTCGACTGCGAAACTCAGCGTTTTTGCGCACAGGCGCGTTGCTAGGCTGAAGCCAATAATGGCAAAACTGGCAATTTTAAGGGGAGTAACTAAATGGCAAAAAACTATTGCGACAAGTGCGGCGACGCAGTTGACGGTCTTGAGTTCTGCGCGAACTGCGGCGAAAAAGTTTGGGTGGCCTCACCTGCGGCAGTAGCCGCCGCTAAGACTAAAAAAACAGGCTTGCAGGTTTTTAGGAGCGAAATTAAGTCGTTTTTCAAAAACTATTCAAACTTCGAGGGCCGATCACCGGTGTCTAGTTTTGTTGCACCTTGGCTGATGATAATTCTCTTCAACCGTTTCCTTTCTTTGTTTAGCAGCGGCAACGATCAACTCACCGAGTCTGACTACATCTTTTTTGCTATTCAAATAGCGGGTTGGGCGGCAGTGCTTATGCCTACGCTCGCGGTTATGTCTCGCCGTCTTCACGACACTGGTCGTTCAGCTAAAAACCTTTGGTTCTTCGCTTTGCCTGTGGTTGGTTGGGTGCTTTTGCTGGTCTGGTGCCTAAAAAAGAGCGAGCCACGCAATAACCAATACGGTCCTGTGCCCGCAAAGGCGTAATGCACATAGAGTGTTTCTTAGGCAACGCCTAGGTTTTCAAAAAATCAAAATATAAGGGGATACAAATGACATCAACATATTGCGCAAACTGCGGTGGCGCCGTTGACGGCGTAGCTTTTTGCGCCACCTGTGGCACACCGGTCGCCGGTGCAACTGGTGCAACTGGTGCAACTGGTGCGCCTGCGGCCTCAGCTGCGGCGCCGGCAGCTGCTAACGCTAGCAGTGCGGGCAACACCGGCAAGTCGCTTCAGACTGGTCGTTTGGGTTTCGTCGACGCTATCAAGTCGTTCTTTAGCAACTATGTGAACTTTGAGGGTCGCGCTACGCCGTCGGCCTACTGGTTTGCAATGTTGTTTGTCTTTATAGCTGGCTCGGCCGCGGGCCTAATTGGCTCGCCGATGAACGACCAAAACGGCAGCAACCCGGTTTCTTCACTTCTCTCGTTGGCGTTTTTGCTGCCGCAGATTTCAGTTGGCGTGCGTCGCCTGCACGACACCGGTCGTTCGGGTCACAAACTTTGGTGGGCCTTGTTGCCTGTCGTGGGTTGGATCATGTTGATTGTTTGGTTCGCCACCCAGAGCGAAGCTGCCGACAACAAATACGGCCCTCGCCCGTAACAAGGTTTAAATAAAAAACCCAGGTGACTTTTGACGGTCACCTGGGTTTTTTCATGTCTTGCTAGTAGCCGTAGCTCGAATAGTGGCCGAAGGCGAATAGCGAAAAGAACCCAACGATTGCCAAGGCAACGAATGCGGTTTCGACGTATCCGATGATTAGACCGGCAAGCGCCAAGCCATAGCCTTGTTCGCCGCTGCGTTTGATCTGCCCAAGCGAAATGTGACCGCAGATAATGCCCGCGAGGCCAATGCCCAAGAGGCTAGTGACCAGCGCAACGATGGCGAGAGTGTTGGTTGGTTTCGCCGCAACAAATACTGGCTGTGCGGCCGGGGCTGGTGCGGCAGCGGTGCCGCAGTTGGTGCAAAAGGCGCCGGTTGCGATCTGTGAACCACAAGTTGTGCAATAAACCATTTGAAGTCATCCCCTAAATCTGAGCTAACGTGGTCGCCCACGAGGTCAGTTTAGCAATTTGTGGCACACCTAGACTTCAGTGCTAAAAGTCGGTGTCTAAACCCGCGTTTGGGCTAAGTTGAGCATTGCTTTTTAGCGCAAACGCCTAGAATCCAGCGATTTCTGACAGGTGAATAGATGCGGGCAAGGTGTCGCCACTGTTTGAATCGAGGCGACTGTAGATTGCATCGCTTGCAAGCGCCTGCGCAGTTGTAGCAACTGAGGCGTCGGCTTCATAAATGCCGGCGTCAACGCCACGAATGTCATATTCACGATTTGGGTTTGCCGTTTGATCGCTAATTATGGCAAAGATTGCATAGACCCTGCCAACCTGCATGAACTTTAGGTTCGCCATAGTGTTGGCAGTGCCGGTTTGACGCACTACAACCGAGGTTGCTGTTTCAGCTGAGGGCTTGCTGACCTTATAAACCTCAACCGTTGCCAAGGTGACATCCATTTTCAGTTGTTCGTCATGCACCACATTAGTTGCCGTCACTTTGCCAATCAAGATCTGGGGGCTGTCGCTAATGAGCGAGTCAAGGCTTGCATAAAGGTTTGCCCGATCAACTGAGCCAAAGGTCTGGGTGTTGCCAGCTGCACAAGCCGTTAGGGTGAAGACCAAAATAGCGGTGCTGATTAGAGCGAATGCGTTGCGAATCTGATTTTTCATTTTTCCCCCAATAAAAGATTTATGCAGCCACCCCAGTAGCCGCCCTGTCGCCAGTCTAGCGGGGGGGTGTTTGGCAAAATTTAGTGATTGACTAGTCAGATGAGCAAAAATTCAGTGCAGAAACCCCAGTTTGGTCGAGGGTTAGCGCTGGGGTTTGGTGCTTATCTGATTTGGGGCAGTTTTCCGATCATCATTTCGCTGGTGCAGTTTGCGAGCCCGAGCGAGATCGTGGTTTGGCGCATCATCTTTGGTTTTGCTCTGGCCACTTTGCTCGTCACGATTACACGCGGATGGCCTGCGGTCATTGCAGTAATTCGAACCCCCAAGCAGCTCGTTTGGGTTTTGGTTTCAACCGTGTTTATTATGGCCAACTGGCAGGTTTATGTGATTGGTGTTGCCAGCCACCACGTTGCCGAAACGTCGTTGGGTTATTTCATCAACCCGCTGGTGACCATAACCCTTGCGGTGATCTTTTTGGGGGAGCGTCTCAGAGTCGCTCAGTGGGTTGCGGTAGGTGCTGGCCTAATCGCAGTTATTGTTCTAAGCCTTGACTATGGTCACGTGCCGCTGATTGCTTTGACGCTCGCGTTTAGTTTTGGCATCTATGGCCTGGCTAAGTCGAAGCTTGGCGGGGTGGTCAAGCCGTTGCACGGTTTTGCGCTCGAGTCGGGCTTTTTGCTGCCGGTGGCCGCGGTCGAAATGATTTGGGTGGCGGCAGCTGGTGGCGGGTTGCAGTTTGGCGAGCACGGGTTTGGGCCAGCTGCCCTGTTGGCGGGTTTTGGTTTTCTCACCGCCGTGCCGTTGATTTTGTTTGGTTCGGCAGCCAGACACCTGCCTTTGCGGGTGATCGGTTTTATGCAATACCTCACGCCAAGCATCCAATTTTTGTTGGCTTTGCTCTATTTTCATGAACCGATGCCGGCGGTGCGCTGGTTTGGTTTTGCACTGGTTTGGTCGGCGTTGGTGATTTTGACTTTTGACATGGTTCAGCAAAGTCGCAGCCGTTCAAAAGTCACGTTCTAAAGGGCGTTTCTTGCGGGTAGAATTGGGGTTATCTACGGTCAAAAACTGAAGGCTTTCGAATGACACAAAATGATCCATTTGGCTTTGTTGGGCTAACCTACGACGACGTTCTGCTTTTGCCGGGCGAGTCAGACATTATGCCTAGCGCGGTGAACACCCGCACTCAGCTCACAAAGCGCATTTCGATCAATGTGCCTCTGCTTTCTTCGGCGATGGATACCGTGACTGAAGCCCGCATGGCAATTGCAATGGCCCGTCAGGGTGGCATTGGAGTTTTGCACCGCAACCTTTCGCTCGACCGCCAGGCTGCTGAGGTTGACATGGTTAAGCGCAGCGAAGCCGGCATGATCACCCACCCGGTCACCACCACGCCGCTTGCCACAATTCAAGAGGTGGATGAACTCTGTGCTCGCTATCGAGTGTCGGGTCTGCCTGTGGTTGACGAAGATGACATTTTGGTTGGCATTGTGACTAACCGCGACATGCGCTTTGTGCTTGATGTTCAGCGCACCACCACTTTGGTTAAAGATGTAATGACCCCGATGCCTTTGGTCACTGCCAAGGTTGGCATTCGCCCAGAAGACGCGATTGCAATTTTTGCTCAGCAGCGCATCGAGAAACTGCCGCTGATCGACGACGCCGGCAAGTTGCGTGGCCTCATCACTGTTAAAGATTTCGACAAGAGCGAGAAATACCCTCTTGCCAGCAAAGACAACAGCGGTCGCCTGCTAGTTGCAGCAGCCGTTGGTGTTGGCCAAGACGCTTGGGAGCGCTCAATGGCTTTGGTTGACGCCGGCGTTGACATTCTTGTTGTCGACACTGCTCACGGCCACAACCGTGCCGTGCTTGAGATGATCTCAAAACTTAAGAGCGAACCGTTTGCTAAGAACGTTGACGTTATCGGTGGCAACGTGGCAACCCGCGAAGGCGCAGCAGCGCTCGTGGCTGCCGGCGCCGACGGTGTCAAGGTTGGCGTTGGCCCAGGTTCGATTTGCACCACTCGCGTGGTCGCTGGTGTTGGCGTGCCTCAGGTCACTGCGGTCTACCAGGCTTCACTCGCAGCTAAGCCTGCCGGTGTGCCAGTGATCGCCGACGGTGGTTTGCAATACTCAGGCGATATCGCCAAGGCTTTGGTTGCAGGCGCTAACGCGGTTATGCTCGGCTCACTTTTGGCCGGCACCGACGAAGCCCCTGGTGACATCACTTTTGTTGGCGGCAAGCAGTTCAAGACCTACCGCGGCATGGGTTCGCTGGGTGCGATGCAGTCGCGCGGCGAGGCTAAGAGCTATTCAAAAGACCGCTATTTTCAAGACGACGTTTTGCGCGAAGACAAGTTGGTGCCTGAGGGCATCGAAGGTCGCGTGCCTTATCGCGGCACCGTTGCTGCCGTTGCTCACCAGCTAGTTGGTGGCTTGCGCGCATCAATGGGTTATGTTGGCGCCGAGAGCATCGATGAGCTTCAGAAGCGTGGCAAGTTTGTTCGCATCACTTCGGCTGGTCTGCGCGAGAGCCACCCGCACGACATTCAGATGACCATCGAAGCTCCAAACTACGGAACCCGTTAGGAACCGCTTTTTATGAACGACGTACAAATCGGTGTAGGCAAAAAAGCTGCCCGCGCTTGGGCTTTTGACGACATCGCCATTGTTCCTTCGCGTCGCACCCGCGACCCTAAAGATGTTTCAACGGCTTGGGCTATCGACGCCTACCAGTTTGAGCTGCCGGTTATTTCAGCCCCGATGGATAGCGTGGTCTCACCCGACACCGCGATTCAAATCGGTCGTCTCGGCGGTTTGGGTGTGCTTGACCTTGAAGGCCTTTGGACTCGCTATGAGAACCCAGAAAAACTTCTGGTTGAGATTGCTGGTCTGCCAGCCGACAAAGCAACTTTGCGCATGAAAGAGATCTATTCGGCGCCGATCAAGGCCGAACTGATTCGTGACCGCATTGCTCAGGTTCGTGCCTCAGGCGTGACCGTGGCTGGCGCACTTTCACCTCAGCGCACCGCAGAGTTCAGCGAAACCGTAATCAAAGCCGGCGTTGACATTTTTGTGATTCGCGGCACCACCGTTTCGGCAGAACACGTTTCAAAGAGCACCGAACCGCTAAACCTAAAGCAGTTCATCTATGAGCTAGATGTGCCGGTAATCGTTGGCGGCGCATCAACCTATCAGGCAGCCCTTCACCTAATGCGCACTGGCGCTGCCGGTGTTTTGGTTGGTTTCGGTGGCGGCGCAGCTTCGACCACCCGCAAAGTTTTGGGCATTCACGCACCAATGGCAACCGCAGTTGCCGACGTTGCTGGTGCTCGTCGTGACTACATGGATGAATCGGGTGGCCGCTACGTTCACGTAATCGCCGACGGCGGTTTGGGCACCTCGGGCGACATCGTCAAAGCAATCTCATGCGGTGCCGACGCAGTTATGCTCGGATCAGTGTTGGCACGTGCAACCGAGGCTCCTGGCCACGGCTGGCACTGGGGTCAAGAAGCTCACAGCGAGTTGCCTCGTGGCAACCGCGTTGAGGTTGGCCAGGTTGCTACTCTCGAGCAGATTCTGCTCGGCCCAGCAACCAACGCCGACGGCAACACCAACCTGATGGGTGCGTTGCGTCGCGCCATGGCAACTACCGGTTACTGCGACCTCAAAGAGTTTCAGCGCGTCGAGGTTGTCGTTGCTCCTTACAACGCACGCTAGCCTCTAGCAATCAAGATGCGTCGCCAAGCTCAAAAAGATTGGTTTGCGATAGCTCGCACACCAACTTGGCTTGGTCGACTCTTGATTGCGTTGGCGCTTGCCGCGGTGTTTGCACTGCTCGGGCAGTGGCAGCTGGGCCGTGCCCTGCCGACACCCAGCGCCAGCGCAACACCAAACCCTAGCCCGTCAACACCAAACCCTTCGGCCAGCCCTGGCGACGGTGGCGGCCAGGGGGCATCCGCTGATTTAAAAACTTTCACGCTAGAAGTTGACCAAACCAACCTGGCAATCATTTCAGGTCGTTTGCAGCCGGGTGGCAAATCAGGTTTTTGGCTAGTCACCAACAGCAAAGTTCTAAAGTCGAGCGTGCCAAAATCTGTCGGTCGCGAGCTCACCGTTGCTTGGGGCTGGGCACCAACTTTCGAAGCTGCCGTGGCCGCGCATGTCAAGCTGCAGTCGGCGAACCTGGGTTCGGCTGGCCGAAAAGTCGCCGGGCTGCTTGCCGAATCTGAGGCTCCGCTGCCCGGGCACCCCGCCGCGCCGTTTTTGTTCGACAGTCTTTCGCTCGCTCAGCTGATCAACTTTTATCAACCGGTGCAAGCTCGAGATGCCTTCGATAAATACCTAATCGTGCAACCAGCACCCGGCACAAATGCAACCGCCGGGCTCGAAACAATCGTTGTAGCCAATGCGCCAAGCACACCGCTCGAAAACGTCAACTGGTTGAGTGCGTTTTATGCCATTGAGTGGAGTGTTTTTGCCGGCTTTGCCGTGTTCATGTGGTGGCGGTTGGTCGAAGACGAACGCCTGCGCCGCAATGCCGATGCCGAAGCTCAGGTTCAAGCTGAACAAGCCCAGCTAGCAGTCGATTAGCCTGGGTCAGAAAGCTAAACTAGACCTATGTCGAACCCAACCCCAGCCCAGGCCAACGCGGCGCTGGTTGCCCAGGCACCACAAATTCGCACAGCCCTTCGCTACTATGCCGTCACCTCTTATATCACCGGCAGTTTCTTGCTGCTGCTCGTGGTTGAGATGATCATTCGCTACGGCCTCGGCTACATCGTTTGGGGTGGTGGCCCTGAAGGTGCAATCTCGTTCGTCACCCCGAGCGAAGACGCATCGCGGTTGCCTGCCGAAGGGTTTGACCTTTCGCGCACCGTGCTGCAGGTTCACGGTGTGCTCTATATGTTTTATCTGTTCGGCGATTTTCGCCTGTGGACTCTCATGCGCTGGAACTTCAAGCGTTTTGTGATCATTGCTCTCGGCGGAGTGGTGCCGTTCTTGTCTTTCTTCACCGAACGTCACTTTGCCAAGGTTGTTCGGGCCGAGCTGGGCGACGCCTAAGTTTCACCCAGCGCATGCCGCAAAGCTGGGGCGCCGCAGGTGCATCCGCTTTTTTGATTTAAACTAGTCACAAGCTTTCATAACCGAGAGGTTCATCATTAACCAACCAGTTCTTGTCGTCGACTTCGGCGCCCAATATGCTCAGCTGATTGCTCGTCGCGTTCGTGAGGCGAACGTTTTTTCAGAGATCGTTCACCACAACGTCACGGCGGCTGAGGTCGCTGCCAAAAAACCTGCCGCAATCATTTTGAGCGGTGGCCCGGCGAGCGTTTATGAGCCTGGTTCGCCGCAGCTTGACCCTGCGATTCTTGAACTTGGTGTGCCGGTTTTGGGCATCTGCTATGGCTTTCAGACCATCGCCAAAACTCTTGGTGGCACCGTCGACAAGACCGGCATTCGCGAATATGGCGCAACCGACATGAGTGTCAAGGCGGGTGGCGAAATCTTGGATGGCCAGCCGGCCGAGCAAACCGTGTGGATGTCGCATGGCGACCAGGTCACTCAGGCTCCTGCTGGTTTTGAGGTTTTGGCTTCAACCGCAACCACCCCGGTGGCAGCTTTCGCTAACCACGAGCGTCGCATCTATGGTGTGCAGTGGCACCCAGAGGTTAAACACTCGCAGTTTGGCCAGAACATTCTCGAAAACTTCTTGCACAACGCGGCGGGCATTGCGGCCGACTGGAACTCGGGCAACGTTATTGCCGAGCAGGTCGAAAAGATTCGCGCACAGGTCGGCACCGACCGCGTGATCTGTGGTTTGTCGGGCGGCGTTGACTCAGCGGTTGCAGCTGCGCTGGTTCACAAGGCTGTCGGCGACCAGTTGGTTTGTGTTTTCGTCAACCACGGTTTGCTGCGTCAAGACGAAGCCGAGCAGGTCGAGCGCGACTATGTTGCAGCCACCGGCATTCGCCTAGTGACCGTTGACGTCGAAGAAAAATTCTTGACCGCCCTAGCTGGTGTAAGCGACCCAGAAACTAAGCGCAAAATTATCGGTCGCGAGTTCATTCGCACCTTCGAAGAAGCCCAGGCTGCTCTGATTGCCGAAGCCAAAGCCGACAACCGCCCAATCAAATTCTTGGTTCAAGGCACGCTTTACCCCGACGTTGTTGAGTCGGGCGGCGGCGCGACCGCAGGCATCAAGAGCCACCACAACGTTGGCGGCTTGCCCGACGACATGCAGTTTGAGCTGGTTGAGCCACTGCGCGACCTCTTTAAAGACGAAGTTCGCGCAATCGGTGCCGAGCTTGGCCTGCCTCACGAAATCGTTCAACGCCAGCCTTTTCCCGGCCCAGGCCTCGGCATTCGCATCGTAGGCGAAATCACCAAAGAGCGCCTCGACCTACTGCGCAAAGCCGACGCCATCGTGCGCGCCGAGCTAACCGTAGCCGGCCTCGACGCCGAAATCTGGCAGTGCCCAGTTGTGCTGCTAGCCGACGTTCGTTCGGTTGGTGTTCAAGGCGACGGCCGCACCTACGGCCACCCAATCGTGCTTCGCCCAGTTTCGAGCGAAGACGCAATGACAGCCGACTGGACCCGCGTTCCATACGACGTGCTAGCCCGCATCTCGAACCGCATCACCAACGAAGTTGACGGTGTAAACCGAGTCGTGCTCGACGTCACGAGCAAACCACCAGGCACCATCGAGTGGGAATAACCCCGGCGCACCAGCCAGGGCAACCCGCACCAAACAGTTAGGTCGACATGAGTGTGCCGCAGGGCATCCCCGCCATTTTTGGGCACCGCGGTGCTTGCGGTTATCGGCCAGAAAACACCTTAGAGTCGTTTGCTTTAGCGTTTGACATGGGTGTTGACGCCGTTGAGTGCGATTTGCTGCCAACCAAAGACGGCCAGCTCATGGTGATTCACGACGCCGAATTTTCGAGCACCACCAACGTTGCCGACCTGCCCCAGTTTGCAGACCGCCGGCGCGAACTAGTGTTGCCGTGGCGCACTCTCGACGGCTGGTTTATTCAAGATTTCGAAGCTCACGAGCTTTCGGTGCTGCGCGCTAAAGAACGAATGCCCGACGAACGGCCGGGTAGCGCCAAGTTTGACGGGCAGTTCAAGGTGCCGTCGCTGCAAGATTTTTTGAACGCCGACTTTGCCGTCGCTGGTCGCACCCTGATTCTTGAACTCAAATTTGCTTGGCTTTTCAAGCAGGTGGGTCTTGACTCGGCGGCGCTTTTGGTCGAAGCACTTTTGGCCAGCGATTGGCGCGAACGCGGTTTGAAGCTTGTGATTGAGGCTTTTGAATATGAAACCCTGCTTGCCGTCAAGGCTGGTTTGGCAGCTGGCTCGCCGGCTTCAACTAACCCGCTCGACGGCATCACCTTTGTGCTGCTAACTGAACAGTGGCGCCTCGACCAGTTTTTGGCCACCGAAACCCTCGACCAGTTTTTGGCGCGTTGCGCTGTCGATTTTGACGGCATCAGTTTTGATCACACCATGTTGAGCGCGCCGGTTGCCGAAGGCAGCACTGCCCAGTTTGGCGAAATCAATGGTTTGGTTGCCGCGGCGCGCGCGCACCACCTAACTGTTTTCACCTGGACAGCCCGCGCCGAGCAGGCCCAATATTCGTTAGAAGAATATCTTCAACACTTCGTCGATTTGAAAGTGGATGGCGTTTTTGCAGACCAACCTGACCTTTTCATCAACTATTTGCGTGAAGGCGGGCTCGAAGGCTAGCTTCGACCCAAGTGTCGCAACCTTCGCCTAAGATTTCTAAAGTTATGAGTGACCTCGAGTTTATGTTTGACTTTGCCGATGCCGAGCCTAAGGGTGCGGTGGGAGGTTCTTCGATGCCCGGGGCTCACCTTTTAGAGGGCCTTAACCCACAGCAGCGAGCCGCGGTTGAACACCGCGGCCCAGCCCTGCTGATTGTCGCCGGCGCCGGTTCTGGCAAAACTCGAGTCTTGACTCATCGCATAGCGCACCTCCTTGCCAATAAAGAGGCCTGGCCGAGCCAGATTCTGGCAATCACATTCACCAATAAGGCTGCCGCTGAAATGCGCGAGCGCGTTAGCCATTTGCTGGGTGAGGGTGCTGATGGCATGTGGATCAAAACTTTTCACTCGGCTTGCGTTGCGATTTTGCGCCGCGAGAGTGAGCGTTTGGGTCACAACTCGAACTTCACAATTTATGACTCTGGCGATAGCCGTGCCATTTTGAAGCGATTGATTCGCGACATGGGCGCAGATGTTCACAAACTAACACCTGCCGGTGTGGCTGCGATTATTTCGAATGCTAAAAACGAGTTGGCCGACGCCGAAAGCTTTGCCCGCACCGCAGACATGGCCGACCCGGTGCAGCGCATGCTGGTTGAAATCTTCGATCGTTACCAGCGCGAGCTGCGCCGCAACAACGCGTTTGACTTTGACGACCTGATTAGCGAAACCGTTCACCTGTTTCGCAATTTTCCTGAGGTTGCGGCTGGCTATCAGCGCAAGTTTCGCCACATTTTGGTCGATGAATATCAAGACACCAACCATGCACAATATGCGCTGATTCGTGAGCTAACTCGCTCGCTCGAGCCAGACTACGCCCACGTTGACCCTCGCACCGGGGCTATTCAGGGGCCGGCTTCGCTAACTGTGGTGGGCGACAGCGACCAGTCGATTTATGCGTTTCGCGGTGCCGACATTCGCAATATTTCTGATTTCGAAAAAGACTTCGACGGCGCAAAAACAATTTTGCTTGAGCAAAACTATCGCTCAACTCAAAACATTCTTTCGGCAGCCAACGCCGTTATTGGCAACAACTTTGACCGACCTAACAAAAACCTCTGGACATCCTCTGGTGAAGGCGAACTAATCGTTGGCTACACCGGCTTCTCGGCGCACGACGAAGCTCAGTTCATTTCTGACGAAATCTCGCGCCTGCACCGAGCCGGCACCGACTATCGCGACATCGCAGTTTTTTACCGCACTAACTCGCAAACGCGTGCCCTCGAAGAAATTTTCATTCGCTCTGCGCTGCCCTATCGAGTTGTCGGCGGCACCAAGTTCTATGAACGTCAAGAAATTAAAGATGCGTTCGGCTATTTGGTGGCCGTGTCAAATAACCTCGACGATCTGGCAACCCGCCGAATTTTGAATGTTCCCAAGCGCGGCATCGGTGACGTTTCAGAAACTCAACTGGCAAACTTTGCCAGCCTCAACGGTTTGTCGGTGCGCCAAGCATTGTCGTCGGCCGAGCAAATTGGCTTTGGCGCCAAGGTTGCTGGGGCTATGAAAGACCTTGCCGAACTTCTAAACGAACTCGAACTTTTGGCTGCCGACAGTGGTGTCGACATTGTCGTCAAGACCATGCTTGCTAAGTCGGGTTATCTCGAGTTTCTGCGCAACAGCCGCGACCCTCAAGACGAAGCTCGCGTTGAGAACCTCGAAGAACTCGTGTCGGTTGCTCGCGAATTCATGCGCAACAACCCTGAGGGTCGCTTGCCAGACTTTTTGAACGAAGTTGCTCTGGTGGCAGCTGCCGACGACATCGACGATGAATCGGGTTCGGTTTCGTTGATGACTTTGCACACCGCAAAAGGTCTTGAATATGAGGCCGTCTTTTTGACCGGCATCGAAGAAGGGCTCTTGCCTCACCGCATGTCTTTCATTCAACCCGGCGGTCTAAGTGAAGAGCGTCGTCTTTTCTATGTGGGCATTACCCGCGCCCGCAAGAAACTCTTTTTGAGTTTGGCCATGAACCGCACCACCTTTGGCGAAACCGAATCTGCAACACCTTCGCGTTTCTTGCAAGAGATTCCCGCCTCACTTATCGAATGGCGAGAGTCAGGCGCAGGTCGCGCAATGAGCAACACGCGCTATCGCAACTCGATTGCCGACGACCAAAACTACGCTGGCGTGAGCGGCGGCAATAGTGGCGGTTCGGGCTACGGTGGCACGCCATCCAAGCCAAAAACGGCGTGGGCCGGTGCGATCTCTTCGGTTCGCAACAACGAGGGTTTGCAACTCGAGGTTGGCGACAAAGTTGAACATGCCGACTTTGGCAGCGGCACCGTTATCTCAACTGCGGGTGCTGGGCCAAAGCAGACCGCCGAGATTCGTTTCGCCGGCATCGGTGTTAAGCGCTTGCTGGTTAAGGTCGCCCCAATCACTAAGGTCGAGGGTTAGCTGAGCGCCCCTCACCAAATCTGCCACGCGCCACCGTCAGCAAATCTGCCACGCGCCCGCTGAGGGCCTGCTGAAATTCGTTCGCTAAACAAAACCAATTCGCAAAAATAGCGCCAAAAAAGGGGCTAGTCTTAAAAGGTTGTTGTTTAATCGTTACCAAATTTCTCGAACGGAAACACAGTGGATTTATTTGAATACCAGGCTCGCGATTTGTTTGAAGCCTATGGTGTGCCAGTTCTGCAGGGCCTAATCGCCGACACCCCAGAAGAAGCCGAAGCTGCAGCCGCCAAAATCGGTGGCGTTGTAGTTGTTAAGGCTCAGGTTCAGGTTGGTGGCCGCGGCAAGGCTGGCGGTGTCAAGGTTGCTAAGTCAGTTGCCGAGGCTCGTGAGCACGCCGAAAACATTCTTGGCCTAGACATTAAGGGTCACGTCGTTAAGCGCGTCATGATCGCTCAGGGTGCATCAATCGCCCGCGAGTTCTATTTCTCGATTTTGCTTGACCGGTCAAACCGCACATTCTTGGCGCTTTGCAGCGTTGAGGGTGGCATGGAGATCGAGCAGCTCGCAGTTGAACGCCCTGAAGCCCTTGCCAAGGTTGCGGTTGACGCAATCGAGGGCATCGACCTAGACAAAGCCCTTGCTATTGCAAAGGCTGGCGGTTTCGATGACGAACTTGCCGCCAAGGTTGCACCGGTTTTTGTTAGCCTCTGGAACGTCTTCAAGAAAGAAGACGCCACCCTGGTTGAGGTTAACCCGCTAGTTCTTGACGAGAGTGGCAACATTCTCGCTCTTGACGGCAAGGTCACCTATGACGACAACGCAGAGTTTCGTCACACCGAGCGCGAGCACGTTTCAATCGCAAAGGTTGACGCGCTTGAGGCTAAGGCTAAAGCCCTTGACCTCAACTATGTGAAGCTCGACGGCTCAGTCGGTGTTATTGGCAACGGTGCGGGTTTGGTTATGTCAACCCTCGACGTTGTTGCTTATGCCGGCGAAAAGCACGGTGGCGTCAAGCCAGCGAACTTCTTAGACATCGGCGGTGGCGCTTCGGCTGAGGTCATGGCTAACGGCCTTGACGTTATCTTGGGCGACGAGCAGGTCAAGAGCGTTTTCGTTAACGTCTTTGGCGGCATCACCGCTTGTGACGCTGTTGCTAACGGCATTGTTGGCGCACTCAACACTTTGGGTGACTCAGCTTCAAAGCCTCTAGTTGTGCGCCTCGATGGCAACAACGTGGTTGAGGGTCGCCGCATTTTGGCTGAATACAACCACCCACTTGTAACCGTTGTTGAAACCATGGATGAAGCCGCCGACAAGGCAGCCGAGCTAGCTAACCGCTAAGCGAGAGAGATTACACAAAATGGCTATTTTTCTAGACGAGAACTCAAAAATCATTGTTCAGGGCATGACCGGCGCTGAGGGCATGAAGCACACCACTCGCATGCTTAAGGGCGGCTCAAACATCGTTGGCGGCGTGAACCCACGCAAGGCTGGCGAAACCGTTAGCGTCGAGGGCAAAGAACTCCCAGTTTTCGGCACAGTGGCTGAGGCTATGGCTGCAACCGGCGCAAACGTTTCGGTGATTTTTGTTCCACCAGCATTCGCAAAGTCAGCTCTTATCGAAGCTATCGACGCTGAGATTCCTTTGGCTGTTGCAATCACCGAAGGCATTCCAGTTCACGACACCGCCGAGGCTTGGGCTTACAACCTAAGCAAGGGTTCAAAGACTCGCCTGATCGGCCCTAACTGCCCAGGCATCATCAGCCCGGGCAAATCAAACGCGGGCATTACCCCTTGGGACATCGCGCCGTTTGGCAACATCGGTTTGGTTTCAAAGTCAGGCACCCTGACCTACCAGATGATGTTTGAGCTTCGCGACATCGGCATCTCAACCGCTATCGGCATCGGTGGCGACCCAGTTATCGGCACCACCCACATCGACGCTTTGGCTGCTTTCGAAGCAGACCCAGAGACCAAGGCAATCGTCTTGATCGGTGAAATCGGTGGCGACTCAGAAGAAAAGGCCGCTGCCTACATCAAGGCACACGTAACCAAGCCGGTCGTGGCTTATGTTGCCGGCTTCACTGCTCCTGAGGGCAAGACCATGGGTCACGCGGGTGCAATCGTTTCGGGTTCAGCGGGCACTGCTCAGGCTAAGAAAGAAGCTTTCGAAGCTGCAGGCGTCAAGGTTGGCAAGACCCCAAGCGAAACCGCAAAACTTATGCGCGAGGTTTACGCAGCTCTTTAAGAACCTAAAAAAACGGTTGCCGGCGATAGTCTTATTTCGCTGGCAACCGTTTTTTGCCATTAAAACCACTTCAGCTAGGGGCCACCGTGAAACGCAGAGTGACGTTTGTCGTTGCCGCTGTGCAGGCGCTTATGCTGATCGCGGTTGGCGTTGGCATTACCCTTGCGCCGCTGACCGTTAGTTGGTTGCTCGAGAACGACTCTTCGACTCCTTGGTCGGTTAGCTATCAAACCTCGGTGGATGTCTGGTTGGCAGCCCACGGTGTGCCGATTCTTTTCGCCGCCAGCAAGTTCGCAACTTTGGCAGTGCCGGCTTTCACGCTTAGCTTTTTGCCTTTGGGGTTCGCGTTTTTTGTAGGTTTTGCTGCTTTTCGCTTGGGCCGCCAGCTGGCATATGCTGAGGTGCTTTGGCCTGGTTGGTTTGGTGCAACCAGCGCCTATGCTTTGGCAACTTGGGTTTTTGCCAGCACTGCCGCAAACGGCGCTGTTGCTCCCGAGCCTTGGCTGGCGTTGGTGTTGCCGCCGGCGTTTTTCTTTGCTTTTCTGGTTCTCGGTTCGCTTACCGCCCCGCTGCCAACGGCATTTGCTTATGAAATTTCGAGTGAACGAGCGCGAATCGCAGCTTGGGGTGACCAGCTTCGCGACCGTCTCGGTTTTGGTTTTCGCGCTATCTTGATTCCCGCGCTGCGTGCAGGCACCGCAGTTGTGCTCATGTTGCTTATGGTTTCGGCTTTGGCGTTAGCTGTTTTGTTTGCGGTTAACTGGATCCAAATCACCCAACTTTATGAGAGCCTTCAGGTTTCTTTCTTGGGTGGTTTGCTCATCACCGTTGGGCAACTTGCCACACTGCCAAATCTCGTGATTTTTGGTGCCAGTTGGTTCACGGGTGTGGGTTTTTCTATCGGCGAAGGCTCGCACGTTAGCCCCATGGGCACCGAACTTGGGCCGATCCCCGTGGTGCCAATGCTGGGTGCGTTGCCGGTTGGCGAACTATCGTATGGTTTGGTCGCGGTGATCGTGCCAATGCTCGCTTCGTTTATTGCAACCATTTTGGTTCGCAGACACCTCGACGAAGTTCGCTTTCAGTTTGCTTTCGCGTGGTCGGCGGCGTTTTCGGTTGGGTTGTCGATTGCTGCTGTTGCCGCAATCGAAATGGCTCTGCTCGGGGCGGCCGCTTCAGGTTCGGCTGGGCCCGGCAGGTTGCACGAGGTGGGCATCAACCCTCTCATGTTGGGCGTTGTAACTTTTGTCGAAGTTGGCGTGGTTTCGGTTCTCACAGCCTTTTATAGCGCCAAGCCTGACGAGCCCGACCAAGAGCTCATCAGTCGCGTTCGTCGCCCGCGGGTTTAGGTTCGACCCCGCCCGCGGGTTTAGGTTCGACCTCACCCGCCCGTGCCGACTGCCTTGCCGGCGCTGCCTCGCTCGCCCGATAAACTTATAGCGTGCTGTCGGTCGTCGTCTTAATTTCTGGTTCGGGTTCTAACCTAAGAGCTCTGCTTGAGGCGGCTGCGAACCCCATCAACGGCATTCGCATTTTGGCTGTTGGTGCCGATAACCCCGCGACCGGTCTTGAGCACGCCGAGCTTTTTAATGTGCCAACTTTTGTGGTTGCGCCGCAAAACTTTGACGGCCGTCAGGCTTGGTCTGAGGTCTTGCTCGAGAACGTCAAGTTTTATCAACCCGACCTTGTGGTTTTGGCCGGTTTCATGCGCATTTTGCCTGCAAGTTTTGTTTCGGCGCTTAGCCCTAATCTGATCAACACGCATCCGAGTCTGTTGCCTGCGTTCCCTGGTGCTCACGCTGTGCGTGATGCTTTGGCTGCCGGTTCAACGGTCACAGGTGTGACGGTGCACGTGGTTGACCACGGCGTTGACACTGGGCCGCGCATCGCGCAGCAGTCGGTGCCTGTTCTTGAGGGCGACACCGAGCACGACCTTCACGAGCGCATCAAATCTGTTGAGCGCCAGTTGGTGGTTTCGGTGGTTCGCGCCATTGCTGCTGGTTCGCTAAATCTTGCCCAACTTGACTCTTTGGCCGAACACTCGGCCGATAACTTTATCGAAGGATGACCCTGTGGCCGCACATAATGACTACACCCCTGCCGACTATCGACACTTTGACAAGGTTGCGGTTAAACGCGCGCTGATTTCGGTTAGCGACAAAACTGGTTTGCTCGAGCTTGCTAAGGCTTTGAGCGATGCCGGCGTTCAGTTGGTTTCGACCGGCTCAACCGCAAAGACTATTGCCGATGCGGGCATGGCTGTCACCGAGGTTGCGCAGGTGACCGGTTTTGCCGAGGCGCTCGATGGTCGCGTCAAAACACTGCACCCTAAGATTCACGGTGGCTTGCTTGCCGACATGCGTTTGGTGCAGCACGAAAACCAACTGGCCGATTTGGGCATTGAGCCGTTTCAGCTTGTGGTTGTGAACCTGTATCCGTTTGTTCAAACTGTGCAGTCGGGCGCGAAGGGTGACGCTGTCGTCGAGCAGATCGACATCGGTGGCCCTGCGATGGTGCGTGCGAGTGCCAAGAACCACGCTAACGTTGCGATTGTGGTCGACCCAGGCAACTATGCCGAGGTCATTGAGGCTGTCAAGACCGGCGGAACCACCTTGGCTCAGCGCCGCAAGTTTGCTTTCGAGGCTTTCTCTCACACTGCCGCTTATGACACCGCGGTGGCTAAGTGGTTTGCCGGCGAGTTAGAAAGCGCGTGGATGCACGCAGCTGGCCAAAGCACAAACGACGAGATTAAGAATCCAGGCTTTGATTCGAAGTTTGTCGTTGAAGGAGAGTTGGCTTCGGTGCTTCGCTATGGCGAGAACTCGCACCAGGCAGCGGCGCTTTATAAGGTAGTGGGCGAGAACGCGGTTGCGGGCATTGCTCAGGCGCGTGTGTTGCACGGCAAAGAGATGTCTTATAACAACTATGTTGATGCCGATGCTGCGGTGCGCGCGGCTTATGACTTTGCTGAGCCTGCGGTTGCAATCATCAAGCACGCTAACCCTTGCGGCATTGCCGTGGGTGACGCTGCCGAGGGTGATGCCATTGCTGATGCTCACCTCAAGGCTCACATGTGTGACCCCATCTCAGCTTTCGGTGGTGTGATTGCGGCTAACCGTCGCGTAACCCTGCGCATGGCCAAGACAGTTTCTGAGATTTTCACCGAGGTTATTGTTGCGCCGAGCTATGAGCTTGAGGCTTTGCAGTTGCTTATGACTAAAAAGAACCTTCGCGTTCTTGAGCTGCCTGGCAACTTCTCGCGCGAATCGCTCGAGTTCAAGCAGATCTCTGGTGGCCTTCTGGTTCAGCAGCCTGATGAGTTCAGCAGTTTCACGACTAATCACTGGAAGCTCGTTTCGGGTGCCCCGGCATCACCTGATGTTTTTGCTGACCTGCAGTTTGCTTGGCGTGCTTGCCGTGCGGTGAAGTCGAACGGAATCTTGCTCGCTCGCGATCTTGCGTCGGTTGGTGTTGGCATGGGTCAGGTGAACCGTGTTGACTCTTGCAAGCTTGCCGTTGATCGCGCTGCTTCACGTGCTCGTGGTGCGTCGGCCGCAAGTGATGCGTTTTTTCCGTTTGCCGACGGCCTGCAGATCTTGCTCGACGCAGGTGTGTCTGCAGTTGTGCAGCCTGGAGGTTCGGTTCGTGACGAAGAAGTTATTGCGGCGGCTCAGGCTGCCGGCGTCACCATGTATTTCACTGGTGAGCGTCACTTCTTTCACTAGAAGCTCCAAAAATTTAAAAAAAAGATTTTCGGCACTACCCAAATTTCGGGGTGGTGCCGTTTTCTTTACCTAGGCGATATCCCCGTGTTTACGGGGCGACACGCCCGAGATTCACGTTTTAGCCATGTGGATTTGACTTTGTCGTTATAACCCCGTAACTTATTACCTGTTGCCCAAAGCGCGAGTGAGACTGAAAAGTTTCCCCGAATCAAGTGCAACCAATCAAAACTCCAAGCCGGTGGCTCTTGCTAGATGCCGCCAAATGTGATTATGATTGCCTTTCCGAAAACTTCGAAAAAAGATTTCAGATTCGACGGAATGTCGATTTGACATCGTTCAAGTTATTAGGTAAGTTAGAAAAGTTGCTCCGCGGGTCAGCCTGAAAACTGATTTGTAGAAGCCTCCGATCTTTGAGAACTCAACAGCGTGCACAATGTCGATGCCATAAAACATCGAAGCAGATTTATCTGACTTCGAAAATAAATTGGTTAGACAGATTGTCAGACAATCTGATTTAGTCAGATCAAATTGATGGCGCCATTTTCCGGCGCTTCCAAAAAAACTTCGGCCAGCTTGCTGGTTGAAAACATTTTTTACGGAGAGTTTGATCCTGGCTCAGGACGAACGCTGGCGGCGTGCTTAACACATGCAAGTCGAACGATGAAGCAGAGCTTGCTCTGTGGATTAGTGGCGAACGGGTGAGTAACACGTGAGCAATCTGCCCTTGACTCTGGGATAACTGCGGGAAACTGTAGCTAATACCGGATATCACACCTCGGGGCATCCTGAGGTGTTGAAAGAATTTCGGTCAAGGATGAGCTCGCGGCCTATCAGCTAGTTGGTGAGGTAATGGCTCACCAAGGCGACGACGGGTAGCCGGCCTGAGAGGGTGACCGGCCACACTGGAACTGAGACACGGTCCAGACTCCTACGGGAGGCAGCAGTGGGGAATATTGCACAATGGGCGAAAGCCTGATGCAGCAACGCCGCGTGAGGGATGAAGGCCTTCGGGTTGTAAACCTCTTTTAGCAGGGAAGAAGCGAAAGTGACGGTACCTGCAGAAAAAGCACCGGCTAACTACGTGCCAGCAGCCGCGGTAATACGTAGGGTGCAAGCGTTGTCCGGAATTATTGGGCGTAAAGAGCTCGTAGGCGGTTTGTCGCGTCTGCTGTGAAAATCCGAGGCTCAACCTCGGACCTGCAGTGGGTACGGGCAAACTAGAGTGCGGTAGGGGAGATGGGAATTCCTGGTGTAGCGGTGGAATGCGCAGATATCAGGAGGAACACCAATGGCGAAGGCACATCTCTGGGCCGTAACTGACGCTGAGGAGCGAAAGCGTGGGGAGCGAACAGGATTAGATACCCTGGTAGTCCACGCCGTAAACGGTGGGTGCTAGTTGTGGGCTCCATTCCACGGAGTCCGTGACGAAGTTAACACATTAAGCACCCCGCCTGGGGAGTACGGTCGCAAGACTAAAACTCAAAGGAATTGACGGGGGCCCGCACAAGCAGCGGAGCATGCGGATTAATTCGATGCAACGCGAAGAACCTTACCAAGGCTTGACATATAGAGGAAACCTGCAGAAATGTAGGCCCCGCAAGGTCTCTATACAGGTGGTGCATGGTTGTCGTCAGCTCGTGTCGTGAGATGTTCGGTTAAGTCCGGCAACGAGCGCAACCCTCGTCCTATGTTGCCAGCACGTAAAGGTGGGAACTCATGGGATACTGCCGTGGTCAACACGGAGGAAGGTGGGGATGACGTCAAATCATCATGCCCCTTATGTCTTGGGCTTCACG